>WNGL01003545.1_pt1 | contig 43348 bp, 54 predicted proteins | sample 5400591 | NCBI WGS metagenome assembly WNGL01 (sample SAMN13153377, study PRJNA577476) | soil metagenome | isolation source: 80 cm soil or saprolite under Garry oak tree replicate 1 | place: USA:California | collected 2016-06-15
CCCTAGCGTCGCCCGTGGGCAATCAGCAGACTACAAATTCGTATACCAGTCTGCCGAAGCCGAGTTTAATCGGGAACTCAAACTGATTGGACTGAAAGACCGCGACCTGGTGGACTTATTCTTGTCCCGCATCCCGCGCGGTTTGAACGACGGCTTCAATCGTCTCCCTTATTATTCAACGCTTTCTAACCGCGCTTACTATGGAGGCTAACGATGGCTTACTCCCCATTCATGGATTCGATATCGCTTACAACAGCCACCACCGTATATCGCCTATCCACTCTGATCGCCGCGATTGACGCCAACGCCCCGGTACGCTGCTCCGGGATACGCCTGGAATTTGACGTGGGTAGCGCGGGCAAGGTACGGATAGGCAATTCCAACGTGTCAGCTACCCACGTTGGCTGGACACTCGTACCTACTCAGGAAGCGAACGTGTTTGCACTCAACGCTTCTCCGGGAGGCAAAATCTTGACCTCGGACATTTATCTAGTCGGAGACACCAATGCACAGCAGATCAATGTCACGTTACTACCGGTAGGGACATAACCATGACTATGACCATGCGTATGCTCAAAAGACTGGTACTGTTACTCGCTTTGCTCCTAGCCCCGGCTATCTCTTGGGCAGCCAATACCATCACGATCACCGGTTCTGGTGCCCCTGCTGGTTCCTGCTCGTTCGTCATGTACTACGTGGACTCGGCTACAGGTGGCCTTTACGATTGCCCGGCAGGATCATGGGTATTGGTCTCTGCGGGGGGAGGCAGCACGGCATTCAACGGACTTACCAGCGGCACCAATACCACAGCAGCGATGGTGGTGGGAGCGGGCGCATCACTTGCTGTACCCACACAAGTGTCCACCGACAACTCAACGCTTACTGCATCTACAGCTTACGTTACCACAGGCATTGCGAACGCCGTGGCAGGGGTCAACCCAGCGGTCGCAGTCAAGGCGGCAACAGCAGCAGTACTACCTAACTCTCCAACCTACAATAATGGCGTAGCCGGAATCGGGGCATTTCTCACAACGGCAACTACCAACACCGCGCTCGTCGTGGACGGAATAACCATTGGACTGAATGATCGCGTTCTAGTCAAGAATCAAGCCTCCAGTTTTCAAAATGGGGTTTACTACGAAAGTCAGCTCCAAGGGGTTGGCTTGGCATGGATACTGACCCGCGCTCTTGACTTCGATGCCCCCTCAGACATGAACAACACCGGCGCGATCCCGGTCATCAGTGGCACGGCAAATACCACGACGCAGTGGGTCATAAGTTCAGCGGTGACCACGGTCGGCACGGATGCGGTAACCTTTGCACAGTTCTCATCCAACCCAGCAAATCTAGTGACCTCTACATCACCAGGTGCGGGTATCGCGCACTTTGCAGGCGCTACACAAAATGTCACTAGCAGTCTGATCGTAGCCGCCGACATCACCAGCGCAACCATCACCCCGACGCAACTTTCGGTTGCGGCCACACCCGCTCTCGTCCAACTGTGCTCATTGGTGGCATCGGCTTCGGCAAGTCTGGATTTCAAGTCTGCGAATTGCGCGAACGGAGTGTTCAGCAGTAGTTATCACGATTATGTCATCAAGATTTCACCAGGGCTAATACCCAACACCAACGATGCTGCTATCAACATTCTGGTCTCAACCGATGGGGGGTCTACTTATCAAACCACAAGCTACCTTTCCGTGCTCTGGGCTGTGGCGTTGGACAGTACGACGACGGTAGCGGTTAACTCAACTACCGGCATGATGCTGACGAATGATTTCAACACAGGAACCACTCGTGCATCGTTAACCGGGCAAGCTGAGATTTTTAACCCTGCGGATGCAACGAACAATAAGCAGTTTAGGGTTTCTACAGTTGGGCCGGGAACGACACACCAGTACACCTATAATGGGGGGGGAATCTGGAATAGTGCGACCGCAATCACGGCTTTTCAGATCAAACCATCTAGCGGAACCTTGACTTCTGGCACCGTGACCCTATACGGGGTGTCCCCGTAATGCGTCGTCTCCTCATCTTCCTCTTCTGCCTGCCCCAACTCTCGCTTCCTATCTGGGGGCAGACTCCCGGAATTATTCAGTCCATCATCAATGATGCCTCGAACAACCGCACCACGCCATCCATGAACGTGACCTCGGGTAATCTGCTAGTCGCTTGTACCAGCGCTAACTACACCACTCTGACTAGCACTCCAGCCGCAACATGGACGCTGGACAAGCAAACTACCAACACAACGGCAGCCAACATTTTTCATGCTGTTGCCCCATCCACAGGAGCACTCACTATCACCGAACCTGGTGACGGATACTTAATGGCGGCTGAATTCCAAGGCTTAAGCAGTACAACGGACGGCAGCAACAGCAGCACAAACAATGGAGCGCTCTCTACTACGCTAGCAGTAACGACCTCTGTCAACGGCTCAGTGCCGGTAGGCTGTATTGCCGACAGCAACGGCGTGGCCCAATTCTTTACCCAGAGCACGACCCAGTTTATCAACTACGAAACTGCTGACGGCGGTAATAGTGTTCTGATGTCCTACATGAACACGGGCGTGGCGGGGTCGTGGACGCAATCTTGGAAAATGATTACAACTACCCACGGAGCGGTCAGCGCGGTTGCGTTTCAGCCTACTACCCGCATCGTGACCACGCAGAACTTACCCGATGGCGTCAACGGGGGAGCCTATTCGCAGCAACTTAACCAAGTCGGGGGTGCGGGCGCGATTACCTGGACATTGAGTGCTGGTTCACTCCCCGGTGGACTCTCTCTTAGCAGTGCGGGTGTAATTAGCGGCACCCCGTCCGGTGCTACTGGCACCTTCAACTTTACTGTCAGTGACGGCGTAGCAACTAAGAACCTCAGTATCACTACCGGTACTACCCAGCAAACAATTTCCGTTAGACAATCCATGCCGGGCGGCACATTTACTTTCGGCACTCCCGTCAATAGTGGCAACTGTATTCTGGTTTCGATCTACGGCTACGGTCGGCACGATTCGCAAGGCTATCTTCCGCCTGACAACGGCAGTGCCATCATTGATACCTTATCAACGGTATATCACCGCTTGACTGCTATTCCAGGTGGAAACCAAAGCGGAACCTTTACCTGGATCGGTAAGGCAACCAGTTCAGGGTCAGATACAATTAGCTTTCCTGCTTACGGCCTGGGCACCTTATTGACATTCAATGCTTCGGAAGTATCTGGGATGCAGTGCGGCGTAATCGACCAAGGCACGTTCAGCGCTTACGTTGACCCGGCCACCCCCGGTCATACCGGCAGCGTGAGTCTGACTACAACTGAACCGAATGAGTGGGCCTTTTCTACGGTTGCGATTTCGACTAGCTATGTGTCGAATCCATTTACACCCTCGGCAGGCTATACCCTAGTCAACTACATTCCCAGCCATGGCAGCCTGGGTACATACAAAGATGCCATTGCCAGTCCCGGCAGCACAAGCGTCTCCTATACTTTCTCTACCGGAGCTAACGAGGGTTCTCTGAGCGTCTTTGGACTGTTTCCAGCCGTAACCGGAACCGCTGTCGGTGGAGTCGCGCAGTGGTCGGAGGTTTACTGATGAAACGCTGGCTCACGATTATAGCTATCGTTATATGTTCCATTGCGTCTCGTGCTCAGACCCTTGCTGCCAACGGGTTCTGCCAGCTTGGAGGTAAATTCGTCTCTACCACCGGGCTGAACTCCACTACCAAAGTGCAGGCCAGCTACCCTAAATGTACCGTGACAGTATATCTGACTGGTACCCTAACACTGGCCACGCTAACCTCAAACGTGGGAGGCTCTGCACTAGCCAACCCGTTCCAAGCTAACACTGATGGTTCATTCCTGTTCTACGCTTCAACTAGTGCGTGTTACGACATCGTAACCAGCGCTTCTACCAGTGGCGGCACTCCTCCCATGCCCACCCCGTTTACCTATACCGGTGTCTGCTTAGGAAGTGGCGGCGGGGGCGGCGGCAGCGGGGTAAATCCCGGCACTCCATACCAAGTCACACGTTACGATCCTACCGGCACCAATATCCAGGACTCTACCGGCAGCGACAACCCGGCCAATGGGCCTACCCAGTGGCCCAGCGGATTATCCGTAGAAAACAATGCTGGCTACCGCAAGTTCCCCAACAGTCCCAACGGTACCACGGTCAATCTCACAGTTTGCTACGACCCTACAATTATCACGGTCGAAGAAGTGACCACTTGTCCGGCAGGCAGCAACAGCGTCCTCGGGATTGCCGACAGCGGTGCAGGTACCACGGGCAACGTAAAAGTAGCTATGTTTGGATTTCATGCCGGGGTGTATGACGGCCAAACCACGATCAATGATTGGTTCGGCCCATCAGGTACGACCGCAGGCTACCTCACCGATCTGGGGACAGGTAAACCATCCAACACCCAGGTCATAGGCCACGTTATTTCCCTAAACTCTGGTACCGGGACATTGGCAACTTCTGATCTATTCACCGGGGATACGATTGCACCGGGCGGTGGGGGATCGGTGAATACCCAGGTATGCGCCCAAGTGGGGGGCATTGCCGCCTACATCTCCACTACCATATTAGGCTGTGATACCTTTGCGACAACCGATTTCGCTGGACGCTTCCTGCTCAAGTCCGCTGGTTTCACAGACACCACCCATGCCGGGTTCTACTATCTGACCCAAGGCCCATTACCTGCACCGGCACCGGCAAACAGCATCATGCACTATACCCCTACGAGCGTGACTGCTTATTCAGTGCGTGAGCCTGGTGCCGCCTGCACTACCAGTCAGGTTTGGCAGGTGGCCTCTACCACTACTGATACTAATGGCAACACAATTGACGTAATGGGGTGCGTAACCCTTGGTGCTGGTACCGGCACAGTTACCAGTTTCAGTGCAGGTAATCTATCTCCTTTATTCACCACTAGCGTAGCCACAGCCACGACCACGCCAGCTCTAACATTCACCTTATCTACCGTAGCAGCGAACCTGGTATTGGCTGGGCCAACCAGCGGCGGGGCAGTGGCCCCAACCTACCGTGCTCTAGTCACCGCTGACTTGCCGGATGTTACATTGCGTCGTATCTGCATGATCGGGATTGGTGCGGACAATGGGGCAGTATTATTGAGTGCCGATATCGCTCCCCAATTAGAGCGCTGCCAAATCCCCTATGCAGCCACAATACGGGAGATCAATGTCACGGCAGATGCAGGGACGCCTAACGTGGTGGTGGCCAAACGGCACTGCACGGCCAACCCGTGCGCGTCCAACTTTACAGTCACTGATCTGCTATCAAGTGCACTAGCTACGGCTGCTGCCGGTGGCCCTGCCTGCTCAAATACCGGTGGTACAGCCGGTCTCGACACTTTCACGACTTGCACCAACACTCTCCAGAACACGGGAATAGCGATTGGAGATTACATAGAGACCCATACCGCCACAGCGGGCGGTGCGGCCCACCGGATCAGCATTGCAATCTATGCGGCGGTTAATTAAATGAAGCGCCACACGACAATCTCATTGCTGACAGCACTAATACTAGTCATGTCCGCGTGTGTTCATGCCCAGCTCAATGGAAAAATAGGCGGCACGGGTGGGGCGGGAGGCACGTCCGGTTGGGGTGCTGCTGCCCCGAGCATGAGCATCACCACCACTACCTTGCCTGACGCCACGGCCACGGTTGCATACTCACAAACGATTACCGCCGTCAACGGCAAATCCCCACTCACTTGGATAATCTTACTTGGCTCACTCCCTGCTGGCCTTACCTTACACAGCGCTACGGGAGTGGTTGACGGTACCCCTACCGCACCCGGCACAAGCGTATTTACTGTGCTCGTGACCGATAGCACAACCCCTACTGCGCAGACTGCCACCCAGCAAATTTCGATTAGCGTAGGTTGCCCAGCTCTCCATATCATTAGCACATCCCCGATCTCTTCCGGCACCGTAGGGGTGGCATATGGATTCCAGTTTCAATCGCAGGGTGGAATAGGCGTATTTACCTGGACAAACGGTACCGGCACTCCTCCTGGTTTGACGTTATCCAGTCCGGGTTTATTGTCCGGCACTCCTACCTCGGGTGGCACATTCACTTTCGATATAACCATCACCGACTCCTGCCCTGTCCCGCAAGTGGTGACGCAATCTTTTACTGCTCAGATCAATAGTCCAGTGACTATCACTACCACTAATCCGCTCCCTAGCGGCACCGTGGGATCGGTTTACTCTACGCAGATGGCGGCCCAAGGTGGCTCATCTTCCTACACTTGGGCGATCACGAATGGCACACTCCCGGCTGGCCTGTCCATGGATAGCGCTGGAGTTATCAGCGGTACCCCCACGGTAGCTGTCACAAGTACAGTTACAATCCAAGCTACCGACAGTTCCAGTAATACCAATTCTGGTCAATTCACAATCACCACGTCCTGTAACCCACTCTCGATCACCAGCAGCACCACACTCCCGGTCGGTGCCCAAGGTGACCCTTACAGCTACCAGATGCAAGCGCTTGGTGGTCAAGGTGCGCTGGCTTGGGGTCTGGTAACCGGTAGCGCATTAGCCCCAGGACAAACCCTCAGCGCAGGCGGTTTGATATCTGGCGCTCCCACGGCGTCCGGCACATTCTTGCCTGTGATCCAGGTAACCGATTCCTGTGCTCCTATGCCGCAGACTACCGGGAATACGTTCACCGAGTCTATTGGAGCGTTGCTGGCGATCACGACGACTAGCCCACTCCCGAACGGTACCGAAGGACAGCCTTATTCTGTGCCGATGGCGGCCCAGGGCGGGATACCCTCCTACACTTGGTCGAGTGCGATACTCCCAGTTGGACTCAGCATAAATACAGCAGGAGTCATCAGCGGCACGCCTACGTCTGCGGGCACCGTTAGTACGCCAATTACGGTTACCGACTCTACCGGGACATCAAGTTCGGGTAGTTTCTCGATCACAGTCACCTGCCCAGCCCTCAGCATGGTCAGCACTAGTCCCTTACCTCAGGGCACGCAGAACCAGGTTTATAGCTACACTTTTATGTCCTCGGGAGGGATATCGCCTATCCGCTGGCAAGTACTATCAGGCATACTCCCTACCGGCCTGACTCTCAGCACCGCTGGAGTGTTGTCCGGCACTCCCACAAACACGGGGATATTTAATTTCACGGTACAGGCACTAGACTCCTGCTTGCCTAATTCACAAAGCGTCCAGATACCGTTTAGTCTGACGGTGGCTGCCAATTCCGGCGCACTCACGATTACCAGCACTAGCCCACTGCCGGGAGGGATCGAGGGGGTAGCGTATTCCAATCAGCTTGGAGTCACGGGCGGCACCCCTGGTTACACATGGGCCATTACTGTAGGCCATTTACCACCAGGATTAAATCTGAGCACTGGAGGATTGATCTCGGGCACGCCTACATCCCCTGAAACTGATACACCTACATTCCGGGTAACGGACTCGATTGCAGGCACCACGACCAAAGTGTTATCTATCACAGTCACCTGCCCAGCTCTCAGCATAACCAGCACCAGTCCTTTGCCCGGAGCCACGCAAGGGCAACCGTATTCATTCCAGTTCCAATCAGGTGGGGGGATCACGCCTATTGCATGGTCTGGTACCGGTATCCCGGCTGGCCTCACATTGTCTACCGGTGGCTTGCTCTCCGGCACCCCTACCACAAACGGTGCATTCACGCTCAATATCAGCGCCACTGATTCCTGTGTACCGGCACCACAAACTGCCGGCCCCAGTGGGTTCAGCCTTACTATCAGCGTGGCCATTCCACCGCTGACTATTACCACGACTAGCCCATTGGCAGCGGCTACAGAACAAGTGGCATACAGTCATGCCGTAGCAGCTACCGGTGGCGTCCCTCCTTACGTTTGGACGTTACCCTCGGGCACTTTCCCGGCAGGCTTATCCATGAACTCTGCCGGGAATATCTCGGGCACACCCACTACAGCCCAAACCACGGCCCCCAATATCCGGGTCACAGATAGCGTGTCGAGCACCAACACTAAGCTGTTCTCGATCACGGTAAGCTGCCCTGCGTTCTCGGTCGCCAGCACGTCCCCATTGCCGACTGGCACCCAGAATCAGCCTTACTCATTCCAGTTCACTAGAACTGGGGGAATCTCCCCGATCTCGTGGTCAGGCACCAGCATTCCGGCAGGCTTGACACTTACAGCGGGCGGGCTACTCAGTGGCACCCCTACCGGCACTGGTACATTTACGCCAGCGATCACGACCACGGACTCCTGTTTACCCACTCCCCAGGTAGTCGGCCCAACCACATTTAGCGTAACCATCAACCCGGCAGTGGTACCGTTACAAATTATCACTCCCACTCCGTTACCCTCTGGCACAGTCAACCAGAGTTACTCGACAACTTTTGGGGCGACTGGGGGAATACCACCTTATACATGGACAGTGAGTGCCGGGACTCTGCCCACTGGTTTATCACTGGCTTCCAGCACCGGTATACTATCCGGCACCCCCACCACGTCCCAAACCACTACCCCGACGATCCAGGTAAAGGACAACGTTAACACTACCGTCACCAAGGCTTTCTCAATCACGATCAACTCTTCCAGCACTGCTGACAATCGCTATTGTTCCGTCAATAACACGGTGGTGAATCTGGCAGCCGATGGCCCTGCTCTACCCATGCAGCGCTGCTACAACACGGATATAGTCAATACCCCATCACCGGGAACGGTGCGCGGGCCAGTAACCACGTTGTCCGGTCTCCAGACGGCTTACGCAGCAGCGGCTTGCGGCGATATTATACAGATCACGGCAGGCAGCTCAATTACTGGGCCGTGGTCACCGGCAGGCAAAGTGTGCGACAACGCCCACTATATTACGGTTGAATCCACCGGCATCTCGAATGGCAATTTCCCGGCACAAGGCACGCGCACCACCCCCTGCTGGTCGAATGTAGGTGTGCTGCCAAACCGCCCAGTGTATTCTTGTGCAACCCCAGCACAACTAACCGCGAAGATAATTGCTCCCAACTCTTCCAGCTCCGTTATCCTAAACGGCACCGATCACATCCGGTTTATCGGGATCGAGTTTACCCGCATCACTACCCCACACTCGTTCATTTTCATGCTGGTGGATTTCAGAACCTCCGGCGCAACTCAGCCCAACCACATTATCTTTGATCGCTGCTGGTTCCATGGGGTCAATGCAGACGGCCAGTTCCCGCAAGTCTCGGCCACTGACACCAGCACGGTGAGAGCGATTTATTTAGCGCAGGCGAACTACGTGGGTATGATTGACAGCTACTTCTCTGACTTCTACGTCAATGGTAGCGTGTCCACTACCGGGCAAACTGACGCGCAAGCTATCACAGGCGGCATAGGCACAGTTGCCAATACCAACTGGGGTGCGTACAAGATCGTCAATAACCATATCGAGGGCAGCACGGAAGGCATCATTTTCGGTGGTGGCCCAGGGCCAGCGTTGACTCCCACCGGTTGCACCATCTTCGTCAACTGTAATCTCGATGTGCCTACCGATGCCGAAGTCAGGCGTAACAACTTTTTCAAACCCTTGAGCTGGATATCCCCATCCGGCGCAACGAGTGGCTGGCCAGTGGTTAAGAACGGTTTCGAGATGAAGTCGTGCGCCCGCTGCCTGTTTGAAGGCAACACGATTTATAACGTTTGGCCGGAAGCTCAACCGGGATACGTGTTCAGCATTGCGCCGAAGAATCAGCCCAATAGTGGTGCGAACCCAGTGGGGCAGGACTTGACGGCGGGCACTTTTGACCTAGTGTACCGGTACAACTACGGGTACAACGTGGCCTATGGGATCGGACTCTACTCTTCGCAAGACACCGGCTGCACATCTTGTCAGAGTCAAGGCGCAAACCGCATTTCCATCCACGACAACGTGGTCGATAATCTCAACGTGCTACCACAGTACACCGGTGGAGGAGATGCACAAGAATATACTGCCAACATTGGCTCCCCGCTCAATAATATCTCTGTGCGCCACAACACGATCACGCTGGCTAAGCGCGGTTTCGTCATCTTCGGCGCAGGTGCCACAGGATTGCTGAATACCTGGGACTGGCGTGACAACATCATGCCTAACGGCGGTAACGGTACTCCGGGTAGCGGAGGTTTCCTGAACATAGGCGGCCCCGGTGGATGTCAAGACAGTCTGAGCGGGGCGCTTAATTTGCTGAATGCCTGCGTCACTGCTTATCAGTTCAACCACGATGTCATCATGGGTGGGACTTCTACGGGCTGGCCTACGGGGAATTTCTTCCCTGCCCCCGCAGCAGTAGGATTCACTAATTTTAACAACGGCAACGGCGGCAACTATCAATTACTAAGCACGAGTCCTTATCACAATGCAGCTAGTGACGGTACCGACATCGGAGCTAATATCGGCTTGGTGGGCCAATATACGGCAGGGGTTGTCGGAGGAACTCCAACGAATCCACCACCTTCCTCTTGGCAGATCGTGAGCACGCCCGCAGGCGCAACCCAGATTCGTGGGCTGGCGATTGACGGCTCTAACAGATGGTTCCTAGTGGATAGAATTAGTGGCGTCTGGCTGTCCACCAACCAGGGAACGTCTTGGGTGCAGAAGAACACGGGCTTAATCAATACCGCAGGCTGGATTATCACCTACGACGCCAATCACAGTCAGGTGATTGTGGGCCTACAAGTGAGCGGCGGCACCGTACACTTTTATCGTACAAGCAATCAAGGGACAACGTGGACGGCGATCCCTATCTCTGCCCCTCTGAGTTCGGTGCCTAGCTACACTGACTCCGTATTCACTCCCGGTGGGCGCAGCCTGATCGGCGGCCACTACCAGACCGCAGTCACCGGTGGCACTGGAATGTTCTATTCGACTGACGGTGGCGCAACCACGATCAATAGCACAAAGACGGGAACCTCGGATGCTACTTTGGGTGGCGGCGCTTGGGGATTGTACTATAACCCCGTCAAGGGGGATTTGTGGGAAGGCACCGAACAGTATTGCATGTACCGCTCGACCGATGGCGGGGCAACGTTCCATCACGTATCCCCACCTGATTCCAATCTTGATGCCACTGACAACATGAGATGTGGAAATGCTACTGGAATCTCGTCAGACATTAGTGGCAATGTGCTGATGGGTGGGCAGGGGAACATTTGGAAGTCGAGCGGGGCTTGTACCTTCTGGACATCGCCCGGAGTGACCGATTGTACCTGGACATCGGTGTGGACGGCTCCTGGTAGCGCTGCCATCCGGCAAATCTGGCGTGACCCATTCGGGATGATTTATTTCGGCCACAGAGCTGACCCTGCTCAACCGGGCAGTGTATATCGCTCTGCGGATCAAGGGGTGACATGGCAACCATTTAACACTGGACTGCCTAACAGTTTGGAAGGCTGGCAGTTCCAATATAATAGCTTCGATGGCCACATTTACGCCACCTTTGAGAATGCGGCTAACGCGGGATTTATCTACCGGTATTGAAAGGGTGTGATGAACCGACTACTCACTTTACTTGCGCTAGTGACACTGGCAACGGCATCAGCTTTAGGTCAGCACTCGGTCGCTCTGACCTGTACGGATACAACGCCGAACGTCACCTTTGACTTCTACCGTGGTGCCGTGACAGGCGGCCCTTACACAATCATCAACCCTAGCACACTGGTTATGTGCTCTTATACTGACACTCAAGTCACGGGTGGGGCGACATACTTTTACGTAGCAACGGCATCGCTCAACGGGTCAACGTCAACGTACTCTAACGAAGTGAAAGCGGTGGTACCCCAAACGCCGACCTCACCAACTCTCAATCCTCCGGTGGTTAAGTGATGTGTGGCGAAAGCAAAGTGGCAACGGCTCTCCAACCGCCAGCGTCAAGTAGTCAGACTGTTGTTGCAAGGGATGACGAATATAGATATTGTGCGGGAACTGAAAATCAGTTTGAGGGCGGTTAAATGGGAGTTCACGCAGATATTTATCATCTACGGCATCAGTAACCGGTATTGTAAGCGAGTTCGATTGGTACACTTGATTACGAGGAGAACGAGGAGAAGATAATGAAAACGCTGATGGGGACAAACGTGCATCTGGTATGGCTCTGGTTCTGGTTCTTCTTTGGCGCGTTCATGTACTGGCTCAAGCGGGCATACTATGGAGTCAATCCACCAAATCCGGTGGCAACCGGCTATAAGCACTACATCCAACGGTCGTGGGTGCCGCTCTTGGTACGTTTTTTCCTTGACAGCCTCGTGTTCTGGATGCTGTTCATTCCTGGAATGGCCGACAAGTTACTAGGTGCATTAGGCTGGTCAACGATGGCTGGCGCGGTGGACATGGTAACGAAATACGGTGTGTTCGCTGCTGTGTTCGGCCACACCGTTGACTCCATCATGGACGTGAGCGTGACCAAGATTCCTTATCTCAAGGATGTGCTCCCGCAAATGCCGGGGCCAACAACAACGCTGAATATCAGTGATGTCAATCTCGTGGAAGCTAAGAAGAACGTGGAAGCGGCGGCTGAAAAACTCAAGGATGTGAGCGTGAAAGACATCAAGCCCGGAGAAGGAGTGTGAGTGTTGACTGGACGAACATTCCTATCGGAGTCGGGATCGCCGTGCTGTTATTCCGCGAGGTGGAGAGGTTTGTACGGGAGCGTTCTGGGGGTAGGTCAGCAAATGGCGTATCAGGGTCGAAATCGGTGGAGTTTTGGGAGTCTAAAATGCGGGAAATTGTATATACAGAGCTAGAGCGCCATATTCTACCTCTACTGCGCGATGCCAGAGACAAGGCGACGATAGTGGATCAGAACGTGCGGGAACTACGCTGGAGGCATGGGCGTGAGGACAGGAAAAGAGAGGAATGAGTGGATAACATTGTCACAGTCAAGCCGGGGGTGTTGTTCACCGTCATTGCTCCGGGTGGATTCCGCATTCTCGAAGCCATCAACGCTACCGCACGCGGAGCACTACTTGACTTGTGTATCACGTCCGCATGTGACGGCCAGCATTCCGGCCCTAACGATCCTCACCATCGCGGCGAGGCTTACGATGTACGAAGCCATGACATGACCACTGACCAAAAGAATACGGTGCTGAATCGGCTTGGCAATGAACTCCCTGCCGCTAACTTCTATTTCTTCCTCGAATCGCCAGATACGGACAATGAACATTTTCACATCCAAGTCCGAAAGGGTACGGTGTACCCATAATGTACGATCTCGTCCAGTGGTTCATGATGCCGTCCGTAGCAGAAGGCCGAAAACTCGCTAACGATACCGTGTACGGACGCGAGACTCACCACTTGGAAGGAACTACGCTTACTGGTACACCGGCTGAACGCGAATACCACACTCTTACCGCAAAGACGATGGAGTTCGTGAAAGACCCGCGTGGGTACCCGTGGGACTTCAAGACCTACGACAGCAAGTTTATCTATGACTGGGTGACGGAATTAAACTGGTCGCTAAATTTAGGCAGAGACTACAAAGCCTTCAATCCCCTGTTAGCCATGTGTCCCCGGTACTGGGACGGTGACCCATACACGAACCAGCAGATCATTCATCCGACATCGAACTACGACGTATACCAGAACTGCGTCAAGACATCCTCGGCCAACGTGCAAGAGGTCATGTACAACATCCATGCCCCGGTGTACATGAACTTTGGCGGGGACGTAGGCGAAACCCGCACCATTATTATCGAGTACTACTGGGACGACGAGTCCAACCGGGAGCTGATCTATCTGACGCGGCAGTTCGGCTGGATATACTGGCAGCATCAGACTTTCGTGAACAACAATTACAAGACCGATCTCTCAACCTTGCACAATAAGATTGTACCGGGAGGGCCACCGACCACACAATTCCCATGTCTAGCGATACCATAGGAGGAATATGCGATACGCCGTGCTTCTATTCATTGCCATTACCATGACACTCACCACGGGTTGCGCCAAGAAAACTGTAGCGGTACATCCGGGCGCGATCTCCAACTTCGACTCCTACGCCTACGATATCCTTCTCGTGGAGCAGGATGCCATCAACCAAGCCAAGGCAGCGTATACGGCCAATAGCCTACCCCCCGAGGCCAAAGACCCACTCAACTACGCGATCACGCAATACAACGCGGCTCAGACTGCATGGCAGGCTTACCACGCGAACGGTGCAAACCAATCCACCGTCCAGCAAGCCATTGATGCTCTGATCGCGGCAGTCGGCATTCTCCATAATATCCTGAACAAGAAACCGACTCCGGTGTCACCGACCACACTTTTTATCATGGAGGATTACTATGGCAACTACGCCTACGCCACCTAGCATCCCTGTGCCGCCCAGCACTTCGCTGGCAGACAATATCCTGACCCTGCTGGATGCGGTACTCAACGCGGCAGGCACGCTGATCCCTGGTGGGCAGTTAGCCGATCTGCTGGTTAAGATCATCCAAAAAGGGGTATCGGCCTACGAGAGCAACACGGGAAAGCCGATTGACCCATCGCTCATCAAGCCGATTGCACCGTTACCGTAATAAGGAGACATTATGATCTATCTGCTGATTTATTTCGTAGTCGCAGTGATCCTGTTCTCGGTTGCCTACTACGTGGTCAATGCATTGATCCCTGACGGGCAAGTGAGAAAGCTGGCCACGATTGTATTAGTGGTGGTAGGAGCTATTGTTGTCTGCTACATGCTGCTGAGTTTCGCCGGGGGCAGTGGTCACCTGCCTAGCTTGAGATAGTGGGCCGTAAAAAGGTAAGGCCGATACCCGTCACAGTACCGGCCTCGCTGGGGGATAATGCTTCGTCGCCGTCGCATCCGTCAGTCCGCAACAGCATAGCATATGCCTAAAGTCAAGCGCAATAGTAAAAAGAGCGTCAAGCGGGCACGCATGAAAGCGGAGATGCACAAGTTCAAACATGGGACTATGCATTCCGGTAGCAAGACTGGCCCGGTTGTGAAAGACCGTAAACAGGCGATAGCGATTTCGTTGCACCAGTCGGGACAATCGCGCAAGGTAGGTAAGCGCAAGAACCGTCGCAAACGGGGATCGAGAAAGAGATAACGTGTGCCCTTCACCTACCAAACTTTCGCTCAGACCAAAACTGCGCTGGCGGCACGTCTCTACAACACCAGCAAGCAGTTTTGGATTGACGCCGAATTAGGCTTGTACATTATTGAAGCCCTGCGCTCGTGGCAAGCCCTCACTGCCTACTGGATCAGTGAGTATCAATTCACCTATGCCGGGGTAAGTACCGGTACAAATTGGTTGAACGCCAGCCAGATTACAGGCTCCCCACGCCCATACACCCAGCGCAACGTTGACCTCTATTCACTGGTGCTATATCACTTGCTCGAACCCCAGATTGCTCCTGATGGGATCACGTATCTGGGTACGCCCCAGTTTTCGCTCTCCGATCTCACGGGATCACTGGAGCGCAGGCAGAACGAAGTTTTAACCTTGATCCGGGGGAATCTGACCCGGCCTACACCCATAGTGCTCACCCCAAACACGCGCACGATTATATTGCCGGATAACTTTCTGGACGTGACCCGCGTGAAGTATGTTCCGCCCCGCACCCCTACCGACTATGGCCCAGCACAAGTGCTCTGGCGCGGCGACCTGCAATCCTTTCAATACTTCACTTCGGGATATCTCCAGCAGCGCCAGAATCCGCGCAATTACGCTCTGAGCGACATACCCCCGCTCGAATTAGAAGTAGACTTTCCGCCCCCGAACCCCGGTATCATGGACATGCTAGTCACGTTATCCAGCACCATCCCTGCCCCGCCCGGTATCCAGCCGCTCGTAGTCCCGGACGACTGGTGGTGGGTCATAAAGTGGGGCGTCATGATGGATATGCTTAACAAGCAGTCCGAGGCACGGGATGAGCCACGGGCCGAGTATTGCAAGTCCCGGTACATAGAAGGAGTACAGCTACTCCAGAGCGCCCCGTGGATAGTCGCGGCAAGCATTGAAAACGTGCCGGTGGATATCGAGAGCGTGATGGAACGAGACACCTATGATCCAGGTTGGGAGTATAAAACTAATGCCCGGCAAGGGATCATTACCGCTGGCCTAGACACGTTTGAAATCGCCCCATTACCGGGACTTCATCCCACCAGCTCCATAGTGCTTAGTTTGGTGCAGAACGCCCCCGTCCCGGTACTTGACACCGACAATATCCAAGTGCCACGGGACACGCTCGATATTATCTTGGATTACGCAGAACACTTGGCCATGTTTAAGTGCGGAGGCGCGGAGTTTGAAGGCACCATGTCACTGTTCGATAATTTCCGCAAGGCCGCGATGCTGGCCAACAAGCGTATCGCTAACTTGGGCCTGTTCGATGACGTGATGAAGGGGCAAGGGCAGCGTCAGGAGGTTGTGGATGCCCGCTAGTGCATACGAAAAGCCGGGACAACAAAGGTTCGACTTCCAAGGCATGTGTACCATCTGTGCCCCGGACGCCCAACCTCCCAATAAATTCCCCTTAGCCATCAACGTCCACGCCTACCTCGATGACGCCATCACCCCGCGTCTCCCACAATCCACTCCCCTGGTCACATTAGTCCCGTCTGCCGCCGTGCATTCTCTTCGCCGGATGAATGACAACACCGCGTCCATTATCAGCACTGCTTTTGGGCCGGACGGTGCCGGTACGGGCGCGGATGTAGCAGTAGCAGGCGGTACAGCCTGGGCCACGCCCGGCAACATTACCGGTGAAGATGGCAGCTACGCCTCCGTCACGCTCACCGCTACCGGTACCCCTACATCTCAAGGCCCGCAATCCCCTACTATTGCTGGCGGCCTAACCTGGGTCAATCCTACCAATGTATTCGCGCTCGACAACCTATTTGCCAGCGTAGCGATTCCAGCCAATACCTCTGCTCTACCTCTCATCATCGGCGGTTTTGGATTCACTTTACCTGCGAACTCTGTCATCACCGGTATCCGGGTCGGGGTCATGGTCAAAGGGTCAACAGCCACCGCAATATCTGACCTGCATGTATATCTGACCAAAAACACCGGGGATGGTATCCGGCAACTTATCGGCACCGACCATGCCAATGGAAATCTGTGGGGAACCGGCGAAGCGTATCAGTTATACGGCAGCATCAACGATACCTGGGGCGCGGGTCTAAAAGCCGCTGACGTAAACGATTCGTTATTCGGAATCAGCTTTCAGCCTCGTAATCACAATGGCTCCCTTACTCAGACTGCGTTCGTAGATTATGCATTCATCACGATCAACTACACCCTGGTGCCGGTAGTAGTCAGTGATTTGCTGGAAGGTACCAACTTCGGGTTCGCGCTGGGCGGCTCTTACCAGATTGCCGGGATCAAGGTTGAAGTCAAAGGCTTCCAATTCGGGGGCGCATCCGGGGGTAATTTCCAGGTGCAGCTATTGCAAGCCGGTATCCCGGTCGGCACCCCGAAAACTCTGAGCTATATCCCGGCAGCGAACGGGTTTTTCACGGTATCCAACCAAGCTGATCTCTGGGGCACAGCCTGGGTACCTGCTGATGTCAATAACGCTAATTTCGGGCTAGCGATCCAAACTAATACTGGGGGAACTACTGGCTTTGGTACCGGTACATGGAAAATAGATTATGTACGCATCACCGTGTATGCGTTCTTGGGCAGCCCGGTCACCGGGTATGTGTTGATCTCGGGCGCGGCAGACAAACTCTATGTCAACTCTACGCAAGTAGACTCCGGGTACTCGCAAAACCGTCTGGCAATGGTACCCTTCCGGCCTAATAACAGTGTGCGCCCGTGGATGTATGTGGGTGATTCGCTAAAAATGAGTAAAGTAGCAAGTGACGGGACACTGTATAAGCAGGGAATTAAAGAGCCGCAAATTGTCCCTACCCTAGCGACTGCCGGGGCTGGCCCCTTGACCGGTACCGAATTTTATGCCTATTCCTACCGGTCGTCGGTCACCGGGGCGCAGTCGAATCTCAGCCCTATCAGTCCCGTGGCAGGCGCAAATTCCATCGTAGCTGCGGCGAATAACGTCTCGGTCACCTGTACTGCTTCTGCCGACGCGCAAGTTGATCTGATTGACGTGTGGCGCTTTGGCGTGGGGCTGTTGTCATACACGCTGATCGGCACTATCCCGAACGGTTCTCCGGTATTCGTGGACTCCTTAGCCGACACCGTGGTCGCTAACAATCAGATTGCCACGTTCGATAATTTTGAGCCATTCCCCAGTATTGACGTACCCAAACTAGGCACGCTAGTCGTGAGCAATGGCCCGTATGCCGGTACCAAGACCTGCACCTATTCAGCCGGGGACTTGTTCAACATACGCTGGCTTCCCGGTACCATCGTCACACTCGGCACCGGGGCAGGGGCCACAGAGGTTACGTTATTCGCCCGCCCCACGTCCACAACTGTATTTGTGGGGATTATCCAGCCGCCCGGTGCTGCACTGGCTAACGGGACTTATTCGTTCTCGATCCCGGCACCGAATTTAGCTGCTCAACCCTTGGCCGCTTTGTGGGGGCCGACAGACGGGGCCGCGTACATGTTCGCCTGCCAAGACCCTTTGCGTCCCGGTACACTGTATTTTACTAAGGGTAATAACCCGGATTCCGCCCCTCAGACCAACCAGATCGAACTCACTAGCCCGTCCGAACCTTTGATTGGGGGCGCAATCGTAGGTGGCCTTAGCATCGTCGGTTCTACTGAAAGGTTCTGGCTGATCTATCCAAACTTCGCGCATTCCCGCACGAAGGGTTAACGCAAAAGCCCTACACAATCGCAGGCTTCACAGTCTCTCCTCCTGACTATACGCAGCCCAACGGCATGGCGCTCCGGTTCTCTCAGGGATACGTGTACTTCGATTATTTTGGGCTGGACACACGCTACCATACCCTCAAATATCACGTGCGCCGGAAAGCCTGGAGCGTGGAATTATATGCTGCGAGTGCCAGTATTCATGCGGATAACGAAGGCCAAGGGACGGCTGGATCGCCACCGCTTCCTGCAATCGGCCCGTTGACCGGGTGCGTGGATTCTACGATTCGGAATCTGTCAAGCACAGCTACGGAAGCTGGGTCAGTCATGACCATTCTCACTCCCAGCGTAGGTGGCGTGACTCGCCCGGTCAAACACTTTGGCGACATCTATATCGAGACCTCGCTACCTCCAGCCACTACGCCGCAGTTCTCTATCGTGTTATGGACGGCCCGGTACGCTACCCAGCAAACCGGGGCTATCGCTCCAGCCACCATCCCGATCCCGCTGAATTACCGTGCCGGGACAATCGTAGAGATAAACGGTGGAAATGGAGTGTTCGCGCAAGACGTAGGGTTAGCGATCACTGGCCCCGTCATAGGCCCAGCACTATCGAATGACGGCACCACACAAGTATACGCGGCCCTGTATCTGTGGGAGCCAACTTTAATTGAGCAGCCCGAGGATACTGGACTCCGGGTCACGGACTGGGACGATGCAGGCTACCCCGGTGCTAAATTTGTACAAGGCGTACTTGTAGAAGCGGACACAGCAGGCATTCCCAAACTATTCAAGGTGCAATCGGGTGACGATCAGTCGCTCAACAGCTTGGCAGAAATGCTGGGTGGGGTAGTGTTCACTAACCAGTCCCGCATTGCTCTATCTCTGGCGCAACCGTTCATCGCGCACAATATGAGACTGATACCGGGAGACACGGTACCGTGGCGGCTATTCAGCTTACAGTGGGTGTACGTGCCGATGCCGGAACTGTGCTTAGAGTGGCACACTGAGTCAACGGGTCACGGGATCGAAGGCTGGCAGTTCCTCAAGGAATTGAACGTAGAGCATATTTCTACCGCTGACCTAACGCTCACCCTGATAGCAGATACCGGGGCCACGGTCACGGTCACGATTCCGAACAGCGGTGGCAAACAGGCTAAAACTCTAGTAGGTGTACCGTCACAGTGGACGAATGGCCTGAATCCGGCAGCTCCCAAATTCAAACTCGTGGGATATAACTTCACTTCCACGGCTCCGTTCCGGTTGTGGCGCGAAGATTTAGAAGTCAAGGTAGGGCAATGGGGACGCGGGGATAATTATCAAGTCCTCAAACCGTTTGGCGGGCAATCCTCCAGTCAGGAGGCGCAAGTCTAATGGCGCAATCCAAGACACCCCGTTTTTATCCTGTACATCCGACCGCTGGCCCGGTGTCCCCGGCCAAGCTCAACACTCACTTGCGCCTGCTAGTAGACAACGATGCCGATGCCCAGACCGCGTTCCAAGCGATGTTTAAGCCGGTATCCGGCGAGATACCAGTAGGCGCGGTGGATGGCGTCAATAAATTGTTCGTACTGGGTAAAACTCCCCGCCCAGCTCTCAGCTTGCAACTATACGACAACGGTGTTTTGCAGTATCCAGTGCTGGCGTTCAGTCTAGTAAATAACCAGATAACCTTTGTAACGGCACCTATGGCGGGCCACAATCTGATCTCCTGGTACACGTACTAATTTATGGCGCAACCCAAGATTGATCTAACGTGTCAGGTATACGGGATGCTCCCGGCAGCAAACGGGGGCACAGGTGGCGGTCTGGCTTGGCCGAGTGACTTTGATGGTGGCACTTTTGACCCACCCGGTTCACCGGGTACGCTTTTCAATTTCGATGGAGGAGTGTTCTAAATGGCTACATTACAAGTCAAACGCGGACTGATAGCAAACCTTCCTGCTTCCGGGGCAGCGGGCGAACCGATCTACACCACCGACGATCAGATATTGCACTTTGGCACAGGTGCAGCGGTCGTCCCGCTCAAGATCGCTGCTGCTAATGTCACGGGACTCGTAAACGGCGGCACTGAACTGGTCAATGCCCAAACCGGCACAACCTACACCGTTGTTGTCGGTGACGCCGGGAAGCTCCTCACGATGTCGAATGCGGCTGCCGTGGCAGTCACTCAACCTATTTCCGGATTCTCTGCGGGATTCTATTACGACATTGAGAACAAGGGCGTGGGTGATGTCACCATCACTACTACTGGTTCAACCATCAACGGTGCAGCTACGTTCGTGCTCCACACTGGCCAAGGTATCCGGGTTGTTTACGACGGCACCAATTGGCAGGTGTTACTGGGCCGCGCAGTGGTAGCCAAGTCTGCTGTGGCTAGTCAGTGGCTAAACTCGGTCGCGGCAGACGGCGTCTTTACCAGCGCCCAGCCAGCGTTCACTGATATTTCCGGCGCTCTCGCGGCAGGCCAATTACCTGCAACGATTGACGGTGGCACATTCTAAATGGCAATCGCAATCCTGGTGAAGCGCGGAGTGGATGCCAACCGTCCTGCACTTTCGGACGGCGAGTTCTACTTTGGTACCGACTCCAAGCGATTGTTTCAGGGTTCGGTTCCCAATCGCATTCCGGTGATCGCGGCAGAAGTCAACCTGACTGCACAGACAGCGGCAAAAACCACTACAACCTTGCTCACACCTTCTGCAACTGGATTCTTCCGCATCTCGATTGCTCTCAAGCTCACCACGGTAGGCACGTCGCCAGTCGTCGGCCCAGTAACCATCACCTACACCGATGGCGATGGATCGGTAGCGCAAAGTATCGTCATGCTGTTGAACTCGACTACCGGTACAGTGGTGACCACGACCGTGAACAACACCACCACCACCAGCAACGTAAACGGGTCAATGGTGATCTTTGCTAAAGTGGCAGTTGCCATTCAGTATGCTATCGCTCTGAGCGGCACTATTGGGTCGGGGCAATGGTCGGCGCACATCCGCTGCGAGGCTATGTAAAAGTGTAGCTGAGAGCGTGAATTTGGGGTACCATGATGGCATCATTTCGGGACGAGACAGGAGACGATTATGAGCACTAACACTGACCCAGTGGCACGGGCCACGGCTGACGCGCAGCCTGAGGAAGTGCATTATCGCGTGGTGCAGGATAGCGAAATCCTGATGCTCAAACCCCTGTTCGACCGGTTAGGGTGGCCGGTGCCTGACCCGGATATGGCCAAGGTGATTGTGGCGCAGGCCGGACTAGGCAAGGATGGCGTCATTCTCGGGTTCAGTGTCGTCCAGTTCGTAACTCACTGTGAGCCACTTTGGGTGCACCCGAGTATGCGCGGTACCGGGGTAGCGGAATCCTTGATCGAGCAAACCGTGCACTATATCGAGCATGACTGCCACATCAAGCGGTATGTGGTGTCGGCCAAAGAGGGTTCGTTCGCCGCACGGTTGGCACAGCAATATGGGATGCGGCCACTGTTAGGCATGAGTGTGTACGTGAAAGATGTGTCACACAAGGAGACAAAGTGATGGCGATCAACATTGGCGCAATCGGGAAACGGGTAGGCAAGGCAGCTAAGGCCGGGGCCGACGAACTCACCGGTTCTGGTAATGGTGATGGTAACGGTGCCAGTACAGGACGCAAAGTAGGCAGCATGTTGCGCCGGGGGATCGGCAAACTACGAACCAAACGTAAGAATGGCGACAAGCCCACATTCAAATACAGCGGCAAAACCATGTCCGCATAGGAGCTGTTTATGGCCGGACTCTTCGGCATCGGCGGCTCTGCTGCCAAGACGGATCGCAAGCAGCAGCTCCAATCCTGGGGCGATCTCCACAATCTATTCACTGGCGAATCTAAAACCGGGGGCCAGCAAATTAAAACCGGTATTGCGGACGTAGGTAAGGCCAAAGATTATTGGGGTGCGCTCATGTCCGGCGATCCCACGGCCATGAGTAAAGTTTTGGCCCCGCAGATCAGTACTATCCAGGGCCAGAGTGGACAAGCAGTCCGGGGACTACAGCAGTTTGCCGGACGATCAGGCGGAACCAGTGGCGCGGTTGAAGCGATCAACGCTGAGGCTGCCAGCGCCGTGCAGAATTTATTTGATCTGCTTGGACCATCAGCCGCAGAAGAGTTTGGCAAACTGGCCGGGTTTGAGGTAGGCACGGGCGAAGAGTTATTGGGCCAAGCGGCAGCAGCAACGGGCGAAGCTGGGGCACAGGCCAGTGGAGCACGTCCCGGAGACGCTGCTAACCAGAACGCACAACAATCAGCAGTGATAACATCCCTTGCTACTCTTATGGGCTTGTAGGAGTCCTTAGTATGAGCGCAGCCAACAATCCGTGGATGGCACTCTCGGGCATGATCCAGAAGAAAGTAGGCGAGGCCCGTGACCGTAAGCAGAAAATGGAGGACGAGGCCCGCGAGAACCAGATGCAGATCATCATGGGGGGCGTACAGTCTCATGCTCAGAACGGCACCTTGACCGACGAGATGATCCAGCAGAGTCAGGAACAGATGCAAAAGTTAGTCCCCAAAGAGAGTATCCCGGTGATTGAAGGCTGGCACAAGGTAATGGGGGCGATCAGCCGGAAAAAGAGAGCGACTAAGGGACAAAGTGGTCAAGGCGGGCCGCAGGCTGGTGGGCAGGCTTCACCGGCTGCCCCAGCACAAGCCGCTACCTCTCCGGGTGTCCAATCCCCTACCCAAGCTACTCCGGGTGCGCCACAGGCCAAACCAGCCTCAATGTACCCCTCTGCCAGTGAAATGGGGACTGCTGCCGGTCAGCAAATGGCTGCCCAAGAGGATGTTATGCGGCAATCCCGGAAAACCTCCGTGGACGCTGCCAAGCAGTATTACCAGTCCCAAGGCAAAGAGCTGCCCAAAGACGATGAACGCGCACTCACTTTATGGGCCGCAACTGGACATATGCCGCCTGCCTCGTTCGGGCGCTCCAAAATGCATCCGGTATCGGTATTCAAGGATGGGAAATACGTCCCCGGACTGCAAATGGAGGAAGGCGAGGATGTGGGCAAAGTGATCGGCCCGGACGGTCAGGAGATTGCTGATCCCGAGATCATGCCCAAGTGGAAGCCGCGCACAGGATGGGCTAAGGATGACCAAGGAAAATTTTTCTCGTTCGCGATTGATCCAGCCACGAACCAGCCTGTAAAGGGGACGGAGGACTATACCAATCTGCCGCCATCACAATATCTCGAAAAGTACAAGACTGGGTTTTACTACTGGGTGGACGACTCTGGGGGCGTGCATGAAGTCCCGCACACCAGCACCAGCGGGATCGTGTCCGGGGGCGGGGCCAAGATGGGGAAGGACACACCAACCGTGCCACCGGGTATGCGCGGGCCGTCCAAGACTACTAAGAGTGGCGCTAGGACTGGTACAGGTGCAAGTGCCGGTACAAGTGCAGGCGCACCCAAAACGATCGGTCGCACCATTGGCACCAAAGACACCGGTATCCTCAATGCCCAAGCGCAAAAAGTCATCACCACTACTCAACCCGTGCTCGATCAAGTAGACAGACTCCTCGGTGATATTGATCGGCTCAACCTTGGTGACAATAACGACTCCGGGTATCTGTTCGGCTCCCGGCTCAAGTATTCACTCGGTAAGGCATCACCGGAGGGCACACTCGCCAACGATATCGCCGGACTATCTCTCGGATCAGTGGTTGAAGCCGCGTCAGCTCTCCAAGGGTCGTCACGTTCAATCGTGGCACTCAAGAAAGCTCTCGTGCATACGCCTAACCCGTGGGTGGATAGCCCGAAACTCATTAAAGAAAAGCTCAGTACGATCAAGGAAAGGCTGCACGATGTAGTGGCGGATGCGAACGAGTTTGGACGCAAGCGGCAACCTTCTACTGCCGGGCCTGCCAGTGGTAGCGTGCCGCCCGGTATGAAGTCGCCGCCCAAACAGCTAACCCCGGATCAAGAGGCCGAACAATACCTGAACCAGTAATATGCCCAAGTCCCTGACACAAACGCTGGACGACCCCGAGTTCCGCAAGCTCAAGCCAGACACGCAAAAGGCTGTGCTCAAGCGACTAGGAGTGTCGGACGATCTACAGGGGAAGTTGCTGGCAAAAATTAGTACCGGTACAGCGGCGGCAGCCACGACCCCTGCATCTCAGCCTTCATTCCTATCCCGTGTCAATACCCGTGTGGGTGGCCAGCTTGAATCCATGAACAAGACCATTGGCACGGGACTCAAGGATTTATTCGAGGGTAAAGCGTTTAGCGGTGAGCCTGGCGCACAGGCCAAGGAAGTGCGGGAGATGACCTCTACACCTGTGGGTCTTATGACGGTTGGCCCGCAGATGGTAGCCAAGCAAGCAGGTGGCATGGTCAAAGATTGGGCCAGTGATCCTGCGAATCTAGCAGGCGATGTGCTGATGGGCGAGATGCTGGGCGGGGGCAAGGTGCCGGAAGTACCAGAACTGGTCAAGCGTTCCCCGGAGCAAGCTATCCGCGCACATGTGGAATCCGGTGTACCGGAACACTTACGCAATCTCACTGATGAACAGCGGGCCAGATATACCGAATCCTTGGACAAGGCCAACCATGAGCACACGCAGGCGCTTATAGACCATGCAGAAAAGGAATCTCAAGCGCGTGCCAAGTGGGTGCAGAAAGCCTACGGTGCAAAAAAGTCTGTGGCCGATAGCATGGCCGCTGCCAACAAACGCGCTACCTTGGAGCGTGGTGCGCGTGAGCACGTTACACTAGCACAAGATAATATCAAAGAGACTCATGCTGCTGTACGCGGTTCCCTCGATCAGCGCTGGAACAAGCTACGCGAGGAAATGCGAATATCGGAGATCAGTGACCCGGCTGGAGTTTATAACGACATCCGTGACGCCGAGTCCCAGTATTTGCGTGGTGCTCCTCAATCTCTCCAACAGTTCCGCAATCTCATAAAAGAGTTGGGGATCGAAGAGTTTGTCGAGAACGAGGATGGATCGCTGTCAGCAGCAGACACGGGCGAAGTCAAACCTTTGGACTGGGAGACGGCCCGCGTCCACTATTCGGCTATCGGGGATCGTCTTGCGTCCGGCAATCTCCCCGGTAACGTGTATCAGGCACTCAAAGCTGTGCATAGCATGTTGGACGGGAAATTAGGTGAAGCCGCCGAAGCGCAAGGTCACGGCGAAGAGTACGGTGGACTCAAGCGGGACTGGTCGGAATACATGCGCGACTGGCGCGACACGTCAGCAGTCTCCACAGGCGGCTCCCCTATCGCTAAAATCCTGCAATCCCCGGACACCGGTTACGTCCAAATGCAGGTCACGGGCAAAGCCGGGGATCGGATGCTGGCCACGCTAGGCAAATATCGCCGTTTCGGTGCCAAGCCAGAACTAGCAGCACAAGCCCGCACCCTTATTAACGAAGCCAAGAACGTGGGGAAGGTCAAGGTCAAGGAATCCCCGGCTAAGTATGCAGCGGCCAAGCCACCGGGACTCAAAGAAGTTACTCCACCGAAACCAGATAAGCCCAAAGGTAAGCCGGTCGGTGCTGCTACTCGTGCTGCCGCGCATGTAGGTGGACGTATGGCAGGGTTAGCGGCAGGCTCCGCAATGGGCCATCCATTTTTAGGCTGGGGCGCTGGCGGCACACTCTCTGAGGCCGCAATCCGTGCGCTCGAAAAAAAGCGTGCACGTGAGGCCGAAGCTGCTATGGTTCCATAAGCATAAGCAGGAAGGTTACAAATGGCGCACAAGAAGAAGCAACGCAAACATCCCCCCGACGAGCCAGAGAGAGTAAAGAGGCCGGAGAGTGTCCCGGAGGAACTCGAAGATATCGAGCGGATAGATCAGGAAGAACTCGAAGTCTTGGAGGAAATCCGTGACGAGCTACGACCACGACCGCGCGCGAGATTAACCAGTACTAAAATTCAATTCCAAACCCGAGGACAAGGACAAGGACAAAGTATGTCAACTCAAGGCGCAGTAACTCTCAACGTGGGGCAGGTATCCAAGGCAACCGTGCTGGGATTCCAAGCCGATGGCAGCCCGTTTCAGGGTGTCATCCCGCCCGTAAGTTATTCGATTGACCACCCAGAAGTAGCGTCTGAAACGCCGGACGGCGCAAATGGCGCTGACGTGGCAGGGTTGGCAGCAGGACTGACCAATCTGACCGCGACATTGACCACCAAGGAAGGATTATCCCTGACCGCAAACGGCACCGTGACCGTGACCGGGGGAGTGACCGGAGTATTGGCCTCGATCCAGATCAATTTCGGTGATGTCACGACACCGGGCGCACCGGCACCAGCTCCAACACCTGCCCCTGCCCCTGCTCCAGAGCCGACACCTACACCGACGCCATAGCTAACCGGGGCCAGCATAATGACTCGTGCTGGCCCCTTTTTCTACCCTTTGCCATTCGTGCTGGGCTTACCAAACAAAAGGTACTCGTACGGTTTCCCTGGCTCCGTAGCCTGGGCAATTGTGTCCGCAGGCACCCCTAGCATCAGCAATTTCTCGCCCTTGATCTTGGGGCCACTGTTTGAATGCACAATCTGCACCGGGCGATCTTCCCACAGCACTTTCTCAGTCCCAGCCGCTGCCAGTTGTGACATGATCTCCTCGTCCAGTTCTTTCAGCTTGGTCTGCCGGAACTTGATCTCGTCGTGCAACTTCTGACGCTTCTCAGCCAATAGCTCAAAGTCCAGCTCCACCAGTTCGGGTAGCTGATCCCACTGAGGGACGATATCCAGTTGCTCGAACGTGGTACCGGTGGGAGCTGCTTTCTTTTTTACCGGTTTAGCTGCCGATACTACTTTGTTCTTGGTTGCTGCGGTACGTGCTGCTTGTGCGGTTGCCATAATGCCCTCCTTAAAGTGTGAATGTACCAGTACCGGGACAATGTGTCAAGACCTATTTTTCAGTGCGCTCCCATTCGTAAAGCAGCACCGAGTCCGGCCCTGCCTTTTCAATAGGCGCCACCAGCCGGTATATATCCATTGCGATTATCGGCAACGCAGACAGTGGTTCGTTTGGAGAAAAAATAAACGCGGGCAGGGGTGATAATAACGGTACCCGGATTTCGCGGACTGGGGCAGGCAAGTGAATTTCCTTAGTCCCGCCTGCTGGGTTTATCAGTAACGCTTTCAATCTCAATGTGCCTCCAGCCAGTTATACGCGAATCCCCCACTCGCTTTGACCGGCACCCGTAACTTAACCGTCGTACTCAGCGCGTGATTGACCCGCTCATCAATCTCTTGAATCCGGTAATCGTCTGGGCACTCGAATAACAGTTCATCATGCACCCAGAGTAAGGGTTCGACCGCCAATTCCTTGACCTTACACACGGTATCCCAGATCACCTTCATAGTTTTCTTTATGAGTGCAGCCGCGCCACCTTGGGTATGCATCACATAACTCATCCTTCCGGCAGACTCGCGCATGACCTTATTGGTAGGGTGCCACACTGCCGGGAGATAAATAATCCTGCCACTAATTGACTCCCGGCTCAGTCCAGTCTCCTCGGCCTCGCGTACCCGTTCCTGCTGAAACTTTCTCACACCAGGGTACACGTCAAACCACCCGTTCAGCAGCATCACGCAATCATCGAGTGTCCAGCTCTCACCGTCCGGGCGCTTACACCGATTCAATATCAGGTAATTAAGCAGCCCATGCTCGGTGATCCCGTTAATAATCCCGAACCCGGCGTGCTTGGCGACTGTCCTCCTGACATCTTTCTTGCCCGCAATATCGTGTAACGGTACACTGAATATCTTGGCAGCAGTCTGCGAGTGTATATCTTGGCCCTCGATAAACAGCCTGCACAGCTCCTCATCCCGAGATTCGTGGGCCATGATCCGCATCTCGATCTGATCCAAGTCCCAGTCCCCGAGTATGCGCCCTTCTGGTGCGACAAACCCAGCCCGGATTTGCCTGCCTAGTTCAGTCATAATCGGTATCTGGTGCAACGGGGGATCGGCCATACTGAGCCTGCCCGTGGTTGTGCGAGTCAGGCGCACTGTAGAGTATGCCCGCCCGTCCCCTTGCTGGCACAATTTCCGCATAGGTCTGACATACGTACTCTTGATCTTGCTGGCCTCTTTGTAATCCATGATCGGCTCGACTACAGGTGCCTCAGCTAGTAGCGACTCCAGGGCCAACCCATCCACGGCCCCACGTGCACCACTATCCGTCATCTTGGGTGGGTGTAGCCCTAATTGCCCGTACAGCAGTTCTGCCACTTGATCCCCGGAATCTGGGTTGATCTCCGCGCCGGTCATTTTGTAAACCTGGTACTTAGCTCTCCCCATCTGCGCGTCACACTGAGCCTCGATATCGTCCCAGAAACTAACCGGGGCCAGCTTGATCCCTACCTGCTGCATTCGATCCACCATCGGGATAATCGAGTGATCCAGCGCCACTGCCTCGGTCAGCTCCATGTCCCGGATTCGTTGTTCTAGCACGGGCGCGATCCGTAACGTTACATCCGCGTCCCGACACGCATACCGCATAGCCCGCTCTGGTTCCACGTCATCCAGAGTCGCAACCGGCATCTCTCCTAACTCAGCTACCACAGCGGCTTTCACGGTATCGTCCCAGCTATGCCAGCGTTTTCTGAGATCAACCGGATTCCCGTCCTTGTCCCGCTTGTCTGCCGCTAGATCGCCTAGCGCCCGATCCACTAGCCGATTAACACCTTGCGGCTTCTTAATCTTGGGCAGCCCTTTCTCGGTCACCATGTAAGGCTCCGGTGCTGCCCAATCCTGTGTATTCACTGTCAGCATGAACTCCAGTGCCTTCTCGATACTCGGCTCCGCCACCAGCTCCAAATAATCGTCCTGCAATGCCCCACAGTGCCGGTACGCTAATGGCTTGAGTCCTTGCGGCTCAACACAGAGATGATAAGCAAGAACCATAGTGTCACGGAACTGACTCTCACCCAGATTGATACCGAGGGTGCGAAGGACACCAAGGTCATGCAGAGAGTTGTGAAGATATACAGTCTTACTCTCAACTTGTAGTTTCTGGGACTTAACCATCCATGCCGTTCCGTAGCCCGTGGATACGGTAGCGCACCAGGGACGTTCGCGGGTGCCTTCGGTGTCAATGGCGCAATCGAGCTTGACAATGAGCGGTCTGGCCTCTGTCCATTGTTCATAGTTCTCCCTTCCCAGCCATTCATCCTCGCGTACCTGGATTTCGCCGTCTGCCAGTTGCCCCAGCCGCAGGAAGTCATCTAGTACGTTGCTCATCACGTCTGCGTTGTATAAGCCCGCCGCAGGGTGATACACGGGCACGTATATCCGGCCATCCCCATTTCTCTCCGGCACCCCGTGTGTGCGCTCCATGTCCGCACGTGTCCGGTGCAACAGTGCTTCCACGGCAAACGTCCCCAGTAGTCCCACGATCTCGGGATTCACCCGGTCTAGTTCCTCCAGCAATTCCGGCAGCTCCCGTTCGATATCCTCCTGAGTGGGCTTCTCGTAGTCGCGGAAGTCCTTGACTAAATTCGTGATGTATATGTGTTTACGATCCAGATTCGCTGCGGTGAGTAGCGTGTCCAGTAATTGCCCGGCTGGGCCTACGAACGGGCGGCCTGATCGTGCTTCGTGTTCGCCCGGCCTCTCACCTACTAGCGCGATCCTACAAGGTACCGGGCCTTCTCCTTGCACGCGCCGATAGTGTGCCGTGAAGGGTGACCGGCGCTCGAACCCGCTATCTCGTCCACCTTTAGGCATGGGATGTGGTAGCTGGTTTAGCAGTCTTGTGCCCTACCTGTTCCAAGTCGTCATTGAACAGGACTTTGCCGATATCAAGCATTAGACTAGTGAGCTTGAGATCGAGATCGTTCAGAGCTTGCCTCAGTAACTTGTCCCCTGTTTCTGGTTTTGGGAACGCAATCTCCTCGATCCTTGATAGTTGGCGTTTCCAGTGCTCGATCTCGCGGCGTAACTGTGGTTCTATCATTTGACGCTCCTGAGTGACGTGTAAATCCCCTCTGCTAACGTCTTGCCGATCCCTTCCAGTTCCATCAGCTCCTCGGGAGTAGCGTTACACAACTCCTCCACCGTGCGATACCTTTTAGCAATGTGCCGTGACTTCTCCCATCCAATAGACGGCAGTTGTGCACTCACCATCCGAATCAGCGTCGGCCTAGTCAGCAGCGCTTTGTCACTCAAACTACTCACCATCATCGTCGCCCGATCCCGCTTATACGGCGTCCCGTGCCTAGTCCCGTCGTGGAAGCACAAATGTGACTTGTGCCCGTCCCAGCCTTTTTGCCACCACTGGTACAGGGTAGATAGCCATACAGTCGCCTCGTTCCAGTCGGAGCAACGTGTCACGCTTATCCCGCCCTTTACCTGCATGGTGAACAACCAGGTAACAAGGTCTCGATACATGAATTGGCGAGTCCCGGCTGTCACCTTGTCCCAGGTTCCGCGTGCTCTCCTGTACTCCAGCATCCCGGTTTTTGCGTTGCTGCGCCATAACCCCTCCACTAGCAACCACACTTGGTCGTAAGCCGATATCAGTCCCGGTAACTGGTGACCGGCGAATCGTCCTGTGGCTAGACTGTTCACTAGGTCGCGGATGGTCTTGACCTCGATTCCGATACTGATTGGCTCACCGTCCGGGCCAGTACCAAGGAACGAAATGTCTGCAAAGTCCATCCTCGTGAGCGTGACCGGGAGACCTTTGGCACGCAATATCGGGTATAGGTCTTTGCTGCCCGCTCGATTGTCCACGTAAATCATAGCTGCTTGAGTGACAGTTCATGACCGTTGCGAACAATCAGTCCTTGCCGTAACAGCACACTCACCACATTCTTGCTGCAATTCGACCTGTCCATGCGCATAGCAGCCGCAAGCTGGGTGCCGGACATAGACCCCTGTAGAATCAGCACGTCAATTGCATCCGCTAATCTAGGCTGCAAACGTCTCTTGATCTGCTCCCATTTAGAACCTTGGTCGCCCGATCCTGATCCAGCACTAGGCTTACCGGACAGCGCCCCGGCTGTCACTAATACGCCTTTAGTGACCGCATCCACATCTCGGCGCAGTTCCCCAATTTGCCTCTGCACCATGTCAGCAAAATCCTGGAACTGTTGCCGCAACATCTTTATCTGATCTGGCGTATCCGGGTACCGTTCCGTGACATCTTCGTACTCGCCCTCGGTCAGCATAGGAGGATTAGGCATGGACTTCCTCTTTCTTATCCTTATCAGCCTGCGCGGGCAGAGCATTTCTAAAAGTGCGCTCCATTACCCTTTCGAGGATTGTAGGCATCCCCAGACGCTTGAGTCCCCGGAAGTGCGCCAAGATAAGTTTGATAGCAGCCAAATTCTGCCGCACTTCCACATAGCCGTCAAACGGTACGCAACTATCCAACGCGAAGGCACTCTCCCCGGCAATCCAGCGTAGCGCCTGGGTCTTGTACTCGCTCAAGCGATAAAAAATTTTCAAGTCCCCGCCCGAACCATTAGCCACGGCATCAGGATGGTGCTTGGCTGACAATCTGCGGAATGCGGCATCAATCTCCTGCTTAGTAGGAGCCGGATTGTCAAGGTGCAGGCCGGACTGCCAAGAAAAGTTGTCCGGCGCTTTCAGGGAAAACCATACAGTCACGCCGGGGTCTACCCGCTGCTTGCTAGGTTCGTTGTACGTGATCGTGGCTGCACTCGCGCCGATCAGTTCTAGCTCTTTAAGCACGGCAGTCCGGTACACGGATAATTGTTTCTTCCATGCCCCACGCGACTTGCGATGCTCAATCAGGGTGCGGCCCCAACCCTCGGGCCATTTCAAAGGCGTCTCGTCCCGCACTTCAATCATGGCTATGCGTCCCCTTCCGATTTATTCTCCCGCTTTACCAGATACTTCAAATTACTCTCGATCCTGTCCCCTTGCCGGGTAGTGAACCTAACTCCAACCGGGGTAGGCGAAAATAACTGTACCGTTACATTCTCAGCCATAACCTTTACATCTCCATGAATGTCAGATCAAGTAGAGTGTTAAAATCGTTATCAATCACACTCCCCGCGAGATCAGGATTGAGCCTGTATTTCCAGTCCGGGGCCACGCCTACCATAGCTGAAAACTCGCACCCGCCGCCTTCGCGCAACGTAGATGTAGTCTGCACATTCCCTTGCACCAAGAAAGGGATGTCGTTCATCATCGTAGCTTTCTTGTTCCCCGTGCGCCTACCCTTCTCCTGGCCCTTGCTGTCAATATAGTTCTCCCACTCGTCTTTCATCTTGTGCAGCCACACTACATTGGTGGCGTCAAAACTCTCACGCACCAGATCACGGAACTCGGCATTGGGCTTGGCGTAATGGTGGGGCATCACTTGAGTGAGCTTGCCAAAAGATGCCAGTCGTAGCAGTTCCCAAGCCTCGCTCCCGGTATCCACTAACACGAGTCCGGCGTCACGGGTGCTCGACAAACTGTCCCGGAAGTTAGCCTTGAACTGCTCCCAGACCACGTTCGCGGCCTCGCCTACTTCCCGGTCAGTAGCTTCTCCTGGTTGGATGGTCAGCTCGTACTCGGCAGTGTAGATTTCGCGTGTATCTTGGAACTTCTGCACCACCCCCTCTAGCCCGATGTCAAACGAGTGAATGTAGATCGGGCCTTGATCGTAGGTGAGCGCCATGTGGTCTTTGCCTGATCCCTCCGGCCCTTGAATGTTGAGTATGAGTCTGCGCTTGACTGCTGATGCTGCCCGGATAAACGCGGGAGCTTTTACCTTGATGCGGGGACGGTTGATCGGAGGACGGTTACCGGCACTGGCACCCGCACCGTTATCGCTGTCTGCTTGTGCCTGTACTGGTTTAGGTTGCGGTCTTGGTAATGCCATACCTTTTCACCTAATCCTTTATGTAATTGCACACCCTGAACACACGGGCCGCCGATAACTCGCATCCTGGGTATTAAGCTCAAAGTGGGTTGCGACGTTTTGCGGGTGGATATAACAATGCCTCTGAGTGCCAGTGATAGGAACGTAGCGGGCGTCAAATACGTAGGCTTTGTGATCCTGACGATTGCGCCTGCCCGTCCATTTCTTCCATCTTGCTAAGAGTCCTGTCATCTCAATCTCCTCCTTCCATATCTTCATCCCCCTCGTAGGCCAACTCAGCCTCGTCCCCGCTTCCCCGGCACTCAATGCATACGCGATCCCCGTCCACGTTCAAGGGTACGGTGTACTCGAAATCCTGTTCACAGATCACGCAGGTATACGCGGTGCAGACTAACCGGTGCTCTTTCGGGGATTGCAGATAATAGGTAGTCTCACAATCTTCGCAATACACAAGTCACCTTTTACAATCCCGCATCCACATTTGTACCGGTAGCCTCCCGATACGCTACAGCCGCCCGCTCAATCGTTGGCCAACAGCGGGGTAGTTTACGCATCCAGGTCACTAGTCCCCGGTATCCTGGGTGCGGGCGAGGAGGATGGTTTAGATCGGCACTGGGATACACGCCTAGCTCCCACGCTTCAAATCCCAGCCGCATAGTCTCTTCGTCAGCCGCCGCGATTACATGCCCATGACAGTGTGGACACAGGCTTAACTGAGTAGCTGAATCTTCGGCTGTGGCCGACAAAGGGCCGATCCAAGTGCAGCTTGCCCCCTGTACCAGTGGCCCAGTAGATACAGTCTTGCTTACCTCTCGGCCAAGCGCGGTATCGGCAACCAATACTTTTTTAGACTGTACTTCCGGTATAGCAGCAGTGGGTGTGGGTCTCGTGTCCTCCATCGCTGGGGGAGTCATGTCAGTAGGTGGTGCACCTACCTGTACCGGCACTTGCTTGACGGCTTTAGCCCGCTTGACCGGCTTGCGCTTGGTTGCGGCTTTCGGCTTATTCGTAGCCTTAGTCTTAGCCTTTACAACCACCCTCGCCTTTTTGCGTGATTTAGAATTGTTTGCCAAGATTCCTCCACTTCCTGCTCACTGAACTCCAGCAGCACCCCGCGCACATTGGGCCTAGGCGGGCGATAATCCCCGTTACAAAAGAACACCCACAATTCCGCCCGTAGCGTCCCCAGCATCGCGCAATACCCTTTAATCTGGATCAGCTCCAGCCAGAACCACTTTTCGAGCGCATCAAACTTATTGCTCGACATCCAGCGGAACTTTAATTCAACTACTGTCCAGTCGTTCAACCGGAGCGCGTCCGGCGATCCCACAATACCATCGCGTTCCCACTCGTCTGGTCTCACTAGGTCGCGTATCTGCACGGCTTCTTTATACGCCATGCTGAACACGTGCTCCCACAGATACCCACCCGCCGCGTACCATGACAGCTCGTCCTGGGTCATGTCAGACTTGCGTGCCAGTAACGCGGCTTGCTCCATGTCCCGGTACACGGTGCTTAAATGCAATGTTCCCTGCGACCGGATACTTCCACTCTCGGTTGGAGTCCCAAGTATGCACGCCGGATAATCCAGTGACACTAGCTCGGTGACGTGCATAGTTCGGACTCTACAGGTTAATCATGGGCCGCTGACCGGAGATGCCATCTCAAGCGACTTCCAGCCTGGTAAGCCACTCTAGGAACCCGCACATAGCGGCCCACTAGTATGCGGGTTCTCTCCGGTCAGCCCTTCGGTGAGGAAGGAGCTTTGTAACTATTCGGGCAACCCTACCTGTGCGCCATCATATTGAATGGCACCCTGCTCTGCCCAAGCGTGCAGATTGGCATCCTGGAAAATCAACTGCACCACCTTGGTCTTGGCTTTGGCGTCCAGTTCCCCGGCAGTCACCTTTTCCCCGGCTGCTTGGAATGCCAGTTTAGACAGCTCTTTCTTGGCCACTGATCCGCCCTCGGTGCCCACGAGTATCCCGGTGAGGATATCGAGTGCCACGGACATGAGGTCGTCGTCTGGGGCGGGCGTAGCAGCCCCGGCAGCCCCATTAGCTTTCCCAGCAACCGCTCGGGCAGAAGGAGCACTCGTCGTCGTGCGGGGGGTGGGTGCAGATTTCGCACCTAATCCCGCTTTTGGCTGTGCTGCTTGCGTAGGGCGTCCGGCAGGCTTCCCCGCCTGTGCCCCTGGCACCTTTCCCCCAACAGGCTTTGCAGCTTTCGCTGGTGCCGTCTGTCCTGGTAGTGCCAGCAACGCACTCGCCAACAACACTGTCGGTGCCCGATCCGCATTCTTGCCGCCCCGGATTAACCCTTGGCGTGTCGGTTGCGCGTGCTGCTTGACGTGAATCCTCGTGCCCACCAGTTCCTTGACATTGCCGCTGGCCAAGGTCTCCTCGGGGAAACCAACCTCAAGCAGGCTCATGAGGAACTTCATGGCGTTGGTGTTGTCGTTCAGCAGTTGCTTATCCGCTACCGGCACAATCCCGGCCCCGTCGTCGCTGGGTACAAAGTAGATCAAGTCCCCAGCCGAATAATACTGGTCATAGGTCTTGCCGTTGTCGTCCTGGAACTGGATTCCCAGCGCCAGTACTTCGTGGTCGATATTCCCGTTGTAATCCCACTGCACGAACGCGGCATCGGCAATGAGTACGTCGATATCGTCGATCATGCCGCCTTGCGCTGCTTGGTTCAGTGGTACGTATTGTTTCTGTGGTGCTGCTGCTACGGCCATAGCTGGCCCTCCTCAATTCAGATTGTTTATTGCTTGGTGCACGATCAAAACTCGACTAGCTGGCCTGTGTGCTTGTGCTGGTACCTGTGCTAGTCGCTTTGTCCAGTACATCGCACACAAACGTATTGACGCTAATGCCTGCGGCTTTCGCTGCCCGCTCCACGTTCCTCTTACTGTCCCGGTTCCGCAGCCGCACGTCCAGCCGTGGCCCTTCCCGTGGACTGGTCTTAAATCCATTCGCGGACTTCGCGGTCTTGGCAGCTTTAGCCACCTTAGCTGCTATCCGTTTCTTGCGTTTCTTGTCAGCCATCTATGGTTACCTCCATGCTTGGTGACTGTACCTGTACCAGTATAAGTGTGTCAAGGGTAATCCTACATAGTCCCGGTATCAGGGTGTGCGCCTGTGCGCTGTGCTGTGCTGCAACCAGTCCTGTAGCTTGGCAATTTCCGCTCTACACCTGGTCTCATCCACCGTGATCCCATGCGGACAGATCGTCTCCCCGGTATAGGCTGCATTAAGCCGGTCTTTCTCCTCTTGCGAGAAATGTTCGCGCACACGTTCCCAATCCGTCATTCGTATTAGCATTTACAGTTTCTCCAGCGGCTCCGGTAGCTTCCCTTTTTGCGTTCTAAATGAGCCAAGCCACCACCCATTAAAATACTTCCGGTACCGGGGCACCATCCAAACGCAATTATCATCGGTCACCAGTGTTTCGCCCCGGTCGGTCTCGCTCCGGCACACCCTCCCGGTCATCTGCTGCATAGTCTGCGCTGTCAGGTATGACGAATAATCTTTATCCTCCCGGCACCTAGCCTTCATCACCGTCCCGCGTGTATCAGGGAAAGGCAGCTTGCATATCACCTGATATTCAGCAGCCTCCCCATTAAAGTCATACCCGGTATCTACGCTCGGACTCACCAGAATCGCACCACTACCGGGACTCGCCGCTAGGAATCTCTGAATGGTACTGGCCCTGGTATCACTCCCATGCACCATCATGCGGCCCGCATGTTTAGAATTATCCAAGATAAAGCGTGCGCGTTTATAGCTCACGGTATGGATCACGCCTTTGCGGTCTGCCCGCTGATCCAGCAGCAAATCCAGCTTCCTTAGAAACCACATCATCTGGTCGTCGTCCTGCTCGTTCCTGAAATTCATCCTGACTGTAGGCACGTGGATCACGGGGCGATTCTCAACCGGGAACGAGCTAGGGAACTCTCGGAACGCTAATTCGTGTGCCGGTACACCTAACAGTTCCGCAGTTTTCTCTCGTACGGTAGCACTCACCAGCACCACTTTCGCTATTCCTCTAAACAAGTGGTTCTCGGCATATTTCCGTGGCCACAGTGGGTCAAACTTCACACTTTTAGCCTCATCCCCGTGCCTATCCAACTCCTCGATCACCCACTCGTCCTGCATCAAGCTCACGCGCTCGATCTTGCGTTGCAGCTCCTTCGTCACCTTGATCTCGTGCAGCAGGGTATGGCTCATGCCGGTCTCGGCCAGTTGTTCCTTGAGCGACTCGATACGCTGATCCAGCTTGTCCTCCCAGTGCGCCCCCCAGTCCCGCCACTCGCCTTGGTTAAACCCCGACTGTGGCCAGTTGACGCCTAGACTCAGGCAATCCTTCCTCTCCAGTGCGACACTCAGATAGCTCGACAACTCCTCCACGGCATCATGGGCCTCGTCACAAATCAGCATATCCACGCCCCGGTTGCTGGCCAGATTCCCCTTCTGCTTGAGTTTGTCGTACAACCAGCACTGATAATTCGTGACCACGATACCCGCTGCCTGCGCCCGCCTGTACTGGTCAAAGTACCCACACCCACCACTCCGCAGGCTACACGTGGCTCCATGATGGCAAGGCGCATCGTTCACCCGTGTGTTCTTGTTCATGCCGAACGATTCCGCTTGGGTGCACGGATAATTCATCATGCCCCGGATATCGGTCGAGATAGTTTCAAAGTCCCTAGCGATCTGGTCTTGCAGTCCCTTGGTGGACGTGAGCACAACCGTGCGCTTGCCAGACAAGTAGGCAGCGGCCATGTACGCTAGACTCTTGCCAAACCCGGTAGGCGCACACAGGCCGACAAACCTTTCAGGCGTATCCACCATAAAGTTGGCAGCGTCTAATTGGTTGTCGCGCCAGCTTGTAAAGTGTGCCGGTAGCCCGATATCACAGGGAACGAAAGTGCTCATACGAATGCCCACTCATGGGTCAGAGATCGAAACCGTTTCAGTTCCGATGGGTCGCCTTTTCCGTGATAGTGCAGCCTCCAAGAATTTTCAAAATCGTTCCAAGATTCCCATACCATTGCGCCGTCAAAACACAGAAACACGTCGGAAATAGTATCGAACCACGCAAACTCCCGTGGCCATTCTGGGTCATATTCGTCCACAGCAATCTGCTTGCCGATATCAATAAAACGAATCATTGTTTAGTAGCCCGATCCAGCCTCACGGCTTTACTCTTGTTCCTGGCCCAAAGATGGCTGAATCTCTTATCCAGCTCCGCGATATATTGATCCCGCCACATGGCCTCTTCCAGCTTCAACACCTGGCTCCTAGTATTGCTCAACAGTTTGAGCGCCTCTTCCTCATTCCCCGCGTCCAGAAAACTCTTGACCGTGTGTTCTAGCGAGTCAATTGAACTCTTAAACCTCACCCATAAATCCGCCTGCTTGCACTGATCCATGATTACGTCCGCGACCACGACCATGCTATTGGGCACTGGCTTGTGCTTCTCCAACCGCTTCACCGCGTCATAAATCGCATACCGGATAAAATCCCCCTTCACCCGGAACGGCCAATTTTTAGACTGGATAATGGCGTCAATCTCGTGATCCACAGTCGGCTGCACCCTACACCACACGCGAACCGAATGCCCGTGATGGTCTTGTCCCGGTACTATATAATGTGACGGGTCATAACTCTCAGTGTGGCCAGCAGCACCGTTAGGTTTCTTGGTCATCGGCGTCACTCCATCCAACTCAAACAGACAGGAGTGGTACACCTTGCGTGCATGTGTCCGTTGTACCCTGCCACGCTGTACTGTAGAGTGCCACCACAACCGTTGGGACACGGCATACTGCTTGCACCACCATGACCTCTGCCTAGCTTCTTACTATCAGCGTCCCGGTGAGCGATCTGTATTGCCCGCATAGTTTTTCCTGATCTTTCGAGCATATCCTTGGCTTCGGCTTCGGCCTCCGCGTGCGTAATCCGATCCAGCAATGCACACTTAACCTGCTGTTGTGGGGTTACTCCCAGTCGAGGCTTGAGTTTGATATTTGTGCATGGCAATCTCAGAGCCATGTCCAGTTCCGGTTCACCGACTAACTCCCGATAGTTAATTCCGGCATCGCAGACTTTGCTCATAATCCCGTTGAAGTGACGGCACCTGCCTTCAATCTGTTTGACGATCAGAGAAAATTCCTTACTCTCGGTCATGCGCTCATTCCTTTAGCAATCCTGCCCGTGGTCAGCGTCATCTTAATCTGTGCGATCCTCTCCCGATCCTCCCACACCGCTCTGCCCGGCCTCGTCCCCAGTACTTCAAACCTTGGGTCTAGTCCATTAGCCCGGAATCGCCAAATTTTCTCTAACCGGTACAAACTGCCAAACTCGCTGGGACTCCATCCCCCTTTGGCCATCGCAGCTCTAACCCGTTGCCAGAACTCTCTAGCCGTATCCCGATCCCCTGGCATACACACCGGCGCATCCCCGGTGATATGCCTAAACGTGGCCCGCCACCGCTTTCCATAATCCTGTGGCGTAATCCCCTGGCTTTGCCTGTCCTCCCGGTCACTCACTACCTGTGGCCGCATCCAATAGGGAAATTTACCGGAACTCCGGTCGGTCTCTTGTTCTTCTTGTATATAGGTACCTACTACTATTGGTGCGTGAGTGGGGTTGTGCTGTGGTGCAGGTGTGTACTGGTGCGGTGTGCGCTGTGGGTTGGTGCGTTTGTGCGCTATCGCACTTTGCTTAAATGGCGGCAATAATCCTGACGCTTGCGGTGACGGCAACATGACGGTTCCCCTAGATTGATATTTAAGCTGGGACGTGTGGATCGTGACGTGTAGTGTGTGACGGTACACAAGAGACAGCAGACAGCCCACCCAGAATACTCTTTAGGCTGCCCCTGTCAAGTGGTAAAAATGGCTACCGGAACATCCAAATCAATACCGGTATCATGAGCAATACCCCACTCATAATACTCAGCTTGGTAAGCCACTTTTCGCGCCAAATCCGCCTGCTGGCCCGTTCCCATGCCCGTTCCCGCAGCAAGTCTAAGTCCCGGTTAGTAATTCGTTGTATGTCAATCTCGTGCATCATATCGCCCTCCGCGATGGTTGTGTCACATTTGTGTTGTGCAGGGAATTAGCGTGTCTCTATAAATTTTTCAAAACTAGTTCCCGGCTTCACACGTTTTGCAGGCCGGTAAAAACTCTGCTCCGTGTGCCGTACGGGATACGCTTGCAGCCATCGCAGCACATAATCCGTGAGCGATTCCTGATCCCGTCTGCGTAACAGTGTAGTCTTGGTATGATCTGCGATTGGTTGATTATTTTCCATGTTCATCTCTCCTAGTAAAAAGTCCGGTCTCTTCTGGCTCAATCTCCATCGGCGCATAACACACCTGTTGATACCGGCATGCCCCCCGGATGGCATCGTCACAGGCCGATCTGGTCATGGGGAACCTGCCTGCCATCTGCTCGGCTGCTTCCATCTCGTCTGCGATCCTCTTAATGTCGTCCAGCACTCTCCCCTGCTGCAACTTACCCGGTACCTTCACCCACACGTCAAACGCGCTCTCCCGTAACACTTGATCCCGCGCCATCTGCTCTACCCACCCTTGTGCGGTAACCTGGGTATCCTCGCGCCATACCACTCTCCAATCCCCAGCAAACTCCTCGCTACTGTGTTTGCGCTTAAACCGGATACTCTTGTTATAGGGATGCTGTTTGGCGCGTGTCCAGTGCCCATAGCGCTTCCCGTTGCGCGATTGCCCTATCACGAGTATCCGTAGCGTCATGGGTAAGCCTGTAACGCACACGTCCCCAATCGTGCGCCACGAGTGTAATTCTGCTAGTTGCCGGTCGTCGTCCCAGTGATCTACCATTACAAACCTCATCAGCCGCATCCCGCCGTCAATCGCATAACTCTCAATCTTCCACTCCGGCCCCTCGTCAAAACTGATCGTATGATGCGGCCCCCAGCGGTCAAGCCCTATCTGCAATGGATCAGTGTTAGGCTGCCTCAATACCCGTGCCAAACATTCCGCCATGTGTGCATAATGCGTCATCAGGTCATACGGGTCTTGCCTATCCGTTTGTACCCCGCGTTTCCCTGCTAATTCCATCACCCATTCCCGTGCGATCTCTGGCCCGGTATAGGTGTCTCGGGTGGTATGCAGGACTAGGTGTAGAGCTTGGTAGACTGCCCCTAGTGGCGTTACCCGATTGGCCTGGTACTGGGTGCCGAATTGCCATAGTCTCCGGCACCTGTCCCAGTGCTCTAATTGTGTGGCCCCGATCATCGCTCAATGGTCTCCAAAAGAATCGAAAGCCTGATTCGTGGCTTCCCGGATTAGATCGTGGATTTCTCCACGAGTTTTATTTTCTAGGTGAGACGTGGTACCGTCATGCGACAATTCCACGTCAAACAGTTTGCGATTGACAGTCGTACTGATGTTCACTTTGATTGTGCGCAGACTCATCGGCGTCTCCCTCCATTACCGCGTGTCCATTCTCGTACCAGTACCAGTATCAAGTGTGCGAACCAGTGCATTACCATCTCGCCTGTACTGGCTTACGAACTACCGTGTAATGGCACCATCCCTGCCCGGTGCGATACACGGTGCAGCGGACAACTTCCAATTGCTTCGCATACTCGCGTGTGTGGCAGCAATTCTTGTAATACTGTGCCGCGTCAAATGTTTTGAATACCATAATTCCTCCCGTATTTGTGACGGTACCGTGACACTGATAATGCTGTCAAGCTAAAAATGCAGCGGTAACCGCGCCAGTAATGTGCTTACAATCCCGCTCACGATTAACCCATACCCGACTGCTAAGGTAATCATGGTAACGATAGCGGTTGCGACAATGGAACCCGTATTACGCATTGGATTCCTCTTTTGCTGCCCACTCAATACACTGCCGGAAAGCCTCAGCGCGGGCCTGCATCTTTGCAGCGGTTATGGTTGCACCCTTCTGCCCCATGTCAAGGTTCTGTAGGGTTTCGGATGCCATCTTTGCAGCGGCTTCAATCTTGGCTTTGAGTCTGGGATTCATTGCGACACCTCCCCATTCGCTATTTTGTTCCGCAGTACCGTGATCCGTTCCAAGCATAGCCTTAACCCTAGCGAGTACACGCTATGCTCATCTCTCATGCGCTGGTTGATATCGTCCAGCAGGAACACGTTGGTATTCCCGTTCAGCACAGCCACGTATCCGCCAGACGCGCTAGTAGCCCGATACAGTTGGACGCGCACGACTCCCGAGTGCTCATCCCTGTGCTTCTCAGTAGCAGCGGGCTTGACTCCCATCTGAGTGTCATACAGGTACAGTTCCAGCACATCGGCGTGCCGGTACAGCCGCTCGTAATTCTCTGCCATGTATTTCTTGGTGAATTGCGCCATACTGGTAATCCTCCAAAAAACCCGCCTGTCACACGGGTTTGAGCAAGGTTACCAGCCTAGAAGCGAATCCCCAGCGCTTTCAGGAATTGCGCGTCATCCATCGGGCTAATGATTGGCGAGTCGAACGGTACATGTACCGACTGAGCGGCTTCCGTTACCTCGTCTATCACAGCTAGTGCATTGGTCTTGAGCCTGTCCCCCGTACCGCTCACCGCGTTCTCTGCCCGTGCCTGCTCTACCGTCATCCCCTTGCGCCCATCCGTGATTCGAGCGGAACGGAAGTGATCCGTATACTCAGTCACGGCGTTTAGCAGGTTGTATGCGCTGCCCTGAATCTCAGGAAACGCGCCCTTATCGTTACTCGCGTACAGGTTCA
>WNGL01001371.1_pt1 | contig 43343 bp, 38 predicted proteins | sample 5400591 | NCBI WGS metagenome assembly WNGL01 (sample SAMN13153377, study PRJNA577476) | soil metagenome | isolation source: 80 cm soil or saprolite under Garry oak tree replicate 1 | place: USA:California | collected 2016-06-15
GCCGCGTTCGCGAGGGACAAAGTACTCGCTCTGCAACTCGCGGCCGCTCGATGGCGTGAAGTTCATTTTGAAATGCGGGAGTCGCTCGTACCATGGACCGGGAACGCCCTGCTGGTCGGTGCAGCTCTCTGCCGGATGATCGTCGATGGGGTGCAGCTTCTCCGTGGCGAGTTTCGCGCCGAAAAACTCCGGCTTCCATTCGTTCTTGTCGCCTGGCGTGATGCGGCGCTTGATCCATACTTGTGTCGCATGATGACTTTGCCAATCGGTGAAGAGGCTCACGCTGTAGCCGCTGCCGAAGATCTCGTCGAAGTGACGCTCGAGATGATCAAAAGAGAGATTGCGGTAGACCGACTGCGCCACTTGAAATGTAGGCTGCAGGTTGAGCGTCACGCGTGTGACCACACCCAGAGCGCCGAGGCCGACAACAGCGCCCAGGAACTGCTCGCCGTCCTTTTCGCGGGACAGATGAATGACTTGTCCGTCGGCGGTCACAATTTCGAGCGCCTCAACCGCTGTCGCCAAGTTGCCGTTATGAATGCCCGACCCGTGCGTGGCGGTGGCGCATGCGCCAGCGACTGAGATGTGCGGCAGCGACGCGAGATTGTGAAGCGCAAAGCCGCGCGCTTTGATCACCGGGGCGAGCTTCCCGTAGGCCACGCCCGCACCCACAGTTACCGTGCGCGCCTTGTCATCGATTGTGATTTCATCGAGACTCTTGAGCGAGATCTGGTTCTGGGTGCTGTCAGCGATGGCGCTGAACGAGTGGCGCGTGCCAAGTGCGCGAAGCTTTCCGCATTTCTTGACGATTGCGCGCACTTCTTCAACGGACGCGGGCGTGTGCAGGTGGTCGGTGCTGTAGGTGAGGTTACCGGCCCAGTTCTCGCGCGGCGCCGGCGGTTGCTGGCCGGAAGAAAATCGAGACATCATGCTGCCCGCCAAAATCGCTCCGGTGGTTTTGAGAAACTCGCGCTTGTCCATTCGCAATTTAACCTCGCGCTCCAGCAGTCTAAGAAGGCGCGACCGGTGGTCTTTTCTGCCGGTGCTGGTCAAGAATAGGCGGCGTAAGTGCGGGGGAGCAAGAGAAATTCTGCCGATTGATTCTGCTGCCTGATCCTGCTGATTCATTCGACTGACAAATCGGGAGTTTACAGAAATGATTCTTCGTCCGCGTTTGGACTGTATTGAGTAGTGACAGTTTTGTATCCTGTAGAAGATGGCCCGCCCATTGGCCCCAGCTAAGGAAGAGGAGATCCTTATGGCAGAGACGAAGAAAGCGAGCACGACCAAAAAGCCCCGCGCGACAACTGGAATAGCTGTTGCGCCCAAAGAACCTGCGGCGAAGAAGAAACCCGTCAGCTCGAAGGTTTTACAGATGGCTTCGCACGATGAGATTGCGCGACTCGCGCATCGCTACTGGGCCGAACGCGGACACCAGGACGGACATGATGCAGAGGATTGGCTCCGCGCAGAGCAGGAATTGCGCGGTAAGGCTTCCTGACCGTCGTCAAGTTGGGCAATTCAGGCGCGTATTCGATCGCAGAGCAACACGAACTCCGATAGGGCTTCCGTCGACTCGATGCGATCAGGACTGGCCTTGCCGGTGCGCGCCAGTTCAAGCCGGTGCGTGCCTTGCCAATGAGTCACGATCAGCCCTCTGAGCTATAAGCGATCCGACCCTCGCTGATGGTCCACCGAACCTTGCCTTGCATCGTCCAGCCGTCGAAGGGCGTGTTGCGCGATTTGGAGCGGCTCTCAATGGCACGGTAAATCCACTCGGCTTTCGGATCGAAGACCATGACATCGGCAAAACTCCCAACGGCAAGCGTTCCGCGGCCTTTGAGTCCGAGCAGTGCCGCTGGTTGCGCACTCAGCAAGCTCAGCACGCGACCCAGAGGCAGCTTCCACTCCTTGTGAAGCCAGCGAAGTGAAAGTCCCAATGCGGTCTCGAGACCTGTAATGCCATTGGGCGCGTGTTCGAATTCAACTTCCTTTTCATGCGTTGCATGCGGCGCATGGTCGGTTGCGATCGCGTCTACCACGCCGTCGAGGATGGCCTCGATCATCGCGTCGCGGTCAGCGGCCGAGCGAAGCGGCGGATTCATCTTTGCGTTGGTGTTGAACTGGCCCACATTCTCCTCAGTCAGCAGAAAATGATGCGGCGCAACTTCGCAGGTCACGCGCAGTCCATTGCGTCGTGCCTGGCGCATCGCAGCTATAGCGGCTGCTGTCGATGTGTGCGCCACGTGCAGGTGGACACGCGCATCGCGTAGTTCTGTCACCAGCCGGATGTCACGCTCGACGAGCCCGCTCTCTGCTTCCGTGGGCATTCCGCGCAAGCCCAATTTGAAAGCGACGGGCCCGGCGTTCATGCTTGCACCCTGGGTCAGGCGCGTGTCCTCCGCATGCTGGATAACGCTGAGGCCCACGCGCGCAGCGGCGGCCAGAGTCTCGCGCATGATGTTGTCTTTAAGAATCGGATGGCCATCGTCCGTCACGGCCACGGCGCCCGCGGATTTGAGCGCCGCAAAATCGTTCAGCGCCTCGCCTTTTGAACCGCGCGTTGCTGCGGCGATAGGGTAAACGCGAATCGACGCGCCCCTTTCCGGCGCCATCATCCAACGTGTAATTTCGGGCGAGTCGTTGACCGGCACCGTATTCGGCATGGCCGCGACCGCAGTAAATCCGCCTGCTGCTGCCGCTGCCGTTCCCGTAGCGATGGTCTCCTTGTAGCCCTGGCCAGGCTCTCGCAAGTGAACGTGAATATCAATCAATCCCGGAGCAATTGTGAGTCCTGTAGCGTCAAGCACCTCGGCGCCGTTGGCGGATTTCAATTTTCCGGGTCCTGCGATTTCTGCAACGTGTCCGTCTTTGAGCAGAATGTCTTTGAGTGCGTCGACTCCTGCTCCGGGGTCAACCAGGTGGCCTCCGCGAATCACGAGCGCAGTCATGGGCGGCCGTCCTTTCCGTTTGCCAGCAGAGCCCGTTCCACGACAGCCATGCGAATCGCCACGCCATTGCGCACCTGTTCGAGAATCGCCGATTGCGGCCCGTCCGCTACTCCGGCTGTCAGCTCAAGCCCGCGGATAATCGGGCCCGGATGCATCACCAGCGAAGTCGGAGCTTGCGATGCCAGCCGTTGGCCTGTGAGCTGATAGTTGGCCTTGTACTGCTCGAGGTCCAATTGCATCCCGGCCAGGCGTTCGGCTTGGATGCGCAACATCATGACCACCTGCGACTGCCGAAGCGCCGCCTCGAAATCCCTCTCAATGGTGATTCCCGGGCCTGCGAGGGCTGCCATCTCGGGCAGCAGTTCCTTCGGACCGCAAAGCACAATGTGAGCGCCCATCCGCGGCAACAGCAGCATGTTAGAGCGCGCTACCCGGCTATGCAGGATGTCACCCACAATCGTGACGGTGACCCCTCCCAGCGAGTCCGCAGAGACTTGGTCCACTCCCGGCCGCAGATGCGTAAGGATCGTGCGCAGATCGAGCAACGCCTGTGTGGGATGCTCATGCATTCCGTCGCCGGCATTCAAAACGGGCAGCCGGGTCGCTTCTTCGAGCAGCCAGGGAGCTCCTGAGGAGTTATGGCGCAAGATAATGGCTTCAGCGCCGAGCGCGCGCAGAGTGAGCCCCGTATCCTTCAGAGTCTCCCCCTTTTCAATGCTCGACGAAAGGCTCGAAATCAACGCAGTGTCCGCCCCGAGGCCCTTTGCGGCCAGCTCAAAACTGGTACGAGTGCGCGTGGACGATTCATAGAACAGAAGCGCCACGCGCCGCTTCGCGAGAATGCGGTCTCGAACGAGCGGATCCTGATTCTCAAGTGCGGTGGCGCGGGCCAGAATGTGACTTACGTCTTCCAAACTCAAGTCCTGAGCCGAAAGCAGCGAGCCGGAATTGTAAGGAAACGGAGATGCGGGCGGCTGTGGTAGATGTAGCTGGCGGCGTGCGGGCGTTACGGTCGAATTCATACGATCCAGATCCACACTTGGCACTGCAGGAGCTGACTCACTCCGAAGAGCGGCGCGCAGGATGCGCCGGTTAAAGAATGCGTTAATCCACCCGCTCGACCAGTAGCACCTGGTCGTCGTTGTCGACCTCGTGGAATTTTACTTCTATGATTTCGCGGCTGCTCGTGGGCACATGCCTGCCCACATAGGTTGCTTCGATGGGTAGTTCGCGATGGCCGCGGTCGATCAGGACCGCCAGTTGCACGCGGCGCGGACGTCCGTGATCGAAAAGCGCATCGAGCGCTGCGCGAATGGTGCGTCCGGTATACAGCACATCGTCGCACAGCACCACGTCCCGGCCCTCCACGTCGCAGCCGAGGGAGCCGGGAGTGACTACCGGACGCACATCCGCTGTCGACAGGTCGTCACGATAAAACTGAATATCGAGCATGCCAGTATCTACGGAACGCTTTTCGATACCAGAAATCAGCTTACCCAAGCGCTCTGCCAGCGGAACTCCGCGCCGCTTGATGCCAATGAGAGTCAAGTCTTCGCTGCCATTACTCTTTTCAACAATCTCATGTGCCAGGCGCACAAGCGTGCGCTCAATCTCCGATGCGGACATCAGCCTGCCCTTGACGCGCAAGGCAGGTGCGTTTGCGTTTTCGCTCATTGGTTCTCTCTCGCCGCTGGTCTCTCGCCGGATGATACGAGGGTAGAGGGTTGTAGGGCAAGCTGTGGAGAAGTAGAAGGCTGGTTTCGAAGCAAGGCTGAAGCTTGCGCCGCGAGCCGCAAATTCAAATCTTCCGCTGCTTTGCAACAGTTCACCGAAGGGAGGCACACCGCCACTCTTCATCGCAGGCGAGAGTAGACGGTTCATTTGGCTCGCGGTTCTGTAATCATCCGTGCACCGGATGCGGTGCAGAATAACCCCGACGATGCAACATTTAATTGAATTTGGGCATCTAGTTTTATAGATCGCCCTCTCTGGAATTGGCAGTTTTAGCATGGCTCCTAGACCCTCAGCCGCCCTCGTAGAGGCCCTCCGGGCCACGCTTCAGAAGGTCGAGCAAAGTTCAGACCTTGGGCCGGACGACCCTGCTTTGATTCATCTGAAGAGAATTCTCCTACGCCGTGTGGCCGAGCTCGAAGCCCTGGAACTCGGACCTATCGCCAATACAGTCGAGGATACTGCGATCGCGGTTCGAAACCAGTCTTCTTTCGACCCTGGACTTGAGCCTGTGATTCGTCCGGATGATGTAGCGCCGCTCATCCAACAGGCTGCGAGCGAATCGCCAATCATTGCGATGGATCCGACTCAGGTGGACAGGAACGACTAGAAACGGATGCGCGGATGAAGATGATACTCCAGAACTTCTCGTCCTCTAAGAGGGCTTAGTTAGGTATTGGACGAAGGCGACATCTGTGCGCAAGGTGGTCACAAGGCACGTCAAGGAACTCCCAATAGCTTGGAAGAATTGCGTGAAACTCAATCTGAGTGAAGAGTTGGAAGCCCGGAGTGGTGGTATCAAGGTTTCCGATCTTGCGGTCATATTGGGAGTAGACGATAAGCACATAGGCGGTATTAGATATATTGTCAATTTATACATTGCAATTAAGGCGCAATTTGCAATGAAACGATTGTCACATCCATCAGGTGTCTTTTAGATTAAATTTCGGGTCGGCGGCTGCGGGCCAGCAATCTCGCACCGAGCGCTCCACCCGCGGTGGCAGAAAGGACCAGAAAAAGGCAACTGAATGCCTTGCCAAAAGTCTGATATCCCGCATGGCCTTCCGGAGTTAGCATCCATAGTTCTCGCTCTTTGGTTTGTGGCGTGTTGGGAAACCCCCACTGAGCCATGAGTTGACGCGTCATCTCTTCGCCTTCCATCACGCCCTTTCTCCACAGGCCGTCGATCTCACTGGATTGATGAAACATGACGCGTTCTACAAAAAACCACCCGCCGGTAATAGCGAATGCCAACCATGCTGCCATCAGTCCAGTTACCAGGCCGATACGAGCCCCAGCTCCGATCGTGATCCATGCTGGGCGCTGGCTGCGGAGATAGAGCACTACCGCCCAGGCAGCTGCCGCTGCCACCCAAATCATTCCCAAAATGCCGCTGAATGGAGACATATCACTTGAGAGGAAGCCGGCCGGTATTGCCAGCAGGAGCGCAGCGCGCATACCAAACTTCCAGTCAATAGAACTCGCGTCGCGCACCGCCTCGGGCCAGCTTTCCGCTTGGGGCGAAGGGGTTCCATCTTCCGCCGAGTAGACCAGTTGCGGCAACCCACACTTGGGGCAGTAACAGTTCTCTGCTTGAACGGTATGATGGCAGCGATTGCAGGTAATTTCCATACTCACTTATGAGCCTATCGCATTCGGAAGCACTCTGCGCATGCGCAGTGCAATGCTGAGTTTGCTGTGCACCGATCGCGGCATTCAAGGGTGGTTCAAGAGCAGAGCGCGGAAATCTTGCTGAGAGCTCATGGACTCTCTTGCTTTTGTGCTCGCTTAGCTGTGACCGCGGCTAAGATTTTTTCGCGACTCGGTGACGGTGCCGACCCCGCGGTAGTTTAAAGGCCAGGTGTATTGGCGCATAGCCTCGAATCCTGCAGACACGACACCGCACCGGATACTGCAGCATCATCAGGCGAAATACATCGCTCGGGCGAAATTGAGCGGTACGCAAATCCGACGAGCCACAATCATGGCAATAGAGGGACATGTAGCCACCAAACGCAACAGATGTGTGGACTTGGGAATACAGGGCCTATTGAAGAATAGTCTGACACGGAAAGAGACGAAGCAGGTAAAAATCCAACTACAGACCCCTGGAATCTCAAAATGCGCTTTGATCCGGCGGAATGGAGCGCTGATTCCGTTCTTGCTTATCGATCGTGCTGCTCCGCGCCAGCCACGCATTGACCGTGGACTCGGCTGCGTTCAATGCCTCCTCCAGGGTCATATTCGTCGAATCCAGCAAAACCGAGTCTGGAGCTGGCTTAAGGGGTGAGTCGGCACGATTTCGATCCCGTTCATCGCGAGCGCGAAGATCCCGGATGACTTCTTCGGGCTGTTTCGGCGGGTGCAGGCCCAGTTGGTCATAGCGGCGCAGTCCGCGCACCTCGGGTGCGGCGTCCAAAAAGATCTTCACTTCAGCGTCCGGAAAGACGACGGTCCCAATGTCGCGCCCCTCCATCACCACTCCGCCCATTGCAGCCATCTCTTGCTGACGGCGGACCATGGAAGCTCGAATAGGAGGAAACACACTCACGCGAGATGCAGCGTCGGTTACAGTTTGGTTGCGGATTTGTCCGGTCACATCTTCTCCGTCGAGCAGGACGCGATTTTCTTCGTCCCCCGGCTCGAGTTGAATGGACGTCTCGGCTGCGAGGCGTACCAACGCCGCAGGATCCTCCAATGGAACTTCAAGCCTGAGCGCCTTGAGGGCCAGAGCGCGGTACATTGCGCCCGTTTCAAGATTCAGCAAGCCGTAACGGCGGGCAAGGTGTCGAGCAATTGTGCTCTTTCCTGCCCCGGCCGGTCCGTCGATGGCTATCACGAAGTTCTTTCGAGTGAGGTGCTGCCCCGGGCTCTCTTCCGCAATCATCCGCGTTTTTTCGTTCCTTGCTTGGCTTGGGCACTAAATCCAAAACGCTTATCGCCTCTTGCACCAGCGCCTGCAGCGAGAACCGGCTTACGGCCGCTCCGCACCGGGCGAGCGTCCTTGCGAGAAGGGGAGCCTTTTCGTGCGGTGGAAACTGGCTTGCCGGTTGATTTCACTCCATTTGCATGGCCGTTTCGCTTGCCCCATGTGGTCGCAGAGGGCTTTGCTGCCCGAGTCGATCCATTGTTTGTGGCCCGCGCTCCCGCGGTGCGATTTGCAACGTTTCCATTGGACGGCCCCCCGTTTGACCGCGTCCCGTTGCTGGGACCTGCAGCATGATTGCCATGCAGCTTGCCATTTCCATTCCCGTTTGAGTTCTTGTGTGTGCCCTGGGTCCACCGCGTACCAGAAGATGGGCGGCCACTATCCTGCTTGCGTCCCGCCACCGGTCTTGCATCCGCGCCACGACGTGCGGGGCGGCTTCCCTTGGGACTTTGTGCTGGCCTGCTTGGGGGAGCAGATTTCCGGTCCCGAGTGTGTTGCGCTGGACGGCTAAAGTGCGAACGCGCCGACTCGGGTTGGCCTTCCGCCGCGGGCTTGCGAGCTGGAGTCCGTGCCGTGTGCGGCCTTTCTGCTGCGCGCTCGTCTGCGAAGACAGGCGCTGGATTCACAGGAGGCGCAGTGACAGAATGGCTGGGAAAATCGTTTTCGCGGTCGAAAGTCCTTGTGAAATAAGTAGATCCCAACATTGACGCGCTGGCATAGTGGGTAGCGGGCGTTTCGAATTCGGGCAGCGTTCCGGCCACGTAGAAGTGCGGAGCGTGACCCATGGAGATCGTGTGAACCTGGCGTGTAGCCACAAGTCCACGGAGCACTTCGCGTATCTTGCTGCGAGCAGTCAGCGGAGCGAGGAACAGCTCTACATCCTCCATGCTTGCGGAAATGACGGCCTGCAAGTAGATGGACGCAAGCACAGAGATTGCCGTGACCTGCGAAGTTGAGGCGCCTTCGGCGATGGCTCGCTGGAAACGAGTGCGGAGCAGTTGCCACTTTGCGGGCTGACCGGGAGCGGAGATCACCGGAATAATGCGCAATTGCTGCCAAAGCTCAGTGATCGCACGCAAAACAGCTACTTCGCTGACTTCGCGACCGAGGGCCTGCTTCAACTGCGAAATCGTTGCTTCAGCGGCCTCCAACTGCTTGTACGCCATGACCGCCAATTGTGAAACCTGCCGCGAACCAGTAAGTTGCGGGCTGCGACGCCAATCGCGATCGCCCCTGAGGGCATAGACGTAGGGCAAAACCCACGCTGCGACCACAAAGTCCGGGTGTTCGCCAGGCTGGCCAAGTAGATTGAGCCTGACTGCCACACCGTCAAGCTCGAGCCGGACAAGCAAGTCTTCCGCAAGGGCAATCTGCTTGGGGTCTGGGGTCGCATCCTGTCGACCGGCCACAGCCTCAACGAAGGACGGTGCGACGGACGATGAAAACTGCCGCTTCGGCAGGAAGAGACAGAGGCCAGTCTCCTCAATCCATGTACGGGCATCTTCCAATGTGAGTGTTCCAGGACCGTTTTGGCGCATTCGTTCTGCGCGCGCTGCTTCCAATTGCTCCGATGTCAAAGAAAAACCTCACTTCCAGGTTGGCGCCGGACGCCCGGCTACCCTCTCTCCTGAGAGGAGAGCAACCACCCTTAGCTATCTTAAATGCGAATCAGATTCGATGGAAGGCCCGCTGAATTTCCTTCCAGGAGTACAACAACGCTATTGGACGACCGTGGGGGCAACTAGTCGGATGCTCAGTCTTTGCAAGCTCCAACAATAGCCACTCCATTCGGACCGGGTCAAGAGGGGTATTTATTTTGATGGCAGAGTGGCATGCGATGGATGCGGCAATGCGGGTGCGAAGTGCCGTAAGATCCTCATTCGGAGTGGCTTGGATTGGGCTCTCGGACGACTGGTCGATCACCTCGGCGAGCATCCTTTCGAGCGATGTTCCCTCCAGCCCCACTGGAGCAGCTTTGACCGCAAGTGTCTGAGGACCAAAGGGTTCTACTTCAAAACCGTTGCGTTCCAGTTCTTCAGCAATTTCCGCAAAAATAACCATTTGAGCCGGTCTCAATTCGACAAGGAGAGGCATTAACAGGCGCTGCCGCTGCACATGTTCCACTTGGCGGTTGCGCAAAATCTTTTCAAAAAGTACCCGCTCGTGCGCCACATGCTGGTCGATGATCCACAATCCGTCGTCCCCGGCGGCAAGAATAAATGACTCTCTGAGCTGGCCCAACGGCCGAAGCGAGCCAAGATGGTTGAGGTTGGCAGCAGCCTGTTCAGCCTCTACCTGCGCAGTTTGTTCAACGGTGCTCTGCTGGTAAGGTTCGTGGCTCGAGCAGGTTCGGTCACAGCCCTCGTGGCCGGGGGCCGCTGATGGCACCATGAAAGCCTCGGCCGCTTCGCCAAGTGCTCGGTCCAGATACGAAGCCTGGGCCGACAGACCTCGGCCATCAAACGGCAGCCTTCCGGGAACGGGCGCGATCGGACGAGGAGTTAGCTGGAACGGTACAGCCTCTGTGCCCCGAAATTCGACGGGCTCCGACTCGGCATTGGGAGCATCCGGCGCACTTTCCGAAGGCCCGGGCAACGGAGAAATGGCTGGCGGCATCAGCGACTGGCTGGCGGCAGGCGAGGCCTCCAACGCGGCTAGAAAGCCTGCGGCCGGCCGCGCCTTCATCAGCGCAGTTCGCAGGCTGTCTCTTACGAAGTCGTGAATGAGGGACTGCTGCCGGAAGCGCACTTCAGTCTTGGCGGGGTGGACGTTGACGTCGACTTCCTCGGGCTGCATTTCGAGGAACAGTAAAACCACCGGAGAGCTGGTGGGTGGAATGACGTTTCGGTAGGCCTCGGAGATTGCGTGCATCAGGAGGCGGTCGCGGATCAGCCTCTTGTTGATGAAAATGTAGATCGAGTTCCGGTTAAGCTTTTGCAGTTCGGGCTTGGAGTAAAAGCCGGAAAGGCGGAGAGTACCGGGATCGCGAGCGGGCTCGGCCGTGTCGCGCTTCCATGGTGGCGGCTCGGGCAGGCCAGCGTGACCGAGAGGCGTTTCGGCGGCAACCGGAAGAAGCTGTGCCAAGGTGTCTTTGCCGAAGATCTGGTAGATGCGCTCGGCCGGGCGGCTTACGGGCGGAGCCGAGAGCAAAGTGTGCGAAGCCGACACCAACTCAAAGTGCTTGTCTGGATGGGCAAGAGCATAGTGGGTGACGAGCGCGGTGACGTGTGCCAGTTCAGTTGACTCGGCGCGAAGGAATTTTCGGCGCGCCGGGGTGTTGAAGAACAGGTCGGCGACGGAGATCGTTGTTCCGCGGGGCAGAGCAGCATCGTCGACGTGGTGGATTTTTCCGCCAGCAATCTCCAGATGAGTGCCTGTCGACTCCTCTCCGGTTGCGGTTTCGAGCGTGACGCGGGCGACGGAGGCGATAGAGGGCAACGCTTCGCCGCGGAAACCGAGAGTGGCGATCGAGAGCAGGTCGTCTGCTGTTCTGAGCTTCGAAGTGGCGTGGCGCTCAAACGCGAGCAGGGCGTCATCGCGGCTCATTCCGTGTCCATTGTCGGCGATGCGAATGAGCTTTCTGCCGCCCGCTTCGACCTCGATGCGAACGCGCGTGGCGCCGGCATCGAGAGCGTTCTCCAGCAACTCCTTGGCGACCGATGCAGGGCGGTCAACCACTTCACCGGCGGCAATCTGGTTTGCCACCTGGTCGGAAAGAACGCGGATACGGCCCATTTGGGAAGGGTAACAAAAAGAGCGAGAGACCAGGGAGCAGTGGACAGGGATCAGTCACCTAGGCCCTCGTCCCTAAATAAAAAGAGTCTGGTTATGTGCGCCAGTTGTGCGCAGATAACCAGACTCTCTTCGATCCTCAGGACCCTCAGGACTAGAAACTCTTACGTCTATTATATGTACTTTACGCAAGTCGGCGATTCTGGCTCGGCGGTGCGCTTTCCTGTTGCATTTGCTGCAAACAAGTCAAAGCACGATCGCCATCGGAACCTTTGATTGGCACAAGATTGCAAATCGCAAGACACAAGTTTGCCAGCGTGAAGGTGCGCGATGCATGCCAGAAGAGAACAAGGAGGGCGACATTCATCAGCGGCCCCGCGAGCGAGACGAACAAGTTCTTCGCAGGAGATCCGGATTCGCGAATGACGTACATCCCTCTCATGCAGAGGCCGACGCCTTTTACTTTCAATCCCACCAGCATCGATGTAATCAAATGACCCATTTCATGCAGCACCGTGGCGAGCAGACCGAGGAGAATTGCGCCCGAGAGGGAGAAGAACCAGTGCGAACCTAAATATGTCATCTATAACGTCCCTTTCACTTGAGTTTGATGTGCGGAACCGAGCTTGAGATGTTCACAGTGGATGAAGGAGGCCTTTCAGCGGTGATCCGGTTGTGCACGTTCGGGCTCGAAATCAACAGGCCGGCGCGGTGACACGCCCCAAAACGTCTGTTGAGCGTGTAAGAGGCACTCCAAAAATTAACGGGAGCAACAAGGAGAGAGCGGATCACATCTCATTCATGTGGTTTCCCGCTCCTGCGGCTCGCCACGAACCGCGGTAAAAATTTCAAACGAAGGGACGAAGCTTATGCCAGCAGAGATATTTGAGAAATCGGCAACCGTCGAGGATGTTCTTCGCGACATGTCCAGGATTAAGTCCATCGTCACCGATGCGGTGGAAGATGGGGTCCGATCCGCAGTCCAGGCCATCAAGCATGGGCGCTATGCCGCCGAAGACGTGATCGAAGAAGCGAAGCATACGGTCAAGCAGAGGCCATTACAGGCAGTGGGCATCGTCTTCGCAGCCGGAGTCGTGACAGGCGCTTTTTTGGGCTGGTTTGGATCACGTCGCCGTTGACGAAAGGCCAAAAAGCGTTGCGCCTCGTCTACGAGTCCCGGCGGCTGTCAGCGCTCAATGGTTAGCTCTTCAAAACTTCCCACATCTTGGCGTTCAGCATTTGTCTTTCATTTGCTCGGGGACTTTGCGGAAAACCTGGCAGTAGATTTCGCGCGACATCTCTATGGATTCATCGATGGCGGTTCGGATGGGGATTACGCGGATGTTGACTTGTTTTTCGCGTGCCAGGCGGATGCCTGCGATAAGGCAGGCGCCGAGGTAAATCATGCCCTTATTGAGTCGCGGAAGATGAGCGTCAGGATCGAACATGGTTGGCCCTCCGTTTGATCAGTTGAACTAATTCGTAGGAGAGCCTGCCCTGAAATACCTCTGCGTGGAGGTATTGACGCTTCTGACCGCATAGGGGGCAGGAGGCGACAAAGTCCTGCGAAGGAACCGTTTCGACCGGGGCCGGGATGTTCTTGCGGCAGCTTTTGCAGCAGATGACGAAATCCCAAACTCGATCTGATGGTGCTTGAAACATGAGGACAGAATAGGCGAAGAAATGACGAAAGTCTATTTAAAATTGTGGAAGCTTTAACGACCTGGCTTTTTTGATCTCATAGTGGCTTGGCGGAAACGAAAAATGCCGCGCTACAAGTCCCTGCGACTCACCCGTTACACTCGAAAGATGGACGACATCGCCGCGTTCATTCGCCGGCTCCCCAAGGCCGAACTTCATCTCCACCTTGAGGGCACCATCACACCCGCGACCCTCATTGCGCTCAGCGCTCGCCACGACGCAAACCCGATCTCGCTGCCCGCCGCCGAATCTCTCTATCAGTTCACCGACTTCACCGGCTTCATAGAAGCCTTCAAAGCGGTTACGCGTCAGCTCATCCACCCCGACGACTACGAACTCGCCGCCTGGCGCATGATGCAGCACCTCGCCGAGCAGGGCGTCGTTCACGCGGAGGTCTACATCTCCGTCGGCGTGATCTACATGTGGCGCAATCACGACCCCGCTTGCTTCGAGCCTATCTTCGCCGGCCTTGAACGAGCCCGCATGCGCGCTGAAAGCGAGCTCGGCCTAACTCTCTACTGGATCTTCGACGCAGTCCGCCACTTCACTGTTCCCGAAGCCGAGCGCGTCTTCCGCAAAGCCATCGAACTCCGCGCTCAATTTCCCTCAATCATCGGCATCGGCCTAGGTGGAGATGAGCGTCGCACCGGTTCGGAGCCCTTCCGCGCGCTCTATGCGGAGGCCCGCGCCGCCGGCCTCCGCCTCACCAACCACGCTGGCGAAACCACCGGCCCCGAAGCGATATGGGAGGCACTTAGCATCGGCTCCGAACGTCTCGGACACGTACTCTCTGCCATCCAGGATCCGAATCTTCTCCAAGAGTTAAGAACGCGGAGCGTCGGCCTCGAGCTCAATCCCACTTCAAACGTTCGCACCGGCGTCACCGCTTCCTTCGCGGATCACCCGCTGCGCCGCTACTTTGATTCCGGCTTACTCGTCACTCTGAACTCCGACGACCCTGCGTTCTTCGGCTCCGACATCGCCAGCGAATACCTTCTCGCCCACACCGAGCAGAACTTCACCCGCGACGAACTCTGCCAGCTCGCGGCAAACTCCATTCGTGCGAGTTTTCTGCCAGATTCTTCAAAGCAGTCGTGGCTCGCCAAAATCAAAGAGACATATTAATCAGAAGTGGGCGCATCCAACGAAAGTTGTAGCCTAACTTATTCCTTATGGCACGAGTCCAACACGCGTTGAGCTATCATCGACACCAGGAGACCACTCCAAGCATGTCTGCCCAATCCGCACCTCTCACTACTCTCGACGAGCAGGATGAAAGCAAAACGCTCCAGGTGCTCGGCTGGTTGTCGATTGGCATGGCTGTCGCTGCGCTGGGCCTTTTCGTTGGCCGCGAAATCCGCCTTCGCTATAAATTCAAGCGCCGCACCCCTTACGACTTCTACTCGAGCGCCGGCAATCAACAGTCCAGCGAATTCGGCATGGGCATCTAGCTCCCATTCCACTCAGTTCCATAAAAATGCCGCCTGCGCGGCATTTTTCATTTCCCATCGTAATTTCGCGCCATTTTTGTATTTCGTACCCCCCACCCATATCCTGTAGGCAAGTTCCTTCGATTCATGGGTTTAGAGAGAGGGTACCGCTGCAAGTTCCTCTCATCAAAGAACTTGGCTGCAGAGTCCTCTTGGGTAAGGGCTTAGGGGGATTTTTGGGGGAGATTTGCGTTTGTTATGTCGCATTGCGGTATCGATGCCCGGCGTGAACTTGAATGCGACGGCGCTCCCAGAACCGGATTCCAACTTCCAGTGTGCGCTGTGGGAGGGAAATTATGTGCAAAGGGAATGCGATGTCAGGGGAGATTGCAGATGAACGGGTCAGGGACGCAGGCTGTCTGATGGGAATTCGCGTTGATTCTCATCGCTACAGTTTCACCGCAGGCCGGCAAATTCGGAGCGGTGGCGGCTGTAGAAGAAGTAAATTACCAGACCGGTGACGAGCCAGGCGAAGAATCGGATCCAGGTGATGACTTCAAGGCCCATCATCAGCACGATGCAGAAGATGATGCTTAGGACCGGGAAGACCGGGCCGAGGGGCGCGCGGAAGCCGCGGTAGCGATCGGGCTCGCGGAAGCGCAGCACAAGCACTCCGACGGAAACCAGCACGAAAGCGAACAGGGTGCCGATGTTGGAGAGGTTGGAGACGGTGCCGATGTCGAGGAGGCCGGCGGGGATGCCGACTACGAATCCTGCAACCCAGGTGGCAACGGCAGGCGTGCGGAACTGAGCGTGGATGCGGCCGAAAATCTGTGGCAAAAGGCCGTCGCGGGACATGGAGAACCAGACGCGCGCCTGGCCAAGCTGGAAGACCAGGATGGACGAGATCATGCCGAGCAACGCGCCGATGAGAACGAACAGGCGCACCCAGTAGAGGCTTCCGCCGCCGGGGAGCAGTGAGAGCTTTTTCAGCGCGTTGACAACCGGCGCAGCGTCTCCCATGACCGATTGCCAGGGAACAATGCCACTGAGCACGATGGCCACGGCACCGTAAAGAAGGGTACAGGCTATCAGGGTGGCGAGAATACCGATGGGCACGTCTCGCTGCGGGTTGTTGCACTCTTCAGCGGCGGTGGAGACAGAATCGAACCCAATGTAGGTGAAGAAAATGATGGAGCCGCCAGTGAGGAGTCCCGTATAGCCGTTGGGCATGAAGGGATGCCAATAATGTGGCTTGACAAAGCTGGCTGCGGAAAACACAAAGACGAGGATGGCGGCGATTTTGATTAATACCAGGACATTGTTGGTGCGGGCCGATTCGCGGATGCCGCGAACGAGAATGACCGTGAGGATCATCACAATGAGGAAGGCGGGAACGTTGAATCCGAAGTGCCAGCCGGATTTGTAAAGATCGTTTCCTGCGAGGTCCTGGAGCCCTGTGGGCAGATAGGCGGGTGAGATCCATTGCACGGGTGGATGAAAGCCGAACCAGTCGACCAGGTCGACGATGTGGGCGGCGAAGCCAACGCTGACGCTCATGTTGGAGAAGGCGTACTCGAGGATGAGGTCCCAACCGATTATCCACGCAGTGAGTTCACCGAGGGTGGCGTAGGTGTAGGTATATGCGGAACCGGCGATGGGGATCATCGACGCGAGTTCGGCGTAGCAGAGGCCGGTGAAGGCGCAGACGATGGCCACCAGCACAAGGGAGAGCGCGAGAGCGGGACCTGCGCCGGGGCGGCCGGCCATGGCGGTGTGATGCAGGACGTAGTGCATCAGCGGGGTGTCGCCGATGGAGGGCTGGTCGAATTTCTGCCCGGCCATGGCGGTGCCGATGACGGTGAAGATGCCGGAGCCGATGACGGCGCCGATGCCAAGCGCGGTGAGCGACCACGGGCCGAGCGATTTTTTAAGGGCGTGTTCGGGGTCTTCCGACTCGCGGATCAGCTTATCGATGGACTTGCGGGCAAGCAGTTGTTTGAGCAGGGCAGTTCTCCTGGTACTGTCGCTTGACTTTACCGGCTGGGCTGAAGAGGCCTTCGCCGCAGTGTAAATGGAGAGGAATGCCTGTTGGAAGAACATCTTCCCGTGCAACGCGGTGCGGAGCAGGAATTACGCGGGTGTTGTGGGAGATGGAGCGAGGCTCCGGGCTGGCCGGAATTTGCGTGGCCCGGAGCTTCGCTGGAGTTGCTGCGGCCTTTTAGCGCTTCGACTGGCCGCGCGCCAATTTCTTGACTTTCTTTTTGTTGGAGCCGCGCGGGGTAGTGCGCTTGGCTTTGGGAGCGGCCTTTTTGCGGGCGGCGCGTTTTACTTTCTTGCGTTCTACCTTGTCTTCAATCTTGGTGGTGTTTGCCAATTAAAACCTCTTTCAATCTAGTTGCGTCGAAGTGTCCCGGTGGATTGGGGATGCGAGTTCAATGGTAACAAGAATATGACTGGGGGAAAAGGAAAGGGGCGTTCGGGGCGGAGTTAAGATTGCTGGATGATCTGGAAGCTCGTTCACTGGATCCACGAAAGTTTGTTCTGGATTTTGCTTGCAGGCCTGATTTTGTGGCTATTGGGGATCTTGGAAAAGGTTCCGCAGAGAAGCAGAGCGAAAGACCTGGCCGACGGAGCGATTCGGTTCGGCAAAGGGATGTTCGATCTTTGGACTGGGGGCGTTATTGGAGTTTGGGCCGTCCTCATCGCAGCGGAATACCTGAGACGCGGATTTGGAGACCGATGGCACTTTTGGACCGGCGTCTTGTTTGGGTTGGCTGCGTTTGTCATGACTTGCGACATTCCCGGTGACCTGGTTGTCAGCCACGAAGGAATTGAGCAGGTTTATTGGTTCTGGAAGAACAAGCGCATCGGGTGGAAAGAGATTGTCGAAATCAATACTGGGAAGAAGAATCGCTTTGTGGAGATCACGGGCGCAGATGGCACGCGGATTAGATACTCGGGACCATTAGCGGACCTTCCGAGATTATTTCTCGAATTAAAGCTACATTGCGGGGAGAATTTGCCGCCGGAGTTCCCGAGCGAACCGATGGTTGAATAGCAAGCGCTGGGGCCCATTGAGCGAGGTTGGAAGCCGGGTTGGAAGGCGAAGAGGCCCGATGGTCACATACGGATGGACCTGTGATGGGCCAGGGGCTAGTTTGTTTGCATGCAAGAGTTGGGAATTGAATCTGCAAGTGACATTCGGATACCGAGCACGATATTCGTTGGGGCTGCCCTGAGGCGGATCGCCGCGGGCCGCTGGTTTTATGTACGAATGATTTTTGTTTCTGCTCTTCTTCTTACTTCTCTGCCGGCTCTGGCTGAAAATGCGCCGATGTTTCGCGGTAATCCGGAACACACTGGTTTTTACGACGCTGCGGGCGTTGCGAAGTTTTCTGGCGTGAAGTGGACGTTTCATGCGGAGGGTCAGTTGATTTCTTCTCCGGCCGTGGACGGAGCCGTGGTGTATGTGGGGAGCACGGGCGGCAATCTGTATGCGGTCGATCGGGAGACGGGTGCGGAGAAGTGGAAATTCGACACGAAGAGCCGAATCGCCTCGTCGCCTGCTGTCGCGGGCGGGATGGTTTATTTCGGCGCGTATGACAGCAACTTCTACGCGGTGGATGCGGCGAGCGGACAACTGAAGTGGAAGTTCAAGACGGGTGGCGAGCGGCGGTTCGCCGCAAAGCATTTGCACGGATCGGTGCCGGAAGAGGAGACGATGCCGGATCCGTGGGATTGCTATCTTTCGTCGCCGGTGGTTTGGCAGGGCGCGGTGTATTTTGGCAGCGGCGACGGCAATGTGTACGCGCTCGATGCTGCAACGGGCGCGCTGAGGTGGAAGTTCGAGACGGGCGATGTGGTGCACGCTTCTCCGGCGATCGCCGATGGCGTAGTTTATATCGGCAGCTGGGATAGCTACTTCTATGCGATCGACGCGGCGACGGGAGCGGAGAAGTGGAAGTTCAAGACGGGCGAGGATGCGGTAATTCATAACCAGACCGGTATTCAATCATCGGCCGCGGTGGTGGACGGCATGGTGTATTTCGGTTGCCGCGACGCGCATCTTTACGCGCTGGACGCGCACACTGGGCAGCAGAAGTGGGCGTACTCGACGAAGGGATCGTGGGTGATTTCTTCGCCGGCGGTACGAAACGGCAAGGTGTACTTCGCGACGTCGGATTCGGGGTTGCTGTACGAGATGGATGCCAAGACCGGGAGCGTGAATTTTTCGCTTAGCTTTCAAGGATGGCCTACATTCTCTTCGCCTGCGATTGCCGGGGAGATGCTTTATGTCGGCTCGAATGCGGGACGAATGAACGCGGTGAATCTGGGGAGTCAGAAGACGGAGTGGACGTTCGCGACCGAGGCTTCGAAGCAATTTGGCCCGGCATATTCCAAACCGGATGGATCGTCGGATTACTTTTCAGCATTCAAGTCATCTTTCTATGACGACGTGATGGCGGGTTATGGCAAGTTGCTTGGGCTGGGGCCCATTCTTTCGTCGCCCGTGGTGGCTGACCATGTGGTGTATGTGAGCGGGACGGACGGCAATCTCTACGCGCTGATGTAACGGGGGAGAGCGAATGCAGGTAAGCTGATCGTGGGACACGAAGTGATTACACCCGACATACCGAGCGGCGTACGAAGCGTCGCGCAAAGCGACGAGTGGTTTGGCGCGAAAGAGGAACGCGCGCGGGTGACCTGGCTGGGGCGGTTGGCGAGCCTGTGGTGGGGCAGACTGCTCATCGCGGCAGTGGGATGGACCGTGCTCGGGTGGATTTTTGCAATGCCGAGCTTCTCAACTAGCGCATGGAACCAGGAACTGCGGATGTACCTTGCCCAGTGGTGGGCGTGGGGACTGGTGACGCCGGTGATCGTTGTGATGGATCGGCGGATGCCATTTACGGGAAGACAGTTGGGCAGGCGCGTGATTGCCCACCTGGGCGCGAGCCTGATTGTTACGCCCGCCTATTTCTATCTGTTCACTGCAATGCGCGCGGCGATGGGAGTGGTGCCGTGGAGTTCGCTACGCATCTCGCAGATTTTGAGCCGGCAGATACTGGGCTGGGCGATCTGGTGCTGGCTGATTTACTGGGTGATCGCGGGCGCCTTGCAAGCTTACCGCTACTATGAGCGCTACATGCACAGCGAACTGAGGCTGGAGCGGCTGGAGCACAGCTTCAGCGAGGCGCGGCTGAATGCGCTAAGGATGCAGCTTGATCCGCATTTTTTGTTTAACGCGCTGAATACGATTTCGTCGCATGTGGAGCGGGACCCGAAGCTTACCCGGCGCATGATTGAGCATCTGGGCGATCTGCTGAGGATGTCTCTGGAGTCGAAGGACAGGCAGGAAGTTCCGCTGGCCGAGGAACTGGCGTTTCTCGAACATTATCTTGAGATACAGAAGATCCGATTTGGCGATCAGTTGAAAGTCGTGCTGGATGTTGCGCCGGAGGTGAAATACGCCGCGGTGCCTTCGATGTTCATTCAGCCGCTGGTTGAGAATGCGATACGGCATGGGATATCGCGCAGAGCGGCGGGCGGGACGCTGGTGGTGCGAGCGGGGACGGAAGGCGGCCGGCTCGAGATTCGCGTGATCGATGACGGCGTGGGGCTGCCGCTGGGCTGGACCCTGGAAGGCTCGGAGGGACTGGGCTTGTCGATCACGCGGCAGAGGATTGCGGGGCTTCATCCCAATGGAGCGAGCCGCTTTGTGGTGAGGAATCGCGCAGAGGGCGGGACCGAGGTTGAGGTTTCGCTACCGCTGCGCCCGGTGGGAGAAGAGACGAATGAACGCGCCTACGCTTGAGCCGATTCGGGTGCTGGTGGCAGACGATGAGATTCCGGCGCGGCAGCGGCTGATCGACTTGCTGCGCCGGGATGAGCAAGTGGCGGATGTTCTGGAAGCCGCGGATGGCCAGACGGCGGTGGAGATGATCCAGGGCAAGCATCCGGACTTGATTTTCTTGGATGTGCAGATGCCGGAACTGGATGGGCTGGGAGTGATCGATGCGATTGGGGCGGCAGAGATGCCGCTGACAGTGTTTGTGACCGCTTACGATCAGCATGCGATTCGGGCATTTGAGGCGAACGCGCTGGACTACTTGCTGAAGCCCTTCAGCGACGAGCGGTTTGAGGCTACGATGGTCCGTGTGAAGATGCGGCTGGACGAGCGCAGCATGCAGGAGTTTGGTAAGCGAGTGATGAAGATGGTCGCGGTTGCGCCGGCTGCCGCAGAGCGAAAACTGGACAGGCTGGTGGTGAAGTCGGGGGGCACGACCCGGTTCATTCGCGTGGTGGACATCGATTGGATTGAAGCGGCTGGGGTTTATGTGACGCTGCACGTGGCAGGAAAGGAACTGCTCTATCGCGCGGCGCTGAACGACCTGGCCGAGAAACTCGATCCGCGAAGATTTGTACGGGTGCATCGGTCGGCGCTGGTGAACATTGAGAGCATTCTGCAACTGGAACCGATTTCGCACGGGGAGTTTGAGGCGGTCCTCAAGAATGGCGCACGGACGCGCGTAAGCAGGACTTATCGCATCCAACTAGAGAAGAGGCTTGGTCAACCGCTTTAGATTGAGTCTATGCGAAAACGCATGAAAGGCCCCGGCAACCTCGGGACGTGCATAGAAAGCGCAGAAAGCCCGCGCCATGAGGTATTTCGCGGGTACAATGGGAATAGAACGGCATAGAAGTTGACCCCGCATCGAATAGAAACCAGCCTGCTCGGCTCCGGCCGCCATCCAGCTTCAGACGAGCTTCGTACCCCACGAAATTCAACCTGTTGACCGGAGTCATAATGCGTTCTGATCAAATTCACCGCGCACTTGCGCAGGGCATGAATCGTTTTGAAGTATGCCATCTTGCTTCAAAAGGCGTGAGAGCCACCCACAAGACAGGTTCACGTTTTGAAGACTCGATCAACGATGTGCTGCAGTATCTGGGTGCTCATGAAACCACCCAGGAAGCGATGCACTCGACGCCGAAGAACGGCCCCAAGAAGCTCAAGTCGGCAGCGTAAAAGCGGCTTGGAGGTTTGCGGGAGTTCAACGAAATAAGGGTTAGAGCAATAAAAGAGGGACGGCTGATAGGCCGTCCCTCTTTTTGGTACCGAACTTAACGTCCGCTTAGACAGCCTGAACGTTCTCAGCCTGCCAGCCCTTGGGGCCCTTGGTGACGTTGAACTGAACGCGCTGGCCTTCCTGCAGTGAACGGAAACCGTTCGCCTGGATGGCAGTGTGATGGACGAAGACGTCCTCGCCGCTCTCGCGGGTCAAAAATCCAAATCCCTTTGCGTCATTAAACCACTTAACTGTGCCCTGTTCCATGATGTGTTGCTCCTTGATACTGATTTACCGCGAACGCAATGTGGAAGTGTCTGCGTGTAGAGCGGTAACTCGGAACAGGCAAGAACTTCGTAATCGAATCCTACGATTAAAGCTAGTGTAGCACGAAATGGCAAATCGCAGGCATCCGATTGCGGCGGAGAGTTAGTTGCGCGGATGGGCGACCGGGATGCCTCGGGACAGGTGCTTCGAATGACTTTCAGGGGTAAACTCGGGTTTGGCTTGGGGGTGATGTTTTGCCGAACGAGAGTAGCCGCGTCCTTGTGATCAATCCTGGATCGACATCGACGAAGTTTGGTGTCTTTACGGGGCTGGGTGCGGAGTGGGTGAGCGCGGTCAGACATAGTGACCATGAGCTGGAACAGTTTCAGGGTGGATCGGCGCTTGCGCAGGCGGGGTATCGCGCGGGCTTGATTGAAGATGCGCTCAAGTCGGCAGGATACGATGTGCGGAAATTTGCTGGAGTCGGGGGGCGAGGCGGGTTTCTGCCGCCGATGGCGTGCGGCACCTATCTCGTGGACGACGCGATCATGGAGGAGCTTCACTTGGCGCGCCGGGGAGAGCATGCGTGCAATCTTGGGGCGGTGCTGGCGTTGAGGTTTGCGCGAGCCGCTGGGGTGAATGCCTACATCGTAGACCCGGTGACGGTGGATGAGTGGCAGGACTGCGCGCGGCTGTCGGGATCGCCGCTGGCATCTCGTTCGTGTGTCGGGCATGCGCTGAACATCAAGGCGGTGGCCAGGCGATTTGCGCGGGAGACGGGACGGAGCTATGGGGAGTTGCGGCTGGTGATAGCGCACCTGGGCAGTGGGATCACGGTCTCGGCTCATCGCGACGGACGAATGATCGACAACAATACGCCTGAGGAAGGCCCGTTTGGGCCGGACCGGACGGGTTGGTTGCCGGTGCGGCAACTGGTAAAGGTCTGCTACAGCGGCGATTACAGCGAAAAACAGCTTGACCGGATGGTGTTCGGCCAGGGAGGACTCTTTGCGTATCTTGGCACGCGGGACCTGATGGAAGTGGAGCGGCGGATCGATGCGGGAGATGCTCGCGCGGCTGCGGTGTACGAAGCGATGGTGTATCAGATTGCAAAAGAGGCCGGCGCGATGACAGCAGTGCTGCAGGGAAGAGTGGACGCGGTGCTGCTGACGGGTGGAATGGCTTATTCAGAAAAGTTGGCCGGCCGCCTTCGAGGTTATATCGAATGGATTGCGCCAATCACGGTCTACGCGGGAGAAGATGAATTGCTGGCGCTGGCGGAAGGGGTCTTTCGGGTGCTTGATGGCGAGGAGGAAGCCAAGCGGCTGGAGACGCACGATGCGGCGAAGACAAGGGGCCGAGAGGCGCTGGTCATTGGGCTTGAGTGAGCTGGTTGATGAGTTGATGACCTTAGGGTGATTGAGGACAGACCAAACCATCGACTGCGTGAGCGGACGCGCTATTCTGAGGCGAACCGCTTAAGAGATCCGTCGATTTTGGAGTGAGCACGGGGCGCATTCCCGAAGTGCCTGGTTGCGGAGTGTGAGAGGGATTCATGCAGGAGAGGTGTTTATCGGTAGTTGTTCCCGTCTACAACGAGGAGAATACGCTCGCCTCGATCGTCGAGAAGCTGCTTACGCTGCCGCAGCTGCTTGAGATCGTGATTGTGGATGACTGCTCGACGGACAAGACGCCGAAAATCCTTGAGGGCCTTACCCGGAAACACGATGAGATTCGCGTAGCCCGGCACGAAAAGAACATGGGAAAGACAGAGGCGCTTAAGACGGGTTTTCGAATCACGCGCGGCGAAGTCGTTATTGTGCAGGATGCCGATCTGGAATATGACCCTCGGGAAATCCCAGAGGTTATTGCGCCGATTTTGGAAGGGAAAGCGGACGTCGTATTCGGATCGCGGTTTCTGGTGAGGAAGGCTGCGCGCGCTGTTTATTTCTATCATTATCTTGGCAACAAGCTGCTGACGTTTCTGTCGAACCTTGCGACCAACATCAATCTCACGGATGTGGAGACGTGCTACAAGGCATTTCGCGGCGAGATTATCAGGAATATCAAGATCGATTCGAGGGGATTCGGTTTTGAGATAGAAATTACGGCCAAGGTTGCCAAGCTGAAGTGCGTTATCTACGAAGTGCCGATCAGCTATTACGGCCGCACCTACGAAGAAGGCAAGAAGATCACCGCGTGGGACGGGGTCGCGGCAGCCTATTACATTGCTCGCTACAACCTCTTCTGCAGCAGGAAAGCGAGCTTCTATCACTTGCCTGGGCATCACCACCATGAGTTGGCGCGCGAGGAAGCGACCACGAAACAGGCGTGAGTGGTGTTGTGTTGCGGCGCGGCGGTTTGCGTTTGCGGATTTTTCGTGTCAATGAGAATCGCTATTTTGACAGCAGGCGAAGGCTCAGAGATATCGGTAGTCCGATGATAAGCATGTGAGCCAGCACGCCCTGGAGAAGGCCGCGATACTGGTAGGGGCCCATGTAGTGAAAGGCGCAGAGAGGCAGGACTACCAGATTCATGACCAGAAAGACTGCGATTCCATAAAAGAGGCCGCAAACCAAGAAGTGCTCTTTGAGGAAGGCGAGCCTTCGGCTGGAGAGGCAATAGACCGTGGCGGCGGAAAAGGCGATGAAGTAGTGCAGGCAGACGCCGAGGATCCATGTGGCGGCGCCGCCGTGAGTGGCGGCTTGAATGCCGATGAGTCCGGCGGCGATGATGTGGGGATTGTCCGGTCCGAACGTGATGAATGCGGAGATCAAATCAAATGTGCCGGCGGCGGCGCCGCCGACAAGGATGGGCGCAAGCAGGTTGGTTCGGAAAGGAATCGCGAAGGAAGCTGTGGTCATGCTGTCTCTCTCGGGAGCCTGATGGTCGCATCCTTTGGGAGTGCGCGGGGGAGGTCAGCTCTCGTGAAACAGAATTCTAGGTTGGGTTCAGTCGCGCTCACAGCCGTTTGGTGCAATGCGGAATGGGTCGGGGCAGGACGGTCCTGATTCGCGATGGCCCGGATACTTCTCCAGTATTCAATGCGGAGGGGACCAGATACGCAATCTATGCCCGTGGTTACACCTTTTGCAGATTGGCGAATTTCTCCATCAGTTTCTTCATGCCATGTTGGGGAAATAGGACCGTGAGCTTGGCATCGTCGCCGTCGCCCTCGCGCATAACGATCATGCCTTCGCCATATTTGCTGTGGCGGACGCGCTGGCCCTTTTTGAGGCCGGATGCGCCGGTGGGCGGGGCGATTTCCATAGAGGGACGGGCGAATGAGCCGGGCTTGATGGCTCCGGGCTTGCCGCCGAAGAAGCGGGCGATGTTATCGATAGAGCGCCCTTCCGGGCCTTCGCCTTTTGGCGCTCCCTCGCTTTTACCTTTTGGTTGAGAGCTGTGGCCGGAGATTCTTGGTGCTTCCTGGCTCTCGTCTTCGTAGTTGTAGTGGCGGCTCTCGAATTCGCTGGAGTGAGTGGGGCGGCGGCTTGTGCCGTATCCTGAGCCGCGGCCGTTGCCGTAGGCCGGTGTGGACCATGCAGGAGATCGTCCGCCGAGGTTCTCGATCAGTTGATTGGGGACCTCTTCAAGGAAGCGCGAGGGGATGCTCATCTCAGGGGAGTCGTTGCCGTAGCGCCTGCGATAGTGAGCACGGGTAAGTATGAGCGTGTTCATGGCGCGGGTCATGCCGACGTAGCAGAGGCGGCGCTCCTCTTCGAGTTCCTCGGGATTCATGAGGGTGCGTGAGTGGGGGAATAGGCCCTCTTCGAGGCCGGCCAGGAAGACGAGTGGGAACTCGAGGCCCTTGGCGGCGTGGAGGGTCATGAGCGTGACGCGGGAGTTGGGGTCGTACTGATCGGTGTCGGATGCGAGGGCGGCGTGGTCGAGGAACTCGGCGAGCGTTTCGCCGCGAACCTCGGCGTCGTGCGCGGCGTTGGCGAGTTCCTTCAAGTTTTCAATACGGCTGAAGGCTTCGGGTGAGGCTTCTGCTTCGAGAGCTTTCATGTACCCGGTGCGGTCGATAAGGAAGCGGATGAGCTCGGGCAGGGTGGCGAGGTCGCCGGGAGACCTGAAGGCGCTCTCGCGTCCTTTCTTGTCTTCCGCAACATCTTCCGGATCCGATTCAAAATCGGGGTCGGGCGGGGTTGGAATCCCAGGTCTCAGCCACCCCGGCGACGAAGACCTGTCGCCGGGGACCCCGGTGAAGTTCGAGACCTGTGGCGCCACGATTTTGGAGGCCTGGGACTCCTTCGTCAGCCTCGGCATTTTGAGGAATGGGCGAGCGGGCTGCTCGGTGAAGGGCGAGAAGTGGCTGGGGTCCAGGAGCGGGATTTGATGCTCGTTGTTGCCAAAGCTCAAGCCGGTATCGGGTGCAGTGGCCTCAGGGACTAAAGCCCCGCCCGATTCTTCGCCCCTTGCGGCATGACTCAAATCGTGCCCTGATACAGAGCCCAAGTCGCTCGCGGGCAGACCCGCGGTCGGTTCAGGCCCGCCGAAGGAGAAGTCGGTGTCGGCGTCCTCTTCTGACGCTCCGTCGGCGGAGAGCTTGCCTGCAAAGTCGGGGTCCATCATGGCCTGGGCATCGAGAATGAGCTGACGGAATGAATCGAGAGCCATCTGCGCGCGTGTGGGGATGAGGCGATTGGAGATCGCGGCTGCGAGGGCATCCCAGGTGGACTGGCCGGTTTCAAGGGCGAGGCGCTCGAGGGTTTCGAGGGTGGTTTTGCCGATGCCGCGAGCGGGGGTGTTGATGACGCGCTGCAGGGCCATGGAGTCGTGGGGATTTCGAACCATGCGCAGGTAGCAGAGCATGTCTTTGATTTCGGCGCGCTCGTAGAAGCTGAATCCGCCAACCATGGAGTAGGTGATGTTGTAGCGGCGCAGGGCTTCTTCAACCAGGCGGGACTGGGAGTTGGTGCGGTAGAGAACGGCGCAATGGGCCCCTTCGGGGTTTTCACTTTCGGACGAGGCCGATTGGCGCTGGAAGGTTTGGATTCGATTGGCAATGAAGAGGGCTTCGTTTTCGCCATCGGGGGCTTCGTAGTAGCCGATGAGCGAGCCGCCCTGGCGATCGGTCCAGAGCTTCTTTCCTTTGCGGCGGAGGTTGTTGGCGACGACGGCGCCGGCAGCTTCGAGGATGATCTGCGTGGAGCGGTAGTTCTGCTCGAGGCGGACGATGCGGGCGTTGGGGAAATCCTTTTCGAATTCGAGGATGTTGCGGATGTCAGCGCCGCGCCATGAGTAAATGCTCTGATCTTCGTCGCCCACAGCGCAGACATTTTTGTGCTCGCCGGCGAGCAGCTTCATCAGCTCGTATTGGGGGCGGTTGGTGTCCTGATATTCGTCGACGAGGAGGTAGCGATAGCGGCGCTGATAGCGTTCGCGAACTTCGCTGGAGACTTTGAGGAGGCGGACGGCTTCGAGGAGCAGATCGTCGAAGTCGAGGGCGTTGTTTTTGCGCAGCTCGTCTTTGTATCCCTTGTAGATGTGGGCGATGCGCTCGCTGTTGGGATCCTTGGAGTCGAGGTAATACTCTTGGGGATCGACCATGTGGTTCTTGGCCCAGGAGATGCGGCCGAGAACTGTTCGCGGCGTGAGTTGCTTGGTGTCGAGGCCCATGCGGCGCATGATCTGCTTGACGATGCCCTGCTGGTCGTTTTCGTCATAGATGGCGAAGGCGCGGGTAAGGCCCTGGCCGTTGATCTGAAGGGCCTCGATGTCGCGGCGGAGGATGCGCACGCAGAGCGAGTGGAAGGTGGCGATGAGGGGCTTAGTCAGCGAGGAATGCCCGAGCATGCGCTCGACGCGCTCGACCATCTCTTTGGCGGCCTTGTTGGTAAAGGTGACGGCGAGGATGGAGTCGGGGGCGATGCCTTTTTCGCGGATGAGCCAGGCGATGCGGCTGGTGATAACGCGGGTCTTACCGGAGCCGGCGCCAGCGAGGATGAGCAAGGGGCCTTCCGTGGCCTCGACGGCGGCGCGCTGTTCGGGATTCAGATTGTCGATGAGCGGCTGCACGGCTGCCAAGTCCAGGCGGGAAAGGTCCTGTTCCAGTTTACCTGTTTTGGAGGAGTTGGGTTTTGCACGGAGCGGGACGCGGTTTGGGGTGCGGGTGGGAGCTATTCTGAGTGCGAGATGAATGCGGCGGGGGAGATGACGCTTAAACGAGTTGCGGTGTATTGCGGATCGGCGAATGGGACGGACCCGGCGTATATGGCTGAGGCTGTTGCGCTGGGAAAGGCGATTGCCGGTGCGGGAATGGGGCTGGTGTATGGCGGGGCGAGCGTTGGGCTGATGGGTGCGGTTGCGGACGCGGCGCTGGCGGGCGGGGCCGAGGTGATTGGTGTGCTGCCGGAGGTGCTGTCGGGCAGTGAGATTGCGCATACGGGGTTGACGCGGCTCGAAGTAGTGCAAACGATGCATGAGCGCAAGGCGCGCATGGTGAAGCTGGCGGATGCCTTCCTGATCTTGCCGGGCGGATACGGAACTCTGGACGAGATGATGGAGATTGTGACGTGGAAGCAATTGCGGCTGCATGCCAAGCCCTGCATTCTGGTCAATACGGCGGGGTACTGGGATGGGTTGCTGGGGTTTCTGGATACGGCTGTGGAGGCGGGGTTTTTGAAGGCGGAAAAGCGGGAGTTGATGCAGGTTGCGGGGAATGCGGCGGAGGCGGTGGGGATGGCGGGGCTGCGAGACGAGGGACATAGGGGCCAGGGAACAGCGGGCAGGGGCTCGGGTTTGGTCCTGTAGCGGAATTCGGCCTTAAGATCATGGGATGAGTTACGAGAACATCTGCTTCGCAACTGAAGAAAGCACCGCCCTGGTCACCCTGAACAGGCCGCAACGACGTAACGCCCTTTCGCTCGCGCTCATGCAGGAGATGATCGACTGCCTGCATGAGATCGGGAGCCGGCGTGATCTGCGCGCCGTAATTCTGGCGGCAACGGGCAAAGTCTTTTCGTCTGGTCACGACCTCTCGGAGATGGTCGGCCGCGATAAGGACGACTATCGAAACCTTTTCGACGTCTGCACGGAGTTGATGGAAACGCTGCAATCGATTCCGCAGCCAGTGATTGCCGAGGTGCAAGGTGTCGCCACAGCCGCTGGATGCCAGCTGGTTGCCACCTGCGATCTGGCCATTGCTTCTGAGGATGCTGCATTTGCCACGCCGGGAGTGAGGATTGGGCTGTTCTGCACTACGCCCATGGTCGCTTTGAGTCGCGCGATCGGACGCAAGCGTGCTCTTGAAATGCTGATTACGGGTGAGCTCATCGATGCGAACACTGCCGCCGACTGGGGTCTTGTGAATCGGGTGGTTGGCGCAGGCCAGTTGCGGGCGGAAACGCTGAAACTCGCCTCCCGCATCGCCGAAGCGAGCGCCTCGGTGGTGGAATTGGGCAAGCAGGCGTACTATGCGCAGATTGACCTTGATCAGCCGAAAGCTTACGCCTACGCCAAAGAGGTCATGACCGCGAACGCCCTCACTCACGACGCGCAGGAGGGCATCTCCGCTTTCCTTGGGAAACGAACTCCTTGCTGGACAGGGCAATAGACGATTTGATATTCACTGCTCGGCAGTCGCAAATGTGTGTTCTGGAATGGGCCGCGTGGAAAGGTAAGTCTTATGCGCATGAGGGTTGCGTCCGCTCCAGCACAGAGGATCTCAGGCGAACAGGCCGCTAGTTTCGTCGAGTCTGGCATGTGGCTCGACTACGGCGTCGCCCTCTGCCAACCCGATGTATTCGACAAGGCGCTCGCTGACCGGCGAGAGGCGCTGCAGAACGTAAAGATCCGTTCCTGCCTTTCCATGAGGCCGCGGGCTGTGGCGGATGACGATCCGGAAGGAAGTCACTTCTACCTTTTCAGTTGGCACTTCTCCGGCTGCGACCGCAAGAGGCACGATGCCGGGCGATGCAACTATATGCCGCTCAATCTCGGCGAGGTTCCCGCTGTGATTGAACGCGCGAAGCTGGTGATCGTCGAGGTGAGCAACGGCCTGCCGTATGTTTTTGGAGAAGAGAACGGGGTTCACGTAAGCGAAGTTGATTACATCGTCGAAGGCGACAACGAACCGCCGCCAGAACTCCCGAACCCACAGCCAACCGAAATCGACCGCGCGGTTGCACACAGAATTACCGCGGAGATTGAGGATGGCTCTTGCTTGCAGATCGGCATCGGCGGCATGCCGAACGCGGTATGCACGTTGCTGCTCGAAAGCGGCGTCCGCGATCTCGGCGTACACACCGAAATGCTGACCGATGGCATCGCCGAACTTTATAAGACAGGTCGCATCACCGGCTGCAAAAAGGCACTTGATCCTGGCAAGATCGTATACACATTTGCCCTAGGTTCGAGCGCCATGTACGCAGCCACGGACCGCAATTCAGATTTCTGCTGCAATCCCGTGGACTACACCAACTTGCCGCACATCATCATGCAAAACGACCGCGTAGTCTCGATTAACAACACGACTCAAATCGATCTGCAAGGCCAGGCCGCTTCGGAATCTGACGGTCATCGCCATCTCAGCGGCACGGGCGGACAACTGCAATTCGTGCGCGGGGCGTATGCGTCGAGAGGAGGAAAGTCGTTCATCTGCATGGCTTCGACCTACGAAAAGCGCGGGGAGCGCCGCAGCCGGATCGTCCTCAACCTGACACCCGGTAACATCGTCACCACTCCGCGATCTGACGTGATGTATATCGTCACCGAATATGGCATGGTCAATCTGAAAGGAAGGTCCGTTGCGGAGCGCGCCATGGCGATCATCTCCATCGCACATCCGGATTTTCGCGAGTGTCTCGAACGCGAGGCCCATGAGCACCGGTTGATTCCGCATGGTGTCTCGTTCTGACATTGCTCAACTTCAAACGTGTAACTCCGGTTCTACTCTAGGCACCTTGAGCGAATTGACCGGCGGTTCTTGGTATGCGGTATCGGCACGAATAAAGATTACGCCAGCGACCACCCAGAGGGCAGGGGACCCCGATCATTCGTGCCCTAAAAAGAAACCATATAGGCGGAAGACGAGAGACCTCGATAATGCGTGCGAATTCGGGGCTGCTACTGTCCGTCTAGAGTTTTGGACATGGTTGTGACGTTCGCGAGCTTGGTATAGAGAGAGTCTGTCGGGTCTGCTGCTTCTTCCCAAATGATTCCGGCGCCGCCCACCGAGGCAAAGTTCGGATCGCGAAACGTGATAAGCAGACCATCCGGCCCGATGAAGTACACCGACTCTGATCCGTCCCACATCAGCGTGACGGTGTAGGTGTTGCCAGCCGTCATGGTCATGCCGGAAACCCATGCTCCTGTGGGCGCCGAACTGTAGACCGGAAAATTATGTTGCGAACTTCCGTTCCACCATGTCAGCACGATTCCTCTGCAATTGAGTTCCGTGTGGATCATCTTGTCGGTGATTGAGTTCGGGTTGGCGTAGATGATCATTGCCGAAACAGCGCAATTGTTCGCTCCCCCATTCGCGACCAGCCTGAATCTCGCAGAGTACGCATGGACGGCGCTGCCGGTATTGACATAGGCATACCACGGCCCGCTTGCGCTGGAGCCTTGCGGGTAATGAACCAGCTCGTTCGACCACACCTGAGCGGTTTCAATGTCGTAGCCGGTGATGGACCAATGCTGCCCAGTGGGTGCTGTCTGCCCACCGATCTGTGTTCCATCGGGGTAGGCAAAGGAATCCTTGAAGGTGATGTTCGACCGAGGCGCCGGAGCGTTCACTGGCTTGAGTTCACCACCCCAGCCCGCCAAAGCGATTAGCAAGAGCCCGGTGAATGCTATCGGGATACGCATAATGATTACTCCCTCGTGATGCATCGGCGGGTTACGCTCTGCTCAACTTTCTCCCTGCATCTTCCGACCAGCGCCGAAGACGTCAGACTTTCGTTCAATCAAACAAGTCCGTTCAAATAGGATGCGGAAGGTCTTCCAGTGGCGAGCGGAATTTGGTCGACACGAGGTTCACAGAGACTTTCCTCGGCGGAATTGTACGCCTGGATCAGATTTTGGAATGGGATGCGGCGAACTATTTGCGGCGGGCGCGTTGGCGCTGGAGCTCGCGATAGAGTTCGGATTTTGATTGGCCGGATTCGCGGGCGAGGCGTTTTAGGGCTTCTTTTTCGTCGATGCCGAGTTCGGATTGAAGGCGGGCTACTCGATCGGTGAGCTTTTCCCAGGTCCCAGAATCGGGACCTCCACCCCAGCGACCACCCAGAGGGTTCCCGCCTGTCGCCGGGGACCCCGGACCTGAGGCACCCGCAGTGTGGGCGGGGACTTCGACTAGCAGGGTGAATTCGCCACGGATGCGGTCGCGAGCGGCAAGTTGTTGGCGGACTTCGGCGACGGGGCCGCGCAGGAATTCTTCGTGGAGCTTGGTGATTTCGCGAGCAGCGACGACGCGCAGGGCGGGACCCCAGATCGATTCGAGATCACTGAGAGTATCGAGGATGCGATGCGGAGCTTCGTAGAAGATGAGCGTGTGTGCCGATTCTCGAGGTTGCGCGGCGAGGGTTTCGAGGCGGGTGCGGCGCGCACCGGATTTCTCGGGCAGGAATCCTAAAAACAGAAATTCATTTGTGGGCAGTCCGGAGGCGATGAGGGCGCTGAGTGCGGCATTGGCGCCGGGGATGGGAATGACTGGGACGCCGGCGGCGATTGCCTCGGCGGCGAGCCATGAACCGGGATCGCTGATGCCGGGCATGCCTGCGTCGGAAACGAGTGCGATGCGTCCGCCGGATTTGAGGGTTTCGATGAGTTCGGCGGCGCGGTGGCGTTCATTGTGCTGATGGCAACTGACGGTGGGGGTGGCGATGGCGAAATGGTTGAGAAGTTTTTGTGTCTGGCGGGTGTCTTCGCAGGCGATGCGATCGACACGCTTGAGCACGTCGAGGGCACGCAGGGTGATGTCGCCGAGGTTTCCGATGGGAGTGGCGACCAGGTAGAGGCCGGGGGCGAGTGGAGTGGTGTCGGACATTGCTTAGATCATGGTAGTCGAGGGTTGTGGTTTCCCACCCGGCGCAAATGCGGCGCATGGATGGGGCAACCAGGTTCGTGCTTTCTGAGGGCTCAGAATCGATACTCGGCGGCAAATTGTTCCACGTGGAACAATTGCTGTTTGTTCGCCCTTACGTTAGTTTGGTTTGGCTCGCGCGGATTTGCAGAAAATTAGGGGAGAGTCTGAACTGAGGGGTCGTTGCTTTCCCACCCTTGCGACACGAGCTTCGCAAGGACGGGGCACCCGGCTATACCCCAATTGGAGAACCGCTTTATTCGCTGGATTCCTGGTTTTCGATGCGACGCTGTTCGGCGAGCAGGGACATGGAACTCATGAGGTTTTGGACGGAGACGATGCCGACAACGCGGCCGCTCTCGGTGACGGGAATGAGGGAGAGGCCGTGGCCGGCGGAGATGCGGCGGATGGTGGTTCCGAGCGTGTCTTCGGGGCGCGCGATCTGGAATGCGCGAGACATGACGGACTGGACGTAGCCGTTGCCGTCGCTACGAAGTGCATCGACGATGCGCTGGCGGGAGACGATGCCGACGAGTTGCGGGCCGCGCACGACGGGGAAGTCTTCTTGAAGGGAGTGGACGCAGCGGACGAGCGCATCGGCGAGGGTGTCAGAGGGCGACAGAGTGGCGAAATCCGTGAGCATGACTTCTCGCATGTGGACGGTATCGACGACCGATTGGAAGAAGACACCCTGGTCTTCAACCTGTGCGGCGATCATGATGAAGAAGCCGGCGATGATGAGCCAGTAGCCTTGAGTCAACATGCCGCAGATCATGACGGCGAGTGCCAGCAACTGTCCGAGACCGGTGGCGGCGCGCCCGGCGGGAGACAAGCCGTGGGCGCGGGCGAAGCTGCCGCGGAGCAGTCTTCCGAAGTCGAGGGGGTAGGCGGGCAGGAGATGAAGAAGACCGAGGCCAGCCTGCATCCAGACCATGCTGCGCAGCAACCGCGCGGATGCGATGAGGGGGTGACCGAGGAGATTTACGTCTCCGCCATCCCCGATGAACGAGGCAGCGAGGACGAGGGCGGTGGCGCAATTGGCGATTGGGCCGACGAGCGCCATGCCGAACTGGCCGAATCCCTGATTGGCGTTTTCCTGACTTTCGGGATTGGCGTAGGCGAAAAGTCCACCGATGGGCAGCAAGAGCACAGCGCGGAGGCGAAGGCCGAGATAGGCCGCCATCATAAGGCGCGCAATCTCGCGGACGACTACCGCAATGACGAGGACAAAGAACAAGCCGAGGCCGCGGAGCAATCCATCTGAAGCGCTGAGGCCGAGGCACACGGCGGTCAGCATAGGGAAGAAGACGTGGACGCGCATTTCGACGCCCATCCATCGCCCCAGCGGAATTGTCCAGCCACGCATGTTGGAATTGTAGAAGGTCGGGGCGGTTCACCGGTTTCCGGTATGCTGATTCGCGATGCGCATCATTGCCGGATCGCTACGCCGCCGCGTGTTAGAGGCCCCTGCCGGGCTGGCTACACGCCCCACCAGCGATCGACTGCGAGAGACCCTTTTCAATGTGCTTGCGCCGCGGATCGAGGGTGCGCTGTTCCTTGATTTGTATGCGGGATCGGGAGCGGTGGGGCTGGAGGCGCTGAGCCGCGGGGCGGAACTTGCGGTGTTTGTGGAGCGGGCTCCGGCGGCGTTGAAGGTGCTGCGCGGGAACCTGAATCGACTGGGATTGAGTGAAGGGTTTCGCGTGGAGGCGGGCGGTGTCGCGGGGTATCTGAAAAGGTTGCGGGCAAGAGGCGAGCGCGGGTTTGATGTGGTGTTTCTCGATCCGCCGTATGAGGCAAGGGAGGAATACGCGACGGTGCTCGGGACGTTGGGCGGGGAGGCGGGCGGCGGCACGGCGGCTGGAATTCTGGCGGAGGGCGCGGTTGTGGTTGCGGAGCATCGGCGCAAGGAGGGGCTGGGCGAGCGTTATGGATCGTTGGAGCGCACGCGGTTGCTGGAGCAGGGAGATGCGGCGCTGAGTTTTTATGAAGCAGCTACCAGCTACTAGCTACTAGCTGCTAGCGGCGGTGCCTCTAGTGCGACTGCTGGATGGGGCAATCGAATGGGACGCATCGAGTCCTCCGGACTAGATGGTTCGGGCCAATTACGACGGGCCCATCCCGTAAATCTGCAAAGTGCAAATGGGCTCGGGCAGAGCGATAATGAGCGCTGCGCGGGAACGATATGCAAATGAGAAAAGAACGGAAGATTCAAATGAAATTTGCGGGTGTGGTTGCGGTTGTTTTGCTTAGTGCTGCGGGGTTGCTCGCACAGAATCCGGCGCCGTGGGTGATTGGGCCGTTTTCGCGGCCTGCCGCAGGGAATCCGGTGGTGGCGCCGCAACCGGCGTCTACGTTTGAAGATCCGGTCTTGAAAGCGCCCGCACATTGGGAGGCGTTGCACACATTCAATCCCGCGGCGATTGTGCGTCATGGAAAGGTGTACGTGCTGTATCGCGCGGAGGACAACTCGGGCGCGATGGAGATTGGCGGGCACACGTCGCGGCTGGGACTGGCAGAGAGTGAAGACGGGATCCATTTCAAACGATTTGCGTCGCCGGTGTTTTATCCCGCTGAGGACAACCAGAAGGCGCGCGAGTGGCCGGGCGGCGTTGAAGATCCGCGGATTGTGGAGCGGGAAGACGGCACGTATGTGCTGACGTATACGCAGTGGAATCGAACGACGTATTCGGTGGGGATCGCAACTTCGACCGATTTGAAGCACTGGACAAAGCACGGGCCGGCGTTCTTTGCCGCGGCGGGTGGAAAGTACGCGGACCTGAAATATAAGTCGGCGGGAATTCTGACCCGGATCGAGAAGGATCGGTTGATTGCGGCGAAGATCGACGGCCGGTACTGGATGTATTGGGGCGAGGGTGCGATTCATCTGGCGACATCTGCTGACCTGATCCAATGGAATCCCGTGGAGAACACCCGGGGCAGGCTGGTGGAAGTGCTGCGCCCACGCGCGGGGCATTTCGACAGCACGTTTCCCGAGACGGGTCCGCCACCGGTGGTGACGGACGCGGGGATTGTTGTGCTCTACAACGGAAAGAATGCGGAGAGCGGGGGCGATCCGGCGCTGGGGCCGAACGCGTATGCGGCTGGGGAAGCGCGGTTCGATGCGCGGAACCCCGCGAATCTTCTGGAGCAGACGGACGAGCCGGTACTGAAGCCGGAGCTGCCATACGAGAAGACGGGACAGTATGCGGCGGGAACGACGTTTGCCGAGGGACTGGTGTTCTTTCACAAACAGTGGTTTCTGTATTACGGCTGCGCGGATTCGCTGGTGGCAGTGGCTACCGCGCCAAATGTGCCGATGAGTTCGAAGGCTTTCCGAGCGGCCAAGCGCGTCACGATCGAGATGTCGGTGGTGGGCGGTTCACCAATGATCACTGGTGCCGGGGGAAAGGCGCCGAGTGCGAGCGGATATTACCTGAAATCAGGCGACACGGTTGTTTTTTACGGCGACAGCATCACGGAGCAGAACTTCTACAACCAGTGGGTGGAGTTGTATACGACTACGCGGTTTCCGTCGATGCGGGTGCATTTTTATGGTGCTGGAGTGGGCGGCGATCGGGTGACGGGGGGCGGCGGAGGGCCGGTCGATCAGCGGCTCGAGCGCGACGTCTTTTCGGAGAAGCCTACGGTGGTGACAGTGATGCTGGGGATGAATGACGGCAGCTACCGCGCGACGACGGATGAGATTGAATCGACGTACACGAAAGGCTACGAGCATCTGCTGGAGTCGATTCACGAGCATGCACCGGGGGCACGGGTGACGCTGCTTGGGCCTTCGCCATTTGATGATGTGACGCGTCCGGTCTGGTTTCCGAGCGGATACAACGGAGTCATGGAGCACTTTGCAGATCTGGATAGAGGACTGGCAAAAAAGCACGGCGAGACGTTTGCGAATCTGAATCCGCCTGTGGTGGCGGCTCTGCAGAAGGCGCAGAAGCTTGATCCGCTGCTGGCGAAACTGTTGCTGCCGGATCGCGTGCATCCTGATCCGCTGGCGCACTGGGTGATAGCGGAGGCGCTGCTGAAGGGATGGAATGCGCCGGCCCTGGTGTCGTCGGTTGCAATTGACGCGCGCGCGGCAAAAGTGACAGTTGCGCGTCATGCGGTAGTCGATCATGTGGAGCAAGCGAACGGCAGGTTGCAATGGACGGAGACGGAAGACGCGTTGCCGCTGCCTTTGACGCGCGATAACGCGACGCAAGCGCTGCTGCTGGACTTGACGGACATCGAACAGCAACTGGACCAGGAGCCGTTGCGCGTGACGGGCCTCGATGCGGGCAGATACACGCTGGCCATCGATGGGGACGCGGTCGGGACATTTTCAGCAGAGGAGTTGGCGGGCGGAATCAACCTGGCTGACTATGCGACGCCAATGTTTCACCAGGCTCAACGGGTGGGCTGGCTGGTGCGCGATCGCGATGAGGCGCACTACATTCACTTGCGCATGCGAGTGCGGGAAGAGAACACGGGGGCTCAGGAAGGTAAGCCGGATGTGATGCAGGCGTTTGAGAATTCGTTGGAAGATTCGATCTATAAAGAGGCGGCGCCAAAGCCACATGAGTTCGCTCTGAGCCCGGCGGTGGCGGCTCCGGCGCAGACGCCGCAATAGCAAGACGCGTACGAGAGGAACTGTCGGCAGATGATTCAGAAAGCGAAGGGGTGATTTTTATTACGGCGATCTCATTCAGTTCGGTGCTTGAGACGGAGGGTGCGGGATTCAACGATGTGGCTACGCATGCGGCGGGGCCTGCGGGGGCGCTGCCTTTGTCGGCGGAGATGCTGCTGCGGGAGCCCTCGGGAAATCTCTTTGGCTTGAGCCAGAATGCGGGGATGGGATGGGAGCCATCGCGGCTGCTCGATCCGGAATTTCTGATCCTGAGCACGCATGGCGGGCTGCGCGCTGAGGATGGCCGGCCGATCGCGCTGGGATTTCACACCGGGCATTGGGAAGTTGGGTTGCTGGTGGCGGAGGCTGCGCGCGAGTTGAGGGCGCTGCGCGCAGTGCCGTTTGCGGGAGCATGCACCGATCCTTGCGACGGGCGGACGCAGGGCACGACGGGGATGATGGATTCGCTGCCGTTTCGCAATGATGCGGCGATGGTGCTGCGTCGACTGATGCGATCGTTGCCAACGAGCAAGGGCGTGCTGGGTGTGGCGACGTGTGACAAGGGACTGCCCGCCATGATGATGGCGCTGGCGTCGGCGGGCAAGTTGCCAGCGGTGCTTGTGCCGGGCGGAGTGACACTGCTGCCGGAGGCGGGCGAGGATGCGGGCAAGGCGCAGACCATCGGTGCGCGATTTGCGCAAGAGCAGATCACGCTGGAGTACGCGGCGGAGGTTGGCTGCCGGACATGCGCGACGCCGGGTGGGGGATGCCAGTTTCTGGGAACAGCGGCGACCGCGCAGGTAGTGGCGGAGGCGTTGGGGCTGGCGCTGCCGCACACGGCGCTGGCTCCGTCGGGACAGGCGTCGCTGCGGGGCTGACACGGCCGGACGTCAATGAATGGGCCGAAGTGAATCGTCAAGTGCCGAGGCTGGTGGATGCGCTGCCGAATGGGCCGCGCAATTTTGCGACGGTGCAAGTGTTTCTCGCCGGCGGCGTGGCGGAGGTGATGCTGGAACTGCGTTCCGCTGGACTTTTGGACACCAGTGTCAGAACGGCAAGCGGGGAGACGCTTGGCGCATGCCTGGACTGGTGGCGCGAGTCTGAACGCCGGCGCGAACTGCGGCGAAGGTTGAAGGAATTGGATGGGATTGATGCGAGCGATGTGATCATGACGCCGGATCGTGCTCGTTCGCGCGGGCTGACGGCGACGGTGTGTTTCCCGATGGGGAATCTGGCGCCGGAGGGCGCGGTCATCAAGAGCACGGCGATCGATGCTTCGCTGATTGGCGCAGACGGTGTGTATCGGCATCGCGGACCGGCACGCGTGTTCATTACCGAAGCTGCGGCGATTGAGGCGATCAAGAGCGGACAGATCGGGCATGGAGACGTAATTGTGCTGATCTGTGGCGGACCGAAGGGCGCAGGAATGCAGGAGATTTACCAGGTAACTTCGGCGCTGAAGCAGTTGCCGCACTGCAAGCATGTGGCGGTGCTGACGGACGCGCGATTCAGCGGGGTATCGACGGGCGCGTGCGTGGGCCATATTTCGCCGGAGGCGCTGGCGGGCGGGCCGATTGGGAAAGTGATTGAAGGCGATCAGATTGAGATCGTGATCGATCGCGAGAGGCTGTTGGGATCGGTCCACCTGGTTGGCGATTCGGAAGGAGAGTTCAGCGCGGAAGAAGGAACGAGGCGGCTTGCTGGGCGAAAACCACGCGCGGATTTGCGGCCACATCCAGCGCTGCCGGAGGATACGCGGCTGTGGGCTGCGCTGGTTGAGGCGAGCGGCGGCGTGTGGGGAGGGTGCGTCTATGACGCGGACAAGATCGTGAAGAAGCTGGGGAACAGGGCAGATTGAGGTTAGTGGTTTCCCACCCATGTCGCGATGAAACTGCGACATGGATGAGGCACCCGGCTGGGGAGTAGGGAATAGGAAGGGCAACCTTTAGGTTGCGCGATATTGCGCTTGGATTTAATAGACGGCTTGGGTGGGCGAGATTCAGCATTCGCTCGGAGCGGGGAGAATATTCGAGATGGGAAGAATTCGTAGTTTTGTTGTGCTGATTGTGGGGATGGGCTTATTTGGGATTTCGGGGAATTCGCAGCAGGGTTCGACTGGGCCGACGAAGGCTGACGGCGCGCCGCAACTGGTGATTATCGATACCGACATCGGCGATGACATTGACGATGCGTTTGCGCTGGCGCTGGCGCTGCGCAGCCCGGAGTTGAAGATTCTGGGCGTGACCACGGCGTTTGGCAATACGGAGTTGCGTGCGCGGTTGGTCGATCGGTATCTGGGTGCGGTGGGCCGGAGCGATATCCCCGTAAATGCCGGAGTCGCGACCAAGACCGATAACGTGATGACGCAGGCGGCTTATGCAAAACAGGCTCCGGAGCGAAAGCACCTGGATGGAGTGGATTTTCTGCTGAAGCAGATTCGCACACACCCGGGTCAGATCACGCTGATCGCGATTGGGCCGCTGTTCAATGTGCAGGCAGCGATCGAGCGCGACCCTACAGTGTTCAAGAAATTGAAGCGGGTGGTGATCATGGGCGGCAGCGTCTATCGCGGCTACGACGATGCGAAGACGGGTGGGAGACGGCCGCCGGATGCGGAGTGGAACATCAATCGAGATCCGGCGGGGGCCAAGGCGTTGCTGGCTGCCGGCGTCCCGGTGTTCATGATGCCTCTGGACTCGACGCAGGTTCACCTGGAGACGAAGGACCGGGAGCAGATTTTTTCGCATGGGTCGGCTCTTACGGACCAGGTGACGCTGCTGTATCACGAGTGGGTTGCAGGAACGGAATGGCACAGTTCCACGCCGACGTTGTTCGATCCGGTGGCGGTGACGAATGCGTTCCGGCCGGACCTGTGCCCGGCCAAGCCTATGCACATTGATGTTGATGACAAAGGGTTTACCAGACCAGGAGAGGGAACGCCCAACGCGGAGGTATGCCTGCAATCGGATGAGAAGGGTTTTGTGGAACTGCTGCTGAAGAGGGTTGCCGGGGAGTAGTTTTGGGGGCGTCAAGGTGACTGTGACGGGTGCGGAGCCGAGGCTACCTAAGTGGCTGAATGGTCAACTTGCTGCGGCTAATTCTCGTTGTGTGCGCTCTGTCACATTCAACTCCATTGACAGCAGTAGAAAGTAGGAGAAAAATGGCGGGTCGATAGAGTTCGGTCCTAATTACACGTCCTGGGAGGAACTGTGAGAAACACGTTGCGTTTGAAAGTTTTGGTCGCGCTGGTTTTGTTGGGCGCCGGCTTGGTGGTGGCAGGCTGCAAATCTGCGCCGGATCTGACATCGGCGCAAGCTCTGGCGATGGTCCAGGCAAAGTATGACCAGACGGAGCCGGTTGGAGTGAATATCCTGGTCAACGACTTAGGGATGAGGCAGGGTATTACGGGCAAGCTCTGGGAGCGGACCAAGATGTACCCGAACAAGTACTGGGCTGATTTCAAGCTCACGCCGGACGGGAAGAAAGCGGTCAAGCTGCCCAACGGCGGGGACGTGATTGAGTGGCGTCCATCGGGCCTCGACGATACGAATTACGCCTTTAGGATAACGGCGGTGGCGGCCAATCACCTGAAGGCGCATGACATGGGCGAACTGCAGGATGAAATGGTTGCCGGAGCCGATACGGTCAAGGCCGGCAAATATACCGAAGGCTTGAACATGACGGGTATGCCGGACGCGCTGCAGCAGATCGCGCATAATCCTGGAAACAAGCTGAGCACCAAGCGCCAGGCAAACTTTACGCTCGAGGGCGGGGCCTGGAAGCTGCACTCGATCCAGTAATGGCAGCGGGTCCGGGGTCAGTTCCGATTCCGGATTGACATGCTCGACGATGATCCGAAATCGGGCTGATCTGCTCCAAATACGAAACGCGCGTGCAACGGTGCGTGTGTGGCGTTCCATGCGTGCTTATGACGGCGCCGGCGGAAACCCGGCGCCGTTGTCGCGTTCAGCCGAGGAAGTTCTGAACAGGAAGTCGTGATGTCGTGACGGGGTGAGAAGTTCCGGCGGCGGCATCCGACGGAATACGACAGGGGTGCGGGTTTGGAGTCGCAGCTCGGAAATGAAGTGCGGGGCCCGGAAAGGACTTGCCATGTTTTTGAAATTATTCTGTTTATCGGTTGCTGTCCCGGTTTTTGCAGTGGTTGTGGGGTGTGGAGGGAGCGCGGGGACAACGGATGGTGGTGGAGGAGGAAACCCCACCCATGTGACATTCACGTTTAAAGGCGCCACACCGACGGCCGTGGCTGCGAAGGTTGGCTCCGGGGCCTTCACGGTCCAGGCTCTCAGTGCGGGCACGCTGACGCTTTCGATTCCAAGCGGCACCACGGACTTTGCCGTGGCGGTCAACTGCCCTCCACAATCGCAGGCGATGGGGTCGCTGACGCTCACCTCGAGCTATCAGATAGTCATGGAAGCGAGTACAGCGGACGGGACCGAGTTCACGGGCTCGTGCACCATTCCGTGGTCGACTCCGCCAACGGGGATTTTGACCGGACGCGTGGACGCGAGCGCGATCCCCGGGGCGAATTATATCGGCGTCGACGCGACGAACGGCGGCTCGGGGGGCGAAGCGTTTTTCCTCTCAGGCACCGCCTCGGACTTAAACCTACTCTTGCCTGCAGGAACCGACCGCGTGGGGCTGGGGGCGTATGTTTACACGGCGAGCAATCCATACGGCGCCAATTCTGTCTGGACCCTGGCGGCCGTGAGGAACTTCGATGGCGTTGCCGTTCCGGGGAGTGTGAACGGCGGAGTGGCGGTGGAACTGGGCGCTGCCGACGCAGTGACCCAGCAGCCGATCACTTATAAGAATGTACCGAGTAACTACGGCGCACCGAGCACGTTTGCATATTTCGTATGGAAGGATAGCGGGGGAGTCTGGCTATCGAACGGGGCGACCAGCGAGTATCCGGCGGTGCCAACGGTTGCCGCTGAAGCCGGGGACTATTACTCGTTCTACGTAGCGGCTTACAGCCAGTCGACGGCTGGAGAGGGGATGCTGGTGTCAGCGACTTCGACCAGCGCCGGCCCTCAGACATTCACGTTTCCGGCAACCTGGACATATGCCGGCCCAACTCCTGCGGCGCTGCTCAGCTTCGATATGAACTACACGGGATTTGCCGGAAAAACCGGGGTAGCGGACGCGGCAGGCCTAAGCTGGCAAACCGGCACCGGCACCCAAAGCTCGACGAATTACTCGTATCAGGTGATCGCCTCAGCGAATTATCTGAATGGATCGACGAGGCTTACATTGCCTGAACTTTCCAGCGTGCCGGGGTTCCTGACGCTGCCAGCTTCCGGAACGAACGCGGTCTGGTTGGCCGAGATCATACAGAGCAGCAACGGGTTCCTCCAGCCGGTGAAGGGAGGCGCGAATACGAATACATCGTCCGTGCAAAATGTGGGCACGTTTACGGTTCCGTAATGGCTGGCCATTGCCGGAGGCAGTGTGGAGAGCGGCGCGGCTTTGGGGATTGATCGGGGATCAAGCGTTGTTGACCCCACTTGTCTTTCTTGCTATTGTTAAAAGGTTCCGCAAGAACGCATCAGTCCGTGTGTCCTAACGGTCAATGCGTACGGGAAGTCCCAGTCAGCAAGTTTGGCAGGGGCTAGAACCCGGGGCTGAGCGCAGTCGAGCCGGCCAAGTCCCCGAATCGCTCTTCTCTTGCAAAGGGCAGGGACAAATCGCTTTCGCGGTGGATGGAAGACGTGGAAGCGGTGAAATCGCATCGGTGCTCGCGCGTTTCTCCACCTTGGAGGGCTATGCGAGCCGGGACCGGCGAAACGGAGTTGGCTTTTCCCGCGTAGAGCGCGAAAACGACCGATCACCGTCCTGGTTCTCGTCTGGAGTTG
>WNGL01000836.1_pt1 | contig 43333 bp, 40 predicted proteins | sample 5400591 | NCBI WGS metagenome assembly WNGL01 (sample SAMN13153377, study PRJNA577476) | soil metagenome | isolation source: 80 cm soil or saprolite under Garry oak tree replicate 1 | place: USA:California | collected 2016-06-15
CGGGTGAAGGAAGCGACGTGGTGGTCGCCGCAGGTCGCCGGGACATCATTCTCAGCGAGTGCTAGTCCCGGGCACGGATCTTCCGGGCGCTTCAAAGACTTTCCAGCCGTTACGGTGTGGTTTGATTTCGATAATTGTCAGACTTCCCTGCTCAAACATACCTTCGAACCTTGGAACGGTACTGGTGATAGGTCTCACCAAACTTCTGCTCGAGGTAGCTCTCCTCGGGCAGGACAACTCCGCCATGCATAGTGATTAGGAGCGGAACGAGCACGACAATGCCCTACCACGTATTGAACATCAAGACGAGCCTCGATATAGGAGCGTCAGCGCCACGTAAAGAGGACTTCGAGAGAACCGAAACGGGCCGGATGTGACAATGGACGTGGTTGGGCGAAAGGGACTGATGTTCGTGGATGAGGCCCGGAGCGATTTTCTTACCCATATAATGATCGCAATAAGCAAGCACGACTAGCGCAAGGCCGGGCCAGAGAAAAATGGCCTGGCCAGGGATTGGTATTGGCGAACTGGCCAAACCTAGCGCATCCGATAAATCACACCTTCCGCGGTGTGCGCCACCGGCTGGTACCGTTCCGCCAAAAGTTTGGCCAGAATCGGAAAATTCTTCACTGGATGCTGCGCGGTTTTCGGGTCGGCTTGAACATCGACAATGTAGATCGGCGGATGCCTGGCAAAATCTCGCTCGAGGGTGGTCCAGGCGCCGGGCAAGATCCGGCTGCGAGTATCGAAACCCGGGATCGGTCCGCCGAAGATATAACCCGTGAGCGGAAACGTTGTGATGTAACGAGAGGCAGGACGTCTGTGAGCGTCTAGATAGATTTCCAAAGTCTGACCCCAGACGAAAATTCTATCGTCAGGGCTCGAATGCGTGGACAAATATCGTCCCGCCTCGGAGGGAACGCGTCGCGGAGCCAGCCCCGTCCAGTGTTTGATTGAGAAGGCAATAACCGTGAGAGCCAGCCACGCGTAGGTCACCCTGGGTCGCAGTATCCAGCACGGCGGCTGCATCGTCCGGGACCAAAGGCATGCGTAGTACGGTGCCGCGAGCAGTGCGAGCGGAGGGATCAATTGGACGTAGTAGTGAGGGTAAAAGCGAGCGCCCGCTGCAGCGCCAATCGCCGAGGCGGCAAGTAGCCCGAAAAGCGCTGTTCGTTCTGCCGTCCTTCCAGTCCAAATCTCACTCTTATCGCGGCACGCCATTATCGCCCCGATTACTAAAGGCAAACAGGCTCCAAGGAAGATCAGCGTATTCACGATTCCCTTCTGCCAAAAAACGTGCGGAACGTCATGATCGGCAATTGTCCAGTAGAACGCCTCATGGAGAATGCCTTGCTTCCAAAGGACAATCGTCACGAGACCGAGGGCTGCGAAAAATCCTGCCGTGAGCATAGTTGCCTCAATGATCGAATTCGTTCGTGTCAAACTGCGGCTGGTTCGATAACTCGGGAGGAGTAGATAGATGCCAAGGGGAACCGCTGCTATGGCGGCGGGCTGTTTGAGCAGAAAGGCCGCGCCCAAGAGCGCACCTGCTAGAAAGAGTTCGGGTCGGACTCGCGATGAACTGCGGCGGAACGCGATTGCCCACGCCCAGATGATAGGGAGATTCATTAGCATTTCGGCATCGAATGTGAGGTTCTTCCACGCCCACCAGGGTTGGAAAACACTGTAGAAGAGCGCGGCAATCAAACCGGTATTGCGATCAAACAACTCGCGGCCGATTACATAGAGGCCGGCCATTGCGCATAGCGTCCACATCAGTGCCACCATATGAAGCGCCTTCCAATTGAACTTGCCTGCTACTTTGAATACTGCGGCGTACGTCCAGAAAAGAAGTGGCGGCTTACGCTCTACCGCGTCAATGTAAGGCTGCCCGCCGTCGACGATCTCGTTCGCCACCACCGAATACATTGCCTCGCTGTCAATTGGCTGAGGATGCAAAAGAGACGGAAGGCGAATTGCGACGGTGAGAAGGATAATCCCAAGCGCGGCGAGGCGAAATTGCCGCGACCTATGAGTTGGCACACCCATCATTCGGCAGATTAATTTCCGGATGTGCTCCTCTTAAGAGAATCGTAAATGTGCGTAACTTTCTCAAAAACATCGTCCACTGTGATTGCTTGCATGCAAAGATTGTTGCGGCAGACCGATTGCCGGTTGTTGTAGACGTTTACGCACGGACTGCACGCGATGCCGGCCCACAGCGCCGTCGCGTTTGGCGATCGCGCGGCAAATAGCGCCGGTGTCTCCGGCCCGAACAACGTGACGACGCGAATCGGCGTCATCGAGGCAAAATGAGCCGGGCCACTGTCATTCGTCACCAAAATCTCACTGCGGGTGTAAAGCACGAGCACCTGCCGCAGAGTCGTTTTTCCGGCAAGCCGGATGACGCGATCCGAACCGACCTCGTCCGCAAGCCGGTTGTTAGGAGCGGCTTCGGCCGGGGCACCTGTAAATCCGATAAATAAATCCGAATAACGTTCGAGCAACCGCCGCGCAAGCTGGACATAACGCAGAGGCGGCCACCGCCTAAGCGGCAGCAAGTCGCTCGCGTTCGGGTTGAGCAGAATGAGCGGCGCAGAACCGATGCGAGGATTTTCGCGTTGTAGCAGGGCATTGATTTCAGCAACTTCGGACAGGGAGGGCCGAAATCCTGCAAGTGGCTGGTTTGCAGCAGGCGTAAAGTCGAACGTCGGGAGCACCGACGGATCGCGGGTCAGTGATTCAACCATGGCTTCGAACATCTGACTCGTATGGAGATGAGGATTGTACAAAAGCCGGTGCGTCATTAAGTCGCCGCGGTACGGTCCGTCGCCAAAAAAAGTATGAAAGCCAACACGCGATTTGGCACCGGTCGTAAACGTCAGTATCGCGGAGAAACGTGTCAGAAATTCCATATCAACGACCGCGTCGATGCCGATTTTTCGGACCCGGAGCACCGCTCGCAGCGCACCAGCCGCGAGTCCGAAGAGACTCTTCGTCGCGATCGTTATCACATTTCCATTGGGAATAATTTCCATCGTGTCGAGAATGAAGCGATTGTCTTCGAATACGACGAAGTAAACGTTTTCACGTCCAACCATTTTGATTGCACGACGAATTGCGGGATAGGCGAGAACGGTTGAGCCCTGCTCCGCGAACTTGACGAAGAGAATGCGCTGAACTTGGCGCGGTCCTGGCCGCCCCGCGGATTCAAAGATTCTTCTGAGAAGGGTTAAAATGGCGCAAAGCGGCGCACCAACCCAGCGATCGGTGCGTTGCAAAGTTAGAATGCTTGCCGGGAGATCCATTTTCTGGCCCTCCTAAGATGGTCAATCTTTACGAAAAAATTTTGGCGGTCCGAGCAGTCGATTGTAGCGTCGAGGCGATATGAGCGCGAACGTTAGTTTAGGCTCCGGCTGCATCGAGCATATTTCTGGCGAAAAATGAATCAACGCGCTCTTTTTCATGGTGTATAACTTCGAAATCGCCCAAGCCCCTGACCGGCTTCGGGCGGAGTCAGCGAGCACAACGCAAATTGCGCTCGAGGTTGCGCCGCCGGCAGCGGATGCACCAGCGCGTGTAGACGAAACCGGCGTTGAGCTAAAACGCGGCGCCTTCCTGAACACCATCGCGATGTTGGCGTCCAATTTCCGCGGGATATTCACATTTTTGGTTGCGCGGATGCTGGGGCCGGCAGCACTCGGCATATTCTCGGTTGCCTGGTCAACAACTGACATCATCAGCAAGATCGGTGTGCTTGGCCTCGACAATGCGATCACCCCGTTCATCGCGCGCTCGGAGGCCGTGGGCGACCGCGCGAGAAGCCGGGCGCTTTTTCGAATCGCTGTAGTGCTCGGGGTTGCGCAGTCCATTATCACTGCCGTCGTTGTGATACTGGGCCTCCGGTTTTTTAACAACCGTCTTCATATACAGCCGCAGATGGTTTCGGCGCTTGCGCTCGTTCTTTGCGCGATGCCAGGTCTGGCTCTGTATCGCATCAGTACCGCTATCTCGCGGGGGATGAAAGTGATGCAACACGACATCTACTCACGCGGGATGATGGAACCAATTGCAACGACACTCGCCTTCCTCTTTGCAGTTGCCGTCGGCTTTAAGCAGTCCTCACCGGAAGTGGCTGCAATTGTTGGGACAGCAGCGTCAGGACTTATTGCACTCGCGCTCGCTTCAACGTTGTTTCGACATGTTCCCCCGCAAAGGGAAGTTGTTTCCCCTTTCGGCGAAGCACGGTCGCTACTCGCGTATTCGGCTCCCATCAGCATTTATCAACTGATTAACGCGTTCATCGCCCGGTTGGACCTTCTCATGCTCGGTTACTTCGTTGGACGCGCACCCGGTGTGACGCTTGCAACCGTCGGTGTTTACAGTGCAGTGATCGGCACAGCGAACGGGCTGCGAAAAGTGAACCAGGCTTTCAACCCCATTTTCGCACCGGTAGTAGCCGGTATGACCGCGACAGGCGATCACGAAATCGCTGCGGCCACATATGCTCGGCTTGCCCAGTGGATGCTCTGGATATTGTTGCCGCTGGTGGCAGTGATGTCCCTCGCGGGCAGCACGATTTTGCTCATCTACGGTCCGGCATTTTGGCAGGGCGGAGTTTGGCTCGGCATCGTCGCTCTTGCCAGTGCTATCAATGCATTTGTGGCATTAGGCGAAACGGTAATCATGGTGCAACGGCCACATTTAAATCTTCTGCATTCTTCGATTACATGCACGGTCGCGGCTGCGGGGCTTCTCTGGTTAATTCCGCGCTTCGGCGTGATGGGTGCGGCTTTTGGTATCCTTTTGCCCTATGTCGTTCAAGGCATTCTACGCTATGCGACGCTGCGATGGGTCTTTCACTGGAAAGATTCATGGAGTGACATTCGGCCGCCGCTGATCGCTGCGGGAATTGCGCTCGTTCCCACGCTCGTCTGCAGATTGTTCCTGGGTGGAATTGCCGGGCAAGTCATCAGCGCTGCGGCTTTTCTGGCAGTATTTGGTGTTCAGTGGTTGCAGCACCATATCCATCGCAAGGACGAACGTCCTTAATCCGAAGCGAAGACATCCCAGGCGTCCCCGAAGAATGCGATCGTTTCGTTGTTGTGGTACTGACGTCCGTCAGGAACATCGTGCAGCGATAAGGTCCGGCGTTGCCGAAACACACTCCGCATCATGGCCGATGCGGGCACAACATATCTCTTCACGTTACGCCTAGCGAGGCATCCACTGATCCAAATATCGTCCATGTAAAATGCTCCCTCGTCCATGTAAAATGCTCCCTTGGGCGCTTGGGAATAATCCCAGAGCGACTCGTCGAAGAATCTCGGTTGAATTAAGTAACTTCCACACCCTGTGATCACCGCTGCGGGTTGCGGCTGGCGAAGCTCGCTCGCGCGAATCATCTTGGCGTGTCGCCAATCCAGATTTCGTGGCATTGCTGCACCGCGAAAACAAAGAACCGCCTCAGGTAATTGCTCGTTGTAATGGAGATACGTTTCAAGCGCGTCTCGCGGATAAACGCGATCATCGTCCACCACTATTATCAATGTATTTCCCCGGCCGGCCGCCAGTTCTTCTCGGATAATGGGAATGAACTTCGTGGCCGGCCCCCAATCCCTGCGACAATGCAAAACACGCATTCGCGGCCAACGCGAAACATCTTTTGGCACTTCATAAGGCCGTTGCTCGCGAATCGAAAATTCCGGTATGGCCAGGACGATCTCATCCGGCGGATTTGTTTGTTTTAGAAGGGACCGAATCGTCGGCCTCAAATTGTTGATTCGGTCGGGCACCGTCGATAGCGACGCGATTACACGCCGGTTATCGAACGTCCGCTCGGCGGCCAATGTTTCACGAATGAAGCGGACTTGTTGGCGGCGCTTTCTGCCAGCAGGCAGGAGCCGCGTGAGGCGCAGCGCAATCAAAATAATAATGACTGCAGAAATCAGCGGAAACATGGGCACAAGATCGACATCGTATGGTCAGAGAATTCTTCGAGACCACGCAGATAACAATTATAACTCACAGGACACTCTTGCAGCAGCCTGACAGTTAAAATAGGAATCAATCGCTGACCAACAAAGAATGCGCAGTCACTATGACTTCAACCGACATGGAACGATGCGATTCGGGTCAACATGCCGTGACTAAAGCGGTGCTGCTTTTCTTTGCCGCCTTCGCTCTTTACTTTTTCACGCATTCGCCGGCGCTCGATGAAATCGATGCTGTGCAATTTGCGATGGGCGTGCACTCCTTCGACCTCTGGCATCATCAGCCGCACCCACCTGGTTATCCGCTTTTTATTTTCTTTGGCTGGCTGGGCACGAGATTTTTCCACATCGGAACCGAATCATCGCTTTACTGCGCTTCGGCGTTTGGCGGTGCACTTTTCATCGCGGCTTGGTTCTCGACGGCTTGGTTCTCGATTATCCGCGTCCAGTTTTCCGAAAGGCTCGCATGGTGGGTCGCAAGTTGTTTGCTGATCACGCCAGTTGTTTGGATGACGGCTACGAAGGCGGTGACGGACATGCTGGCAGCGGGTTTCATAAGCGCGGAGTTACTTGCCGCGATCTGCTTTTTGAAACAGGGGAAGCGCGGCCTGATTGTTTGGGCTGCTCTCCTTGGGGCCGCCGCAGCTGGGACACGGCCGCAATTGTTTCCTGTCGTTGCAGTGGTTCTTGGCATTCAGCTCAAGAAAGGCTGTGTAAATGCTAAAACATGGTGGTTTGCGTACGCGGTGCTGGTCGCGGGTTGTCTGATTTGGCTTCTGCCTATGTGGTACATGCAGTCTCAATTGCGTCCAAATGAGCCGTTCTGGCGTGTGTATCCCGAGCTCGCGTACGGCCAATGGCGCTGGCGCTTAAACCTACCGTCCGTTTACATCGGGGCGGGCGATTGGAGTCCTCACTACCTCGGAATGCGGTTCGTCAGGCACATTCTCGGGTGGTTTTGGAAAGGGTTCGGCTTCATTCAATCGCCTCGGGTGCTTGCAGCCGGTATCGTTCTTACAACGTGTGCGATCATCGCTTATTTTCGGTTCGGACGCGAAGCGATCGATCAGCGATTTTGGAGATTTCACGGTCCCTGGCTCTTAGTTGACATTGCGATTGTCTTTATCGCGCTTCCCGGCGATCAAAGATACTATCTCATGGTCTTTCCGCCGCTCCTTGTCATAATGCTCCGCGGTTTTTTACGATTACCAAAACCGTGGAACTTGTCGGCAATCTGCGTTCCGGCATTGCTCCTGTATATCCTCGTTCCATTGGCCATAGAGAATCACCGTGATGAAGCGCCAGCAGTCCGGTTCGTACGCTATTTGGAAAAACTTTATCCGCCCTCGAAGCGCGGCAACGTGCTCTTGATTCTACCTGTTGTGTACCGTTCCGCCCAGTGGTACGCGCCGCAATTCAAAATATTGGACCATGTCCCCATCGCGGAGGACGAAGAAGTGCTACGGAATGCGGCAGCGGTTTATACCGACGATCTATCCCTCAAGCGGAAAGATTTTTACTTGATAAAGCTCGCCGAGTTCAGACGCTCAATGTTGATTTACCCTCAGAATCGCCGTGTCCGACTTTATCTTGTCGAACGGCGCCGCTCCTCATGAAACGCATTTTCATCACCGGAGCGAGCTCGGGCATTGGCCTGGCCATTGCTAAACTACTGGTGGCAGAGGGTCACGAAGTTTGGGGCACATCGCGCAATTTGGAACGCGTCCCCAAAATGCCGCGATGTCATCCAATGCGTCTCGATCTGACCGATCCGCTTTCCATCGAGCAGGCATTCAATGCCGCGCTTGCGGAAGCTCGCTATTTCGACGTCTTGATCAACAACGCCGGGGCCGGACACTTTGGGGCCGCCGAGTTCCTTCCCGTGAAAACGATCGCAAGCCAGTTTCAAATTCTCGTTTTCGGCCAAATCCAATTGATGCAACTCGCGCTTCGCCACATGCAAGCGCGTGGAGACGGTTTGATCATCAACGTCAGTTCGTTAGCTTCTCGCCTTCCAGTGCCTTTCATGGCGGCTTACAACTCCGCGAAAGCAGCGCTGGCAGCCTTTACCATGTCGATCCAGCTCGAGTTGGCTCATTCCCCGCTCCACATCGTTGATCTTCAACCGGCAGACATTTCCACGGAATTTAACGAGAGGGTGCGCAAGACCAATAAAACGGATCGCTACGAGGCAAGGATCACCAAGACCTGGGAAATCGTCGAACGCAACATGAAAAAGGCGCCAAGCCCGGATCTCGTCGCGCGACATGTTCTCAAATTGATCGACGCTGTGCACCCGCCGCCCCAGATAACGGTGGGCAACGTATTTGAATCAAAAATTGCACCGCTGATTTTTAGATTTCTTCCCCAGCGCGTCCGCCTTTGGGGCCTACGGAGATATTACGAAATATGACGGCGATCTTTGAAGCTGTGATTTTGATGGCCGGACAGGGCTCGCGCCTGCGTGAGTCGGATAAAACTTTCTTGAAGCCGTTCGTGCCGGTCCTTGGCCGTCCGTTGATTTCGTACACGCTAGATGCCCTGATGCGCGCAGGGATCAAAACCGTCAACTTCGTGGTCGGCTACGAAAGCGGGCGCATGATCGCGCAAGCCAACCGGCTGATTCCTTCCGGCCTCAGCGTGTCCTTCATCGAAAACCGCGACTGGCAAAAACAGAATGGCATCTCGCTTCTTGCCGCCGCTGGGCACGTCGGCAAGTCCTTTCTTCTGACGATGAGCGACCATTTGTTTGATCAATCAATTGTCGACCTTCTGCTCCATAATGCGGTACCCAACCAACTCAATCTCGCGCTCGACCGAAAGCTGGATTCAATTTTTGATGTCGATGACGCGATGAAAGTTCAGACTCAGGCGGACCGAATCCTCAAGATTGGAAAAGACTTAACGGTTTACGATGGAATCGATACCGGTCTTTTTGTATGCTCACTAGACATTTTCGATTACCTCGAGCGAGTAAAACGTGACGGAGATTGCAGTCTTGCTGACGGAGTTCGATTGATGGCGTCGGAGGACAAAGCCCGCGCCGTCGATATTGGAGATGCCTGGTGGCAGGACATCGACACCATCGCAATGCTGCAATGCGCCGAGACGCAATTACGATCGCGGCTCGCGCGTCACGACATCGCCAGCGCCAATGCTGGATCTGGTCGCGGCAATCGCGCTGGGAACCAGGCTCGCGCCCGCGACAATCGTCCACAGGTGCAGGATCCAGTCAGCCAGGCCGAGTAATGCGAGTATAAGAAAAACGGCGAGAGCCATGTCGCGTTTAGTCAGCTGAAAGAGCCACCACACAAATCGGTCGCCAAGATTGAGCAAACCGGAATGTGAGATCATTCCGCGATGTCTCGTATAAAATGACTCGTGCAAAGTGGACAAAGCAACCGAACTTTTGCTCTTGCCCACTCGTAGGAGCAGCTCATTGGCCGTAATCAGGACAGCGCACACAACTCCTTCACTCGAACGGCGAAGCCCCAACCCGAGCGCGAGAACATAGAGAAGGCTTGCTGCAAAATCGCAAAAGTAATCCAGTCGTTCCCCGAGTTTTGATTCCAACTTTTTGGCGCGCGCGATTTCGCCGTCGCAACCATCAAGAATACTGAACACTTGAAAAATGGCTGCGCCGATGACGACGCTGACGTAATCGCCGCGTACCAAAAATACAGAGGCAATTAGCGGTAAAACAAAGATCGATATCGTCCACGCGTTAGGGTGAATCGGAAACTTGAGCAGAAAACGCGTTATCCGCCGCGAAATCGGCCGGTTCAAAAACCGCGAAACTAGACCGTCTTGAGGTTTGCTCATCAGGTCAATGTCCCTCTGAAAATTCGATACGTCTTGAAGCGTGTCGCCCCAACGCTTCGATGAATCGATTGACCAGGAAGTTACCGAAACGAAACGCTCGCGCTACCAAGACTCCTCAATTTCGCGAGCGAGATCTTTGGGGTGCAGACGGCGAAGGCGCTCCCATTCCTCTGCGAGTTCATTTTCACTATAAGCAACAAGCTGGCCAGTCGTAGTCGAATAAATTCCCGCGCTAACTGGCTGGTTCGTTATTTCAGCGACGGCTTTCCAATAGGCTGCAATTTGCGGAAGATACTGCATGCGCAAGATGCCAATCTTACTCCGCGCGATCTGGTTGGTTTTCCAGTCGAGAATGAAAACCCCGTTCGCCTTCTGATTGAAAGACGCAAGATCGATAATGCCTTCCAAACACTGATTCTCGCCCATTCGCCAGAAGAACGGCATCTCCTGACGAACTAAATCGGCGTCGCGCAGAACGTGCACGAGTCCATCCACGGATTCGATATGCCTTTGCAACAGCTGCCACTCGCGCTTTGAGCGTGCGACATCCGGCGACGTACAAACCTTGCGCTCGAAAGTTTCGCTCCAGTTCTTCGGCTCAGGCCGCCAATCGATCTGTTCGGCGAAATCGTGCCACCAAATTCCATAACGCTTCGCTGGATTATCGATTCGCGGCGGTCGCAATTCCGGTTCGATCTCGATCCATTTCTCCACGGTTGGACTTCCGCTGAGTTCTTCTTCCGGCGCGAACTGACTCGGGGTGACTGTCTCAATAATAGAAGCCGCTCTCTGCCGTGCGATGTCGACCGACCCAGTCTCAAGTCGCAGCGCGCGTAAACTGTCAGCGACCAATTCAGGTGCGCGTTCCTTGTGATGTGCAGCGGTTTCCTCGCAAGCTGTCGCTTCGTCGGGAAGGTTTAAGATGATTTCGGCGTTCTCCTCGTTCGCGTCGGCTTGCAGCCATTTCAGTTGCGTATCGCTATGGACGCCGCGCTTGCCTCGAAACAACTGAGGGTCCAGTGCGAACACGAGCGTGTGGCGCGCGCGTGTGAGCGCCACGTAAAGCAGCCGTTCCATTTCCTGGCGCTGGACCTTTTTCATCTCGTCTTCCAGATCCGCGCGATCGCTCCGATCAAACGCGATGAACGGTTGCTCGCCCGAAATAACAAGCGGATAACGAATGTTCCCGCCGAGCCGCGCCTCGCGCGCGAGGAACGGCACAATGACTGCGTCCCACTCCGATCCCTTCGCCTTATGCGCGGTGATTAGCTGGATCGCATCAGCTTGCGCCGGTTCAGTTTCGCGGATCTTATCGAAGTTGCGCCGAAGCGTCAGCGCAAAATCGCCCAACGACTCCTGCCGCGCCTCCGCGTCTGCCGCTGCGCTGAGTAGTTTGTCCAGCTCGTTCACCGAATCGCCGAATTCTTCGCGCGGCAAAGTGCGTAATCGCTCGCGCAGCTGCGTCATTCGCACGATCTCGCGCACTGCGCTGAAGAGCGGCTGGTGGGGCAAACCTTCGCGAACTCGCGTCAGCAGATTCAATCTGTCGGCAACAACTCCCCGTCCGGCGGTTTTCCGCTCGATTTGAAATTTGCGGGCGTCGCGTTGAGCAAATCGCGCCAGCTCGTCGTCCGAGATTCCGAACACTTCTCTCAGCACTCCCACGATTTCGTAGCTCGAATTTGGATCGGACATGGTCGCGAGCAACGCCGCGAGCCACGCGTACGCCGGATGTTCGGCCTGACGATCACTTTCCGACTGGACCTCCACCGGAATTTGTTGTTCGGGCAGCGCATCGCGAATCGCGCGCAACCACGCTTTGCGTGGGCATAGAATCGCGACTTCGCGCCAACATCTCGCCCGCAGCTTTTCCAGCCCGGCGTCGCGCATCCATTTCGCCAAACGCTGAGCTTCGATCTGCGCGCGTTGCGTCTCGGTTAGCTCAAGATCGACATCATCGCCGAGCTCGAACCGAATTACTTGTCCCGGCAAAATTTCCGGGCGCGGACTGAGCTCAACAAACTCAACCTGACCGTCAGTGTTGTTCAGAATCTTCGCGAATGTGTCGTTCACGAAATCGACCTGCGCCTGATCGAGCCGGAACGTCACCGAGAACGTCAGTTCTTCGGCCGCACCCGTTTCGATGAGCGCGCGATGAAGCTCGCGATAGTGATTCAGGTCGCTCGGATCGCGATAAATCGACTGCTGAAAATCACCGACCATGGAGAAATGACCGGCCCGAGGTCCTTGATGTCGATCTTGTCCGCCGCCGATCGGACTCGCTCCGGCGAGGAACCATTCGCCGCGCGCATCCACCGGCCGCGTCATTTCGAGCAAGACAAAAAACTGCTGCGGATCTGTATCCTGAGCTTCGTCGAGAAGGACCCGATAATGTTTGCTACGAATCTGCTTCGCCACCTCCGGCAGCCGCAACAGTTCGGCCGCGAGCGCGACCTGGTCCGGATAAGTAATCGCGCCACGACCTAAACGGAACTCGCGGTAATCGCTTTGCAATTCCGCCGCCACGCAAGCCGCGCACGCGCTTGCCCATTCGCGCAGTGGTCGAAACGCTTCGCGCCAGAGCGCGGTGAAGTCTCTCGCTGCCGTGGCGCACGCTGGCCAGGGGGCGAAGTCGTCCGTGTCGCGCCAGCGCCGCAGCCATTCGCGCAGTTGCGCCTTCGCCTTCGGAATGTTTGTTGCCTGCGTGTTTTCAGCCGCGGCTTCCACTTTGCTGAAATCGCATTCGGGACACCGTCCAAGCGATTGCGGCGGGATGAAGTGGTGGTCCTGCTTTCGCGCGAGCTCCATCAATTGTCGCGCCTGCATTAAGCGCAACAGCAGACGGCGATTTTCTTCGCCTAATGAATGACCGATCTCCGTTTGTTGCTCGACGAACTCATTCCACAGGTCATCATCGTCCGTTATCGTTTCGAGTCTCGCCGGCAGACCGAGATGATGTCCATGCATCGCGAGCAGCTTCATGCAAAACGCATGGATGGTTCCGAAAAACGCGCGGCCAAACGCTTCCACGGTTTCCAGCGGCAAGCCGGCTTCGAGAATTCGCTGGCGCGTTCGCTGTTGCATTTCATCGGCAGCGCGATTCGTGTAAGTCACGACAACAAGTTGCGGCAGCCATTCAAGCGCGCGTTGCCGATCTTTCGCGATCTCAACGATCCGATCAGTGATCGCGCGCGTTTTTCCAGAGCCAGCGGAAGCGACGACGGAGAAGTTGCGATCCAATTCTTGAACGAATCGCTGCCGCGCGGCATCGTCGGCAATCGTCGTCACTTCGCTTGCTCCTCCTCTTCAAGCACGAACGCTGGATGGGTCAGCGTCCATTTCTCTGCAAGCAGATCCATATCGATCGGCAGCGTCGCGAGGGGATATCTTCTAACGAATCCGAAATCGGCATGAATCGGGCCGAGCATTCCGAAGACGCCCGTTTCCTGCATCCGGTGCAGCTCCTTCCAGAAATCTTTTTGTGCGAGCACATCGGCCAAATGAAACTGCGGTTCGAGCTGTTCCGCCGGAGAAAGCAGCGTCAGTTGAACATCCTCAGCGCCGCGCGCGTGCACCGCGAGCGCGTAGAGCGCGAGCTGAACGCCGCGGCCCTCGATCAATTGCTTGTGAAATTTTCGCTTGGGCGTGTCGTTACGTCGCAGCTCTTTCAAATTAAAGCCCCGCTGCCGTCCTGTTTTGTAATCGACAACCCAGAAGTCTTCGTAGCCGATTTGCGATTGCTGAGATTTCCGACGCGCAAGAATGAGATCAATCCGGCCGCGAACTCGCAGCGTCTCGTTCACGCTCAATGGAATTAGAGTTGGCTCCCCAAGCGGCCATTCGACTGCCATTTCCGACCAGTCGTGGAGATCAGAAACTTTTGCAGCGAGACAATCGGCGATGTAAAGCGCGTTGCTCCAGCCGGAGCGCCACCAATCTGGAAGAACTTTGCTACGCCTCGCGCAAAGCGCCGCGACGTGTTCGCGAAGCTCGCGGGCCTCCTGCGAAATGCGCTGACGGATTTCATCGGCGCGATTCACGTCGACAAAGTTTCGCACTCCGCCGTTTCGGACGCTGTCCGCGAGCCAGCGATGGACCCATTGTCCGGTCGCAACTGCCCAGGCATCGCCGTTGTAATCATCGGGCGCGACGCCGAGAAAAATTTCCATCCAAACGATGGCCGGGCAGCGCAACGCTTGCTCCCACTGGGTGACGCGCAGCGATTTTTGCTCATTGGCTGGACTCCGAAGTGCGAATTCGTATTCGCCCGCCGGCCGCAACCGCCGGCGTGCATCGAACGCGTATCGTGTCCGGCCAACGTTGATCGAGTCGACTTTTTGCGCATCCGCGGGAGACCAATCCTTCAACCAATCGCGGGTTCGCTCTTCCAGTGAGTGGAGTGTCTGCTGCGAAACTCCACGACCGTGTGCGTTGAAGTAAATCCAGGAAAAAAATTCGCTCGGGTTCGCGATTCGACTCGGCGTTGCTTCGGAATACAGGCTCGCGCTCGCGCCGATGGCTTCGCTTACAGATTCCACGAGGCTGAGAAGTTGCCTCCGGCGGATCTGTCGTTGCTCCTTGGGACCAAGGAGCAGGGTCCTCCCTTCACGCACGCTCCAATGACCTTCCCCTTGCCGGCCGCGTTTCGACGCGCGCCGGTTCAGCGTCGTATTCTGTCGATTAAGATCCTCGATCTGCTCGTCCCGGACGAAGGCAAGCTCGCCGTCGAAACCCGGCCATGCTTCATCGTTTAGTCCGGCAAAAATCAGATGCGACCACGGCTGGCCCTCTGCGTCCGTGCTAGCGAGCAGGTGCACGCGCGCGTATGGATGTGCGCCCAGATCGTCGCGCTCGAGTGACGGCGCGCCAAGAAGTTCCCGCAGCCATCGCAAATAGGAATTCTTTGAAAATTTCGTCGATAGCCGATCTCTCCAACTGCGACTAAATCGCTCGACTTCGTTCCAACGTTCTTTCCAGCCGAGCTTAGAAAAGATTGCTCGTGTTTGTGATAGAAATTCGGCGAGTGACGCGCTCTCGGGGAGAAACCGGATTTTCTGCAGCTCGCGCGCGACAGCGTTGCCGTGCCGCAACTCGGGGCTGCTCTCGCAGTAATCGCGCAGCAGCTCAATGTCGTCGATAAGCACATTCTTGTAACCGCGGCACAGGGTCTCTTGTATCTGCAAGACGGACAATTCGTCGAAGGTCTGCCCCTCAGTAGCACGAAGAAATCGAAACAGCGGTTTTAGCCGTGGCGTTTGTTGCAGCTCGAGCCATGCACGCCAGGCGTCATCGTCGAAGGCACTCGGCGCGAGATGCGCGATAGCGTCGTTGTGCACAATTCCGGCTGATTGGAGAAAGGTCGCGACCAAACGCGCAAGCGCGCCCGGTCCTGAGAACAAAATGCCGAGCCGTTCGCAACGTGGATCGGCCAGGAATTTTGCGGCGAGAGCGACGATCGCGCGCGCTTGCTGCGTCGTATCACGACCGATAACAAAATGAACGTTCGAGGCCGGAACCGGTAAGGTTTCTGTTACTGAGGCTGTCGCTCTTCCATTGGTCAGCGGAATTACCTCTGCCGGCCCAAAAGTTTCCTCCCATGTTCCGATCCAGGTTTCGTCTAGATCACAGGCGGCATCGCGCGGATTGCTCAATACAACACTGGTCTCGCCCGCGGACAGTGTCGCAGCATGAAGTAACGGCCAGAGCGGCCAATGTGCTGCGTCGAATCCGAACACGAGTAAATTGCTAAACAGCGGCTGAAACTTCCGGGCATCCGCGAGCACGACGCGATCCGCGTCGTAACCGAAAGTGAAGCCGCATTCGCGCACTTGTTCTTCGAATCGCGTGGCGATTTCGCGCAACGCGGGCGAGTCGATCTCATCAAAAGTCCAGCCGGCGGCGCGCAGTTGGTCAATCGCGTGGAGAAAACGATCAGGATCCCGAGCGATGGATTTTGCGACGGGCAGTGTTTCATCACCGCTGCTTTTGCTCATGAATTGTTCGGCGGTGACGGCGAGAAGGAGACGAAGATGCTCGCGCAGCGGCACCTGCAGGTCACAGTGGTGACGCAATAGTTCCCGCAGCTGCGGTGGCGAGAGAAATTTCACCGCGACCAGGGATTTACCTTCGCGGAGCAGGCGACTCCGAAAAAAATACGCCTGGCTGCGAGACGCTGTGACGACAGCCGCGGGTTGCTGATCCTCCAAGGCCCGGGCAGCGATCTTTTCAAACCAATGCCTGACTACGTTCTCCCACGCCGCTTCCGGCGACGCTCCGATGTGCAGCGATGCGCGCGGCGAATGTAGTTCAGGTTTGCTGCGCGCTCGCGGCATCGGCCAATTTAGCGCCTGCTGATTTCTTCGCGAGCACACGTTCATCTCCGATGCGCCGGGTCACACCCATGCGATCCAAGTATTCCAGAAACGGGATGATTACGCGGCGGGTGGTGCCAATTTTCTGTCGAATCTGACTGGCGGTGGCGGACCCCTTTTCGGATAGGAACTGGATGACTGCATCCTGCATCTGCTCGGCAGCGTCGCGAAGAACAACGATCTCCCTGCTGATATCAACGATTTCACCTTGATCGATTAAAAAACGCAATGCCTGCTGAAGATTTCGATCTTCCGAAAACGCTGTGCGGTCGGGAGGATCAAAACGTCTGGCCGAGAGCGTAGCGCGAATGTTTTCCGCGGCCGATACGAATTCCGGCGGCAGCAATGGACGGTGGCTGACGCGAGCAATTTGATTTTCGGAACGAACAAAACCGATTCGGGTTAGCTCTGAAATTACTGCGCTAAACAATTTCTCGGGCTGGATTTCTAACTCTGTCCGAAGCTCTGATACATCGAGTCCACGGCGCTCGGGATTTTTTTCATGGGCTCGGTCAATCAACCTGGCTGCTCTATCGATCACATCGTGCCAGTAAGATGCGTCGGCGGCGATATCGCCGGCCAGGACGATCTCGCCATGCTGTTTCAGCCGAGACAGTGCCTCACCGATTTCATCGGCGCCGAAGTTCGATTTCAACAGCAGCGTCTTGGATTCGGCGAATCCATTACGTCTAAGCTGGGACCGCACGCAAACGTTGACGTCCTGCGCTGCGGTCGCGCGCTCTCTTAACAACTGAATGTGTGCGGCAGAGCGGAAATTGGCGCGATCGGCGTCGGGATCGAGCACGGTGCCGCCGGCAATGGTGTTTTGTTCGGAAGAATCGCGCAGGACAAACCGATCGCCAAGAAACGCAAGAATCGGTGAATCGAGTCGCAACTGAGCAATTGCGCTTTGCGCCGCTCCAAGCGCAGGTCCGTCGAATAATGTGATTTTCGCGGCCGTGCGACTGGTTCCAAAATGAACTTGAACAGAACTGCCGTTCTTGATTGGACGCGCTGCAGGAGAGTTTCGCTTTAGTCGCGGCGATCTTTCTATAAGCACGTCAATTATTGCGTTCGGATTACCGAGGCCCTGAACGGTAATGAGATCGCCGCGTTGCATTTCCTTCTCGCCAATTGAGACATCGGGCAGATTCATGGCCGTGCGCATTCCCGGCTGAGCCATTTCGATATCGCGGCCGTGGTTTTGAATGGAACGAACCCGAGCTGAAATATTTCGGGGCTGGACGACGACATCCTGGCCGCGCCGAATTGAACCGCCGCTCAGCGTGCCGGTGACGACTGTTCCGACGCCGCGAAGCACAAATGCGCGATCGACGAAAAGCCTCGGCTTTCCGATATCGCACGGCGGCCGCAACTGCGCCAACTCGGATGCGAGTGCGCTATTCAAATCTCTGATTCCTTCACCAGTGCGGACGGACGTTGGAACGATTTGGCAACTGGTGAATGGAGTTCGTTCCAACTCCTCACGGGTTTGAGCAGCGACGGTCTCGACGTTTCCCAAATCGCATTTGGTGAGCGCGACAGCGATGCGCTGAACGCCGAGATAACTCAGAATTTGCAAATGTTCTTCCGTTTGCGGCATCCAGCCGTCGTCTGCCGCGACGACCAGCAACGCGAGATCGATCGAGCCGACACCGGCGAGCATGTTGCGCACGAAATCTTCGTGACCCGGAACATCGACAATTCCGACGTGGAATTTCTCGCCGTCAGGGCCGGTGAGATTCAGTTCGGCGAAACCCAGGTCGATAGTAATTCCGCGCGCTTTCTCTTCCGGTAAGCGGTCGGGATCGGTTCCGGTCAGCGCCTTAACCAGCGCGCTCTTGCCGTGATCGACGTGACCTGCGGTGGCGATGATGAAATGGCGAGTGGTCACGCCTTTTTTTTTAACCACGAAGGACACGAAGCGCACGAAGGGCTACAAGACGAAACGTTGGATTCCATTCTGCAACTTTGTGACGTTGAAGTTGATCATCAAGCCGACCGGAATTTTCGACAGTCGCATGTACGTAAGAATTTGCGCCTGATGAATCGGGAGCAGAGTTTCAATGCACTTGATTTCCACAATCAGGTCGCCACTTACGAGCAGGTCGATTCGGTACCCGCAATCGAGCAGCATTCCTTTGTAGCGAGCCGGCAATGGAAGCTCCATCTGGAACGGAATCCCAGCATGTGAAGGTTCACAGGCCAAGCATTGACGATATGTTGACTCCATAAACTCGGCCCGAGATTGCGATGCACTTCGAGGGCGCACCCGATCACTTTGCGCGACAACTCATCAAACTCCATGTCCGGGTCCTTCGTGATCTTCGTGATGATTACTTGTCGCTCATGCATGCACCGCGAATCGCTTCGACTACAAGATCGTCCTGTTGAGGAACAATGGTACGCAGATCGAGTTTGAATCGGTCGTCCGCAATGTAGCCGATAAGTGGCGGATTCGATGCGCGGAGACTCGCAGCGAAATCCGCCAGCGATGCGTTCTCGGGAACGATGTCCATTGTAACAGACGGCATGCTTAACTTCGGTAAGGTGCCGCCGCCGGCTTTGGCCTTGCCGCGGCCGATCGCAATTGTTACTGGCAAGCCCTGCAATCGCGCACAAATCGCCGCACCGCGGACGCGCAATTCATCCTCCGAAATTCGCAGGAGCGCCAGGGCCGGGATTTTGGCGGTCGCTTTGCTGAGGTGAAGATCGACAGTCGATTGCAGAGCGGCGAGGCAGAGTTTATCGCAGCGCAGCGCGCGAAACAGCGGTTCGCGTCTCAATGCGGCGACGAACCGTTTCGTTCCAGCGAAAATTCCCGCTTGCGGGCCGCCAAATAATTTGTCGCCGCTGAAACAAACAAGATCGGCGCCGCTTTTCAACGCTTCAGCGGGAGTCGGCTCGTGGTCGGCAATTCCCAACTCTTCGGTTGCAACAACGGCTCCGCTTCCCAGATCCTCGACAAACGGAACGCGCTTGTTTCGGGCCAGCGCGCTAATCTTCTCCGACGGTGGTGACTCGACAAAACCGCTCATGAAAAAATTACTACGATGAACTTTCAGGATCATTGCGGTCTTGGGACCGATGGCTCTCGCGTAATCGTTTACGGTGGTTTTGTTCGTAGCGCCGACCTCGCGTAACTCTGCTCCGGTCGCTTGAATGATTTCGCCAATCCGAAATCCACCGCCAATCTGGACCATTTCGCCGCGCGAGATGACTACCTCCGTTCGACGTTGAGCGTTCGATGTTGGGCGTTCGGTGTTTCCTTGGGCGAAATGCTGGACGATCAGCACCAACGCGGCCGCGCAATTGTTGACGACTGCGGCCGCTTCCGCTTCGCAAATCCGCGCGAGCGCAGTCTCAATGTAAGTGCCGCGGCGACCACGCTCGCCTGCCACCAGATCGTATTCAAGATTCGAGTAACCTGATCCGATTTCCTTCAGTGCGCGGATTGCCTCGCTGGCAAGCGGCGCGCGGCCGAAATTCGTATGAATGACAATTCCGGTTCCATTGATGACCGGCTGAAGCCTGCTAGCGCAAAGTTCTTCAACCGAACGACGAACAAGCTCCACAATCGGTTCGAATGCCGGGATTTTCTCGGCAGCGCGAACCTTGGAAAGTTCGCGCCGGATCAGGTCCACAATCACGGGACGCGGCAAATCGCAGCGCCCGAGGGCAACGAGAACTTTGTTTACCGAGGGAATTTCCCTTCGCGACAGGCGTTTTACTTGGTCGTGCATATTAATCCCGAACCCTTTCGGGAGCGGCGGGGAACGATTTTGCCAATCACAGCGGCGCACAGTGTGCGCGCCTCGCGCAAAATCTTTAGCACTTTCTCCAGTTTGGCCTCAGCGACACAAAGCAGTAATCCGCCGCTGGTCTGCGCATCTGTCAGAAGAATTTTGCGCGCTCCATCTGTATCGCTCCAGTCAACAGCCACAGTTGTGGCATAAAGATTTTGGCGACTTCCTTTAGGGACGCAGCCCAGTTCGATAAGGGCGCCGATCTCCTTGCTGATCATTGGCACTGCGCTGGGGTCGACTTCGGCAGAAACTCGACTGGCGCGGCAGAGTGAAATCAAATGACCCATCAATCCGTAGCCGGTGATATCGGTGGCGGCGCGGACCAGGTGGCGTTCGGCAAGTTCGGCGCCAGCGGTGTTGATCTTCGACATCAGGGCGACCACTTTTTGCTGGAGCAGGCGCGAAGCAATTCCGCGTTTGATCGCAGTAGTGGCGATGCCAGTGCCGAGCGGTTTCGTCAGAACCAACAGATCGCCGGGACGCGCGTTCGCGTTTGTAGTAACGCGGTGAACATCCACAATTCCCGTGACGGCCAGACCATAAATGGGTTCGGCATTGCGAATGGAATGGCCACCGATGATAGCGCAACCGACCTCGGCTGCCTTGGCCATGCCGCCGCGCAAAATGGCCGAAACGACTTTGGGTCGAACCAGATCAGCAGGGAAACCAACGATGTTGAGCGCGGTCAACGGGCGGCCGCCCATTGCAAAGATGTCGGAGAGCGAATTGGCCGCGGCGATTTGCCCGTAGGAAAATGGGTCGTCCACGATGGGTGTGAAAAAATCAACCGTCTGCACCAGGGCACGATGTCGATCCAGACGATAAACGCCGGCGTCGTCGAACGTGTTCGAGTTCACGATTACCTTTCCATCGAGGGAAGTTGGAAGCTGCGGCAAAACTTGTCGCAGGGCCTGTTGGCTCAACTTCGACGCTCACCCGGCACACGATGAGAGCGAAGTCAGTTTGCGAATTTGCTCACGCGACATCGAGGTCACCCCCTTCCTTAAATGGTTGATGTTTGAGGGTTGATGTTTGATGTGAAATCTTGGCTGCGAAGAACAAATCAAACCTCAAACATCGTCCATCAAACTTGAAATGGCGGAGAGGATAGGAATCGAACCTACCTTGCCACTTGCGCGGCGACGACGGTTTTGAAGACCGCGAGGGCCACCAGGCACCCTTCACTCTCCTAGAAAAAGAAAACGTCCAACGCCCAACGTCCAACATCCACCCTCGAACTTTTCGCGCGCGGAGCGCGCCTTGGAGTGCGGCGGCTTCACGCCGCTTTTGAACGTCAGACGCGCCGCGCCCAACTCCAATAAATCGTGAGGAGGCGTCCAACAACGAATGTGCTGGACTATTTTGCTTTTTTGATCGCCTTAACGATATCGTCCAAGTCCGGCCAGTCCCCGGAATCGAGTTTGGAATGGAGCAGTTTGCCATTGGCGCGAACCTCGAAAGCGCCGCCGCTTGAGGGAATCAGCGTGAGCGACTTGATGCGCTCGCCGAGCTCAAGAATTTTGGTCGCCAAACTGACGGCCTTCGGCGTGTAGTTTCAAACGACGCAGTATTCGATCGATACCTCGGTCTTCACCAACGAGCTCCTTTCCGAAAACGAAACTATCGGTGCGACCGAACGCGGTCAAGAAACTGTAGAGGCAGCCGTGTCGGCTGCAGCATTTTCCGGCGCTCACAGACGGCCGCTACAACAGTTAAGGAAACGTTAGCGATTACGCGTAGAAGCGGGCGCTTCGGCCTCGGTTTCCGGTCCGCCCGGTCCGAACAACATCGAGAAGATGGCGAAGACTTGCACTCCCGGCGAGTCCTCCGTGCACCCGAGAAGAGGCGATACGTCGAAGCGCATGTTGTGCGTTGGTTTCCATGCGATGGTCGGGCCGACGACGAAAGTATGAATCGGATCGCCACGAGTGTCCTTGTCTGTAAAATTACGATACTGCATTTCCACTCCAGCTTTGAGCCGTTCGTGCTCAAGCCAAAATGGGATCACCGCGCTCTGGGCGAACCCCCACTCGCGGCCGCGATCTAAACCGATTTCCTGTTCAAAAAACCAATTCATTGCCCATTCGATTCGCTCAGAGAAATCTTCTGCCAGTAAAAGTCTGAACTCGTACGCATCAGGCATTTTGGGTTTTGCTTCCTCCGCCGTCGGAACTTCTTCGCCGATTGATTCGAGGTTGAGATGTCGGAGCCGGGCCATTTCCTCGATCGCCATTTCCTCTTCCGGGGGACGCTCCTCATGCAAGATGCGACCTGTGCCAAATTTGTATTCAGCAAACAGTGTCGGATTCAATGGAACCTTGTTCCAATCTGCGAGCGCGTAGCGTAGTTCGACACTGAAACTCTTGTTTTGAAAATCGCCATCGAAGCGCTCTTGAGACAACTCAAATGCCACGCCAAGCCGATGCGGCAGCCCGAGTTCGACTTCTTCGGTGAAGAGATGGTCGGGCGGCCCATGCCGGAAAACATCACCTTCGTAAGTTATCCCGCTGTAAATAGCGCCTGGGGGCAAAACATATGCGGTAACGAGTGGCGAAAAGCGTGTGCGCGAAATTCCCGGCGGCGCGCCGTACGCGCTAGGTACTTCCTCGCCGGTGATGACGATCGGTTCCTCGTAAAGTGCCGACTGCGCCAGCGTCGAATGGTTAGCGGTAAAATAAACTAAACAAGCAGATGCGATCGATCCAACGAGTCGGCACGGGGTTTTACACATTAGGTTTATATGTTCTATACGGGTTATGAGACGGAGAGGCCCGCGACGGTGGGATGGCAATCACTAAACCAGCGAGTAAAAACGTGGTTGCAGCAGAGAACAAGCAATAGCGACAGTAAGCGTGTAACACAAAGGCCTGCACATACAGCAGCCAAAGAGTAACGAGAAACATCGCACAGACGAGCAGCGTAAGAAGCGCCCCCGCGCGCGTGTACCCGAAAGCCGCGAACGTGGCCAGGCTGAATACGCAGAAGTAACCGAGAGAGCCGAACGCCGCCACCGGCATTCCAGCGACCCTCGCATATGAACTGCCCAGCACACGGAAACAATCCGGAGATCCTCCGCAGACGAGCGTCTCTCCGGTCAGCGCTTGTACAGTGAGGTAGGTTGCGTCTGCCAGGCCGGCCAACGAAACGATCGCCGTGATCGTGTAGAGGATAACTCGGAATCGCGAGGCGGTCACGCCTTTGATGGCTTTTGTTTCAAGGCGGCATTGATCGTTGCCCGCAGGCCATTAGGCGTTTTCTCGTTCGGTGCCACCTCTTGATTATTGATAAAAACAGTCGGAGTGCTCTTCACTCCCAGCGAGTTGCCGCGCTCTTGATCGGAGTCAACGCGCTCCCTGACTTTTTCGCTTTGCATGTCTTTTTTGAACTGATCTAGATTAAGTCCGAGCATTCCCGCATACGAATGGAAGAGCTCCTGCGCGTTGTCGGCTTTGCTCCAAACAGCCTGCTCCCGATATAACACCTCGTGCATTTCCCAGTAATGGCCTTGCAGACCGGCTGCTTCGGCAGCCAACGCAGCCTCGCGCGCAAACTTGTGCACTGGGAGCGGGAAATTGCGAAAAATGACTTTTAAATTTGGATGATACTCCTTCAGGAGCCGGTCAATGAAACCCGCCATGCTGCCGCAGGGTGGACACTGGAAATCGCCAAATTCTTCCAGCGTGACAGGAGCGTCCGGGTTACCGCGAACATGAACCGATTCGGCTGCGCCTTTGCCAGACACGTTTTTGTCTGTGGGAATCGTCAGAAGATGCGGCCGTTTGGCCCGATACAGCATCGCTCCGCTCCCGAGTGTGGCCAATGCGACTGCACCTACAATGATAAAAGGCAGATAGCGTTTCATTAAAAACGACGCGAGCGCGAAAAGCTTCAGTGCATGAGGAAATTCGTCAAATTTTGGTGACGCTTAAACGCTTTACGTTTACCTGGCCGACCTGACGAATCACATCGCAGCGCCGCTCTCGCGTTTGCCGTCGTACCACATCTCCAGTTTCGCACGGGAGCGAATCACGCCCGGTCCGCGAACGATAACCGCAAACAGGTTGAGGAGAATTTGTTTCGCTGGATACATCCGCAATTTGCGGCCTGATGTCAGGATGGGCTCCCGCAGCACCTTGAAGCGGCCAAGTTTCTTCAGCGCCAGGCTGAAATAAACTTCTTCACCGGCAAAATAGCGCTCATCGAACCCGCCAATTAAATCGAAATTGCGCCGGCTGGTGAAAAGAAATGCCCCCGCACCCAGATTGACCCCGAAATACAGTGTGCAAAACGCGCGCACAAAAACGCGGGCCCACAACGGAATCGCGCCATCGATCATCACACGCGCGCTGCCACCGGCGTAACCGGCTTCCAGTGCAGCAATCGCTTCGGTAATGTGTACCGGATTGATTCGCGTATCCGCATCCACAAAGAACAGATACTCGCCCCGCGCAGTGCCCGCGCCGGCGTTGCGCGCCGCCGCGATCTGACGCCGGTTGATCGATATTACTTTCGCGCCTGCCTGCACCGCGATTACCGCCGTCGCATCAGTCGAAGCGTCATCAGCCACGATGATTTCGTACCGCTGATTCGCACTCTCCGCTGAAGCGCCAAGCGCCTTGAGCGTCGAGGAAAGCTCTGATTCTTCGTTATAAGCAGGAACGATAAACGAAATCACGCTATAGCTGTAGAGGCGCGTGTTCTCACGCGCAACTCATGACCTCTTCAGCTTACTCGCCGCGGTGAGCGTCTCTACGTCAAAACGCGATTCGAAATTTCTACTTCGTCTTGGCGTAAAGAAGGGAATCGAGCACTTGTCCGTCTTTGACCACGTTTTTCCGCAAACGCCCTTCCAAAACAAAACCGCTCTTTTCCAGAACTCGAGCAGAGGCGGGATTATTAGCGTACGGCTCGGCGTAAATGCGGTGCAGATCGAAGTTCGCGAAACAATAATCGGTAAACGCCGGCACGGCTTCACTAGTGATGCCGTGTCCCCAGAAATCTTCGCTCAGCCAGTAACCAAGCTCGGCGCGATGGCAATGAACATCTTCGCCGATGCGAATGCCGATCCCGCCGACGGCTGCTCCGCCGATATCGATGCAAAAACTGGTGGCAGGCTGCGCGCTCATGGCGCGCTGCAGGAATTCATTCGCGTCGTTGATTGTGTAAGGATGCGGAAACAGATCGCGCAGCCCCAGCCAGATCTTGCGATTGTTCGCATTCTTCGCCAGTGACGCCGCATCGTCAGCACGCCAATCACGAATCGTGCAGCGTTCCAGTTTGAGAGGCATCTTCACGGCGTCGCTCCGAATTTCACTCCGGCCTTTTGCGCTTCGCGATAAGGCAAAAGCCAGATCAACGATTCATCGTGAAGATCGACCACCTGAATCCGGTTGCCCCACGGATCGCGAAAATCGCACCGGAACGGCGGTTCGAGTTTTAATTTGTATTTGCCGGTGAGTTTCTTGCGCACCTCGGCCAGTTGGTGTTCATCGCGCACCATGATCCCGAAATGGCGCATATTGGAGGGTTGAACTTTTTCTACCTCGAAAATGGCGAGAAACTGGTGCTCGCCGAGTTTGAAAAAGGCGTCGCCCTCGCCGCCCCTCATTTGTTCGAGATTGAAAACATCTTTGTAAAACGCGACGGCCTTTTTGATGTCGTCCACTTCAACGGCGACGTGATTGCATCCATAAACTTGCACGCTCATAAGGTAATTTAGCTTGCATCATGAGTTTTTGAAGCACTGGCGTGAAACGTCCTGAAACAAAATTTCGCCTCGGGTTTCGGTGGCGACTTATGTTGCTCGCGTGCCACTCTCAACCCGCGGGAATACAGGGCTGTGAACGAATCACCCTGACGGTTGACGCTGGATTCTTCGCTAGCTGGGCCGCTGGCCTGATGGGCCTTCTCACCAGTTCTCCACCACAATTAGCACAAACGAAGCCGAGCTTTTTGGACGCGCAATCGAGACAATACGTGCACTCGAATGTGCAGATGTAAGCTTCCTTCGAATCAGGAGGCAGGTCTCGATCGCAGCACTCGCAATTCGGCCTAAGTTCCAGGGGCATAGCGAGATTCTTTTTTCGCTAACGAGACACAAGCTCAGCTACCCAGCACCTTGAAGTCAAGAACGTGTTTCCGGTGGGACCTTCCTGATACACGATGGCATGTGCGAGTAGGCACTCGCACCCGTTTAAGGCTGCTAACTTTTGCTTGCCGTAGAATAGGTAATCGAAGTGACCAACGCTCTCGAAAACGTGCGTGTTCGGTGGCGCCGGCTCAGCAATGATGTCCCGGTGGAATCCGTAGCCAAGGTTTATGGAGCGCTCCACGCCAAGTGGAATGCGCTGCGCACCTGAAAGAGCCATTGTCCAGAGCAGAATGAGCGCGGCGCGATCCATAACATTTAGACGAAAGGTATTTCGCCTATTTCGGCTTTGCTCCGGGAGCAACGTAAACGTAACAGGAAACCATACTTCTCTTTTAAGTACGCTTCGAACCACCACAAGCCCAATTGCAAACGAGATCTTCGGCGCGCGAATTTTGCGTGGAGTTCCGGCTAGCGCACGCGTCGGGCGTGCCGGTGAGCGCGTCCTCGCGATCACGAGCTTTTCTTTAAAGGCCGAACCTCCCCCCGGTTTCAACAACACCTTCCTCTCAGAGGGATCGAACCTAGACAAAGACTGTTTCGGCGCGACGCCAAAACCAAGAATATTTTGTCTGTGGCCGACGATTTCGCCGCGGTGCGATGCACCGGCAAGCGGGCAAGAGCGGGAGTAAGGGTGGCAATGTTACAGCCGCGCAAGTTGTCAGCGACGTCGGGCTGGGATAATGTTGAGGCTTTGAACTGAGGAATCTCTGAGCCTGAATTCGTTTACCATTATTACCAGACCGCTCTCATGACGACGGCCGATTTCATGTTCGCTCGGTCAGGCAGCCGAACGCTCGATCACGACTATGACGCGCGAACGGTTTTGCTGGCACTGCTGGCAGCCATCTTCCTTCATTTGGCAGTCGCATGCCTGCTTGCTGCGTTAAGCGGAGTTTTCTCGCCGGCGACTCCGTTCGACGAAAAGCCGGTTGAACTCACGTTTGTCGATCTTTCGCCAGCGCAGCTAGTCTCGAAGAATCCTGCGTTTATCGAGACCGACGAGTCAAAAAAATCGGCCGAGGCGCCGAGGGAAAAGACATTTGAATCGAATGCCAACTCCATTGCGGCGAGCGAACTTCCCGCGAGCGGCGAAGCGCCACTGCCGTCGCAAATGGGAAAAGATCGGCCGTTTGTCGATTTGGAAACACATCCGTACTCGCTCCAGATGAATGGGGCACAACCGCAACCGAGCGCAGTACCGCAAGAAAATCCAAGTCCCTCGGCGGCGCCGCAGACGAGACCTGGTCCGGTGACCGCAGCGGAGCAATTTGCGATGTTAACCGCGAGATCTACTCCAGCAGCCGCGTCCGCGGTTGCGGCGCAACCGCGCTCCGCATATCAGCCCTTAAAAGAGCGAACCCACATCTCAGGAAACATCACCAATCGCGGAATTTCCTCGGTTAACGCGCTGGGCACGCCGCTTGGCCGCTACGAAAAAATTTTGAAAGATGCAGTTGGATCGCGTTGGTACGCGTATGTGGATCACAAGCGTGATTTAATTAATATCGGCACACTGCGGCTTCGATTTTACATCGATCGAAGCGGACAAGTGAAGGCTCTGAAAATTATTGAGAACAGTTCGAACGAGGCATTCGCCAATGTCTGCTTGCAATCGGTGCTCGAGGCACAACTTCCGCCGATTCCCGAGGATGTGGCGAACACGTTGCCATCCGAGGGCCTAGAAGTGGACGGATTCACTTTCACCATTTATCCAAATTGATGATTGCCGCCTGGATCATTGCCGAAACGACGGGAATCGTGAAGATCGTGCTCGGATTCCTCGCGCGGGGCGGTCTTTTTATGTGGCCGCTACTGGCCTGCTCGATTGTCTCGGTGACCACAATGATTTTACGCGGCCTCGCCTTGAGAGAGAAAAAGGTCATGCCGCCGGCAATTGAGGACGAAATAGAACGTTTGGTACCAGGCGGAAGCCCCGAGCGGCTCTCACGCCTTGTGCATCATGATCGCTCCTCACTCGCGCAGATCACGCGTGTCGCGTTGCAACATTTGCGCGGGCCGCGCTCGGAAAACGTGGAAGTGGTTCAAACCCGTGCGCGTCACGAGATGGTGCGCCTGGAAAGAGGTCTCATCGTTCTGGAAGTCATTGTAGGGATCGCGCCTCTCCTCGGTTTGATCGGCGCGGTTTCGGGACTGGTGCATGTTTTTTCCCATCTCGGATTGAGCTCGGGCGCATCGGACACGCGCCAGATTGCGCTCGGCATCGCTGAGGCATTGAATGCAACCGTTTTCGGGCTTTCGATCGCGGTGCCGACCCTGATCGGGTTCACCTATTTCTCGAGAAAAGTAGAAGTGATGTCGGTGGAGATGGAAACGCTGGTCGTCGAGTTAATTAACAAATGCTATTACGGCCGCTCCCCGCGCGAATTCGAGAGAGCACAACCGTCCCCCGCCTCACAGGTACCGACGCCGGTAGCGTGAAACGAGCGGCGAATTTCATTCCATGAACTTTGCAGTGCGAAAACGGCGGGCGCCCCTCATTATCATTGTTTCACTCGTCGATATTCTCATCATACTGCTGATCTTCTTTGTCGTCTCGACGACATTTAAGAAAGACCAGCCGGAGGTTCAGATTAATCTGCCGGAGTCCAAAACAGCGAAGAAGCTGCCGGCTGAACTCGAACACGCGATTGTCAGTGTCGATGAAAATGACGACATCAAACTGGACGGACGAGCCATAAGCGTGGACACGCTGGAGGGCGCAGTGCGCGATTTGCCCGAGGGGCGGAAATCAACGCTCGCGCTGCAGGCAGACAGAAAAGCCTCGTTCGGGGCGATCATCAAAGTGATGGACGCGCTGAAGCTGGCGGGGGTGAGAAACTTGCCGGCCTTTACTCGAGAAGAGAAATGATCTTGTCGATCTTGCAGTATGGCGACCCGATCCTACGGGCGAAGGGCAAACGGATCGAGAAGATCGACGATCGGATTCGCGAACTTGCTGTGAACATGATCGAGACAATGCACGCTGTCCACGGTGTGGGCCTGGCGGCCCAGCAAATCGGTGAAGCTTTACAACTCACGGTGCTCGACGTTTCGCAGGTCGAAGATCGGCCAAGCACCATGAAATTGAATGGCCAGAATGTCGATCCAGTAGCTGAGATGCCACTGGTGTTGATCAATCCTGAGATCGAGTTGCGCGGCGAAACAGAGGTGGGAGTGGAAGGCTGCTTAAGTTTTCCCGAGATCTCTGGCGACATCGAACGGCCGAAGTCGGTGGTTGCGCGCGCGCAAACTTTGGAAGGCGACAATGTCGAGATCGAAGCGAGTGGCTTGTTGTCGCGCGTGATCCAACATGAATTCGATCATCTTTATGGGATCCTCTTTATTGATCGAATGAATTCAGCGGCAAAAGCCGCCTTGTCGAGTCGGCTGAGGCGGATGCAAGAGGAAACCAGGCGCGGCAAACGGATTCGTCCGCAGGAACAACAATCGCTGGTGACCGAGACGACGTTGTAGCCTTAATCTTAATTCTCATCGTATTCCTATTTGTATTCGCAATTAGGAATAAGAATACGAGTAGAGTACGAGGGAAAACTACAGCGCTTTGTAATCCACACTGATGGTCCGGTAAACGAGCGTGTCGTGTTGCGCTGAGAAATAGAACAATTCGAGCATGGTTGCGCCGACCATCCATTGATAGCCAACCAGCGTCTGGATCACGTCGGTGTCGGTATCGCGAGAACGGGAGACCAATTTTCCCGTTCCGTACTTCTCATCGAAGTATCTGCGAATTTCTCCCATCCGCTGGTTGTAGCGCTCGATGGTCCAGTCCGGATATTCATATTGCAGCTCCACTTCAAGCAGTCCCCGTTGTTTGAAGGTAAAAAGGGTGCGCTTTAAACCCGGATGCACTAGGCCTTCCACCGTCCAGACCTCTCGGTTTTCTTTTTTCTCGCGCGACACAATTTTGGCCTTCGCGCCATGCAACACCGCTTCCACGTGCGCCATGGAGTCGTTCCAACGAAAACCGAACGGCGGCAACAGCTCTTCGAGAGCCTGTGCGGATGATCCCAAAAACCAGAAAGCAATCAAAGCAGTGGGAAGAATGCGCCGGACTGCGCGGCTCCGGATGGAAAAGATGACGCTGTCCGTTTTCCGATTCGTCATTTGCGTTCGCGTTTCTGCATTTTCGATTCGCCGAACATTCCCTCAACCACGCTGGAGTCGCAAAAATGCGCGCGCGCGCCAATTCGGTCAACTCGCGAAAACTCGCCACAGGACGAGTCCGTCCGACCGGCGGACTTTCGGAGTCAACTGGCAGCGCGGCCTCAAATTATCGTCGCTCCGCGGAGAGGCTCACTTTGGTTTTTCAGTCAAGAAATTTTTTTGGTCCGATAAAAATAAAATTTCATTTTTTTCTTGTCGATTTTAGCGGCGATTTCTAGTCTCAAGCCCGCTGGCGGGGCAGAGAGGGAGTGAATGTGAATAAGTTGTGAACATTTCCGAGAAACTTTTAGCTGCGCGAATGAAACGCCCCCAAACCTCTCCAAACAAAATCGCTCCTGCGAATCGCAAGCTCTCCACGGCCGGTCCACTACTGGACAGCACCGAATTCAATTTCCCCTCGCATTTACGTGTTTCTGGCATTTTTTTCCAGCATTTCATTGGGAAATTGCATCGGGGACGACGCCGGAATGACTCTGGTGTCGCGGGACGATTTTCCCCGGCACAGGCCTCTGTGGCAATTGTGTAACGCTGTTAACAACTTGCTATGGATAAGAAATACGCCCAGCTCTGGCAGCGATTGGCGGCCGCACTGAAACCGCAAATCAGTACCGATAGCTTCAACCGTTGGTTTTCTGCCGTTGAACTGGTCGAAGCCACGGATAAATCGCTCACGCTCCGCGTTCCAAATAACATCTATCAATTTTGGATCGAGAGTAACTATATAACCGCATTGCAGAACGCCATTGTTACTGCACTTGGAAGCCCGCGCGCCGTGAAGTTTGCCTCGCCCTCGGGAACTGCCGGGCAAACACCTCTGGAGGATTTAAGTGCGCTAAAAGGGATTTCACCTGAGCCGTCGTCTGGCGCAAAAGCGAGTGCAAGCGTCCTCGGTCTCAATCCACGAAACACGTTCGAATCTTTTGTGGTCGGCCCGAACAATGAAATTGCGCACGCCGCGGCCCTTGCCGTAGCTCAAGCGCCGGCGCGGACTTACAATCCGCTGTTCATTTATGGCGGCGTTGGTCTCGGCAAGACGCATCTGATGCAGGCGATCGGTCAGTATGTCTGGGCTAAGAACAAAAACGTGAAGGTGATGTACCTCTCCAGCGAGCTCTTCATCAACGAATTCATCGATGCCATCCAGCACAGCAATCTGGTGAAATTCCGGAAGCGCTATCGCCAGGCAGATCTCCTTTTGATCGACGACATTCAGTTTCTCGGAGGCAAGGAGCGCTCGCAGGAAGAATTTTTCCACACGTTCAATACACTCTTCGACGGACATAAACAAATTGTGCTCTCATGCGACCGTCCCGCGTCGGAGATCGCAAACCTTGAGCACCGCCTTGTTTCCCGCTTCGAGTGGGGGTTGACGGCAGAGCTTCAACCGCCGGACATCGAGACGCGTCTGGCGATCTTGCGAAAAAAAGCGCGCACCATGCAGATCAAATTGCGCGACGAGGTTTTCCAGTTTTTGGCGAGTCGCATTCGCACCAACATTCGTCGCTTGGAGGGTGCGCTGATGCGTGTGGCCTCGTTTGCATCACTCAGTGGAAAAGAGCTCACGCAGGAAGTGATTGAGCATTTGCTGAAAGATATCTTGCAGGAAGAAGGACGGCACTCTATCACGATCGAAAAAATTCAGCGGCGTGTGGCCGAACACTTCGACGTACGGCTGGCCGATATGACAAGCAAACGGCGCCCGGCCAGTATCGCTTTTCCGCGACAGGTAGCGATGTATCTGGCGCGCGAGCTCACCAAAGCCTCGCTGAATGAAATCGGAGATGCATTCGGCGGACGCGATCACGGCACGGTCCTGCACGCTTGTAAATTGGTAAAGAGACGCATGACCGAGCAGGACAATATTCGCCAGACGATCTCGTTTATCGACAGCTCGCTGCAGAGGTAGCGTGACGATCTCAACTCGCGAAAGCTCTTGCGCTGACTTTGCGGTTGCCGAATAAAATCCAAAGCCTTACATCTTAGGTGCTCTTTTCCATCATGAAATTCAGTGTTACAAAAGAAAAACTGCTCGAAGGCCTGCAACAGGTGCAAAACGTAGTCAGCACCCGCACCACCCTCCCCATTCTCTCCAACGTTCTGTTGCAAGCGAACGGCAACGAAATTCATCTCACCACTACCGATCTTGACGTGGGCGTGCGCGGTAGTTGCGAAGCGGATGTTGAAAAGGAGGGTGCGACTACTCTACCCGCGCGCCGGCTTTTCAACATCGTTCGCGAACTGCCATCCAGCGAAATTCAGATCGATGTCGACGGAAAGAACGCGGCTTCAATCCGCAGCGGCCAGAGCTTCTTTAAAATTCTCGGACTGCCGGAGGAAGAATTTCCGCCACTGCCGAAATTTGAGGATGCGAAAGTGGTCACGATTCGCCATAAAGATTTGCGTCATGGTCTGCGCAAAACTTCTTACGCCATTTCCACCGATGAGACCCGCTACGTGCTCAACGGCGTTCTTTTCAGTTTCAAGGATAACAAGCTCACGCTGGTGGCAACGGACGGGCGGCGACTGGCGATGGTAGAAATCGAACTGGAGTTCCCGCGCAGCCACGAAGCCGATATCATTGTGCCCACAAAAGCGATCACCGAATTGCAGCGGCTGCTCACCGATGACGGCGAAGTGAAAGTGAGCATGGGCAGCGGGCAGATCGCGTTCGATCTGAACAAAACGTTGTTGGTCTCGAAATTGATCGAAGGCAATTACCCGAATTATCGCCAGGTCATTCCCACAGAATCGAAAGAGCGGGTAAAACTCGAGCGCGAGACGTTCTTAAACGCGTTGCGGCGCGTTTCGCTGCTGGCGAGCGACAAATCAAATTCCATCAAGCTGAATTTCAGCAAGAACAATATCGACATCACTGCGAATACGCCCGAAGTCGGCGAAGCGAAAGAATCGTTGCCGGTCCAGTACAAAGGTCGCGATTTTTCCATTGCTTTTAATCCGGAATTTCTTATGGCGCCGCTGCGCGCCTTGGCCGAAGACGAAGTCTTCCTCGATCTCATCGACGAGATGAGCCCGGGCGTTCTGAAAATTCAGACGCCGTTTCTCTACGTCCTGATGCCTATGCGCATCAGTTCTTGACGTAGCACAGGTATCCTGTCCTGTGGGTCAAGGAGCGCATCGCGCACAAGATCGACATCGAGCTTTCGCAAATCGCCATTCGGCGCGCGTATCACGCGCACGTTTTTATTTCTCGGCGCCCAGACATCGGGATCGGTTGGACCAAAGAGCAAAACGCATTTCGCGCCTGCCGCCGCGGCCAGGTGCGAAATGCCGCTGTCGTGTCCGATGAAAATCGAATTTTCAAGTAGCGCTGCCAGATGCGCCAGCAGCTGATTTTTCGAGAAAGCAATACGCTCATCTTTCCAGAGTTCCTCCAAGCGGGCAACTTGAGCGTGATCGGCTTCGCCCGAAATGACCACGATTGATCCACGAAAACTTTCCCGCGCGAGCAACTCGTTTCCAAGGTTGATCCAGTTTCCCAAAGGCCAATTTTTCTTTTCGCTGCCGCTTCCTGGATGAATCGCAAGAATTGGCCGCGGCAAATCGCGAAGAAAATCGCGTGCGAATTTCCGATCTTCCGGAGACGCAAAAATCCTCGCAGCAAGATCGACAACTTTTATGCCCAACTCTTCGACCGGTTTGGCGAGCTGCCGCGCCGCGTGCGCGGAATTATCAATCTTCGCCGGGCCGCGAATTAGATATTGAACACCGCACGCCAGCAAATTCTGCGCAAAGATTTCATCTGGATCGTAGAGATAGCTGACGATCAAATCGAAACTCGCGAAATAATTCGCAAGTTCCGCTGGCTGTTTCGAATTTTTCGCGAAAAAGCTGGAGAGCGGCCCGTATTCGATCGAGCGAACGGCTTGGGCATAAAACCGATTCTCGGCAAGCACAGCGATGTGTTTGTAGCCGAGGATCTCAATGTGCGCCTGGGGATAGGCGTTGCGCAGCGCCCTGAGCGCCGGCAGGATAAGAATGAAATCCCTGATCGCGCCGCCGCGAATCACCAGAATCCTGTTCATATCAACAACTCTTCCAATTCCGTGAGCCGCTGTTCGAATAAGCGCAAGGCACTCTCGATAGGCGCGGATGTAGTCATGTCCACCCCAGCTTCTTTCAATGTCTCCAGCGGAAACTTCGAGCCGCCGGAGCGCAGAAAATTAAGATACACCTCCACGCTTCCCGTTGCGCCGGACAGGACGCGCTGCGAAAGCGCGACCGCAGCCGAAATTCCGGTCGCATATTTATAGACGTAGAACGTATGGTAGAAATGCGGAATACGCAGGCATTCGAGATCGAGCTCGGGATCTAGCGTGAAGTTCTCAGCAAAATAGGTCTCGAGGAGCCTGTGATATTCCGATTTGAACCCATCGAGGGTCAGCGCGTCGCCACTTTCCTCGATGGCATGAATAATTTTCTCGAATTCAGCAAACATCGTCTGGCGGAATAGCGTGCCGCGCAGGTCATCGATTTGCCGGTTGATAATGTAAGCCCGCATCTTCGGATCGGTCGTCGTCTCGAGCAGATGATGCGTTAGCAGTTCTTCGTTGAATGTCGATGCGACTTCCGCCAGAAAAATCGGATACTCGTAGTCCTGAAACAGCTGCGCATTTTGCGAGAACCAACTGTGCATGGAGTGACCGGCTTCGTGCGCGAGCGTGTAAACATCAGCGAAAACGTCCTTCTTGTAATTCATCAGGATGTAGGGCGGCGCGTCGTAGCTGCCGGATGAAAACGCGCCGCTGCGTTTGCCTTTGGTTTCGTAGCGATCGCACCAGCGACCGGTGCGCAAGCCTTCCGCCAGCACATCCACATACTTCTTCCCCAGCGGGTCGAGCGCGCCTAAGACCATCTCCGCAGCCTCATCAAAGGTGAAGCTGGTCTCGATTTCCGGAACGAGCGGAACGTAAGTGTCGTAATGATGCAGCTCACGCAACTCCAGTGCGCGCCGGCGCAAATCGAAATAGCGAAAAAGCGGTTTCAAATTCGCGCGAACCGATTGGATTAGTCCGTCATAAACCGCGACCGGCACATCGTCCGGAAACAGCGCCGCCTCGAGCGCCGATGGATAATGTCTTGCTCGCGCGCGAAAGACATCTGCCTTGACCGAGTAGGCAAGGGCCGCGGCCAGCGTGTACTGATGATCTTGAAATTCGGCGTAGAACTGGTGGAAGGCGCGTTTGCGCAGCTCGTGATTCCGTTTCACCAAAAATGAGCTGAACGAACTTTGTGTAAGCGGTCTCTCACGTCCGGCTGCATCCGTTAAGACACCGAATTTCATGTCCACATCGGTCAGCTGCGAAAAGGTGTCGTCGTAACCACTGAGCGCGACGCTGCCCAGCGCGAGAATGCGCTCCTCGGACGCGGAAAGCACATGCGGTTTCATCCGCCGAATTTTTTGCAACTTGATTCGCCAATCCTTCAACGCTGGATCGGCAATGAATCGCGCGAACTGCTCATCGTCGATCGCCTGAATTTCCGGAACAACAAACGCCGCCGCTTCGCCGATTTTCGTAAGCAGATTCTGAACCTGACCAACTCGCGCCAGGTATTCGTTGTTCGCGCTGTCCTCCGCCAACTGCAGTGACGCATAGTGATAAACACGCTCCATCTTCAGCTCGAGCGACTTCTCAAACTCAAGAACCTCCGCCAATGTTTGCGCTGATTCCCCTACTCGGCCCTTCCACTGCGCAATGTTCGGATACATTCGCTGAACCCGGGCAAAATCTTCCTGCCACTTGCTCACATCGGCAAAGAGCTGCGTCAGGTCCCACTTGTCGGACTCGGGTATGTCAGTGCGAGTTGGAACGTCACCGGGAGACATTGGAAAACTTTCAGCTTTCAACGCTCAACTTTCAACGCACCAAAAGGTGCCACTGCAATGGGCGTTTCAGTTTGTTCGCAGTTCACGTATCGCTGGATGCCGCGCGATAAGCGTGAGCGCTCGCTTAAGCAGTTCCTTGCCGGGCGAAATTTTGTGCCAGGGCGATACACCGGATGGATGTGGGAGCGGAATGAGATCGAAAACATGGCCGGCTCGGTGGACGCGAAATTTGCAGCCGATCACCTTTTCTAAGTTCGCGCATTCTACAAACTGTGTGATCGCCAGCCGCCCGACCGGAATCACGAGGCGCGGTTTTAGAATCCTGATTTCCTCATCCATCCAGGAAGAGCAGTTGCGAATCTCGTCCGAGGATGGAACGCGGTCGCTGCCGCTCGAATTTTTTCCGGGAAAACATCGGCACACCGCTGCGAAATAAATCGTCGATCGAACGGTTGCTTCGTTCATCCCGCAAAATTCTTCCAACCAGCAAAAAAGTGTTTTGCCAGCAGTATGCGCAAAGGGCCGCTGCAATACTGGTTCTCTTGGGCCGGGCGCCTGTCCAACGACCATTACGTCGCTCACGATTGTGCCGCCTGAGACGGGCGTCGATTGCATGCGCGGGCAACGACGGCATTGCACCAACTCAGCAATATGGCGTTCGAGTTGGACCTGTTTACGAGGCACTATCATCAGCGCCGAAAGATTGAGAAGATCGACAAGAGCAAACTGAGCAAAATGCTGAGGACGATGCAGGTGACGATTGGAAAATAGAATGCGGAGTGCTCGCGCTCGATCCGAATATCCCCGGGCAATCGTCCCAGCCATTTCGGAGCGAAGCCGCTCCACATGACCAGCCCGATCAATGTCATGATGAAGCTGATGATGACCACAAATTTTCCCAGTTCGCGCATCACATAGAGAAGGTTGCGCGAATTGCGCAGAGGCACAAGGTTGGGGAGCCGATGCCAGTGCAGTTTAGAGATTATTACGAGACACTCGGTGTGCCGAAAACGGCCAGCGACGAGGAGATCCGCAGCGCCTTTCGGAAGCTGGCGCGCAAACATCATCCGGATGTGGCCAAAGACAAAAAGGCCGCAGAAGAGAAATTCAAGGAGATCAACGAAGCGTACGAGGTATTAGGCGATCCGGAGAAACGAAAAAAATATGATCAACTCGGCGCAGATTGGAATAGGCCGGGCGGGTTCCAGCCGCCCCCACATTGGGGCCCACAACCATCGGAAGGCGGATTTTACCAGTGGGGTGGCGACGGCGGCGGAGTTCAATTTGAATTCGGCGGAACGGGATTCAGCGACTTCTTCGAAGCGTTTTTCGGCGGCGGCCGCGGGCGCTCGGCTTTCGGCGGATTTGGCGGACGTCCGGCGACGGCAGAGCGCGGGGCCGATGTTGAGGCCGACATTATGGTTACACTGGAAGAAGCGCTGAACGGATCGACGCGAACAGTCTCGCTACGCCGGGCCGGCTCAAACAAAGTGGAAAATTATCAGGTAAAAATCCCGCGCGGCGTTCACGAGGGGCAGCGCATTCGTCTGGCCGGCCAAGGTGAAGCCGGTATTCGCGGCGGAAAAAGTGGCGATCTGTTTTTGCGCGTGCGCCTGGCGCGCCACCCGGATTTTTCCGTCGAAGGCAGCGATTTGATTCATGACGTGAAAATCGAGCCGTGGCGCGCGGTGCTGGGCAGCGAATTAGTCGTGCCAACGCTCGAAGGGAACGTGCGCTTGAAAATTCCGCCAGGCACACAGGGCGGCCAGCGATTTCGCCTGCGAGAACGTGGTCTGCCGGGAGTCTCGGGAAAACGCGGCGATCTCTACGTCGATGTTCAAATTAATGTCCCGAAAAAATTAACCGAACGCGAGAAGGAGATCTGGCGCGAGCTGGCCAAATTGCAAGGCGGATAATAGCGGGAGCGGCGTTTTCCTTATTGAGACACGAATTTCACGAATCCACACGGATTAACTAAAACGGATTGACTCAAGGGTTATGAAATTCGTGGCAATTAGTGTAATTCGTGTCTCATGAAAATTTCGCTTGGCACAGATCACGCCGGTTTTCGTTACAAGGAAAAGGCGAAAGAATTGCTCCGCTCGCTGGGGCACGAAGTGAAAGACTTTGGCACATTCAGCGAGGAACCGGTGGATTATCCGCTTTTCATTCGACCTGCGGCGGAAGCGGTAGCACGGGGCGAATGCGAGCGAGGCATCGTGTTCGGTGGCTCGGGGAATGGCGAAGCAATGGTAGCAAACAAGGTGCACGGCGTGCGCTGTGCTCTTTGCTGGAGCGAGGAGTCCGCTCAGCTTTCTCGACAACACAACGACGCCAATGTTCTTTCCATTGGCGAACGCCTGATCCCCGAGGATCTGGCGCTAAACATCGTGCGCATCTGGCTGGAAACCGGTTTCGATGGCGGGCGGCACGAGAGACGCGTCGCGATGCTGAACGGGATGTGATCTCGTTTAACCGCTCTGGAAGACTTAACAGGAGGCAGCCAAGAAAACGAAGATGGTGATTTGGATTGGATATAGATACTCTTCGTTGGCTTCGTTTACTTCTGTTAGTTTTCTTCTACTAACTTAACCGATCGACGCAAACTGCGAGGAGAAATACGGCGCTCACAAATGCGTTGCTCTGAAAAAACGCGCGATTGATTCCGATTAAATCCAGCTTCGTTGCAGTCTTGTGTTCGTAGAAGAGCGCCGCTGCCACGATCAACATTGCGTAGTAATAAACCGCGCCAAGTTTCGCTGCGAAGCCAAAACCGATGAGCGCAGCAAATGTCAGGAGATGGAGCACCTGCGCCAGCCGCAGGCTGCGCGCGATCCCGAGTTTTACCACCAGCGAACGAATACCTTCCCGCCGATCGAAATCGTAATCCTGCGTGGCATAAATCAGATCGAATCCAGCGACCCAGCAAATTACACCGGCCGCAAGCACAATCGGCGCAAGATCGACACGTCCAGTCTGCGCGATCCAAGCGCCGACCGGAGCGATCGCCAGCGCCAGCCCCAGAAAGAAGTGCGTCGCGCTGGTGAATCGTTTCGTGAGTGAGTAGAAAAAAATCATCGCTAGAGCTACGGGCGCGAGGAGAAAGGTCAGAAGATTGATTGCTGCGGCAGAACCAACAAATCCAGCAGAGCTCAGAACCAGCAAAACCTGGGCCGCCCATTTTGAAATCAGCAAATGGCGAGAGGCGGTGCGCGGGTTTCGTTGATCGAGCGACCAATCAACCAACCGATTGAAAAGCATCGCTGCGGTGCGCGCAAATACCATGCAAAAAACAATCAGCAAAAACGTGCGCAATGACGGAAGGCCGTTCGCAGCTACGACCAGCGCGCCGAGCGCAAATGGCAGCGCAAAAATTGTGTGCGAAAACCGAATTAGCCGGAAAAAACGACGAACTGGTCCCTCTCCAACCAGGCTCATAAATATCACAAAAAGATTTTTTACAGAAGGAAACAAAGGTTCTAAGTGAATTCAAAAAGCCCTCTTCGTTACCTTCGTTTCCTTCTGTTAGAGATCGCTATCGAGCAAAGCCCGCAACCGTTCACTTGCGCCGGATAAAATCGGTGTGCCGTGCGCGAAGAGAATCCGCTTCGCCTTGTGATCCAACAGTTTCCGCAATGACCGCCGCATTTCTTTTTGATTCGAGCAATATTTTCCGGGCAGCAACGTGAAGCCGTAAGGTTCAAAATTGACCAGCGCGTCGCCGATGACGAATGTCCCGCCGTCAGGCGCGTAGTGCAGAGCAATTTCACCTTCCGCCGCGCCTTCGATGCCAATTACAGTCAGTCCCTCACAAATCTTGTCAGCGTCGGCAACTTTTCTGAATTCACGCGACGAGTTATGGGGAAATGTCTCGCCATGTCCGAATATTGAAGCTGAGAACTGCTCGGCAAATCTGGCGGAAGCACGGTGATGATTTGAATTCGTCACAATGACTCCTGCAACGCAGGAAGAACCTGCAAGTTCATCGAGCGCTTCGCTTCGTAAAGGAATTGGATCGATAAAGTAGCTGCCATCGGACGTGATGAGACAGGTGGAATAGAGTTCCGTTTTCACAGCGGAATTATAGCCGTCCCAGATCGCGATATTCGAAGCGATACGATCAAAATCGAGCGCGCGGCTCACGGGCGAAACCATCGGCGTTCGGCACGGACCGTTCAAGTGCACGCGGCAGTCACGATCGCGGCTTCAAACCCTCGCCTTCACTTCGACCTTCGGTAACTCTCAAGATCTCGCTGGCTTGCCCTGCGGCGCAAAGCTGGTTCGCACGATTTTCCGCGCATATCTTCAATAATCCCAGCATCCCCCGCAGACCTCGGCCAAGCTCCAGCCCCCGGCCGGGACAGTTGGGCCGGCTGCGGAAGCGATGTGAACGTTATTACTCAGATACCATATCGCTGTTTGACCCGTGGTGCCTTTGTAAAGTAGATAGTCCGGTTTGCCGTCGCCGTTAAAGTCGGCTGTGGCCACTAACTCCCACACCCAGACACCGGGAATGGTTGGACCATAAGCGGCTGCGACGCGCGTTACGCCTGCTAAATACCAGATCGCCGTTCGGCCCGTACTGGCATTGAACAACGCATAATCTGGATGGCCGTCGCGGTTAAAATCCGCCACGCCCTTTATGCTATAGCCGGTAGGAAGAATTGGCCCTAACGTGGCGCCGATGCGAACGTTGTTGTTCATATACCACAGAGCCGTCTGCTGGGTGCTCGCGTTGTAAAGGACCCAATCAGGCCTGCCGTCTTTGTTAAAGTCGCCTGTCGCCACGGGTTCCCATCCACTGGGAAGAGTCGGCCCGGACGCGAAAGCGATGCGAACGTTCTTGTTCAGATACCACAGAGCCGTCTGGCGCGTAGCGGTATTGAACAACAGATAATCTGGATGGCCGTCGCGATTAAAATCCGCCACGCCTGCCAACTCCCAGCCCACTGGAAGAGTTGGGCCTAACGCGCCGCCGATGTGAACGTTGTTGTTGAGATACCATATCGCCGTCTGCCTCGTAATCACATTGTAAAGCAGGTAGTCTGGTTTCCCGTCGCCGTTAAAGTCGGTTACTATAGCTCTTGGCAGCTGCGCCGACGCGCTAGAGCAGATTAGACTGATTACTGCCAAACACAGTACCCCGCTTATTAAATGACGTGCGAGACCAATGTCAGATCTCAATTTCGTTTCCGCTTGTTTGTTTTTCATGGGTTCTGCTTTCTAATTGAGGGCTTTTCCATTCCACTGGTCTATACAGGAAACGAAAGGCCAAGTTCCCAAATAATTTGCATTGGCAAACCAAAGGCATAGTCAACCTGCCTGAAGTTTTAACCACGAATGACGCGGATAACGCGGATAATTTGAAGCCCGACTTACAGCTCGAAAACAAACGCGACGATTGTAAACAGAAGATAACTCCAAAGGCTTTTCGCGAGCGGGCAAAGGAAACAAAGATTCTGTTGTCCCTAAACCAGAAAAACCTTCGTCACCTTCGTTGCCTTCTGTTAGAAAAGAAATGCGAAGCAGTTTATGTCGTCTCCGCCAGGTTATCGAACTCGAATAGCGGTGATCGAAAGTTAGGTCGTCTCACCGTCCGCTCATCTAGGCCAGCATGGCACGCAGCGTGCGCAGTCGGCCTGTCGGGCTGGTTAGCCAGTGCCCCGGCGGCACACTCTTTCTGCTTCTCAGTATGGGCAATTACGGGCAAGTAATGAGTGGGCAATTACCTGGGGCCGGCATATCGATCCGCCTCGATGCGCCCTTCGGAATAATCTGGACCACGATATTTACCGCCGTCTCGCTACCCTCATTACGCACCAGGTGTACGTCCCCGCAGCCTATATCGGTGAAGCTCTGGCCTGCGGAATAAACGTGCGGAGTGCAGGTGGGGTCGGCGGCATCGTAAACCGTGAGCGCTCCAGATGTAACCGTGATCAGGCTGGGACCCGGATGTGTGTGCCACCCACTGTGAGCCCCGGCTGGGAACGTGTTTTGGATTACATAGACGTCCGAATCTCCTTTTACCATCATCTTGAGGTTCCACCCGTATGAGTCGAACTCATTGCACATCAAGTTGAGCAAGCCAGACGGGTAGTGGCCCAAAGCCAGCGTTACGGGCGGCAACATCCCACATGAAGGCGTTGCGCGGGCCGGCGCGGCACCGACGGCGAACGCCAGTGCGTTCATAAGTGGCAGAACTGATATTTTTTTGAACTGAGTCAGTGGATTCACGGTTTTTCTTTTCTTTGCTTTTCCACGGCGATTAGCCGGATTTGTTGACTGTGAGGTTGTGATTTTTCTTGTTTCTTTTGGTCGTCGCTATTGTTTGGTCATGGTGCCGATGGCGCTTAACTCAAAGCTGCCGGGGGGGTCTGTATCGATCCACTTGAGCGACGAGAGTGACTTTGTAAGTGCTAGCCGCCAAGCCATTGGAGATGTAATGGCCGTTGGCATCGGTCTTAACAATCTTAGAAAAGTTTTTCGCTTCAATTCGGACATCGCCACCTTTAATTGGACGTCCGGTGGCGTCCTTCACAAACCCTTCAAGAACCGGCGTCCCAGCCCAAGCATTTCCGCTCATTAAGACCAGGCTGATTAGTACAGGGCCGAACAAACCTGAGGTGATTAAATTACGCGCGGCGCAAAGGGTAGGTTTTAATTTGGTTTCTGTTAGTTTGTTTTTCATTGGTTCTACTTTCTAGTTGATGGATTTCTCATTTCACTAATCACTACAGGAAACGAGAGGCGAGGTTCCCAAATAATTTGCGCCGGCAAACCGAAGGCATAGGTAAACTAGAAAGTTTAATTCGACCTAGTTGCGGCTTGGTTTGGGCCGGTGCAGTCCCACGTCGTCAAAACCTTTCGTATTGTTGGGTGCAGTTCTTTGGGAATTCCTCGAGGCTGGTGGGAATGGCTTCGAGGCGTTCTTTTCACTGCGACATCATGTACCGCCATGCGGGAGCGAGCGCGGGTGTGTGGTCTTTGTTGAGCGGGGTGTAACGATCGAGGGCTGTAGAGCGATGAAAGGTGCCATTGCGTCGCGGCGTCAGGTCAGTGGCCAGCGTGTGGGTGAATCCGTACGGCGGCGAGCTCGTTTCAACCGTCACCACTGGCCCCAAGGCAGTGATACCTAACGACGCCCATGATGCGAGTATCGC
>WNGL01000578.1_pt1 | contig 43301 bp, 43 predicted proteins | sample 5400591 | NCBI WGS metagenome assembly WNGL01 (sample SAMN13153377, study PRJNA577476) | soil metagenome | isolation source: 80 cm soil or saprolite under Garry oak tree replicate 1 | place: USA:California | collected 2016-06-15
CATCGACCAGGACTACGAACACCTCCGAACCGACATGGCCACCCTGTTCAGCCACCTGGGCATCCAGCCCGGCCCAGCCGCGGCATAGCCCTCCGCAAAACCAAACTTTTGGAGATCATGGAAACGCAAGTTTCTAGTGAGTGTTGGGTAATTCGGGCGGCGCGGGCGCGGGCACCTGGTCAACGGTAGCCGCGATCGTCTGCCGGAAGGTTTTTATCCTGCACTTCGACGACGTATCGCCAGCAGTCGGGCTGCGTTCCGTCGGTATCGGTAAACCCGTAGATCGGCGCTAGCTGGCCGCTGGACAGTACCTTGCCCGACCAGCGCGCCACCCCAGCATCCGCCGCGAGCGCCGTGACCGCCCGCCCGGTATATGTCGGTGACTCCGAGATGCAGAAATGCGGCTCCCGTGCGGTGGCCTGGCGCCATGTCGGCTCGGTCACTCGGTAGAAATCGAGCATGTCCTTTGATCGCATCCATCCAGGCGTCACCGCTACCGATGACGCCTGGTACGGGCCAAGCTCGTACGCCTGAGCAATCGTCATCCGCTGCACCGTCGCCTTCACCAGGTCGTAGTAGAAGCCCTCGCGATGACGGTAGGCGGCGTTGTACTCAGCGGTCCCGTCCGTCATCTCCACCACCAGGCCGCCGGGACGCCGGATCAGCAGCGGAAGAACAAAATGGCTGGTGATGGCATGGGTGTCGATGCCGATGCGGAGCATTCGCAGCCCGCCGGGGAGGTCATGATCCCACAACGTGCTGCCGAACTCGGCGTACCGGCCCCCGTCGAAGATGTCATTGACCAGCACGTCCAGCCGCCCGTGATCACGGTCGATTCGCTCAACCAGGTCGTGAACCTGATCAGGTTCACGATGGTCGGCCCGCAGTGCGATTCCCTCACCCCCGGCCGCCACGATCAGCTCACCCGTCTGCTCAATGGTCTCCGGGCGGCCGATCTCCGAAGGCCCCGCGACCCGGCTGCTCCGGCCCGTCGCGTAGACAATCGCGCCAGCCCGCGCCAGCTCGACGGCAATAGCCCGGCCAGCTCCCCGCGTAGCACCAGCCACCAGCGCGACCTTGTCCCTCAGCGGCTTGCTCTCCTGTCCCATCCTCACGGCCAGAATCCTGTCAGCAATCACCATCAATCAATGATCAAACAATCATTAGTAGGTTCTCCGGCACCTGGATGCTGCTTTCCGCGACCTGTGGTTCACGGTGCACGTTCCGTGGTGATAGACCGCCACCGGCCGCTTGCCTTTGGCGCTGCGGCTATTCCTGTTCAGTGAACGTGTTATGCCATTCGCCGCTTTGCGCAAGCGGCGCATGGCCCGCCCGACCCTCGCCCTGCTCTTGGGGGTGCTGCCCCGTTTGGGGGTGCTGCCCCGTTTGGGGGTGCTGGCTGGTTTGGGGGTGCTGGCAGGTTTGACTGGCCGGGTGGTGGCGGGGCCAGCACGACGGCGGTCCTGCGGAACCAAGACGCGTGACAGGAATCCCATAGAGGCCTCGGTCGGCTAGACGCCAGACACCGATGCTAGATCCCGGCGCTGCGTGCCGACAACCGTGCGGGTCGGCACGAACTCCTCGTAATGATGGCCCGGCCGATGCTGATAACCTCCTGGGCTGAGGTTGTCTCACAAGGTTGCCGGTGGCACGCCGTCCCGGGAGGTGGCCCGCTGGAGGCGAAGAGAGGGTTCCCTGAGCTTCGGCAGGTGGTCCTTGACTGCATCAACGCGCGTCTGCTCGCGGAGTTCTACCGCCAGCTGCTAGGCCTCAGCTACCGCCCGGGGGATGAGCCGCCCGCCGCCGGCGAGCCGGACCCGGCCGGACAGGACTGGCTGGTGCTGCAAGACTCTGCGGGAACTACCCGTGTGGCCTTCCAGCAGGTGGCGGAACTGCCGGAGGCGACCTGGCCGCAGGGGCCGGTCCCACAGCAACTGCACTTGGATCTGACAGTGCCGACAGCAGCCGGCCTCGACGCCCAGCACGAACGAGCCTTGGCCCTCGGCGCCCGGTTGCTCTGCGACCGCTCTGGCGACCCCGAGGAGCCGCTGCGCGTCTATGCCGACCCCGCCGGGCACCCCTTCTGCATCTTCGTGGTCCACTCACCCGTGGCCTGAAGCCGGGACGCGGGCTACGCGCCGGCAATCGGAGCCGCGCGTGGTTTGCCCGCAGCCCTCGTCACGTTTTCTTCACCTAGCACAGTGACCGGAAGTTGATGTGCCCCGGTGCTGTCGGGCCACCCACCCAGTCGTGGCCCTCACCCCAGACCAGGATGGGCTTGTTGCCACAGCTTGGGTCTAGCGCGATCCGCATGTAATCCCCGTAGGGAAACAGGAAACCAGCGCTGAACGACTGCGACTCCGCGGGCATGAATGCGGACATGCGCTGCCCGGACGTCGACCAGGTCGATCCGCCGTTCGTGGAGGTTCGGTACCAGACGTTCCAGCCGTTGGTGTGGTCGATTGGCTGGCCGTTCCGGTCATCGAACCAGGTCACGTGGATCTGGCCCGCTGATCCTCTGACGATCGTCGGGAACAGCGCGTAACAGGCGGAAGCTGCGCACCCGGATGCGTTCTTGTCGTCCACCCGGCCCACGAACGACCTGCTACCGGCGGACGTGCAGTTCGCTGCGCACCTGGACAGGTTGATGATCGGAGGGCTGCCGCGCTTGGCTGGGTCTTGCCCTTGCTACCACACCAGATAAAGGGTCCCTACCGCGTCGATCCCGATGTCGTCCTGCGGGCCGAAGTAGGAGAACCCGCACGAGGAGAAGGGGCAGTCGGGTCCCTGATCTCCGGTTGCGACGTCGGCGAACGACGTGGCCGAGGTGCCCGCCAGTGTCTCTGAGACCCGGTAATCGGCGGTCGGCACGCCCTTGCATGAGCTCGTTTCGCAATCACCCCACGCGAACCAGGCGTTGCCCTGCGCGTCGAGGGCCCCTCCCTCGGAGAATCCCACCACGCCCGCCCGGAGGACGTCGGTCTCGGTGAAGGCGGCCCCCCGTCCGTGGATACCGAGATGAAGTGGTTGGTGGCCTGGGAGTAGGCGACGTAAATGTCGTTTCCGAGGCGAGGGTCTTCGGGTGGTCGCAGTTCTTGCAGTCGTGGCTGTTGACCTTCACCGCGTTGAAGGTCGCCCCCAGATCGGTTGATTTGGCCACGTACACGTCTGTGTGGCCCCCGACAGACCGTAATCCAGGAAACTCACGTACACGTCGCCGCTCGCTGGGTCGACCGCGATCGCTGGGTCAGCTTGGCTCGGGGTAGGCGATACCGCCCGGGGTGTCTGAGACGACGCGAGGAGCGCTGAACGTCTTGCCGTCGTCCGAGGAGACCTGAATCATGATTCGCGCGTGGTTCAGCCCCGAGGCAGGATCGCAGGTGGTGTCTCCCCGGTAGTGAGTGATCAGCACGTAGACGTGGCCCGCAGCGTCGGCGGCAACCGTGGGCTCCCAGTCGTCTCCGCCGCAATAGCCGAGTTCTGCCGGGCCGCTCGGCAAGAGCGTGGCACCGGCAGCCTGGAAAGGCGCAAGCACGGCGACGAGGAGAACCGCCACGGGCACGGCCAGCCAGCACCAGCGCCGTCGGGTCAAGCTGCCAGCCACCCCAAACCACCTTCACCGAGCAAGATTGGGCACTGATTGTAGGGGAGCCGCTCAGACACGCACAACCATGGCGAAAGGCGCATCAGGAGACCGGTTCCCGTCGGCACCAAATGGCGGGCAGACCGGACACGCAGCCCCGCACCAGTGAGCCCGCAATGGGGCGGCCCGGTTGGTGATGGCGACGACCAGAGCCCGGATGAGCGCCAGGAAATGCGAACGGGTGGATGGCCATTGTGGTCCGGCCACAATCACGTCATCCTTGTGGCAGGGCCGGCGGACCGGTGCGGGCCCAGGGTGGCCGGCAGGCCGGTGCGGGCCCAGGGTGGCCGGCTGGTGCGCTCCTTACAACCCGGTTTCGGCCGGCGACCGGTGTGCGCGGTGGGAACGATCGCGTCTGACAGGGCCGGAGGCGGTATTGACATGAACCCGCTGACCGTTCCCCACCCCGGTGCAGGGCGAATCGCCGCGGCGGTCGAGGCGGGCCTGGATGAGCTGGTTGTGGCGGCGGCCGACGCGATCTGGGAGCAGGTGCCTGCCTACCAGGACAGTCACGACGGCCAGTTGCGGGACGACGTCGCGGTGCATGTCCGGGCTGTGTTCCGGGTGTTCCTGATGGGGCTGGCCGGTGGGCGCCCTGCGCAGCGGGCGGACTTCGCGGCCACCAGTGAGCAGGCGACCCGGCGGGTGGCGCAGGGCATCTCGCTCGCTGACTTCCTGCAGGCCTTCCGGATCGGGCAGCTCACGCTGTGGCAGGGCGTTCTTGACGCGGCCGGCGGCGATGCGGCCGCCCGGGATGCTGCGCTGTCGGCGGTGGCGCAACTCATGGGTGTCATTGAGCTCGGCAGCACTGTCGCGGCGGAAGCCTATGTGGAGGCCCAGCAGCATGAGGTGGCCGAAAGTGACCGGGTTCGCCGTGACCTTCTCGAGGATCTGCTGGCCCGGCGGGCGACCCTTGCCGGGCACAAGCGGGCCATTGTGCGTGCCGCTGGGCTTGGCCCGGACACCCGGCTGCTGGTGGTATCGGCGATTCCCGTTGGCGACCTGCCCGGCGACCGCACCCTGCGGGACGCCGCGCTGGCGGTGGGGCAGGTCCGGGACGGCGGGGGGCGTGGGCTCGCGGTCGCCCGCCAGGATGAGATCGTCGGGTTGGTGCCGCTGCCGCGGGCCGGAGCGGCGGTGGCTGTGCGGAACCTGAGGCGCGCTTGCGCGGATCTTGAGCGGCAGCAGGTTCGGCTGGCGGTCGGCGTGAGCACGGTTCATTCCGGCCTGTATGAGGTCCCGGAGGCGTACGCCGAGGCGCGTGCCGCCCGGGATGGCCTTGGCGCGGCGTCGGGCGTACTTGCCCTGCCGATGCTGACCAGCTTTGACTACCTGGTGCTTCGCGAGGACGAGACGGCGCGGCGGCTCATCCGGCCCGGGGTGCGGAGGTTCTTGACCGAAGACGCAGCCGCGGGCGGCGCGCTGATCGCCACGCTGGTCGAGTATGCCGAGTGCGACCTCAACGCCAAAACAGCCGCGAAACGGCTGCACCTGCACGTCAACACGGCCTACTACCGGCTGGAGCGGATCGCCGAGCGGACCGGCTGTGACCTTCGGCGGCTCGCCGACGTGGTGGAACTGCTGATCGCGGTACGGCTCCTCGGCGCTGGCCCGCCGGCGCCAGCGCCCCAGCCGCCCGCCCCAGCGCCGTGATCGCGCGGAGCGGCCGCGCGGCGAATCTTCATGACCCGGTCACTACCTGGTTTGTGCGACGGCCACTAACACCTTCGCAGCGGGCACCGTCACAGTGGAGGCCTCCAAGAACCGTTGTGGAGGTGCCCGATGCTCAACCTTGCCGTCTTGCTCGAGGACAGCTCGCGGGAAGTCCCGACCCGCCACGCCGTGGTGCATGGCACGACCCGCCTGACGTACGCCGAACTGAACGCCGCAGCGAGTCAGGTCGCGCGCGCCTTGTCCGCCCGGGGCATCGAGCCGGGCGACCGGGTCGCGCTGAGCTGCCCGAACCTGCCCTATTTTCCCATCGTGTACTACGGCATCCTCAAGACCGGTGCCACCGTGGTCCCCCTCAACGCCCTGCTGACCGAGCGGGAGATCGCCTACCACCTCGCCGATTCCGAAGCGAAAGCGTACTTCTGTTTCGAGGGCACCGCTGAGCTGCCGATGGGCAAGGCCGGCGCTGCGGCATACGAAAGCACCCCAAGCTGCGAGCACTTCGTGCTGCTCACCGCCGACCCGGCGGCCACCTCGCCGATCGCGGACGTGGAAACGCTGGCGGAATTCGTGCACCGTCAGCCGGCCACCTTCACCTCCGTGGCCACTGCGGAGACCGATACCGCGGTCATCCTCTACACCAGTGGCACCACCGGACAGCCAAAGGGCGCCGAACTGACCCACAGCAACATGGTGCACAACGCCCTGCTCGCCAACCGCCTGTTCGGCCCCCACCCCCACGACGTGCACCTGCTGACGCTGCCGCTGTTCCACTCCTTCGGCCAGACCGTGCAGATGAACGCGGGGTTCGCCACGGGAGCGACGCTGGTGCTGCTGCCCCGGTTCGACCCGGGGCAGGCCCTGGCGCTCATGGAGCGGGAGCGGGTTACGTTCTTCGCCGGCGTACCCACGATGTACCACGCGATGCTCACGTGCGGGAACACCGGCCAGCACGACATCACCGGCATCGCGGCCCGACTGCGGGTGGCGGTCTCCGGCGGGGCGGCGCTGCCCATTGAGGTGATGCGGCAGTTCGAGGAGCGGTTCGGGGTCCCCATCCTGGAGGGCTACGGGCTGTCGGAGACCAGCCCCGTAGCCACGTTCAGCCGGTTCGACCGGCCGCGGCGGCCCGGCTCGATCGGCCTGCCGGTCTGGGGAGTCCAGGTCAACATCCTGCGCGACGACGGCTCAGGCGCCGACACCGGCGAGCGGGGTGAGATCGCGATCCGCGGCCACAACGTGATGAAGGGCTACTTCCGCCGGCCGGCGGCGACCGCGGACGCGATCGACGCCCAGGGCTGGTTCCGCACCGGTGACATCGGCACCAGGGACGCCGACGGCTACCTGTATGTGGTGGACCGGAAGAAGGACCTGATCATCCGGGGCGGCTTCAACGTCTACCCACGCGAACTGGAGGAGGTGCTGCTCACCCACGCTGACGTCAGCCTTGCCGCCGTGGTGGGCGTCCCGCACCCCACCCACGGGGAAGAGGTCAAGGCGTACGTGGTCCGCACCCCCGGCGCGGCGGTCTCTGAGGCGGAGCTCATCGGCTGGTGCAAGCAGAACATGGCCGCGTACAAGTACCCGCGGATCGTGGAGTTCCGCGACAGCCTTCCGATGACGGCCACCGGCAAGATCCTCAAGCGCGAGCTTGCCCGCGACGCCGCGCCCGTCGGAGTCACGCCATGACCGGGACGGCCGCGCACGCGCAGCCGGTGGGTGGGACTGTGGCGGCGCCGGCGCTGGCTGGGACCGCGCGAGCAAAGACGGTCGGCGAGACGGGGGCGGCGCGGGCGCTGGGCGAGGCCGCGGCGAGCGCGCTGAACGCGGGCCTGGCCACCGGGCGGGTCGGGTCCCGGCAGGCCACCGCCGCACTGGCCAAAGCACTCGCACACAGTCCAGCCGCCGCGTCCCGCGCCACAACGCTGGCACGCGACCTGGCCCAGGCGGCAGCCGGACGGCCGGTCGCCACGCCGGTGAAGGGTGACACCCGCTTCGCCGACCCCGCCTGGCAGGGCCACCCCCTGTACCGCCGGCTGGGCCAGGCATACCTCGCCACCGAGAAGGCGATAACCGACGCGGTCGAGGCCGCCGATGTGGACTGGCGCACCAAGGAGCAAGCAAGGGCCGCTGCCGCCCTCCTCATCTCCGCGCTGGCCCCGACGAACACCCTGCCCGGCAACCCCGCGGCGCTGCGGCACGCAAGGGACACCGCTGGCCTGAGCCTGCTCCGCGGCGCCCGCAACCTGCTGGCCGATGTCCAGGCAGGCCGCCGCACTCCCCGCCAGGTGGACACCCGCCCGTTCCGGCTGGGCGAGAACCTCGGCGCCACCCCCGGTGCCGTCGTGTTCCGCAACGAGGTCGTTGAGATCATCCAGTACGCGCCCACGACGCCGCGGGTGCGTGCCATCCCGCTGCTGGTCGTGTGGTCGCTGATCAACCGCTTCTACATCCTCGACCTCGCCCCCGGCCGCAGCTTCCTCGAATACGCAATCAGCCAGGGCATCACCGTGTTCGTCACCAGCTGGCGCAACCCCGGCACCCGGCAGGCAGGCTGGAACCTGGACACCTACGCCACCGCGCTGCTCGAAGCGATGGACGCCATCCGGGAGATCACCGGCAGCCCCCAGGTCGGCACGATGGGACTGTGCGCGGGCGGCCAACTGCTCGCCGCCCTCCTCGCCCACCTGGCCGCGCGGGGTGACGACCGGGTCGCCCACGCCACCTTCGGCGTGAGCCAGCTCGACATGTCGGTGCCCAGCGTCGCCGGCCTGGCCATCTCGCCACCGCTGCCCGGGCTGACCCGGCTGGCTGCCCGCGCCGCTGGCGTGGTCGACGGCCGGGACATCGCGGCCGGCTTCTCCTGGCTGCGCCCGAACGAGCTGGTCTGGGGCTACTGGGTCAACAACTACCTGATGGGCCAGGACCCCCCGGCGTTCGACATCCTCGCCTGGAACGCCGACGCCACCCGCCTGCCGGGCGCCCTGGCGCGGCAACTCCTGCGCGTCGCCGAACACAACCTGCTGGCAACCCCGGGCGGCGTCACCCTCCTGGGCACCCCGCTCGACCTCACCACGGCCACTGCCCCCACCTATGTGATCGGCGCCGAAACCGATCACCTCGTGCCGTGGAAGGCCGCCTTCCGCACCACCACCCTGCTCGGCGGCGACGCGACCTTCGTGCTGTCCGGCGGCGGCCACATCCAGCACCTGGTGAACCCCCCTGGCAACCCCAAGGCGTTCTACCGCACCGGCCCGCCCGCGGGCGAGCCCGGCGCCTGGCTGGCCGGTGCCACCAGGCACCAGGGAAGCTGGTGGGACCACTGGGCACAGTGGGTTCACACGCGCAGCGGCGCGCAGCGCAGGGCACCCACGACGCTGGGCAGCCGGAGGTACGAGGCGCTGGAAAGCGCCCCGGGGCGTTATGTGAAAGAGAAATGATTTCCGTCAGCGCTGTGCCTCAGGGCGACCGCCGGCGAATCCGGCCGTGGCATAAAAGCAGCACGCCAAACGGCTTCGCGGGGCCCATCCCAGCACGAAGCTGGATCCGCGCCCACGGGATCGAGCGTGCGGCCACGCCCTGGCGGCGGCTCGCCGGGGGTGGCAGGCGCGAACGTGCCCAGACGCTGACCGTGCGCGGCCGGGACCTCCGGGTGGCCGTCCGCCGTGGCGACCCGGCCCGGCCACCGCTGCTGCTGTGCAACGGCGTCGGCGGCCGCCTGGAACTGTTGCAGCCGTTCGTGGACGCGCTGGACCCACGGCGCGAGGTCATCCGGTTCGACCTTCCGGGCATCGGCGGCTCGCCGCTACCCGCCGTTCCCTACCACCTGGCGACGCTGGGACCGGTGCTGGCCGGGCTGCTTGACCAGCTCGGGCATCAGCAGGCCGACGTGCTGGGCATTTCCTGGGGTGGCGGGCTCGCCCAGCAGTTCGCGCTGTGGTCTCCCGGCCGGGTCCGGCGTCTGGTGCTGGTGGCCACGGGCACCGGGTCGGTGATGGTGCCCGCCCGCCCCAGTGTGCTGCGGCACCTGCTCACGCCCCGGCGGCACCGTGACCCGGGGTACGCCGCGAGCATCGCCGGTGAGATCTACGGGGGCAGCATGCGAGACCAGCCGGCGCGGGCCGGTGAACTGCTGCACGCGACGGTCCCGGACGGCTCGCACCCTGGTTACTACTACCAGTTGCTGGCCGGCGTCGGCTGGACCAGCCTTCCCTGGCTGCCGCTGCTGCGGCACCCGACGCTGGTGATGGCGGGCGACGACGACCCCATCATCCCGGTCATCAATGCCCGGATCCTGCACTGGCTGATCCGGGGGAGCGAGCTTCACATCTACCGCGGCGGGCACCTGGACCTGATAGCCGAGCCGCACCGGCTGGCGCCGGTGGTCGAGGAGTTCCTCACCGCCGGCGCCGCTGACCTTGGAGGGCCGAGACAATGAACGGCACATCACCGGAGCGCCTGGGGCACGCGCTTGGCACGGATTTCTTCTCCGTGCGCGACCAGTTCACCGACGAACAGTGGTCACGGTTCACCACGGTCCGGCGGTTCGTCGACGAGGAGGTCGTGCCGGTCGCGGGCGGGTACTGGGAGCGGGCGGAGATCCCGTGGCCGCTGATCCGGCGGCTGCCGGGCCTCGGGATCGTGGGGGAGGACATCAAAGGGTACGGCTGCGCCGGGATGAGCCCGATGGCCGGTGGGCTGGTCACGATGGAGTTGCACCGTGGCGACGGCAGCCTGGGGGTCACGCTGGGCGTGCATTCCGGCCTGGCGATGCGGTCGATCGCGGAGTGCGGCTCCGAGGAGCAGAAGGAGCGCTGGCTGCCGGCCATGGCGCGGATGGACCTGCTCGGCGCGTTCGCGCTCACCGAACCCGACCATGGCTCGGACTCGGTCGCGCTGGAAACCTCGGCCGAACCTGACGGCGGCGAATGGGTGCTGACCGGCCGCAAGCGCTGGATCGGCCTCGGGACGGTGGCCGACCTGGTGGTTGTCTGGGCCCGCGACGCGGGCACCGGGCAGGTCGGCGCGTTTGTGGTGGAGCGGGGATCGCCCGGCTACCAGGCCCGGGCCATCGAGGGGAAGGCTTCGCTGCGCTCGGTCTGGCAAGCCGACATCACCCTCGATGGTGTCCGGGTCCCGGCGCACAACCGGCTGCCGGGGGCGCGCAGCTTCAAAGACACCGGGCGGGTCCTGGCCGCGACCCGCAGCACCTGCGCCTGGGCGGCGCTCGGCCACGCCACCGCCGCTTACGACACGGCGCTGCGCTATGCCACCAGCCGGCGCCAGTTCGGCAAGCCGCTCGCCAGCTTCCAGATCATCCAGCAGCGCCTGGTGTCCATGCTCGCCGACCTGACCGCGATGCAGCTGTACTGCCTGCAGATCGGGCGCCTCGCCGACGCCGGCCGGCTGACTCCCACGGTCGCCGGGCTGGCCAAGATGCACAACACCCGCAAGGCCCGGCTGCTCGCCGCCGACGCGCGCGACATGCTCGGAGGCAACGGGATCCTGCTGGACCACCACGTCATCAGGCACATGGCCGACCTCGAGGCCATCCACACCTTCGAGGGCACCGAAACCATGCAAACCCTCATCGTCGGCCGAGACATCACCGGCATCGGTGCCTTCAGCTAGCCCGGCGCGGTTCCCGGGCGGTCCGTCACGGCGGGGTCACGGCGGGGTCTGTGTTAATGGCCGCTGAGTTGTTACGCTTGAGCAGTTTGGCAATGGCCGCACGTTATGGTGCTGCAGGACATGTGAGGAGTCGATGCGCCGTGGCCGAGCGTTTAGCCGGAAATGATCAGCAGGGCGAGCCTGGGGACGAGCCGGTCACATTCGACACCAGCGTCGCGAGCCCGGCACGGGTGTATGACTACTGGCTCGGGGGAAAAGACAATTATGCCGCCGACAGGGAGGCGGCGGAACAGGTCATCGCGGTTAATCCCAATGTCCTGCCGGGTGTGCGCGCGAACCGGGCTTTTCTTGGCCGGGCGGTGCGGTACCTGGCCGGTGACGCGGGCATCCGGCAGTTCCTGGATCTGGGCACGGGCCTGCCGACGGTGGAGAACACCCATGAGGTGGCGCAGGGCGTCGCGCCGGAATGCCGGGTCGTCTACGTGGATAATGACCCGATCGTGCTGGCGCATTCCCGTGCCCTGCTGACCAGCGCCCCAGCGGGAGCGACCGCGTACGTGCAGGCGGATGTGCGCGATACCGATGAGATCTTGTCGGAGGCGGCGAAAATGCTGGATTTCAGCAAGCCCGTCGCCGTTATGGCGTTAATGATCCTGCAGTACATTCCTGATTCGGACGGCCCGCGCCAAATCGTGGCGCGGCTTCTGGGTGCGCTGCCGGCAGGCAGCCACTTTGTGGCCTCGGACACCACGAGGGATATCGACATCGAAAGGGTGAGCCAGGCCACCTCACGCCTAAACGCCCGCATGGGGCCAACACAGCTGACCCTGCGCTCGCGGGCCGAGCTCAGCCAGTTCTTCGAGGGCCTGGACATGGTGGACCCCGGTGTGGTGCCGCTGGCGGAGTGGCGGGCGCGCCCGGACCCGGCGCACGTGATCCCCGCGTATGCCGGGATGGGCCGCAAGATCTGATAGGGCGGTGCACCGCGAAGGCTGGGGCGCGATCATCTGGTGCTGTGGCGATGGCGTTGCCGAGCCAGCGCCCTTGACGCCCCGGCCGCGCTGCGCGACCGGCCGGACGCGTCGTTCAGCCGTGCTGATCATGCGTCAGCGCGCTGAGCAGCACTGCAAAGACCGCGTCGGCTCGGGCGGCAAGTTGACCTGCGGTGAGCAACTGCACCGGATGCGGCACGTAGACCACACGGCAGTCCGGCATCCCGAGCAGGCGCGCCTGCTCGATCGCCTCGTCGGCGAACGGCAAGGTCGCGATGCCGGCCGCGGGGATCCCCCGGCGCTCAAAACGCGCGAGGTCGCACACACTGCACGACGTGCACGAGCCTCAATCGGCGAGCGCCTCCACGACCAGGTCGGCGCGGCGGGCGACCTCGTCGATCACCTCGGGGGCGGCGGGCTTGGAGAAGATCTCCTTCGCGGCGCGCGAGGTCGTCGCGCCGGCAGCCACCAGCAGGGTCTCCACGCGGTCGAGAAACTCGGCGCTCCGGTTTTTCCGGATGTCGAGCAGCACCACGTGGCACCCGTGGACGGTAGCCGGGCGCCGCGCGAGCGGCTCGGCCGCCCTGACCCGGTCGTCAAAGGGGCTCACATACTCGCCGGTCATTTTCACGCCACCTCCTGTGAGACGATCTGCGAGCCCATGCCGGTGCATGGGCCCAAAACCGCTGAATAACGCCCTGCTTCCCCGCCGGCCACGAGCAACACGGTCGCCTCCGGAGACCGCCACTTGGGAATCTGAGCGCCCGGGTCCGCCGCGTGGACGAACGAGGTGGTCTCGCCCCAGCACAACTCGCGGGCGGGCTTGCGGACCGCGTCGAACATGAACTGGCGCAGCCGCTGCTTGCCCCATCCCGCCCCGCGGAACATCTCGGCGTGCTCGGGGCAGATCACGAACACCGAGGGTTCCGCCAGCGGCCACCAGTTCGTGCTCCACGTGCTCGCCGCGGCCCAGGCAAGCACGGTGGCTAGCTCTTCTGGGGTGCGGCTGCGGTGGTCCGAGACGGACAAGGGGGCGTCGCTGCCGATGAGGGTGACGACGGACTGGCCCGGCTCAAAGCCGCGCTCGACGTGAAGCGGCGCCCAGGGGCTCCTTTCCTCGTTCTCGGCGACGCAGAAGCCGATCTTTCCCGGATGCCCGAGCGTGGCCCGGTCCAGCACGCCGGGCGCCGCTTCTCCCGTGAGCGTGATGAGCAGCCGGAGCGCCCTGCCGATAGTGAGGTTCGCCCGGGCGCCAGGCCCGAGCGCGCCCATCCCGCTGTTCAGCCCGAGCGTCTCCCGGACCGGCCCGTTCACGACCACGAGCTGCCCGGCGGGCTGGGTCGTCACCGCCTGGCCGTGCAGGTTGAAAGCCGGGTCGAGCGCTGCGGTGGCGGCGGCTGCCACGACCGGGAAATACGCTGGCCGGCAGCCGGCCAGGACGGCGCAGGCGGCCACCCGCTCGAGGGTCGCCTCTCCCATGGCCGGCGGGACATGACCGAGGGGGACGGCCCCGTCGCGGCCGCCGAGCATGGCTTGGACCCGCTCCCGCGTCGGCGGGATTACCGGCAGGCCGTCGGTCCAGCCACGCTCGAACATCTCCTCAAGCTCGTCGGGGCCGCCCGGGGCCGCCATTGCCGCCGCCAGCGACGGGTCGATCGCGGACTTGGACGAGCACCCCGGCTTGCGGAGCGGGTCAGCCGCTTCCGGGACCGGGAGCCGGGCGCCAAGCAGCGCGGCGGCGCGATCGACGAGGGCCGCGAGCGCTGGCTGGTCCCACCCAGTCACGTGGCCGGCGATTGTCCCCGCAGCGTCGACGAGCACCGCGGTCGGCACCGAGACCAGCCCGTATGCCGCCGATGTCAGGTACGGCGGGTCCTCGGCGAAGACCTGGCCGTCCCAGCCGAGGCGGCGGGCCACGCGGACGGCCACCGCAAGGGGGTCCTCAAAGACGGCGGCGGCGCGAAGGCCGGCGTCGCCCCAGGCGCCGCAGAGCGGGCCGAGGCGGCGGAGCGCCAGCGCGGAAGTCGGGCACTCCTCGGAGACGAAGAGAAGGAGGGCGGCTCCCGCTGCGGTGAGTTCAGCGAGACTGGCCGCCGTGGGCCCGATGCCGTGGACCGACAACGGGGGCGCCGGGATGTGCTGGCCGTCGGCTGGCAAACGCGACTTCCTGGGGCTGGGTTTTCGCAAGTATGACATGCGCGGTGGATGGCCCGGGTTCGCGGACATGGTGGACCCCGGTGTGGTGCCGCTGGCGGAGTGGCGGGCGCGCCCCGACCCGGCGCACGTGATCCGCGCGTACGCCGGGAGGGCCGCAAGATCTGATAGGGCGGTGCACCGCGAAGGCTAGGGCGCGAGCATCTGGCGCTGTGATGATGGCATTGCCGAGCCAGCGCCCTTGACGCTTTGCCAGATCGCCTCATTGAGGAGATGCTCGTCGGCCAGGTCCTCACGGTTGAATTGCTGCTTGGCGATCTGCGATGCCAGCGGCGCGTTCACCCCGTTGACCTGGGTCAGGATGCTGTCGGCGGGCTTGATCACGTTTGTAGGGCGCGAAGTTCGGGTGACTGGTGAATGAGTTGAACATCGCGATCGCGGCGGCGTCGAACTGGGTCATCGGCTCAATGCCCACGATGAGCTCATGGTGCGAAGCATCGACACGGTGGAGTAGAAGGTCGAGTCCACTTTGCCTGTCTGGGTGTAGGGGCTGATCACCTGGGCGATGGCGCGGTGGGCGTCGACGTGGTCCGGCCCGGCCTGCGCGTCGTCCTCCACCACGAAGATGGCGGTTGACTTCCAGTACGTCGAGTGCGAGACGGCGTCGACCAGCCGGCCGTTGGCTTTCCCATGCGGGCCGTCCTGGGCCTCGCTGCCCTCGTCTGTGTTGTAGTTGTGGTCGGTGGGAGCGTCATGGGCGCAGCGAAGGGCGACGCTCGCGTCCTGCCGGGGCCGAGGTACGAAATCTCGACGATAAACCTCAATGAATGGACCGCTTTCACCGGTGGAACGGCCTTCGCCCATCCCGGGGCTCCATATTCGCGAATGCCTTGAACCAGGCCTGTGGGCGGTAGTCGCCGATGCTCAGCTGCTGGTTGAGCTCGTTCTCAGGGTCCTCGATCCCGTCCAGGTTCGGGTCAAACAGGCCGAGGATGTCGGTGTCCTGGAACAGCACGTCGTAGGCAAGCTCCCAGTTGAGGTCGTCGCGATGTTCGGGCAGGCGCGTGAGCTCCTCCCGGGGGCCCGTCCCGCTGCGTTTGGCCGCCGCACCTGCGTCGCGGAGCATCAAGTGCAGGGCCATCTCCTCGGCCGGGTACCGCGGGGTGGGCCAGTCGCCCGCGGCCAGGTCCGCGGTGAGGTCCTCATGCGCCCGCGCCGCCTGGCGCCGCCACACCGCGTCCTGAGCCCATGTCATGCGTGGATACCGGCCGAACAACGCCCACTCGCCGGAGTCGAGTACCGGCTTGTCTCCATGCTCCATAACGTCGTCGTAGGCCTGCTCCACGAGGATCTGCCCAGCAGTCCACAGGGCCGCCGCCGTCCGCGGTGTCAGCTGGAACCCTGAGCAGGCATCACACGAGTCCATCTCACACCGGCACAGTGGGAACAGTTCCGCGAAAGCCGGTTCCGGCGAGAGGGGGGAACCGTTCGCGTCAACCTCTTCGACCGTGCATATTCCCTCAAGGAACTCAACGCCCGGCAGTTCCGGCACCACGCTGAAGCTGTCCGCGATCCAGCCGACCGCAGCCGTCGGGTCGCCACGCACCTCGTCGCGCTCAGCCGCCCGGGCCTCGGCCGTTGAGCCCTCGCCTGCGAGGAATTCGGTCTCGTCGATATCGGCGAGGACCGCCTCCTCAAGCGCTGCCTCGTCGGTGATCTCGATCATGACCTCCGCCGTCACCTTCACCCGGCGGTTCCGTGCTCGCTCGTGCATCATGCACCGAGCCTACGATCCCACCCGCGGTGCCCGGTGACCGTCTCGTGGATGGCTTTCCGCTGTCCCCGCTCCCGCCCTGATCCCCAAACGCAGTCTTCTGGCCACCTGTCCCCGCAAGCCACCCAGCGTCGTGACCGAGGCGCACGGCCCGGGCCGTGGTGACCTACGATGAGACGGTCAACGTCCCGGAGGAGGTGAGACGCATTACCGCCAGATCAGGCCGGGTGCTCTCACCCCACGTCCGCGCCTTGCAGCCGACTTAGGTGACCGGGAGAGTGCCCATCGGCATCCCGGAAGGCCCTGTCATGTCGGCTTCCCCGTCACCTTTCCATTTTCCCGCCATCGTCACCAGGCTTCGTGCCGCCGGCTGTGTCTTCGCCGAAGACGAGGCCCGGTTGCTCGTCTCCGCGGCAAAGACGCCGGCTGACCTTGCAGCGATGGTCGACCGGCGAGCCGCCGGAATGCCCCTTGAACACGTTCTTGGGTGGGCGGAGTTCTGCGGTCTCCGGGTCGCCGTGGACCCCGGGGTCTTCGTGCCACGCCGCCGGACCGAGTTCCTGGTCGGCGAGGCCGCCGCGCTTGCCCGGGACGCTGCCCGACCTGATCGCCGGCCTGGCCCGCCCGGCCCTGGCGCTGCCAGTCCTGATCGCCGGCCAGCCCCGCCCGGCCCTGGCGCTGCCAGTCCTGATCGCCGGGCCGCCGGCCCCGCAGGAACGGTGATCGTTGACTTGTGCTGCGGGTCGGGTGCGGTGGGCGCCGCGCTGGCCGCGGCCCTGGGCCCGGTCGAGTTGTACGCCGTTGACGTCGACTCCGCCGCCGTGCACTGTGCCCGCCGCAACGTCGGCGCCGCGGGCGGTCACGTGTTCGAAGGAGACCTCTACCAGCCGCTGCCCGCTTCGCTGCGGGGCCGCGTCGATGTCCTGGTCGCCAACGTCCCCTACGTGCCCACCGAGGAGGTCGGGCTGCTGCCCGCGGAGGCCCGCATGCATGAGCCGCGGGTGGCGCTCGATGGTGGCGCGGACGGGCTCGATGTCCTGCGGCGGGTGGTTGCCGCAGCACCTGGGTGGCTGGCACCGGGTGGCTCCGTGCTGGCCGAGACCAGCGAACGCCAGGCGCCGCGGGCCGTCGAAGCGATCGCCGCCAGTGGGCTGATCCCGCGGGTGGCCAGTTCGGGCGAGATGAACGCCACCGTCGTCATCGGAACCAGACCCGCCCGCCAGAGTCGGGCGGGCGGATAGCTCAGGGGCTCAATTCTTACCGATCCCTTACGGGCCAGGTAGGCGCCGGTCCGGTGAACCCGCGCGCATAGGCTCAGCGCCCGAAAGACGCCACCGCAGCACATGCGTGCTGCCTTGCGAAAGGAGGCTTTGGTGCGACTTTCGATGCGGCGTGCGGGTGTCGTGACTGTTACGGCCGCGGCCCTGCTCAGCGGTTCCGGTTGGGCCGCACAGGCCAGCCAAGCCGGGACGGCCCAGGCTGATACGGCGCGGGCCAGCCAAGCCGACACAACACATGCGGTCTTTGTTCAGACAAATGATCCAAGCGGCAATTCCATCGTGGCGTTCCGGCGGAATGCCGACGGGACGCTGACGCCCGCCGCCACCTACGCGACGGGGGGCAAGGGCGGGAGAACGAGTGGCTCCGCGTCCGATCCCCTGGCCTCGCAGGGCTCGCTGGTCCTGGACACGGCGGCGGGCCTGCTGCTTTCAGTCAACGCGGGAAGCGACAGCGTTTCCGTCTTCGGAGTCAAGGGAGACAAGCTTCACCTGCGGCAGGTTGTGTCGTCGGGTGGCCCGTTTCCGGTAAGCATCGCCGTCCATGGCGGCCTTGCTTATGTGCGGGACGCGGGGCTGACAGGCGACGTGCGGGGCTACCGCATCGCCGACGGTGAGCTCGAGCCCATTCCCGGGTCCACGCGGTCGCTCGGTCTCAGCAATTCGAACCCGCCGTTCTTCCTCGCCTCTCCAGCGCAGGTGGGATTCACGCCGTCCGGCACACCTGGTCGTGACGACGAAGACCAACGGGTTGGTGGATGTCTTTTCGGTGAACTCCGCCGGCCGGCTCTCGGGCCTGCCAGCGAAGGATCCGGTGGCGGGTGCTCCTTTCGCCTTCGCGTTTGATCCAGCTGGCCAGCTGGCGCTGGTCAATGCCGGGGGCAGCACGCTGGGGACATTCACGATCAATGCCAACGGCACCCTGACGACGGTTGGTGCACCGGTCGCGGACGCCCAGGTTGCTGCCTGCTGGATCGCCGCCGCGCGCGGCTTCCATTACGTTGCCAATACTGGCAGTGGGACGATCAGCCAGTACAGCATCGGCAGTTCGGGAACGGTGACCCTGGTCAATCCGTCCGCCGCAGCCGGGATCTCGGGGCCCATCGACATGGCCACTGCTGGCGGTGGGGCCTTCCTGTACAACCAGGGCGGCTTGTCGTCGTCGGTGAATGCCTACAGCGTCAGTCCCGTCGGGTCGCTGACCCTGATTCAGTCTCAGCCCGTTCCGGACGGGGGAAGCCAGGAGGGAATCGCCGCGACCTGACCTCCACACACTGGGCCGGGAGTCGCCATGGAGGATGGCGACTCCCGGTTCCGTTCGCCCGGTGTGGGGTGCGGCGATTTCCCGGTTCTGTTGGTGCGCTGCAGGGACTTACCTATTGAGCCGGAGCTGCCGCGGAGTCCAGCGGCACCTCGACCGTGAACACGCACCCGGTTTCCGCATTGCGCACCGTGAGCTTCCCGCCGTGCGCCTCGACGATGCCGCGGGCGATGGGCAGGCCAAGCCCCGCGCCCCCATCATTTTGGGGAGTGCGCGCTGCTTCGCCACGGAACCCCACGTCAAAGACCCGTGATAGGGCGTCGGTAGATATCCCGCCACAGCTGTCCGACACACACACGCATGCCAGGCCCCGCTGGGCGGCGCCGATTACGTCAACGGGGCCATTGGAGGGGGTGTGGCGGATGGCGTTGCCAACGAGGTTCCGCAGGGCGCGGCCGAACTCGGCGGCATCGACGCGGACGGGCACACCGGGGACCGCGGAGCCGCGCAGCCGGACGCCCTTGGCCCGCGCCAGTGGCTCGCCGCTGGCAATCGCTTCGGCGATCAGGTCCCCGAGACCCACCCGTTGGCGATCCAGTGGCAGCGTGTCGGAATGGATGCGGGACAGTTCGAACAGATCGTCAATGAGGCTGGACAAGTGGTCGGCCTCGCACCGGATCTTTCTGTGGTAGGCACTCACCTCCGAGGCGTCGGTGACGACCTCATCTTCCAGCGCCTCGGCCATGGCCTTGAGCCCGCCCAGCGGCGCGCGCAGGTCATGGCTGACCCAGGCGACGAGTTCCCGGCGGCTGGCTTCCAGCGTCCGCTCACGCACCTGCGCCCGTGCGAGCCGCTCGTAGGCGGTGACCAGTTCGGTGGAGAGCGCGGCGAACTCGGCTGGGAGCGTGGTGTCGGGAGACCGGAACTGACCCCGCGTGCCCAGCTCCCGCACTGCGCCCAGCAGCAGCCTGCTGGCCCTGGCCACCCGGCGGCCGATCAGCAGGGCTGCGGCGAAACCCGCCACACCCGCGATCGCCACCACGAGAGCAACTGCTCCCTGGTAAATGCCTGGTTGGGGTGGGCCAGCAGGTACACCAGCAGGTCGTACTCCCGCGAGGTGAGGGGGAGTACACGGTCGGCCATGGTCGCCTCGTGCGCGCCCAGGTCAATCACCAGGTCGCCATCTCGGAGAACGCCTTCCGCGGGCGGGCCGGGCTGCGCTGCGTCCCGAGCCCGGCGCAGTACGGACTTGACCCGCAGGGCGAGTTCCCGGGGGCTGAACGGCTTGGTGACATAGTCATCTGCCCCGGTTTCAAGGCCAGCCACCCGGTCAGTCTCTTCACCGAGCGCGGTCAGCATGACAACGGGGACGGGCCATTGCTCCCGCAGCCTCCGGCAGACTTCCAGCCCACCGATGCCGGGCAGCATGAGGTCCAGCACCACGAGGTCCGGCAGTTCGTCAGCGGCGCGGCGCAGGGCGGTGTAGCCGTCGCGGACACACTCCACCCCGTGGCCGTCTCGTGCCAGGTAGCGCCCGACCACATCGGCGACGGTGGCGTCATCGTCGACGACCAGGATCCGGGCGTGTTCGGTTACTGAGCCGTCCCGGTGCTGGCGGCCCGAGCGGCTTCTTCCGCGTCCAGGACGAAAACCGAATCTGCCCGGCCAGGAACTATCCGGTACGCCGGCGGGGCCCAGCCCCGGCCCAGCCCCGTCAGCGTTCGGGCGGCTAAAGGTGCCCATGTGGCACATTGCTCGTGTGGCACATTGCCCGTGTGGCACATTGCCCATGTGGCACATTGTCCCTGCGGCCACATTCACCGCGCGGCGGCGGCTGGCGGGAGGCAGAGAGGGGTGGGGGACGGCAGCGTTTGGCCGCAAAGTCGCGGGGCGCCGGTGACGGAAAGCTTTCAGGCGACGGAGTGGGTAATCGTGCCCGTGTATGTACCGGCCACGACCGATGATGGCAGGCTCACGGTGACGTTGGGGGTTCCAGCTGGCCGAGTTGGCGCCAATGGCGTTGCTGGCGGAGAACGCCGTCTCGGCGGCGTTCAGGGCACCGCCTGGGCCTTGGCTGAAAACGGCCGTGCCGGAGGTGATCACGGCGCTGCCCGGGATGTAGTTGACACTACTGGCCGCGATGACCTCGTTTGTGGTGCCAGCCCCGGTGGTGAAGGCTGTCGAGACCACGCTCGCTGTCCAGCTTCCGTTGAGGACGGCGTGCAGATCATTGACCGTGACCACGCCGAGAGCACTCGATATGGTCGGCGCAGCCACGGTAACGGCACCGAGGCTGGCGCTGTCTGGTGTGGCGACGGTCAGCAGCCCCCCGTTGACCGCGAAGGTTGTTGGAGTCGGCCCGGTATTCGCCCCGAGGGGGCTGGCAGGCCCAACCAGGATCCCGGCGGCGGCCACCAGGATGCCGGCCGGAGGCCACCAGGTTGCCGGCCGGAGGCCACCCTGGCGGCGACGATCTGCCCATGCTGTTGCTGGCGCACGCCTTCCCCTCAGGCCGCTGTCATTAGCTACGCATCGTAGCTAATGACTACTTAAAGTAATATGCCCGATCGGGCAAAATCACTCGAGTGGGTTGCTGCCGTCGTGCCTACGCTCATGGGGATTTACAGACTCCGTGGGCGGCGCGGGTCCGCTGGCCGGGTAATCGTTTTGTGGGAAGATCTTTGCGTGCTGTATCCCCATATGCGGCCTGGAGGCCCGAGTGCCCACTGGCGACGAGAAAATCGGTGATTTCCTGGACCGGCTGGCCGCGCGCGTGCCAGCACCGGGTGGAGGCGCGGCCGCGGCCTTGCACGTTGCCCTGGGTGCGGCGCTGCTGGGCATGGCCGCCCGCTACACCGTCGGCGGGACTGATGAAGAGAGCCAGGTGACGATCGGCCACATCATTGCTGAAGTGGACGAATTGCGCGCCCTTGCCGTCCGGCTGGGAGAAGCGGAGGCGCACGCCATCGCTGCGGTGGCAGCGGCTGCCAGGCTCCCGGCGTCCACCGAAACGGAGCAGGCCGCCCGCGCGGCGGCCGTCACCGAGGCGCTGGTCGATGCCGCCTGGCCATCAGCCAAGATCATCAGCGTCGCAGGGATGGTGGTGGACATCGCCGGGGCGCTCGCGATGATCAGCAACCGTAACGTCATCTCCGAAATCGCCGCAGCAGCCGTGGCCGCTGGCGCCGCCGCCGCTACCGCGCGGGTCAATCTGGAGATCAGCCTGGCCGACATCACCGATGAACAGGCGAGCCTGGAAATGATCGGCCAGATCGGCAAAGCAGACGACATCGTTGCCCGGGCCGATCGCGTCACGGCAACTGTGCGCGAACGCATCCGCTCGTAACGTGGGGTGCCGGCTCCGCTGGGCGGGTCAGTCCTTGCTGCGATCGCAGTTGTCGGGGCGGATGAAAGTCGGCAGGCCGCAACGGGTGAAGCGGGTGATCACCCAGCCCGAACCCTTCCGCAGGGATGGGCGGAACCTCGATGATGACGCGGGTTCGATGAAGCGTTTTGCGTGGGAACGACACCGATGGCATGGTGTGGCTCCGTTACTGTCTGCCGGAATAATTACATGCGCCCCTCTTGCGCCTATTTCCTGGCACGAATTACGATTTCGGGTTCCACAATCGTGTGTTCCGAAAGGGAGACCTATGAGAAGCGTGCGAGAACTGTTCTCGCGCAGCGGGGCCGTGGTGGGGGCCTTCGCCCTGGTGCTGGGCGGCGCTGCGACGGTGACCGGGTCTGTTCCGGCAGCGGCCCGGAGCGCGCCCGGCGTGAAGCCGAACGCGGTGGGCAACCTCGACTGCAATGGCTTCAGCCCCATCCAGCGGACCGTCAAGCTCACGGGCGCGTGCTCGGACCCGAAGGGATACGACGGCGGCCGGTTCTACGACAACGGGCACTACATCGGCCACGACGAGCCCATCGTCCGGTTCCTGTCGAATCGTTCCGCATCGGGAAACGACGTCACCTGGACCGAGCGACTGCCCCTCGATCCGCCGAAAGCGCCAACGGTGAACACACCTGGTTCCGACCGGACCCACTGGTTCGAGCTGTCGGTGGCCCCATGGTTCTCAATGGCGCTGTGCAATCCGCAGTCTTACCCCTACACGCCATGCACACCCAAAAGCGACTCCAACGCGCCGATAGGGAACTTCCCCTGGGCGACGCCGCAGCTAGCTGGCGGCGGGGCGTCGTTCCTTGAAATGCAGTTCTACCCGCCTGGCTTTGCCCCGTTCGTGGACAACATCAGTTGCGACAACACCCACTGGTGTGCGTCCCTGCATATCAACGATCTCGAGTGTAATTTCACTTTCGAGACGTGCAATCCGAACTGCATCGAGCCCACTAACTTCGCGTTCATTCAAACCAATGGCGTGCCGGCCGGTCCGCCGAGCCCACAGCTGAGCAATCTCGCATCGCAGACCCCAAACTCCAAGACCCTCCTCATGAAACCGGGTGACGTGGTCCGGGCGCACATTTTCGACGCCGACATTGGTGGCGGCAAACATGCGCTTGAAACCCGGCTCACCGACCTGACAACAGGGCGAAGTGGTTTCATGATCGCCTCCGCTGCGAACGGCTTCATGTCCACCAACCACACGGACTGCTCGGGAACGCCGTTCAACTACCAGCCCGAGTTCAACACGGCGCGGCCGCAGAACGCGGTCTCCTGGGCTGCCCTGCAGGTCAACATCGCCACTCAGTTCGAGATCGGTCACTTCACTCCGTGCACGAAGATCGTGAAGCCGTCGGTCTTCAGCCTCGGAAACTTCAGCGACACCTACTGGAATGACTGCCGCGGCCCCTACGAGACGACCACGTCACCCGACAAGGATCACAACCCCGAACCTGGGGACGCGCCGTGCTACCCCAAGGGTGATACGCACGGCGGGGCAGTGCCTCCGAACCTTGTCACCGGATGCGTCAACTTCTTCCTGTCAAACGGCGACACAGACTTCGACGGCACGTCTTACTGGCCAGACTGGCCGAACCAGCGGACCGTCCCCGACAGATTCCCGTCGACATTCCAGCAAAATGAACCGAGTACACAAGGATTCGCCTACCCGCAGATCCAGTTCGAGACCGATGCCCCAGCCAGCGAGGCGACCTGCCAGTCGACCGGTGCTGGGTGTGCGGTCCCGGCACCGGGAAGCCCGGGGAACTTCTACCCGCACTGGACCCTGGCGAGTGTGGCAGGACGGTGCGTGTGGGAATTCGGGCAGATGTCCAACGGCCGCAGTTTCGGGGGCACCGCTCAGTACGGGTCCCCATCAGCCTGGTTCTTCGCCAATCTTGAGGGACCAATCAGGGCTAATCCCTGCTGATTAGGATCCAGCCCTACCGGAAAGGGAGGCTCCCGGGCGGGGCCTCCCTTTCCGGCTGTTCACGTTCGCCGCTTGGCGTGCGCCCCCGTCCGCCGCCACCCGCGTTCGTGATCCGCCGCCACCCGCATTCGTGATCCGCCGCCACCCGCATTCGTGATCATGGGAAAGTGGGGGCCAGGGCCCCCACTTTCCCATGATCACGAACCGGCCACGGCGGGCGGGTCGTTGGTTAGCGGGTGCCAGCGGGACGCACCGGTGCTCGTGTGACCGGTTTGGGACCTTGGGCTCTGGGCGGCAACCAATGGTCCCTGCTGCTGGCGCCCGGGGCCCGGCATCATCAAGCAATGGGCATGTGGCAGCCGTGGCGTGTCCTTGACGCAGGCGGGAAAGGAGCGGTGGTCTCCATGGCCGGGCCGCGACCACACTCACCGGCGGACCTCGCTCTGGCGCCGGTCCTGCTGTCCATCGAGCGCAATCTCACCCGGGTCCGGGAGAGCGGTGACCTCGAATACACCCTTGCGCTGGAACTGGGCGACGACGCCACGCATTACCGCAGCGCGGCCGAGCGTGGCGACCGGGTCAGGCGGGCCGCCACGCGGGAAGTCGATCTTCACGGCTGGCACGTCTACCCGACATCCGACGTGCAAGGGCTGGCCGTCGAGCGTGGCGAGCACCGGGTGTCGCTCATGCTCGGCAAGCGGCTTGCCAACTACATCGAGTGGGGGACGGCAGCCCAGTCAGCCGCGTTTCACCCGTTCGGAACCTACGGCCGCTGACGCCTGAGACACACAAGGGCCGAAGGACCCAGGGCCACCCGGCCAATGCCTCCAGGGGCGGTGGCGCGGGGGACGGGGTCAACGACGCCCCGGCGCTGGCCCTGGCAGACGTGGGAGTCGCCATCGGCGCCGCGGAGCCACCGCCTCGTCGGAGGCCGCCGACGCGGTGCTAACGGTCGACCGCCTCGACCGGATCGGTGTAATGGCGACCTGCGCAGCCTCCTGCATGGGCTGCATGCGATCATCGGCCTTCACACAACGCAGGAAGACGAAAGCTATCTGTCACTCGGTGAGGACACGCACACCATGGCGGGTGACCGCTTCCCCGTGCGGGCGGGGCAGCAGGTCCTGTTCCTGGTCCGGGCGGGGCAGCGGGTCCTGTTCCTGGTCCGGGCGGGGCAGCGGGTCCTGTTCCTGGTCCGGGCGGGGCAGCGGGTCCTGTTCCTGGTTGGGCGGGGCAACGGGCCTCGTCCCCGGTCCTCGCGCGATAGTGATGATGAGGCAAAGGAGATTGGACATGAGTGACTATTTCGGCATTATGTCGGCCGGGCCGTTTTTCTTCGTCAGCTCCTGGCTGCTGATGCTCTTCGCGGGCACAACCGCCCGCGACGTCGGCATCCGCCCGTTCGGGTACGTCACATCGATGGTGGTGACCATCGCTCTGTGGCTCACCCTGGCCCCTGCCATCGGCGCCATCGCCCGCATCAAGAAAAAGGGCTAAACCTGCTGCTTCAGAACATAACGGTGGCCTGCCGGAGGGGGAGGAGGGTGGCGTCGTTGCCGGAGACGAGGTCCATGGGCACGTGGTTGTCCCGGCCTGCCAGGGCGCGCATGTAGGCGACAGCGTCAGCGCGGACGACGGCCACCGGTTCGCCGGAGTCAATGACCCACGATCCGCCCGGCGGGCCGGTGAGTTCCAGCGCGACCGGTGCGGCCGACCACTGCAGCGCGAGGTCTCGCACGACCTGGGCAACAATGTGCTGGTCGTGGTCACCGATGACGAATGGTTGGCCGGTGGCACGGGCCAGGTCGAGCCGGTGCCATCCAGAGGTCGCGGTTGTAGATGAGGTCGACCAGGAAGCTGAAGGGCACGCGGGGCGCCCCAGGTATCCCCAGGTCTATCTTGATTCGGCGCAGGGCTCCAGGCCGCCGCAAGCGCGCCCGGACGGCGCGTCGCCACAGCAAGGCGAAACGTTTGACCAGTTCGGGTCCCGTTTCTGCGCGGTGGTCGTCGACCTGCGCCGCCATGTGGGCGTCCACGCCGGACCTGTCAGGGTAGCGGCGGCGTCCGGCAAACTCGCGGCGCAGCATGGTCCGCATTCGGATGCTGTCTTCGCATTCCGCGACGAGGTGGGAGACCATGGTGCGCACGTCCCATTCGGTGCAGTCCGTGGGGCGCTGCCAGTCGTCATCGCCAAGCTGTTGTAGCAGGGCCAGCGCAACTCGGCTTTCCGCCTCGCCAATGACCGCTGCCTGGGCGCGGTCAACCTGTGGCAGGCGCGCCGCCGCCGCGATGGATTCGATCATTCGACTCACCTGTTCGTTGGGGAGTAGTAGCGGATGAACATGTCGAGCGCCGTAGGGGCGAGCTGGGTGAAGCGTCCTCTGCCCATCGGTGCGGACGGCTCATTGGATAGGTGCTGGCTGATCACACCTGAGATCAGCACCGTGTACAGGGCAACACCGTCCTCGCTCGCCGCGGCCGGAGCGAGCTGTCCAGCGTTAACCGCCGCCCGCAGCGCTGTCCGGACGACCTCGAGTTGGAGCACAGCCGGCTGATACGCCCGTGCGGACGGCTCGAATCCCGGCACTGGACGCCAGTACATGAGCTGGGCAAGCATGGGGTTGGCGGCCACCCAGGCAAGCTGGGCCTCCTGGGCCGCCGCGATGGCGCCCAGCGGGTCTTCAGCGAGATCCACCCGGTACTTGTCTATGACTGCCAACGCCTGACGCATCCCGCTCTCGAACAGTGCGTCATAGATGGCCATCTTCGACGGGAAGTACTGGTAGAGCGAGGGAGGCTGGATGCCCATGCGCCGAGCGACCTCGGCGAGGCTGAGCGTGGCCGCGCCTTCTTCGGTCATGACCCCGATGGCGACCGCGAGGATCTCCTCCACGGTCTCGTTACGCCTGCGCCGCCGTCGATCGTCACTCATTTCATGTCCTAATACTATTAGGATAACCAATGGGTAATCGGACCGGGTGCGGCCAGGCGTTCTGGTAGGCAAGCGTGGCTGGCTGGCTGGCTGGCTGGCTGGCTGGCTGGCGGCTGGTAAGGTTCACGGTCGGGCAGCGAGGCGCAGAACTGGTCACAGAGGCGTGGCGAGCATCTACCGGGGGTTCGATGGGCGCGGGGTCCGGCGGGGGTTCGATGGGCGCGGGATCCGGTGGCCCGGCGGGAGGCTCGATGGGCGTGGCGTTCGCGGCGGGGGAGCAGCGGTGGCGAGCTGGCATGGGGACGCTTCGCCAGGTTGTCCGGCAGGAGCTGGTAACGCGGCAACTGGCAGCGCACCTGCCGGATTCACCGTCGCGGCTGGTCCTTGACGTTGGGTGCGGCCAGGGCACGCAGGTGCTGCGGTTGGCTGCCCGGGGGCATCGGGTGACCGGGCTCGATTCCTCCGCGACCCTCCTGCAGGACCTCACGGTTGCCGTGAAGGGTGAGGCACCGCACGTGCAGGAGCGGGTGCGGACGGTTCAGGGCGACGCCACGGAGGTGGCAGGCTTGTTCCCGCCTGCGAGCTTCGACGCGGTCCTGTGCCACGGGGTGCTGATGTACTTCCCGGACCCGGCACCGGTGCTCGCGGCGCTGGCGCGCGTGGTCAGGCCTGGGGGCATCGTGTCACTGCTTGTCCGCAACGGCGACGCGCTGGCGATGCGGCCCGGATTGTTCAGTGACTGGGCGACCGCCCAGCAGGCGTTCGGCCAGACGTCGTATGACAACCGCATCGGGGTCACCGCCCGCGCCGACCGTCTCAGTGACCTGACCGCTTCACTATCTGACAAGGGATTGTCCGTGAATGCGTGGTACGGGGTGCGGCTGTTCACCGATACTGCCGCCGACGACGCGGTCGTTCCTGGCGACCAGGAGCTCACCGCGCTGCTGGCATGCGAGGAGCGTGCCGGTGCCACGGACCCGTACCGACGGGTGGCGGCCCTCACACACGTCATCGCAGGTCGGCGGTAGGGTTCCCGGTTCCGGCCACGTCCAGGGCGGACACTCCGGGTTCTGTCAGGGTCGGCTCACCCGGCCCGGCATCCCCGGCGTGGGTCGCGACCACCGCACTGGGGTGCAGCAGGGTCGCCGTAAGGAGGACGGCGACGGTACCCAGTCCTGCTCCGACGCCAAACGCCAGGTGGTATCCACCCGTCAGAGCCTGCGCGGCACCCACGCCAGCGGCGGCCAGATGATCGGTGCGGGCGGCGGCCAGCGTCGACAACGTGGCGATACCCAGTGCGGCGCCGACCTGCTGGGTGGTGTTGAACAGCCCCGACGTGACGCCCGCGTCGTTTGGCGTCGCGCCGGACATGCCAAGCGCCGCCAGTGCGGGCAGGACCAGGCCGCCACCCGTGCCGAACAGCAGCAGTGCGGGCAGCACATGGCCGGCGTAGCCACCGACTGCGGGCGCCTTGGTGAGCAGCGCGAGCGCCAGCACGATGAGTGCCAGCCCGGCCAGCAGCACGGTGCGCTCACCGAAGCGGGCGTTCAGCCGGGCGGAGAAGCCCAGCGAAATTGCCCCGATCACAGCGGCCACCGGGACGAGCCCGAGGCCGGAAGCCCCCGCGCCGAACCCGAGGACTCGCTGCATGTACAGGGTGATCAGGACCTGGAACCCGAACGCGGCCGAGATGACCAGCACCTGCGTGAGATTCGCCCCCGCGACGTTGCGCTGAAAGAAGATGCGAAACGGAAGCAGCGGGGTGGCCGTGCGCACTTGGCGGACGACGAATGCGGCAAGCAGAAGCCATGCCGCAGCGGTGGACCCGAGGGTGTGGGGCGACACCCAGCCGTAGTGGGCCGTCTCGACGATCGTGTACACGCCGAGCATGAGCCCGGCGGTGACGAGGACCGCGCCCAGCGCGTCGGCACCTGCGCGCAGCCCGGCGCCGCGGTCGGATTCCAGCAGCCGGGCGGCCAGCGCGGTAGCGAGGACGCCGACCGGGATGTTGACGAAGAAGATCCAGTGCCAGCTGAGCGCCTGGGTGAGAATCCCGCCCGCGATGAGCCCGGCCGAGGCGCCGGCGGCGCCCACGAAACTGTAGGCGCCGAGCGCCTTGGCCCGCTCGCGAGGCTCCGGGTAGAGCGTCACGATCATGCCCAGGCTGACGGCTGACACCATCGCCCCGCCGATGCCCTGCACAAAGCGCGCGGTGATCAGCATGGATGGGGTGGCGGACACACCACACAACGCAGAGGCGGCAGTGAACAGGGCCATGCCCGCGGTGAACATCCGCTTGCGGCCGGCCAGGTCGCCAAGCCGCCCGGACAGCAGCAGCAGGCCGCCGAATGCGATCAGGTAGGCGTTCATCACCCAGCTGAGGCCGGAAGCAGAAAATCCAATGGCGCGCTGGATCGAGGGCAGCGCCACGGTCACGATCGTGCCATCGAGGATGATCATCAGCGTCGCGGCGCAGAGCACGGCGAGGGCGAGCCCGCGTGACCTCCAAGGGGCCGCCGTAACGGTAACAGCCATGAGGTTGGTCTCCTGGTTCGCTAGATACCAGGAGAGACGATAGCGGATAGTCTAGATAAAGACAATATGCAGTGGAACTATCGGCCCAGCTGCCGTGGCCGCCGGACGGGCCTCTCGCACTCCACCGGCGTGGCAAGGTGCCCGCCGACCAGGTGCGAAAGCGCGCTGACGAACCGATCCCGTTCCCCCGGGCCGAGCGCCATGAGAACCTCACGATGCACGCTGTCCGCGATCTCCTGCCCAGCTTCAACTATCCGCTGGCCCGCGGCGGTGACCGCGACAATCCGGGCGCGCCGGTCGGTGGGGGATGCGCGCCGCTCGGCGTAACCCGCCTCCTCCAGTTCGTCGAGCGTCACCACCATCGTGGTCTTGTCGAGGTCGCACAGCTTGGCCAGCTCGATCTGGGTCAGCCCGCCCGGCATCGCCCGGACCAGGACGCAGTGGCCCCTCGGGGTCATGCCAATCTCGGAGAACGCCGCCGTCATCCGGGTCGCCAGCACATGGCTGGCATGGGAGAGCAGGAAGCTGATGTCGGGAACCGTCCGCTCGGTTGCTTTGGTGGCCATAACCGGCAGCATACCCCTACGGTCTTGCGCAAGATAATCTACCGTCAGACGAACTGCCAGACGCCTGGACCGTGGCCAGGAGGATGGCGGAGCGAATTCACGCGCACCTTCTAATCGCGTTCGTCAACCATGTGACCCTCCGGGGAGTCAGGATATATGTGGGGGGACAAATGAACGGAAGCGGCGGTGAAGCGTTGGACGGTGACGCGTGGCCGGGTGACGGCGACGTGGTCGGTGTGCTGGCGCGTCAGGACGCCACTCGGGCGCGGCGGGCTTATCCGCGGACCGTCATACTCGGTCCGGTGTTCGCGGTGGTCGAGCAGGCGGGCAATCAGTGGCGGGTGCTGCGCACGGGGGATTTCACCCCGCAGGGCGCCCGCGACGTTCTCGGCTCTCTTTTGCGCGGGGAAGCAGCCCGGGTGGGGCAGTCCGTCGGCAAGGAGGCCACCATCAAGCGTGCCGAGTTCCTGGCCGGGGCACGGCTGCTGGACTGGGAGCGCCATGACGAACTGGTCGTTGCTGAGCGGCGGTTCCGGGTCGCCCGGGTGGAGGAGTTCGTGCGGTTCGGGCCGGGTGGTCCCGAGCCACCACGCCCGACCGACGCCGATCCCCAGCCGTCCTGGCAAGGCCAGCGGGGCGCGGACCCGGCGCGGGAGTTCATGCTCTCGTGCGAGGGCCCAGGCAGCCAGGGATTACTGGCGGAGCGCTGGGACAGGCTGTCGGCGGACGGGAGAGTCCCGCCGGAAGTGTGGGCTGACGCCCGCTGGGCCCTGGTAACTCATCCGGAGGTTGCGCAGCTTCCGGCGCGTTTTGCCGTTGCGGAGATCCGCCACGACGGGCGCTGGCGAGCGATCACTGCCGCCACGATCTCGCCGCAGGCTGCGCGGGACACCTTGGCCGCTTACCTGTACTCCACCGCGAGTGCTACCGTGGCGGCCGGTGAGCTCGAGCTCGCTGATGAGTACGCGGCCGCGGCCACGGTGCTCCAGCACCGGCGCCTGGTCGGGCTGGCGGTGGCGGACCGGACGTTCCAGGTGATCCGCGTCAAGCAGCTGATGCGCTTCGGAGCCAGCGGCCCGGAACAGCCCCGGCGGTCCGACTTCGACCCGGATCCACCGGCCGAAGCCGCAGCGGGCGTACCGCCGGAAGCAGGCGGGTCACCGGGCGCCCCGGATCCAAGCGTCGCCTGACTGGTTGCGGCGGCGGGCGCGCCGTTGCACGTGACTGCCCCGGCGCGGGCCGGGTCCCTGGCAGCGGGCCGGTGAGTGGTCCCGTCAGCTCAGGCTGCGCCGGCGCGCTCCGCGTCGGCGAGCAGTGGCTCGAGCCGGACGCCCGGGTGGTCCCGCTGGAACGCCCGCAGGTGCCACTTGTCGGTGAACAGGGCCAGCAGGGCACCGTCAATGCGGCGCGTGAGCACCTCCGCGCTGCGCTGGCCGGCGAGTTCGGGGGCGCCTTCGGCGTCGGTGCGCCGGGCGAGGGAGTAGCCGAGATGCGACAGCTCGGACGGGGCACCGAATTCGTGCTCCAGCCGTTGCAGGACCACCTCGAACTGCAGCGGGCCCACCGCGGCGAGCACCGGTGCCTGGTCACCGCGCCGGTCCGACGCCAGCACCTGGATGACGCCTTCGCTGTCCAGCTGGTCAATGCCCTTGCGGAATTGCTTGTGCTTGCTGGAGTCCTTGCAGCGCGCGACCGCGAAGTGCTCGGGCGCGAAACTCGGGATCGGCGGGTACGCCACTGGCGTTCCGTCAAAGAGCGTGTCGCCGGGCCGTAGTGCGGTGGCGTTGACCAGGCCGATCACGTCGCCCGGATAGGCGACGTCAATGGTGTCCCGGTGCTGGCCGAACATGGCCTGGGCGTACTTGGTGGCGAACGGCCGCCCGGTGGCGGCGTGGGTGAGCACCATCCCGCGCTCGAACCGGCCCGAGCACACCCTCACGAACGCGACCCGGTCGCGGTGCGCGGGGTTCATGTTGGCCTGCACCTTGAAAACCAGGCCGGAGAAATCCTCGTCCACTGGCCGGGCCGCACCACCCGTGTGGTGGCGCGGCGCGGGTGCCGGCGCGAACTCGCACAGGGCATCCAGCAGGCGCCGTACCCCAAAATTAGGCAGCGCCGCGCCAAACAGCACCGGTGAGGACTCACCCGCCAGAAACGACGCGAGGTCCACCTCAGAGCCAATCTCTGCCAGCAGCGCAAGCTCCTCCGCAGCGGTGGTGTACGCCGCTCCTTCCCGGGCCGCCGCCGCCGCGGGACCGAACTGCTCCTCGGCGGCGCGGCCCGCCCCGCCCGGGGTCCGGGTGAAGACGGTGTAGGCGCCCGTCGCACGCTCGACCAGCCCGCGAAAGTCACCCGCCACGCCGACCGGCCAGTTCACCGGTGTGGGCCGCAAGCCGATCCGCTGCTCGATCTCGTCCAGCAGTTCCAGCGGCTCGCGGCCGGGCCGGTCCCACTTGTTCACGAAGGTGATCACTGGGATGCGCCGGCTGCGGCATACGTCAAAGAGCTTGAGGGTCTGCGCCTGCAGGCCCCTGGCGGAGTCCAGCAGCATGACAGCGCAGTCCACGGCCGCCAGCACCCGGTAGGTGTCCTCGGAGAAGTCCGCGTGCCCGGGGGTGTCCAGCAGGTTCAGCACCGTGTCCCGGTAACCGAACCGCAGCGCCGCGGAGGTGATGGAGATGCCACGGTCGCGTTCCATCGCCATCCAGTCCGAGGTGACACCCCGCCGCCCTGCCTTGCCGTGCACCGCCCCCGCCTGCCCGATCGCCGACGCGTGCAGCGCCAGTGCTTCGGTGAGAGTGGATTTCCCGGCATCGGGGTGACTGATCACCGCGAACGTACGCCGGCGCCCCGCCTCGGCGAGCACAGTGGCCGGGCCGGCCTGGCGCGTCTCCGTATCAATGATCGTCACCTGCGGTGCTTCTCCCTCCGTGCACATCCCGGGCTGCAAAGGCCCAGGCTCACTGCGTGCTTTTCTTCCCGGCGGCCAAACGGCTGCCGCTGCCCACCTTCGCATCGCCCGCTGGTGCCACAGCGTGGCAGTTACCAGCGCAGGCCGCAGCGCACTCAGGTAACAAACTGCCGCGGCGCGCTAATCCAGCCTGCAAAGATACCTGGCCATCAACCCAGCGCCGCACGCGGGCGGGTCCCCAGTACGCGAGGGGGCGGCGCCCTCCTGCGGAGGGCGCCGCCCGAGATACTCCTATCTAAAGGTTTCTACGGATCGACCACCACCGTGCAGGTGTAGGTGCCAGGCGGGAGGCCGTTGGCGGTCACGCTGACTGGGTCAGCGAATCCCGACGCGGGTTGTGGCGAGTTCCCGATGTTGGAGCTCGAGGAATCCACGCAGGTGATCTTGGATTGCGTGCCACCCACGGCCTCGGACGCCGCCGAAATCAGCAGGTCCGTGAGTGGGGTGTCGGTGAAGGTCTGGACGACCGCACCGCTCGAGCAGTCACCGTTCGTGTCGATTGTGACCGGAACCGCGCTCCCGTCGTCGATCTGGTAGCCGTTTGGCGCCGCGGTCTCCGTCACGGTGTAGTTACCAAACGCCAGGCCGGACGTGCAGGCTGTTCCGTCGCTGCCTGAGGTCAGCGTGGCGACGGTATTGCCGCCAGAGTCCTTGACGGCGAACGTGGCGCCCGCTAGCGGAGTGGCTGACGCCTTGCTCGATTCCTTGACCACTTCAATGGCCCCGAGCTGCTGCTTGTTCACATACGTGCAGGTCACGTGGCTGTTGCCGGTCACGGTTATGTTGGCCTGGAATGGGTTGGTGCCGTCTTGTGACCCACCTGCAGTACACGTCAGGCTTTCCAGCGCGAAGCCGTTCGGCTCGGCGCCTTCAGTGACGGTGTAGCTCCCGGTAGGCACGTTCGAGCAGTCCTCGGTGTTGGCCGCGGCGTCATTCAGTGTGAATGAGGTCGGGTCGCTGCCCGCGGGGGTGCAGGTCATGTTCGCCCCGGCGAGGTTCGAGGTGAAGCTGAAGTTCTGATCGATCCCCGCTGGGTCGGTGTGCTTGATGATCGTCACTTGGCCGCAGTTGGACAGGTTGAGATTGCCCGGTCCGACCAGGTCTTCCATCGCCGCGGTGGAAGAGTTGCCCGAGGTACGGCTGACCGCCCACGCCTTGCCGAAGGCGGTGCAGACGTTGGGACTGAACACGCCAGCCGCGGTCAGGTCGATGCCCGCCTCGCCGAACCGGCTCGGCCCAAGCACCGTGGATCCGCTCGGACCGATGGCGTCGGTCACGTTACCCGGGTAGGGGCTGAGCCCAGTGTTGACCGCGCCCTCGGCCGTTCCGGCCGGCAGCGTGACCTGTGTGCCCCAGCACGGCGGGGAGTCGCTGCCTACCTGGCAGGCACCGCTGGTGACCCAGCGTGAAAGCTGGAGCGTGGGAGTGGACGTGTTGCCACCGGTGAAGTCGTAAACGATGAGCATGTCCCCGGCCACACGTTTGACCAGGCCGCCAGACCCCGGACAGGCCCCGTTGGTCCCCTGGTTGAATTCGAAGGCCACATGGGCGCTCGGCGAGGTCGTGTTCTGCGGGATGCGTTCCCACGCCAGCGTCAGGAAGATGTGGCCCGCAGTGGCGCCGCTAGTCCCGACCGACGACGCGATATAGGCACTTTGCAGGTCGTCCTTGTTCGGCGCCCTGGAGCCGATGACCGTGGGACAGTTCAGGTCCTGCTTGGTCCCGCCGGCGAACCCGGTGTCCGAGCTCGTGGCCGCGGCGTCCGTCAGCCCGAGGAACGTCCACCCGCCGGTCGTCTTGGTTGCGGTCTGGTACGGGGCTGTCCCGGTCCAGGCGACGGGTGCGAAGCTGTTCCAGTCGAAATTAATGCCCGTGTCGGCGGCCAGGTTGCCGTCGTTGTCCTCGAAGCCGGCGGCGGTGCCGACCGGTCCGATCGTGACGGCGGCGGACGCCGATGCCCATGGCACCAGCAGCCCTGCTACCAGGCCCATCCCCGAGAGGGCTACGATGACCCTTCTTCTATCCATGTTCTCTCCTGTCTTGCCTCCCGGCCGCCGAAGCCGGCGGCCGGTTCAATCCGATGCGCTATGAACCGCCTTTCGTGCTATCGCGTGCAGAACTGGCAATCTGCGTAAAAAGAACACCCCGAGCGGGGGTCCAATTTGGGCGCACTCACCCCTGACTCGGCCACCGGCAGCGGGCATGCAAAACCAGGCCCAGCTACGGCGGATAGGCCGGATGGCCCGGCCTAGGCAGCAGCACAAATAGCGTGGCGCTGACAGGCTGCGCGACCACTGGCAGATACCGGCAGGACTCCCACCCCATGGGCGAGCTAGTTGCTGCCGACGTGAGTTATGATTGATTCCCAGGTCAGCGGTGGTGCTCGCACGCGACGGGCGCCCCCGTCGGGCAGCCCCGTATAAGGATCCTGACCCGGAAACATAGCCCCCCGCCATGTTTGAAGGATCTGTTCGTGGCTCTTCGGATTCGTTATATGAGCCCTGAATAGTGAAACTATCGGTAATGATCAGGCCTTGTCTAGACTCATTTGCGTAATCTAGTGATTACGCTCAGTAATGATTACTTTCGCTGACAACCGGGTGAATATCTACCGAACGGTACGGTGATCCAGGACGCGGCGTGTGCTGGTGGCCGGGATTCAATCGTTTGTTTCCGACTACGGCGGCAGTCCCGTGGCGCGGCGCGGGGCGAGGGTGATATCCAGTTGAGGACGCGCAGCGCGCCGAAAGTGGGTTGCGGTGGCGGATGAGCCGGCGGACCGAGGCGGGCATGGATCGCAGGGACGGTTTGCCGGGTTCGCCGGACCGCACACCGGCGCGGCCGGCTGAGCGGGACCGGTCACTGCTTCACCTCGGTCGTAGGATGCACACATGCTGATCGCAATCCTCAACCAGTCGAAGAACGTCTCCAGCCAGGAAGCAGCTGCCATGACGGAGGCGGTGGCGGCGCAGGTGCGGCTGGACGCCGCACCCCTGTGGGACCGGTCGCCCGCTGCCGTGGTGTTCTACACCGACCCGGCTGGCGTACCGGCCGCGGCCCATGCGATCACCCTGGTAGACGCGATCTCCGACCAGCCGAAGGGCGTGCTCGGCTTCCACACCGAGGACCAGCGGGGCAAGCTGTGGGGCGTGGTCGCGGCGCAGCCCGAACTCGACCACGGCGGCAGGGTGAGTGCGGGTGACTGGAGCGTATCTTCCGTTTTGTCGCATGAAGTTCTTGAGATGTTCGTGGACCCGAACTGCAACCTGTGGTCGAGCAATGGCCAGGGCGCCGTCTACACCCTGGAGGTCTGCGACCCGGTGGAGGCGCCAACCTACGTGGTCAATGGCGTGTCAGTATCCAATTTCGTCACGCCCGCGTGGTTCGACCCCCAGGCACCCGCGGAGGCTCAGTTCGACAAGCTGGGCCTGGTGCGCGAGCCGTTCAGCATCCTCAAGGGCGGCTACATGGTCTACGCCTCCGAGGGCAAGCAGCAGCAGGTGTTCGGCGACGAGTTCCCGCACTGGCGGCGGGACATGAAGTCGGGCCCGGCAGCGCGGACCCGGCGCCGCCTGTCGCAGGCCGCGGGCATGACCACCTGAGTCAGCTCCCTGGGGCCTCGCCCCGCAGGAACTCGATGTACCGGCTGGCGGAGGTCTCCAGCACCCGCCGGGCGTCGCGGTGCAGGACCGGCCTCCACCACCCGCCGTAAATTTTCTCAAAACGATAGTCGCGCAGACTCTCGACAACCCCGCGCACCGCGCGTTCCGGGAGGGGAAGCCGGTTGGGGGCGCTCCACACGAACGTCACCCGGTCTTCGCCCGGCGTCACGAAGATCGTGTCTCCGCTGAAGAGTGCGCCCGCACCGTCCGCGCCGCCGGCCCAGTGCACCACCGAGCTGCCGGGGAAGTGGCCGCCGCACTGCACCAGGGTGACGCCGGGCAGGACGGCTAGCGATCCCGCCCACGTGCGGACGGCGGGGTCGGGCCGGGTGAGCCACTGCGCGTCCGCCTCGGGCAGCAGGATCTCGGCGCTGAACGCGTGGCTCCACTCGACGATCGCGCCGTAGAAGTGCGGGTGACTCGCGCTCACGGCCCGCAGGCCGCCTTTGTTCGTGACGGCCTGGACCGCCGCCTCGTCCAGGAATCCGGGCGGGTCCCACAGCAGGTTGCCCTCGTCGGTCCGCACCAGCAAGGCACGCTGGCCGATGGCCACCGGCGGATCGATCCCGATGCCGGTCAGGCCGGGCTCCAGCTCACGGACTTCGCTGCTGTGGCCGGCGGCGGCCAGGTCCGCCGCAGTGGTCCACTGCTGGCCGGCGGCGGGCACCCACTGCCGCTCGTCGGCGCAGATGATGCACTCACTTGGCGGCGAGGCGGTCTCGGGGTAGTGGTTGCCGCAGGTACCGCAGATCCAGACGGGCATTGCGTTCCCTCCTTACTCCAGGCTCCCTGGCTCCTGGCTCCCTGGCTCCTGGCTCCCTGGCTCCTGGCTCCCTGGCTCCTGGCTCCCTGGCTCCTGGCTCCCTGGCTCCAGGCTCCCTGGCTCCAGGCTCCCCGGCTCCTGGCTGGTGATGTTGCCCTCGAGCCGGCGGAGCAGGTCTTCCAGCACTCCCACCTCCTCGTTGCTGACCCCGCGCCGCAGCCTCTGGTCGAAGGCAACGGCCGCGCTGCGGAGCCGGAGGAATGCCGCCTCACCTGCCTCGGTCAGCTCCACCATGTGCATCCGCCGGTTGGCAGGGTCGCGCCGGCGTGTCAGCAGTCCCTGTGTATCCATGGCGTTGAGGTGGTGGGTGAGGGTCGCCTCCCGGATGCCGACCGCCTCAGCCAGCTCACGCTGGTTACGCAGCCGCTGGCTCTTGAGGGAGATGAGCACGAGCCAGACCGGGAGTGAACCGCCAGCCCTGGCGAGGGCGTCGTCGAAGGCGCGGCTCACCGACCGGGCGCTGCGGCTGAGCTGGAGGCCAATGGGCGGACGTACCGGCGGTGACATATGCCCAAGCATAGCAGCTAGGTCTAATGATTTGATATCAAACCCTTAGATGATTATCGTCGGTGTGCCCCTGCTGCTTGGTCCGGTGGCGGGCCCGTTGTTCGATAGGGCGATCGTGGGCAGCGCCAGCTGGCGGTCTCCCTCGCGTCACCGCTGCGAGCGGAGGAATGCTTTGCGTTCCTCTTCGAGCGCCCCGAAGAACCAATCCAGAAGGGTCCCACTTTCTCGGAGCGCCACTTCCTCTTTTTTGTTCGAACGCCGGGAAACTGTATCGCTGGCGGCCCGCTGGGCGGGGTTTGTCAGCGTGGATCGCCCGGGGAGACCAGTCGCGCGAAACGGCGAAGCGATAGATCCATTCCCCACTGCGCAATCGGGCGGACCACCCACCATCCCAGCCTGCCCGCTGCTGCGAGTGGTAGCTGCAATTGCTCGGTCCACCGGAACTCACACCCGTCCCCGTCGGGTGCCACCTCAAGAACACCAGTGCCACGAACGACTCGCCCCGTGTGCTGCATGACGCACTTGTGTGGCGGATCCCAGTGCGTGATGACCATGGTGTCGGTGAAGCCGACCGGCCCGGCGCCGGTCCGTGCGGAAACCTTGGCGCCCAGGCCGTGACCACCGTCCACGTGTGTCCCGAGCATCCACCGGCCCTGCCGAGGCCAGTCCACCGCTTCCCGCCACACCGTTTCGGGGGGCACCGGCACTACGACTCGCGAGGTGATCTCAACCCCCGTGACCATGACCCGAGCCTAACCCTGGTACTCCCGGCAGTGACCATGACAGCAGGCCCGCCCGTGGCCACCTGCCGCTACCGCTGGCCCTGGCCGAGAGCGGTGGTGGTCGCGGCCCAGCCCTCGCGGGACGCTGGGGTAATGCGGTGCCCATCCGGTTGTGTCGCGGAGCCGTGCGTTGCTGACCCGCAGGGAGCGGGTGAGCGAGGTGAGACGGTCGCCGAAGAGCAATGCCGCCCGGCCCGGGCCACGCAGCCACATATCTTTGCCGGCGGCGTCGGCGAGCGCCGCCGCGTACTGGCGTTTGGTCAGTGGCTCGTCGTCGACCACGTTGAAGGTACCCGCAGGAGCATGCAATGCGGCAGCGACGGCCGCAGCAGCGTCGGTCATGTGGATCGAGGAGACGTAGCTGTCCGGCGGGCCCAGGATGAGGCCGATGTGGTGGCGGGCCTGGGCGAGCATCTGCTCGCTGTGGGTGGCGCCGGGACCGTAGAACCACCCGAAGCGCAATACGATCCCGGTCCCGCCGGCCTCGGAGAACAGGTTGGCGTTCGTCTCTGCGGCGATGTTGGCGCGGGCGATGGGGTAGGAGTCGATCGGCATGTCCTCGCCGATCCAGAGCGCGCCCCGATCGCGGTAGAGCATGCTGGCTGACTCCTGGATCACACGGCCGACACCCGCGTCGCGTGCGGCACCGGCGACAGCGGCTGAGCCTTCCGTGCGAACCCTGGCGTTGTCTCGCCAGGCCCTGGCACGCATGAAATGCGCCATGGAAGGGATGGCCGTAGCCAGGTTGGCGCGTCGTGCCCGGCGAACGCTGCCGCAAGCGCCGACCGGTCGAATAGGGAAACCGTGACGGCCCTGGCCCCCTGCCGCCTCACCGCAGCGGCTTTCTCCGGCGTGCGGGCGAGTGCGGTTACGGTGTGCCCCCGGCCGACCAGGACCGGAATCACGTGGCCGCCAATCGCGCCGGTCCCGCCGGTGACGAACACCCTCATAACGGAAACCGCACCCGTCCGTTGGCGGGCGGCAGATCCTGTCTAGTCAGACCAGAGCCGCCACCAGTCGCTGACGGCGCAGTGCCGCGGCCGGCAGATCGGCCGGAGCGCGAGGCCGACCCTGGGCTCGCTGGCGGCCGGTCCATCGGGCTCAGCGCAAAATGCACGGTCCGGCCCGTCTTCGCACGTAGCAGCCGGTGCATTGACGGAACAACGACGCGGTGGAGCATCGGGTACTTGCGCCCGAGCACCCGGGCCGCTTGCCGGGCCTCAGCACCTCGGAGCCGACGTGCCCGCATGTAGACACCTGTGCCGGTGGGCTTCCCGAACGCCGTGCTCGGCGCGAGTTCCACGTCAGGGTTGTTGCGGATGCGCCGTATCTTCCATGCCTTCTCGAAGCTGCGGGCGTACGCGTGCGGTCCTGCCACTGCGACGCTGAGCGCAGTGGCCACCGGGGTACCGTCGCGCTTGTAGGTTGTCAGCACCGCGGTCTTCTGCCGTGCGAACCGCGCCAGCACCGGCGAGGTCGTGTCCGCCACCTCCCCAACCACGTAGCCGAGCCGGCGAAGCCGCTGAACCAGCGCCACCAGAACCAGTAGCGAGATCAGGCCAAGCCCCCACCCGTCGGCGGCAGTCCCGCCGATCTCGAGGTCGGCAAGATGGTTCACCGCATGCACGGTGTTGCCGACGAAGAACCCAGCCAGTGCCACCGCGGCGGCATCCGCCCACGCCGCTGCCAGCAGCAGTGTCACCCCGATGGCTACCTGGAAGGCACCGGCGTCGTGGATGAAGTGCCTGCTGTAGGGGAACCCGGTGAACACAGCGAAGGAACGTGGGGAGGCCAGGCACCAAACGCCGGCGGCGAGCATAAGAGTTCCCGTCCCAAGCAGCACCAGCGTTGTGAGCATCCGCCTCGCATCCTGCATGCCTGATTCGGTCTGTTCATCTGCCTTCATGTCATCACTTCGTGCGCTGTGCGGGCGCGGGCTGTGCGCCAGTGCATGGCGGACATGGCATCGGTCCCATGAATCCGCAGAGCGACCCTCCTGCGCCGTCACACGATCCTGTGCTGTTTCTCTTTGGACACGCCTACCCCTGCGCGCGTGACAACACGGCCCGCATCCGCCAGGCCCTGCCTGCAAGTGTCACGATGTCCTGAGCGCGGCCGTAGTGGCAGAAATGGGAATCGAGGTGCCATGGACAGAGTGGGCGAGGTGCCGGACCGGTATCTCTCGGATGAGCAGCGCCTCATGCGCGAGACCTGCCGACGTTACGTGGACGGCGTTGTCAGGCCATTCATCGACGGCAACCGGGAACGTGAGTGGCTGTTCGAGCCGGCCCGGCGCCTCCCGGCCGAGATCCTCGACGGGGCCGACCGGACCGGACTTCGCGGCCTTGGTGTGCCCGACAAATACGGCGGCGTGGGGCTGGACCCGGCGACCGAGGCGCAGACGTTCTCGATCATCGCGACCGAGATCGCGCGGGGCGACTCAGGGCTTGCCGACAAACTCGTTCAGAACTGGAAGATCTCGGTGCTGCTGCGGGCGCTTGCTCCCACGCACCTGCAGGACGCGTGGTTCCCCCGCTATATGGCCGATCCGCAGTTCCTGATGGCTCACTGTCTCACCGAGCCGCGGGGTGCCTCCGACCGCTGGCTGCCCTACAACGTGCCCGAGGCGAACATGGACACCAAGGCGGTCCAGGAAGATGGGCACTGGCGGATCAACGGGCGCAAGCAGTTCATCAGCAACGGGTACGACGCGAGCCTTTATGTCGTGTACGCGAACACGGACCGGTCGGTGGGCATGCTTCAAGGCACGAGCAGCTTCCTCGTGCCGCGCGATACGCCCGGTCTCGAAGTCACCCGGTGCAACGAGACCGTCGGCGGCCGGTACATGAACAACGGCGAGATCGTGTTCGAAGACTGCCGGGTTCCTGATGATCATCTCCTCGCCCACGATGATGCGCTGAGCAAGGCAGGTGTCTACTTCCGGCCCGGGAAGATCATCCAGGCTGCCAAGAACCTCGGCATCGGCATCGCGGCGTTCGACGACACCGCCGCGTTTGTCCAGGATCGGGTCCAGGGTGGCCGAATCCTCATCAAACACCAGGCCGTGGCCGTGCGGCTTGCTGCGATGGCCACCAAACTCGAGGCGGTGAGCGCGTTGCTGCGGCGTGCCGCGCTCGCCGTTGATGGGAACGACCCGGAGGCGACCCGCCTGTGCGACATGGTGAAAGTGTTCGCATCGCAGGAAATCCTCGAGGTCTGCCAGCACGCGGTCGAACTGCATGGCGGCTACGGGGCCATGCTCGAGGTGGGAGTCGAGAAATACTTCCGGGACGCCGCGGTGTACCTGCACATGGATGCCACCGTCGACGTGTCCAACTTCAAGATTGTGCGTGCGCTCTTCCCAAGCACCGCCGGAGCCTATGCGGGCCCGGAATGAAACGGGCGGTGCAGAAGGCCCAGGTTCATGTCCGCTGACAAGTTGCTGCCAGGAGAGTTTTCGGAGATCTCGTCCCTGCCTTCGAGCAGCCAGATGTCCTGGTGTTCCGTTCGGTTGCCGCTGCCACGCGACGTGGCAACAGCACGCGGGGAACTGACAAGTAGTGGCTGGTGGGCCCGCCGGAACGCCGGCGGGCCCACCAGTGAGGTGCCCGGTCAGTGCTTGGCGAAGAAAACGTCGGGGTCGGCGCGGCCGTTTGGGTAGAGGAAGTCGGTTACCTGGTCACGGTTGTCGCCCCAGGCGTAGTACTGGTGGGTTCCATCGCTGACATTGGCGATGTAGTCGCCCATGTAGCCGAAGGCGATGATCGGGTCGAACGGCGGGAACGTCAGTGTCCCGGGGGACGACTGGGTGGTGACGCGCTTGGTCGCGAATGTCTTCCCGTTCTTGGAGGTGCCTGCGAAGACATCGAGCGTCTTGTTGGAGTTGCGGTGATAGTAGAGCAGGTGAATGCCCGAGCTGTCCGAAGATAGCGCTGGCTGGACTTCGTTACCGGTGCCCTTCGTGACAAACGACGAAGCCCAGGTCTGCCCGCGGTTGGTGGAGGTGGCGAGCTTGATGTGGCTCTTGCCCAGGGCACCGTCGTTCCAGGCGACATAGATGGTCTTGCCCAGCAGGGTGATCGCTGGGAATTCCGCGTCGCGCATGTACCGGCCTGGCCCCAGGAACAGCAGCCCATTCGGGACCGCCTGAGTCACGCTGGCGATCTTCACACCGGGCGCGAAGGTACGGCCACCGTCGGTAGACCGGAAGATCCACTCGGAAAGCTGCGGCTGTGCCGTGCCCGTGCAGTGCGGGTCCTTGACGGCGATCTTTTCCGCCGCCACATAGAGCGTGCCGTTCGCGTGGTTGACGACCGGTATGGCCCCGATGAACTGCTGGAAGGAGCATCCCCTTTCATCCAGGGAGATCTTCTTGGCGTAGGCATGATGCCAGGTAGCCCCCCCGTCGGTGGAGCGGGCGACAGGCAGGCCGGTGAATTCTGCGCCGGTGTTGAGGTTAAAGGAGAAGTCGTCCCAGGTGGCGTAGATGTCGTCGTGCGACGTGTTCACCGGGTCGGGACCCGCGGTAACGGCGTCCTTATCGGCGAAGTAGAAGATGTTGAACGGCGGCCGGAACACCGGCACCGGGGTTCCCCACGTCTTGCCGCCGCTGGTTGACTTGGCGACCGTAACGTCGAGGTTGAAGTTGAATGCGTCAAAAGAGAGGTTCGAGAAGTACATCGAGCCCGTGCGGTCGCTGGTCATCCACGGGTCGCCGAAATTCACGAACTCTGGCGTGTTGGGGAGCGGGCCGCCATCGGTGAAGGTGGCGCCGCCGTCCGCCGAATAGG
>WNGL01000912.1_pt1 | contig 43263 bp, 30 predicted proteins | sample 5400591 | NCBI WGS metagenome assembly WNGL01 (sample SAMN13153377, study PRJNA577476) | soil metagenome | isolation source: 80 cm soil or saprolite under Garry oak tree replicate 1 | place: USA:California | collected 2016-06-15
TCCACCCGTGCCACGGACCGGCATCGCCGTGAGCTGCGAATCCGATATAGACGATCCCATTCAACAGCAGCAGGCCGGGCCGCTGGTTCTGCCACTCCGGGTCGAACGTCAGCTTGCCGCCCGTACTGCCGTTGCCCGTGCCCGATACCGTTGCTGTAATCACAACCGGGCCGCCGAACTTCTCCGCACCCGAAGTCAGATCCAGAGCATGCAGGCGCTGCACAAAGCTCGATCCCTCCTCGGTCTTGCTCACCACGTACAGCGTGCCCGACGCTGCATCGATTACCGGCGTTCCAGTGATACCGACTTCCGGAATAATGTCTGTGCCAACGATATTCGACGACACCGTCGTCGCTCCCGATGCCGCGCCGTGCGCCGTGCTCAGCATCGACGCAGACCACAATGGGTTCGCATTACTGCCGCTGTTCGTGTCCGCATCGAACGCATACACGCTATCGTGCTCGGTCGCCACAAATACGACGTTGCGCGACGCGCCGCCGATCGTCACGTTCTGCACGTAGAGCGGCTCCGCGTAGACATAACCGTCCACGGCATGCGAAAACAACTTGCCAAACTGAGATGGACTTACATTCGATGGCGTAAGAATCGTCTCATTCACGTTTTGGCCGGTGCGCCCGATGTCGTTGCGCCACGTCGTCACGTTCAACTGCGCGTTAAGCGCCGCGCTCGCCAACAAAAGCAACAGCCCCGCCGGCAGAAAGCCGCGCAGAACCTTCGCCATCACCATCTCTTTTTTCAGACTCGTACTCGAACTCAACATGCAGACGACGCCCCTGACCCTAAAACCATTCCTCGATCAAGGGCCATTCACACCCAACAACCCTGATCCACTGCACCCACTCGCGGAAACAGTATGCCCGCCGCACTAATACGGCTTAGCAAATCTTGAAGTCAATTCATTGACAATGGAAGCACGTGGGTTGGAACTAGCTCAGGACGCTAATTCTAGATGGTCAACGCAGGCTCGCCTACCCCACATAAGTAACACGCAATGGTCACCTTAGATTGCCGGCTGGCCTCGATAGCAACCGGCTCCCTGAACGGAGTGGTTCTCCTCTTCGATTTGCGCAACAGCGGGAACCGGAGTACTGAAGACAGAGGCTTCCTATCAGACTTCATCATCTGCTCTCAGCCAAGATGTCTCAGGGAGTCAATCCGAAGGCGGCAACCTTGCTTGAAAGAGCAAGATATACGCGCCCATTGGCAACAGTTGGAGGAACCCAGCGAATTGCATATCCGAGGCTTGGGCTCGCGTAGAGCACTTTGCTGACGTCCGTCGCGTCATTTGCATGCAGCGTTGCAGTCGCAAAATCGAGTGTCCACACGATTCCATTTGTGTTCCCGCTAGAAGAGACTACCGGGTCTGATCCCGGCCACAGATATGTATACGCTCCCTTTGAAACCGGAGTCGCGCTGAGCATCCCGGTGCTTGAGTCCAGCACAAACATCTTTAAGACATCGTGGTTAGGCGCGAAGTAAACATTCTGCTTCCACATCGCCGGTGAGTTATAGCAGGGTTGGCCAGAGTCTCGGAAGCTCCCTGTGTTCCCGACCTGATGGTCGAGTCGCTGGACGATGTTGTCACTTGTCGTGCCACGATTACCCAAAATATCCCGATTGAGAACATAGATGGGCGTCGGCTTGCCGCAGACGATCAACTCATGTGGGAATGGTCCTGCCTGATCCGGAACAACGATCACGCTACCAGAGCCAAGATCGATATCATTCTGATTCAGAGTCGCGTAATCGTAGGGAGTAAAGTAGTCCAATTCCTGCAAGCTCGGACTTAGTTTCACAACACTCTCTCCGTAATTGTTTGTGCTTACAGTTCCGTTCCCGGTTGAGATGTATATATTTCCGCCGCTGTCGGTCGTGGGAGACGCACCCGACATCCATAATCCAGCTTCGCTGCCGGTTGGCGTCGGATTAAAGACCGCCTTCTGTTCCAACGTGGTTGCGTCGAAAGAGAACAGCAATCCGTGATACGGCGCCCGATCCTCTATGGAACCAAAGGCCACGTACACATTTCCGTTCGCGAGGAGCAGACCTGGGCGCTGAAATTTCATTACCGGCGGAAGATCGGGATTGGTAATCAGTTCCGGATTGGCTGTAACTTCCTTGCCCGTGATAATACTCAGCGCATGCAGGCGATGCGGGAAGTAGGTTGCGTTGTTCTCGGACGTCTCGGCTACAACATACAGCACCTGCTTGACTGGATCGATCACAGGAGTGCTGAGAATCCCTGTCTGCGACGAAATACTCAAACTGGATCCTGCAACGGCAGTGACGCCGGTCGAGAGGAAGCTGGTCTTCCAAAGCTGCGTGCCAGTGTCTGCGTCGAGAGCATAAACACTATCGTTGTTGGTTGTGACGAACACCGCGTTTCGCGCTTTGCCGCCAATGGTCACGCCATTCATATACAACGGCTGTCCCCAAATGCCCCCATCGAGACCCACACTCCAAAGCTGTACAAACTTTCCAGAACTTACGGTGGCCGGAGTGAGAGCAAGTTCGTCCGCTTGCACTCCGGTACCGGAGTTTACATTCTTTCGCGTGGTGTAGTTCACGACGGTTACAGAAGCTGTGGCAGTTGCCGTGTTGCTGGCATTTGAAGTGGAAATTGCCTTGATGCTGCAAGCGCCTGCCGAAGTTGGCGCGGTGAAGAGACCGCTGGTGCTGATGGTGCCGCACGACGTTGACCAGGTAACCGACTGGTTCGCTGTAAACTGCGCCTGACCGATGGCATGAAGTGCAACATTCAACGGCGTGATCATGACCGAGCCAACGCTTGACGTAACGGTCACCGTTGTCGATGCGTTCTGTCCGCCGCTGGTGGCCGCAGCTGTAACCGCGCAGGATCCAGTCGATGCTGGTGCTGTATACAATCCACCGCTTGTGATTGATCCACAACCCGCTACCCATGTGGCAGCAGCGCTTGCGGTGAATTGAATCGTTCCGCCCACGGCAACGGAGGGGTTAAGCGGCGAAATGGTAAAGCTTGAGCTACCCACACCGGAAAGAGAAACGGTTTGAGGGCTGTTTGTTGCAGAATCGGTGAAGTTGAGCGTTGCCGTGCGTGTGCCAGTAGCGGTCGGCTTGAATACGATTGTGGCAGTGCAATTGGAACCGGCAGCCAGACTCGTGCTGCAGGTCTTGCTCGATAGGCTGAAGTCCGCGATGTTTGCGCCGGAGATGGCGATGCTGCTTATGGTGATCGAGGTCGTGAGCCCGTTGTGCAACTGCGCCGATTGAGATACGCTGCTGGACCCAACCGCAGTGCTTGCAAACGTAAGGCTCGAGGGGCTGACGGAAACGCTGTTCGGCGCAGTTCCCAGGCCCGTAAGGGAAACGGACTGAGGAGTGTTGCTGGCAGAATCGTTGAATTGCAAAGTTGCTGCGCGATTGCCGGTTGTAGTTGGCGCGAAAACGACGGACGCGGTGCAACTGGCCGATGCAGCGAGCGTGGATCCACAAGTCTTGCTGGAAATCTGGAAGTCACCGGGATTGGCGCCGGAAAATGCAATGCTGCTGATGGTGATCGAGGTAGTGCCGCCATTTGTCAGCGTGACAGCCTTGGCTCCGCCTTTGTTGCCGACGGCGACGTATACCCAGTTCAGGCTGGTTGGCGATACAGACGCGCTGCCAGAAGCCGCTGCCCCCGTGCCTGACAGCGCCACGGACTGCGGACTATTGGTCGCGCTGTCCGTAAATGCAAGTGTCGCAGTGCGAGTGCCCGTCGCGCTCGGTTTGAATGCGATGCTGGCTGTGCAATTGCCTGAAGCTGCCAGGCTCGTTCCACAGGTTCTGCTTGAGATCGCAAAATCCGTCGCATTGGCGCCGGTAATCGCGACATTGCTGATGGTGATCGAAGTGGTGAGCCCATTGGACAGCGTTGCCGTTTGCGTGGCGCTAGTAGACCCAACGGTCGTGCTCGCAAAGGTCAGGCTTGTTGGGCTGGCGGAGACTGTACCGCTCGGGGACGTTCCTAGGCCGGTAAGAGCGACAGTCTGAGGGCTGCCGCTGTCAGAGTCATTGAAGTTCAGCGTCGCACTGCGAGACCCGGTCGTGGTCGGTGCGAAAACGATGTTTGCTGTACAACTGGCGGAGGCGGCGAGCGAAGATCCGCAGGTTTTGCTGAACACCTTAAAGTCGCCCGGGTTTGCGCCGGTAAACGTGATGCTTGAGATGGTTATTGCGGAAGCATTCCCATTAGTAAGCGTGACTACCTTCTGGCCGCCAGTGTTGCCAACGGCGACAGAAACCCAATTGAGGCTCGTAGGCGAGACAGAGACGGCTGCAAGACAACTCATCGCTGGAACCATGCAGGGTGTGATGATGGCTTTCCCTGCAAAGCTCAACTGCTTGAGCGTTGACGCTCGGGAATTCGTTGCGCGAAGCGCTCTGAAAAGCTCATGGAGATTTGTGAATCCGGCAACTGAAGCGCGACCAAACCCAGAGCATATGCACATGGCCCCTCCAGGGAACTTCACAGTGCTTGTTTGAGCAAAGAGCGAATTGCAAAATCAACAAAACTTAAGAATTGTGCAGTCTTGTATCCCGGAAGGAGGCCCTTGGAATCTCAAGAATTCAGGAGTGAACTAGTTTGCCAGACACTCCAGTCTTTCCGCTGTAGCACACCACCCCGCATGCCTACGATGCCGGACTTCATCCGGAGGGTTGCTCAATCTCATAAGCCTGCACGACGATTCCCAATCTCTACGAGCAAGTTCAATCGGCGAATACAATTTATTGTTACGCGCAGCGCAGGTGGCGCGACATTTACTCATGCCGACATATTGAGCATCCTGCTTGACGAGTTCAATCGGGAATACCACGAAACGCCGAATGTCAGTCTGTTCAGAATCGCGGATCTGTCGATCGATACGTGAGTTGTGGCTAATTTCCAGCGAACTCTAAATCAAATTTGCCGTCACAATTTTGAACTATGTCCCCCGCTCGCCTTCGAATCCCACTACGGTTTGAATTCCTTACTCTCCGTAACATCTACCGTTGCCTGAATGGGCAGTTTGTCGCTTGAGCCGCCGGCCAGCAGACGCACCTGTTCCTTCTCCACGCTCCATGCATGATTGGGTGTATCCCAGTAAGCGAGATCGCGCGCCTTTAACTCAAATGTAACTTCCTTGACTGCGCCGGACTCGATTCTTACGCGCCTAAATCCCTTCAACTCCAACTGAGGCCGCGTGACTGCGGAGCCTAAGTGCTGCACGTACATCTGCACAACTTCGTCGCTGGCGACCTTGCCGGTATTCTTCACTTTCACGGTGACTTTCACGTTTCCGTCGGCTGCTATTTTCGGCGTGCTCAAGCTGAGCCCCTCGTACGAAAACGTCGTGTAGCTGAGGCCGTAGCCGAAAGGATAAAGCGGCTTCTCTTTACTGTAGAGATAGGTGCGACCGTGCAGCAGGTTGTAATCAAGGATCGGCAGCAACTGAGCGTCGCCAGTCGGCCAGGTTTGAGTTAGCCTTCCCGCAGGAGAATAATTGCCAAAAAGCACATCGGCGAGTCCGTTCCCTTCCTCCTGGCTGTTGTGAGTCATGTGAACGATGGCAGGAAGATTTTCCTGACTCCAGACAATCGCGTATGGGAAGCTCGACCGCACCACCTCAATCGTCCTGGGATTCGCGGCGAATATCTTCTTCACCAGATCCTCTTGCTCCAGCACGATGGTCTTGCGGTCCACATCTTCCTTACCGTTTGAAGGTGTCGGGCACTGATCCCAACCCGCGTTGCACTCGGGATGATTGCCCACGACAACAATCGCCACGTCCGCCTTGTGACCGATGGCCTCAGCTTCTTTGAGATTTGAACCATCCGCGAAAAGAACCTTCACTCCGTTGCCTGCGGCTGCGCGAATTCCCTCAAGAATGGTGACGCCGTAAGGATAAGTGCCGCTGTACCAATCTTGCAGAACCTGATCGGTCCATCGGCCAATCACCGCAATGGTCTTCAACTTCGCGCGATCGAGCGGCAACGTGTTCTTCTCGTTTTTCAAAAGAACAATCGATTCGTCTGTTGCAAGTCGCGCCAGCGCGATGCTCGATTCCCTCTCCCAAGGCGGGATTTCTCCGTCTGTCTCCGTGCCGATCTTTGCGTAGGGATCGACGCCCGGACGATCAAGTTCGCCCAATCTCAGGTAAACGGTGAGCAGGTTCTTGAGCGCGGCGTCCATGTCGGCCTCGGTCAGCAAGCCGTCTTTCAAGGCTTTCGTCAGGTCGGGCTTGTATGTATCGAGAAAATGATTAATGCCCGCCTTCACCGCCGCCGCGGAACCATGCTCCTTGTCTGGAAAAGCTTTGTGCGAGCTGATCAACAAACCCAGCGCTCCGCCGTCGGTGCAGATCAGGCCGTCATTTCCCCATTCCTTGATCATCACGTTTTTGAGCACGGGGTTGATCGTCATCGGAGTGCCGTTCCACGCGTTGTAAGCCGCCATCACCGCGCGTGAACCGCCTTGCTCAAAGCCCATGCGGAAGGGCACGGAATAGTATTCGCGAAACAGGCGCTCGTCGAAATCAGAAGACGTGTGCGTACGCCCGTCCTCGTTTTCGTTGGCGAGAAAATGCTTCATCAGCGAAGCCGATTGCCAGTGCTTGGGGTCGGGACCTTGCAGGCCTTGCGCGAAAGCGACGGTGAGCGTTCCGACTAAAAATGGATCTTCGCCGTAGGACTCCTCGGTTCTGCCCCAGCGCGGGTCGCGGCTCAAGTCGGCATTTGGCGCGCGGATCACCACGCCGCCACGATCGAATACAGGATTCTGGTAATAGTAGCGAGCTTCGTAGCCTTCGAGAGACGCGATCTTCTTGAGCAATTCTGCATCCCACGTCGCGCCGAGCCCTTTCTCCTGCGGAAAAGTCGTGGTCGGAACTGGCTGGCGTCCGCGCCCGCCCCAATCTCCCGGACCGCCGAGCGCGAGGCCATGCAAACCTTCCACCTGACCCGAGAAGACCAATCCCAGCCGTTCGATCCTGGGATGGTCTGACATGAGGAGCACCTTCTCGTCGAGCGTCAACTGGCTGAGCAGATTTTGAATGCGTGCGCTGTCGGAGAGCGTTGTGTCCTGGAAAGGATACGGACCTTGCGCGAAAGATAACGGCGCTGTGCCGGCGACCCAAATCAATGCCAGCGCTATTGCGAGAGCCAAGAGCCTACTGAACCGTAAACGCATCGCGATCTTCTCCTCGGTTTGAACACCGAAGATTACCACAGCGCGCGAAGTACGCTTTGAAGTAAATCGATTGATGCGGATTTTGAGGAGACTCGGGGAGGTCGTTCTGAATGATCTCAAGTCAATTACGCTGCTGCTTGACGGTCTCACCGAATCCCCGCTCGGCGCGGTCGGAAATCCGCCGGGCGGGGCTCGATGAGTTGATGCGCTAATCCGTGGGGCGCAGGGCGTGGGTAACGACGTAAGTCGCCACGGCTTCCCCAAGTACGTTGGCACGAACGCACGAGGTTCGGAAATGGATTCCCCCAAAGACTCGCGCACTGTTGATCTCCTCCACGGCTGCCGAGAAACTCGCAAAGCTGCGCGGTTACGGTGAATGGGGTGTCGTCGCCGAAGATGCCACCCAGGATGGCAGCCCCAGCGCCGCTCACCGTCGAGCGGGAACCGGGTTCCCTCTGGGCGGCGTGGTCGGTGGGGGAGTCATATAGCTGAGTGGGAAACCACGAGCCCACCACGCCGCCCACGGCTCGCAAGTATTCCCTCCCACCACCCCGCCTCGGCGCCAAAAACCAGCCGTTTCAATAGCCTCGCCGATGCGGAGCGATTCCAATGGCTCGCGATCTCACCGCTTTCATACAACCGTTTGCATCGAGTTTTGATCTCACTACCATTCGCGGCGAGGAAGGAGAAGCTATGCGATCGATGTGGAAGGACTTCGCACGACTATTGCTCGCAGGGGCACTTGCTACTCCGGTGCTGATGACCGGATGTACGGTTCACGCGCGCTATTACGACCCTTATTACCGTGACTACCATCCCGTTTCTGGTGAGGTGGTCTTCTACGGCCAGTGGGAGCGAGATACTCACCGGGAGCACAGGGAACTTAGAGAACGAAGGGAAGAAGAAAAAAAGGAATACTGGGAATGGCGGCACCATCACGAAGACCACCATTAAACGAACCACATAGACTCGAATTGGACGGATGGACGGGGCGCGTGGCCCAGACTAAACCTGCCGCTAAACTGGGTGCCCCGTTCTCGTCCGCCGCGGCGGATGAGATGTGGGAAAGCGAAACGGCGGGGGACCACACCAACGAGATTACAAATCAAAATGAACTGTCATCCTGAGCGAAGCGTTTCCCAGCGGAGCCGAAGGACCTGCTTTTCGGACACTCGCAATCTGCACGAACATGGGTGCCATTCATCACGCGCATTTTGCGTCATGAGTGGGAGTCCACGAACCTCCGCACAGCCGCTTCCGATGTAGAATTCTCATTACATGCCCGGAGGGAGGCGGGGGTTTCAACCCCCGCATAAAGCCAATAAAATTGACGACGGCTTTGCTGCTTGCAGACACCCGCAATGTTTTGAAAGGGCACGGCTTCAGCCGTGGGTGGCCCATCCATGGCGCAGTTCCTTCGCGTCATGGGTGGGAACGCAAAACCCATCCACTACCCTGTGTCATCCTGAGCGGAGCGCGTCTGGGGCCCCGCGGACGGTCTCATCGTCCGTGGGGTAAGCGGAGCCGAAGGACCTGCTTTTCTGTTGGGCCACTCCGCAGCTTACCGGCTCTTCGAGCGTGAGCTTGAACAAGTGCGACTCCGCTATGGGTTTGTGGTCGCCGGATATGTGCTGATGCCCGAGCATGTTCACTTGCTCTTGGGAGAGCCGCCGGTTTCTTCCCTGTCCGTCGCCTTGCAGGTGTTGAAACAGAAGACCTCGCGAAAGCTGAAGACGATTGGGGATACGCAGTTCTGACAGCGCCGTTATTATGACTTCAACGTACATAATGAAGAGAAGCGCATCGAGAATCTGCAATACATGCATCGAAACCCGGTCAGGCGCGAACTCGTGGCCAAGCCGCAAGATTGGCCCTGGTCGAGTTTCACGCATCATGCCACCGGCGCTCTAGGCACAGTCGAGATCGAGTCGGCATGGACAGCGCAACGACGAGAGGCGAACAAGATGCTGGCACGTGGGCCTTCGTACAGCCCACCCTTCGCAAAGAGCGCGAAGGATGGGGCACCCGCAGATTTGGGCTTGGGGTGAAAGTAGACAGCGCAAGGGTGGGCCAACCGCCTATACGGCCTCCAGGCGCGATGGCGGAGCATTCTGAACGAGAAAATTTTGGATTGGAGCGGACCACCGATGACTGATGACTATAGTTGCATAAGTAACCTAGGGTAATGCTGACGTAAAGCAAAAAATGCGCTCTAGTAGAACTAGCTCAGGCTCCAAACCTGAGCGGGCCGGTTCCAGAGGACGGGGTTAGGTTGCGGTGTCCAAGACCACGACCAAACCGCCCTCTGGACCCTTTCTACGGGAAGATTAGCAAAATGTACCTATAGTAGACCGATAATCAGCGGCGTTCTCAGCACCGAAGTACCGATCATCCGAGCGGACGATAGGCTAATAAAATACGAAACTGAATCTAATTCTGTTTACGGACGGAAAAGATCCCATGTGGGCTATTCGGGAGATGTGTTCAAGATTTTGACCCACCCTCCCGCATTCATCAATCCTTCTTTAGAAAGGGCTTTAGTGATCCCTCGACAAATTGATTCGGCTTCCATCCCTTTAATAATCGGTCAAGCAGGAAGTAGTCCGCAGCGTTGAGGCCGATTCCGGCGGCGATTCCGGCGGCGGGTGTCATCACGAGGCCAGCTAGGGCACTGAGTCCTGTCATCACGACGAATCGCATGGACTTTGAAGGAAGCTTGTCAGCCCAGTCGGTTGCAGCAATGCTTTTGCAATAGTCGTCCCGTAGAAGAGAGTCTTCCCCTGTCTGCTGAATCCATTCCTTGAATCTTTGGGCCTGCTCAACGAGGCGGATTACGTCGCGAAAGTTCCGTTCGCCGCTGTTCACGGCTTCTCTAATCGACCTAGACCCATCGATAACTACTTCTTGAAACGCTTCTAGCTTCTCCTTTCCTGCAGTGGACTTCCGTATTATCTCTTCCACTCTGCTGGAGACGATTATGCTTTTGAGTGGGTCAACGGCGAATTCCGAGCTACTTCTCGATGCAAAAACAATATCGGGTTCGGCAGCCGTGATATGAGCCAAAAGAAACGCCGGAGTGAGGGAAGCGTCCTTTACTGCCACGCAGCGGTGGAAGAGTGAGTTGGCTTCGGCGAAATCGATATTTGTATCGTAGCGAATTCCGAACTTTGGCACTGTTTCGGGCCTGAATACCAATGAGGCCGGAAGAGTATATTCCGGCACTAGGTACGACAAAGTTCTTCTGACGGCTTCTTCAAGGTAACCCCGGTTCTTTAGATCGTCCTGAGAGCCTTTAATAATTGCATTGTCGTATTCCGCTCGCTGAACAGCTTTATTTAACCTATTGAAGATACGATCTGCTTTGCGCCCGGATATCCCACCCTCCTCGTCTGCAACCTTCCGAGCATTCATTGGGAACCTGAATTTTGGGGATGACATCAACCCGAGGCTGTGGCACGTTCCGACATTTGTTTCTACAGAGGTGATCGCGGTCATGTTCTCCATGAAGGCAATCTCAAGGTTTCCCATGTCGCAGAGTTCTAAGAGTTCTTCTGCCCCGCAGATTCTGACTAGATTAGTGAAGGTCCCTGGTGCTGTTATAACGCGGACCCTCCTATAGAACACCAAGCATTCCGCCAGTAGCCCGGCGTCAATGCTCGCATTCGGTGATCCGAACGGCCCCAGCGTGATTGAATCGAACATATAGAGAGTCTCTTCTTACAGAATAACCCTGGATCTCATCTAGAGACGTTCAGGCGGAAAACCAAAATCACCTTACGACTAAGCATCTGCTAACCTTCTGTCCATGAACCTAAAGCTACTCCAACTTCAGCAGAGGATTCAGGCATTGGAGGCAATTGCCGACGATGTGATCAACCTCGCGAACAAGCAAAGCGCGAATCAGGCAGTGCAACCGGAGCTAAATACCAAAGGGCAGCGATGGTATCGCGGTGCAAGAGAGATCATGGTGCAGCAGAAGTCCTCCGGTCTTGTCGAGTTTGATCAGTGCTATACCGCCTTCATTAAGGACGTAATAACGGGCAGTGCATATGCGGTTGGCAGCGGCTTAATAACGTACCTGGAATTCGTGGGTGAGTTTAATTCCGCTCGCGCGCTGCTTATCGCAGTCGCAGAAGAAATAGAGTCACGCGAACTCCCCTTGAAAACACAGCTCAGCCTCGCGATTTCAGCAGATGAATTTGATCGTGCTTTGGAACTAGTGGACTCTTCCAATGGCGATGAAGTTCTTCTTAGGGCTGGCGGTGTGATCGGGAGAGTGGCGCTTGAGAGGCACCTCTGGACAGTTGTTGAGTCGCACGGACTAACGGTGGAGAAGAATCCGCCCCACAAGAAAATGGCTGACACTCAAGACTTGCTGAATACCCTCGTAAAAGCCTCCGTTGTGACGCCAATTCAAAAATCAGAAATGGATTCGCTCTTTACCGTCGGCAACAATTGCGCTCATCCCAAAGAGGTGGTCATGAAGAGCGACGTCCAGAGGCTCATCAGCAGGGGGCGAGAACCGGCGTCAGTGATCCTCTAGTTAGGATCACAGGTGCCGGGTGCCCCAGGCTAAACCTTGCCGTGAAAATGGGTGCCCTGTCCTAGCTCTGCTAGGGCGGGGTAGGGCCACGCCTCCTCAACAATAGATCATCCCTGGAACGGTCAACGTCTCCTCCATCGGCGGGTTCACCCAATCCGTACGATGTGAGGATGCTCATCCTTGACGCAGTTACCTCGCGGCAAGGGTGGGAGACCACGAACCTCAGCGAGCAAACTATAAGATCGGCCCGTTCCCTTCCTGTCCTGCCCCCGTGCCAGAGCCAAAGCACCCAAATCGCCCCTCGTGCATCTAAACCACCAAGAACGCAAGCCAGGAGGAGAGTTCCGTGCTTTCACCCGTGAGCGCGATTGGAGACGAGGCCATCCTCAGAAACCTCGCGACTGCCCTCGAAGAGGAGATGAAGACCCATTCGGCCTGCAAGGCGTTCGCCGTCAAGGCGGATCTGGAAGGTCTTCACGGAATCGCCAGCCTCTTCCGCGCCACCGCTCGCGCCGAGCAAATTCACGCCAACAATCACGCCCGCGTCATCCGTCATATGGGCGGCGAAGCTCTCGCCGGCACGGTCGATCCGCACGTGGATACCACCCTGGAAAACCTGAAGTCCGCCCTGGTCGACCAGAAGTTCGAAATTGATTATCTTTATCCGACCTTCTTGAATTCTGCTGTCTCCCTCTTCGACTCCACCGCCATCCGCAGCTTTACCTGGGCGCTCGAGGCCGACAAATCCCACGTCCGCCTCTACAACGACGCGATCGCGCGGATGAATTCCACTGGAAGATCCGGTTGGGCCCACTCAAAGCATGACTTCTTCGTCTGCTCACTTTGCGGCTACACCGCACAGAACCCCGAGTCCGAAAACTGCCCCGCCTGCAACTTCCTCTGGGAGAAGTTCGAGACAATTCAGTAATTATCTGCAAATCCGCACGAGACAAACCAATCCAACGTAATACCTAGACGTCGATGTTCCACGTGGAACATTTTCCGAATTGTTCCACGTGGAACAATTACGGAACCGATGTAAACGGCGAAGCGGGCAAACCCTCTCCGTTAAATAAATTGCACTGCGGACTATTTGCCCATCCATAGCGCACAAACAACGGCATCGGTACATCGGAACTTGTTGCAACCACTGTAGTTCCGTCGATCGTTGCGGAGGCTGGTGAGAATCTTCCGTCCGCGCCGGCAACTTCAAATCCGGTAACTATTGCACCCTTTGCGGTTAGGCCGGCGGCGTGATCGAACCAAACGCGAATTGATGCACCTTCCGGTGTAGCTTCTCGGAACATTGGGCCGGAGTATTCGATCTTCTCGCCATAGGCGAGAGCCCGCGCCGCTCGCGCCAGCCGCAAGCCAACATTCAGCTTGTCTGTCGGGTGCACGTCAACTGGATTGCCGATGTCGATGGTGACTGCCATTGCCGTATTGCGAATCGCAAGGGTTTTCACCTGCTGCTCGCGCAGGCTGGCCCAGTCTTCGGCCGGAGTGGAAGTGAAATTTGAAATCTGCACATACAAAAATGGGAAATCTCCCACACCCCACTGCCGGCGCCAATCTTCAATCAGCGTGCGCATGATCCGGTCATAAGAATGAACACGTGCAAGTGCACTATTGCTTTCACCCTGGTACCAGATCGCTCCGCGAATCGGCAGCGGGGTCAGCGGCGCAATCATGCCGTTCCATAGGAGGCCGGGGCCCCAGCTCGCGAGCGGTGGATGCCACGGAAATTGCGGGATGGGTTTGCCTGCGGCGCGCGCTTCTTCGCGCTGACGTTGTTCATCTCTTTCTTCGAATGCAGCATCCGGTTGCCGATCGAGCATTTTGCCACGCGCCACGAACACCGATGCCAACGAAGCGTCCTCTCCCAATGCGGTCAGGCGCACCCACGATTCGCCCACCGTCCCGCCCCAGGTCGAATCGATCACACCTACCGGCACGTGTTCGCGCTGCTCGATGTCACGCGCAAAATACCAAGCCACCGCCGAGAAATCCTTTACGAGATCGGGACTTGAAACTGCCCATCCATCCGTATCTGCATCGTCCTGCGGAAAGTCCGCGGCTTTCTTTTTGATCATCAACAAGCGGATTTGCGGGTTCGCGGAATTGGGCAGATCCTGCGCGGCCGTCGAAGCCTTGCGCATCTCGAACTCCATATTCGATTGGCCGGATGCGACCCAAATGTCTCCCACCAACACATCGTCGAGCGTAATCGGATTTTCGGCGGGCTCATTGGCTGCTGCGCCCGGCGCCCTTACGGGGGTGACCGTCAACTGAAACGGTCCACCTGCAGATCCTGGTTTGAGATAGACACTCCAGCGACCAAGTGCGTTGGCCTCAGTGCCGCGCGTCTCGCCGCGGAAGCTGACCGCAACACCCTGACCGGGAGCCGCCATTCCCCATACGTGAACGGGGAGATCGCGCTGAATCACCATGTGGCTCGAAAGGATTTTGGGGAGAGTTACCTGGGCGCATAGGGCCATGCCCGGCAGCAATAAGAACAGCGGCAAAAATCGAAATTTCACTGGAGCCTCGTCGAGTGCATTTATCCAAGAGCAATGCTGAACTTCCAAGTGCACTGATTCTCCGGAAAGAGAACGTTATCAGCAGCGGCTTGGTCCCCGCCAGCCCCAGCGCATCCACCTCATTTCAAAATCATTACGTCTCTGCCGAAACATTCTCGCGCTATACGTGTCCAAGGAACAAGTATCCGTGTGCCGCGGCCAGGAATCTAATCATCGGCCGTGAAAACACGCAGGGCCGCGTCAAAACTTTGGTGAGTCGTTATGTCATACACAAAGGCTTTCTTTTTATTCATTTTGGCCGATACTTGAAAGGAAGCCCACAACCCGACCAGGAGAACCGATGCCCAGGATGCGCACCCCACGCATGATTGCATTCGCTCTGGTGGCCGTGGCGTATCTGTCATTATTTTCATTCCGTAGCCACGCCCAGGCCGCCCTGATTCTGGAGGAGCCCTATGGCTTCTTTGGGACTTTGAACCCTACCGGTCATGACGCCATTTATTTTGCGCGGATTTGCGCGGAAACTCCGATCAAGCTGCGCCGCTGCCATGACGGCGAAATGGGCTCGGTCATATCGCGCTACAGCGGCATTGCCGACTATGACTGGATAGCCGTTCCCCTGATTCCCTACCTCTATTCCGTCGAGGATATCTCCGCCGTTCCCCTGCGCGTGGATCGCAAGACGGTGATCAGGCTGCGCGATCAATATCACGAAGCGCATCTATCGAGCATCGGCGAGGAAGTGGGGCGCGGTGGCTTCTTGAATGGCGGCTGGACCGAACTTGTCGGCGTGGCCTATGAGCGCCGGATGTATGCCTACCATTTTGAAACCACTGAAGAGCAGGACGATGCATTCATAGCTCGGATGAATGACTCAAGAAATCGCTCTCACTTCCAGCTTCTCTTCAATAATTGTGCAGATTTTTCGCGCGGTATTCTCAACCTGTATTTTCCGCGGACGTTTCGACGCAGCCTTTTTCCCGATGCCGGCATGACAACGCCCAAGCAGATCGCTTACAAACTACTGCGTTATGCGGAGAAACATCCGGAAACACAATTGCAGGTATACGAAATCCCGCAAATTCCCGGTTATCGGCACATGAGCCGCTCAAACAAAAGTATTGCGGAGTCGCTCATCACAACCGGATACGCCATTCCAATTGCAATATTGAATCCGTATCTTGCCGGCGGATTGTTCGTGGATTACCTGGTGCGCGGTCATTATCATCTGATCCCCAAGAACCATGTGGAACTGACTCCAGAAGAACTTGTGACATTGACAATACCGGGCATTCCCGAGCAGAATCCGGTGAGCGCCCGTGCCCAGGTCCGCAGCGCCGCTGAGAGCGGTTCAACAGAGAGTCCGTCTGACGCGACAGCCAACTCCGGCCTGAAGGAAATAGTGGACACGCATGAGTAAGACCGTTACGCAAACTCTGAAGAATCATGGCCGCTTGGATCCTGCCTTTCACATTTTCACGTTCGCGCTCTACCTGCTGAACCTAGCCTTCGCGATCGTCCACGAGATCCACTACAAGAACTATTCTTCCCTGTGGTATCTGGTGTTGTCGCTGTTGGTAATTGTGCCGATCCTCAGGCTGCGTCAATACCCGCTTAAGGTGCAGGACCGCATCATTCGACTGGAAGAGCGGCTGCGACTGCAAGCGCTCGCGCCCACGGAATGGCATTCGCAGATCTATCGCCTCTCAGAGGATCAATTGATCGGGTTGCGCTTTGCCGCCGATGAGGAAGTGGTTGAGTTGGCCAAGCAGGCGCTGGAACACAATCTGAACCGCAAGCAGATCAAGGAGCGGATCAAGGAATGGCGCGCGGACGAGTGGCGTGTCTGAAGCTGATCGCCATATCGAGCTGCTGGATTGTTAACGGAATAGCAACTGGCGAGCTGCCGGTCATCCAGGTGTCACTTGGATCAAAGTCGCCGATTCTACGCTGATCTGCAAAATGATCTGCAAGCTTTTCCGGCCCTTTGAAAATATTCCAGGGGGGGGAGGGGTCTCATCCCAATTCCATTTTCATTCCGTCGATTGCCGGCCGGCACGTCTGCCCACCAAATTAACTGTGCGGCAGTGGGAGGAAATGATCTGCAACTCGCAGTGAGATTCTTTTGTATGCGGCACCCCAGTTTGTGGCTGGGGCGGAAAAGCAGACGATGGGTGGACCCGACAGGGGCACTTCAAGAAGCAAGCCTCCGCTGCTGGTTGTCGGAGAGAACCCCTCCGTTGTCGAAGTCTGTCCGTGTAGCCTGTGATACGGCCGGAACTCTCCGATGGTCGGCAATTGTGGTTTCCCAGGTCTCAAATCGAGACCTAGGGCACCCGGCGTCAGTACGATTGTCCTCTGACATGAATCGCATTCTGAAACGATCTGCGGAGAAATAGCCAGCGTCATCAAGTGGGCGGTAGGATGAAGGTCGAAATCAAGGGGGTTCGGATGAGAAAGGTGGGATGGGTGCTGGCTCTGCTCGCGGTCGCTGTGTTGAGCGCCTGGGGCCAGAAAGTGAAGCCTCTGTTGGATGAAGACGGAGTGTATCTGTCATCGAAAGGGGTCTCGGCGGCGAAACTCGTTCATTCTGTGCCAGCGGTGGCCTTGGAAGACCCGCGCCTCGAAGGGTTGAAACATATTTGTGCCCTCAACGTTGTGATCGGAGCGGATGGGATTCCGGCAGCCATGGAAATTGTGAATAAGGTCACGACTCCGTTTGATAACGCCGCGAAGGCAGCGGTAAGGCAGTCACAGTTTGAGCCTGGAAGCTTTGAGGGTAAACCGGTACCAACGCGATTGATGGTGTGGGTGCCATTTTTGGGGAAAGGCCATCCCGCGCTGCCAGTTGCCGGATCGGCGAAAGATTTGAAAGACCTTAAGAGCCCAGTGCCGATATTCACCCCGGATGCCGAGTTCTCGGAAGCGGCGCGGTTCCTTCATAAAGGGGGAGTGGTACTAGTCCGCATTCTGGTGACCGAAGAGGGCTTGCCAACCCGCGAGCGTGTTCTGGTTCACGCAGAGCATGGTCTTGACGAGAAAGCGCTGGAGGCGGTGAAAAAGTACCGCTTCAGACCAGCGTTCCTAGAGGGAGTGCCTGTTCCTGTGATGATGTCGATCGAGGTCAACTTTCGGCTCCCACCATTCTGATCAGAGCATCTTCGTGGCATCAGACAATGCCGAAATCTACGTTCCGGATGTGTGGTGGGCTACTCAGAAATAACTGCGAAAAGCAGGTCCTTCGGCTCCGCTGAAGAGCGCTTCGCTCAGGATGACAATTCATCTCTTTGAGCGGGCGGTTACGGCAAGGCCGAAATTATTCCTTCTGCTTGGTTTCTCGCGCCTGTGAATCTGCAGTGCCTTCTTTCAGCGATTCGGTGTCTAGTTCGTGCTCCTCTTTGTAGTGCTCGACGGGCATCTTGCCGTCCCACCAAGCCCAATTCATTGGAGCGACGTCCGGATCGCCGAAGACCTGGTAGAAGTGCCAGACGACGATGGCGAGGGTGGCGAGGATGGCCTCGTAGTAGTGCACCGTGGTGGCGACATCGACCCACCAGCGCGCGAGCAGATTGCCGACCCAGACCTTGGCCCACATCATGACGCCGGTGATCCCCATGAGCGCTGTTCCCCAAACAAGGGCCCAGTACTCGGCTTTCTCGCCGTAGGTGAAGCGGCCATACCTGGGCTTGGTCTTGCTGAGGCCAAGGTAATAGAGCATGGCGCGAATCGGATCGCGGAGATCGTGGGGGCGCGGAGCGATGTCCCAAATCATGCGGCGGCCCTCGCGCGTGGATGCGAGATAGAAGACGTGATAGATGCCGGCGGCAATGAGCGCGACACCCGCTACGCGATGCACGATGCTGCGAAGATGCTCGCCCATGCCAAGAGCGATGGCGACAAACGAGTCGGGGAATTTGAGAGCGAAACCGGTGATGACGAGGATGATGAAGCTGGTAAGCAGAACCAGATGCTGCCAGCGCTGATTGGTGGTCATGCGGACCATCATGGGGTTTTGCATTCTGCGCCGCGCGACCGCTTTGCCGCGCCAGACGATGACGTTGTGAAGGAACATGGCGCCGATCACGACGAATATCAGTACGACATAAATGAGGCGCACCCAGCGCGTGACGATGGAGCCGATGTCTTTGGGGTGGACGCCGTCGGCGAGGTGCACGGGCGTCAACGTGAATTTTTGCGTGACGCCCTTGTGGCACTTGCCGCAGGTCGCGTCGAGGTTGGCGCGATTGATTGTCGAGTGGGGATCGCTGGACGGCAAGATGTTGTGGACGCCGTGGCAACTGGAGCAGTTGGCGGCTACCACGGAACCGCCCTCGGAGGCGAGGCCGTGGTAGCTGTCCATGTAGCTGGAGACGCGATTGCCGGGGAGGCCGAATTCGCGGGAGAGCCGGACGCCCTCGTGGCAGTGCGCGCAGGTATCGCGGGAGAGATTCTGCTCGGAGACGGGCGAGTTGGGATCGGCGTGGGCCTTGATGGAGTGGATTCCGTGACAGTCGGTGCAGACGGGCGAGAGGCCGTTTCCCTTGGCGATGGCCAAGCCATGCGTGCTCTGGTTGAATGTCTTTTCAATGTCGGTGTGGCACTTGCCGCAGGTGGCGGGGACGTTGAATTTGTAGATCGGCGACTTGGCGTCGTTTGCGGGGATGATGGTGTGTGCGCCGTGGCAGTCGGTGCAGACGGCGGCCTTGGTCGAGCCTTTTTCTGTGGCGCGTCCGTGCACGCTGTCCTGATAGGAGAGAAAGGCTTGCGCGCTTTGGCCGTTCGATTCCATCAGGAATTTTTGGCCGTGGCATCGGCCGCATGTGGTGGGGATGTTGGCGTGGTTTACGGGCGACTTGGCATCGTCGACGGCTAATACTTCATGCGCGCCGGCGTGACAATCCTGGCAGTTTTCGGCGGGGGCGGCGCCGGCCTTATTCGCCTTTGCGTGGGTGCTGTGTGCGTATGCGTCTTGCGCGTCAGCGTGGCATTGGGCGCAGGTGATTTTCTTTGGGGCTGTCTCGTGGACCAGGCCCTTGACGTCGGTGTGGCAATCGACGCAGGCGAACATCGAGGCGTGGACGGAGTGCTTCAGCCTTTTGGCGTCGACATAGAGGCTGACGTTTTTTCCGTTTACGGATGCGGACAGCGAGGCGTCAGAGTGGCAGGAAAGGCAATCTTCGTCCTTGGGCTTTTGTTCGGCGTGTACTGAAAGAGCGAAGCCAAGCAGAAATACGGCGAGCGTTGGAAACAGGATTCTGCTGCAAACTTTCACGCATTGAGGAGACGCCTGATTGAAGATGCTTGCCGTGACAGGAGTCACAAGGCGAAGGGGACGGCCGCAGACGCTACATTTCTTGGGCGTTATCTTGCGCCCGCATTATTTGAAGTAGGCGGTCAGCGTGAGTACAAGAAGCGTGAGGCCAATCAGGATCGCAGTGAAGCCGACGACTTTTGAAAAATTGACGAACCAGGCTTGCGGGGCAGTGCCGAGTTTCTCTTCGAGCTTGCCTTCGCGTGCGAGGCGCGCGTACTCCTTGGGGCGCTTGTGCTTGAATTCCATTTCGCTCTCGACGCCGGTGAAGATCACCATGTCCATGGGAAAGCTGTCGGGACGCAGATGCGTGTTGACGAAGTGAATAGAGAAGATGAAGAGGATGGCGAGCAGGCCTTCTTCGCTGTGAATCACAAGTGCGGCATTGAGCGCCCAGCCGGGCAGGAATCTCGCGAAGAACGGAGCGAACCACATCGCATAGCCTGAAAAGCCGATGACGATCATGCCCCAGAAGACCGCCCAGTAATCGAACTTTTCCCAATACGCGTAGCGCTCGAATTGGGGCTTGGGTCCTAGACCGATCATCCAGCGAAGATGACCGAGGAGATCTTTGACGTCCTTCCAGTTGCCGACCATGGAGGTCGAGCCCCAGAAGATTCCCTTCTCGCGGCGATAGAGGCCTCGGGTGAAGATCTCTTTCACATGAATGAGAAACGCCACGGTCAGGACGATCGCGCAGAACTTGTGGAAGAAGAGGATGGCTCCGAATCCGCCGACCCCGCTGGCCAAGCCGCGCGCCCATACGCTCTCGCTGAAGCGCAATGGCAAGCCGGTGCCGGCCAGTCCCAGGAAGGTGCTGAAAAGGACGGCGTGGAGGTAGCGTTGCTCGCGGGTGAAGCGGACGAAGAATCGGCCTTGCGCGGCTTCGGGCGTGGTGGTTGTGACTGGCGCTTGCTCCGACTCAGGCATTCTTCCCTCCATCAGCCGACTTTCTCCTGACCTGATCGAATCGGGCACGGATCAGCCACAGTGACGTGTGAATCACAAAAAACGTAAGCACGCTGGCGAGCAGCAAATTCATAAACAGGCGGACGTAGAAGAGGGCCGGGTTCAGCTTGCGGTCATGCGCATTGGCGTGGGGCTGATATTGCACGAAGCTGAGGTTGGCTCCGGCGTGGCACTTGCCGCAGGTTGCCACCAAGTTGGCTTTGGCGATCGGTGAGCGCGGATCGGATGCGGGGTAAATCTCATGCGCTCCGTGGCAGTCCCAGCAGCGCGCGGTCTCGACGTATCCGCCCAACGAGCCCAACTGCGAGTGGAAGGTGTCGCGGTAGGTGGAGAGCTTCTCTTTGTGGCATGAGCCGCAGATAGGCGTCGACTGCATGCGGAAGGCCGACTCGGTTGGCTGCAGAATCGCGTGCGCTGTGTGGCAATCGGTGCAGACGGGGGCCCTCAGATTGCCAATGGCGATCGCGTGGCCATGGGCGCCGGCTTCGAAGTCCGCGTCGATTTTTGCGTGGCAGGTTCCGCAGGTCTTGGGGATGTTGGCTTTGTAAGTGGGACTTTTGGGATCTTTGTGGCTCAGGATGTTATGGGATCCGTGACAGCTTTGACAGTTTGCGGCCACGAGAAGCCCCTCTTTGCTGAGGGCGAAGCCGTGGATCGAGTCCATGTAGCGGGGGTAGATACTCGGCAGACCATGCTTCTGGGCCATTCCGTCGTTGCTGTGACAGGCGCCGCAGGTCTTCGGGATATTGAGCGGATAGACAGCGGAGCGCGAGTCGGTTTTCGGAAAGATGGTATGCGCATCGCCATGGCAGCTCGTGCAGGGATGATCCTTCGACGACGCATGCACACTTCCGGCTAATCCCGATGCCTGGCCGGCGTGGCAGGTCTTGCACTCGACCTTCGCAATGTGATCGGGGTGTGGATACTCCTTGATGTCTGCGTGGCAGTTATTGCACTGGAGGCTGCCGTGAATGCTCGCGCCGACCTCCTGCCCATCCACGGCGACACTATGTCCCGCCGAGTTCCGCATCGACCTGTCGCCATGGCAGGCCAGGCAATCGGTCTGCGCGCAGAGGCTGCGCGGCGCCAGGACGAGGGTCAACGCGACAAGCCCAACGGCAAGCGCCCCCGTATGGAAGATGCTTCGGATGCGGCTGACCCGCCACAGGCGTCGGCGTGGCGGCATTGCAGCGGAAAAAGCTGCGGCATTTGCGGCTTGCGTCATGCTGCCGTCTTCTTTCCCCAGCAGAACGGACTAAACCATCCCTCTGACATGGCTTCCCCGTAGCGGATCGCGCCAGATACTCCGAAACCGTTTCGCGGGGATTGCACTGCTAAGGAAAGTCTTTTGCGAAAGAACTCGCAGTGATAGGGGTCACAAAGCCATGGAACGCGTAACTACCGGAACATTTCCGCAATTGCAGCGAGCCAGTTCACTCTGGGAATGATTGCCTACCATGTGCGCCCGACGTAAACCTCGAAGGTACGCAGGACTCCATTCAGATTCGGATTCCAGTGATCCGCGTAACTACCGTAATAGAAGATCGCGCCGCCCTCAATCTTGTGCGGGAGGAGATAATACGCCTTGCCGCGCCCGATCCATTGCGGCACCTTTACAGCAGAGATCTGGGTCGAACTGAAAGCCAAGTTGTCGAGAGCGGACTGGAACATCGCCGGATCGAAGGCCGCCTGATCGATCAGAGCTGAATTTCCCAGCAGGGCAGCATCGTTCGGATTCAGGTCGGGCCGGTACCCGCTGCTTGACGCGTTGTTAGTAAGGCGCAGATCGAGCCCAAATCGCTGTTTGACAAGATACGTCGAATCACCCCAGACCACCTGGCTGAGTTGCTTGTACAGAACCGCTGGATCGTCCACAACATATCCGACAGAACTGTCATTCTGGAAGGCCAGGTAGGTCGTCAGGTTGTTCTGTTGATACGAGTATCCGAATCCCAGGTTCCACTCGGGCACAGGATGCAGACATGCGCTTGCCGATTCGGTGTAGAAGCGGTCGCGCCGCTGAAAATTGCCAGGATTGTTTGGAAGCGGGACGGAAGGAAAGGCATTCTGCACAACGGTGCTGGCGTCGTTGGAAAACGTAAGCCACGGTTTGGGCGTAACCCAAAGGCTGCCAAAGACGCGGTGGTTTCTCCCAGGAACGATCAGATACCCGGGATGGTCGGTTCCCGTCCATTCATACCCGGCACGAGCGTTCCATAATCCGCCGTCGTGATAGCGCAGCGCCACCCCCATCGTGTTGCTGGTCGAGGAAGGAACAACAGTCAGCAGATCGACATTGCTAATGGAGTAGATTTGCGGCCACAGAGAAGCATTCGAGCGCGTGATTCCGGTGCGCTTGAAATGGGCCTCCACGCTGAAACCGCCTGGAAGTTCGAAGTCTGCCAGGAGCCCTTCCCAATGCCTGTGATTAGAGACGTTACCATACAGGCTGTAGTAGGGCGCAAAGGCGTTGATCATGTTTTGCTGATGGTAGTCGGCTGTAACGCGCAGGCGCTCCTGCGGAACCCAGCTCAGGGTTTCATCGGTATCAAACCAATTCTGTGGATTGCGCGTGAAGGTGTTACGCAGCCGTGTATAGCTGACATGACCGTTGAAGGCGAGCTGACTGAAGGGAGTCAAGCTCACACGCAGGGTGTCAGCCGAGAACTGGCTTGGAGAGGGAATATTGACGTAGTAGTTCCCGGCTGGCACATCCTGCGGGGCCGGTCCGGAGGGCGGCGGATTCACCGTGGAGAATCCCTCATCTTCCGGCGTAAAAGGCCCTGTATAGGTTGCGGTCGGGAAAACCAGCCGGTCATTGAACCTGCTGAACGTGTGTTCCATGGTCATCCGGAGGACGCGTCTCAGTTCAACATCCACTCCGCCCGTGACGTTGCGAGTGGTGTAATTGACCTTCTGATATTGAGAAGCAGCGTGGCAGAGTTCTCCGCAGGTTGTGTTAGCGCCGTCGACATAAACGGCAGGTGTGGCGTTCTCATCGAGGTAGGTGAGTTGTGTTTGCCCGGCTCTCGCCTGCCAGTCGCCTTTCACAAACAGATGCACCGGCCATTTGGGCGTCTTCACATTCGCATATCCGCTGGCCAATCTCCTGGTGACTGAGAACGTCGCGTTCGCGGGGATGGAATCGGTGACTGCGCCGGGTGTACCGAAGTCCGACGACAAGACCGCAAGATAGTCAGGATAGTGATCCTGCTGCTGAACGAGACTGCGCAGATCGACACCTGCTTTCAGTCGCTTGCCGATGGTGAGTTGTGAGCGGAGGGAATAGTCGCTGCCCGCCAGCACGGTGCCCTGGGTAACCAGCGTCAGATGTTTGCGCGGCAAAACGTACGCTGAAGTGACGCTGGCCCCTGCCGACTGCTCCAGGCTGTCATACTCCCCCACTCGGCCGGGGAAGCCCGAGACGTGAAGGAACCGGTAAGAGGCCGGAGTGATTGACCAGGATGCGGATGGATCCGTCACCTCGGGAGCGGCACCTCCGAACATCGCAGCCACTTCAGGAGAGGGCCGTAGCCGGGACGAAAGCATCGCCGCCGAACTGCTGGCAGCGGCCACCGCATAATGGGCAGCGTGGGGAGACGTACGAGTTGAGGCACTTGCAGGGTGCGCGGAAACCGCCGCCGACCCGACTACGGGTTGAGTGGGCTCTGAAGGAACTCCCCACTGCCCCTTGTCCACGAATCTGCTGCCTCCACTGGGAGTAGCAACGTCGGTACCATGAATGGAGCTATGGCAGTTGGTGCACCGATCGGTTACCGGCAGACCTGCTCCGTTGTGGTGGCCCGTGTGGCACTGCAGGCACAGCGCGGGCTCGCTGACCGAAAGAAGATTCGTGTTCGGCGATCCATGAGCGGAGTGGCAACTCAGGCAGTTTTCCGATACTGGAGGATGCTGGTAGGCAAACGGTCCGCGATACTGCGCATGGCAGCTCAGACAAAGCTCGTTCACATTCGCCGTCTTCAGATTGTGTCCCGACGCTCCGCCGTGCGCATCGTGGCAGTCCACGCAGCTCATTTTGCCTTCGCGCAGAGGATGATGGTACGGCATGCTGAGCTGCGCCTTTTCCGTTTGGTGACACGTGAGACAAGAGCTGTTCGAAACCGAGCGCGACTGAATGACTGAATTGGTCTCCGGCGACACCAGTGCGGCGTTCATTGCTCCATGAGTCGAAGTGTCGAACCTGGCCGCACGATCTTGTGTGGCCTTCACTCCGCTGGCGTGGACCTGATGACAATCAATGCAACGAACCTGGTTCGCTGCGTGCACTCCGCTCGCCCAGTGCCGAGTGCTTTGGTCTTGCTCATGACAACTAAGGCAAATGCCATTTGCGTCCGCAGCGGAACGTTTTCGGAGCGAAATGATCTTGGAAGTGTCCCCTCCGCCCTCGACGTGCAGGCTTCCTAGCCCATGACACTCCTCGCAACTCACACCTTGCTGCGCGTGATACGCATGCTGGAAGCTTTTGGCGACTTCCGAGTGGCAGGTGGAGCATGTTTCGGAACCGACCGGCCTGGCCCCCGGAATCCTCAGGTATTTTGCAGACGAAGCAGGCTCCTGGGTGAACTGCTTCGCAGCTGAGGGGGAGATGCAAAGAGAGGCCGTCAATCCAGCCACTGCCATAACCCATACGAAAGAGGAACGATGCATTGACTTGCCCCCACTGACGCTTTTCGGCGGTCGGCAAAAGCGCCTGACCACTGTGTCATGAACTCTGCAGAGGCATACATATCTCTCGTGTGCTATCTGCAGGTGCCGGAGAGCGCCGGCTGCGGGGCGGGCTCGAGTAGAGTTCCATTCAATGAATGCGAATCGATGAGCCTACCGAGAGCGAAGGAACCTTCAGATCAGTGTCCTCCGACATCGTCGCAACGACTGTATCCCTCAGTTGACCGGAAATCTGTGTTCACTATCACTGTTGCCCAAAGTCGGTTCGGCCGGATTTGTGGGGACAATGGCTTGCGGAGGTGATGTGAGTCACATGCCACTGAGCGCATTTTCCTCGACAATATAGCCGCTATTTGAGGAACACCCCATGAGCGCGTCTACGCTAGCCGCCCCGTCCACCATGCTCACTCTTCCAGGAGATGCGGTGCGCCAGATTCAGTGGCGATTTGCCGACCGTTTTGACTTGCAGATGCTGGTCCAGTCCGCACGCGGTGTAGCTCGCGGAACGGTGGCGCATATGGTTGCCGGCGGAGAGCGCAACAGTCACGAATGGACTCCAGCTAAAAACGAGATGCTCGAGGCCTTCGATCGCGCGGGACTGACCGGAGTTTTCATGGAGCCCGAAGAAGGCGGCTTCATCGCCGGACCGAAGAACCTTGCCCTGTCTCTGACCGCGTTTGAGCTGGCTTGGGTGGATGGCGGCGCAGCAACGGCGAGCCTTGCCGGCTTCCTAGCCCTCTCGCCTATTCATGAGCGCGGCACACCCGAGCAGGCGGCCCACTACATGAGTCTCTCCGCACCGCCGCACCCTGACGAACATCGCAAGCCGTGGCGCGGAGCCTTCGTCCTCACCGAACCAATCCCCTATGTTGGGGTAGACACCGGGATGCTGAGCGGTAAAGTTACCGTGGCGGAATGGAACAAAGGCGAAGAGCCCTGGCTGCATGTCGACAAGCGCGGCCGGTTCATCACCAACATAGCCTTCGCCAATTTCGTCACCGCCGCTGTCGCTTCCGACGATCCGCAGATCAAAGGCAGTTGTGTTGTCATTCTCGAAGAGACGGACGAAGGTACATTCGATCATGGCATCCCAACCAAGAAGCTTGTGCATCAGCTCTCGTCGACAGGCGATCCCATCTTTAATTTGAAAGTGCCTGCGAGCCGGATTGTCGGTGGCTACACGGTGAAGAATGGCGTAATCGTCCCCAACTTCAACCACAGCGAAATCATTGAAGCCGTTTTCCGCCGCACACGCGTTACGGTCGGCTTGATGACTGCGGCCAAGCTGCTCTCCGCCGTCGAGCCGGTCATTCGGTATCAGCGCGGGCGTTTCCGGGGAGCGCCAAGCGCGAGGCCCGGCACCATTCGCTTCGAGCAAGGCATCCAACAGCGCGAAGATGCACTGCACCGCCTCGTGGATATCTGGGCCACCGGAGAGGCTGCTGCGTCTCTGGGTTTTGCGGCAGCGCGTCTCTTCGATCAACTCGATCCCATCGAAAAGCAGAAGTCCGCAATCCTTTGTGAGCGCGGCGTCTCAGGCTTGCGCGCCGAAATGAAGGCTCTACGCGAGAGCGAACAGCGCGCCATTGAAATGCTGTCGATGTCCGCGCACGATCCGCGCCGCACCGAGTTTGCTGCGGATCCTCTTGTGCAGTATGTGCTCAAGGATGCTGAAGCCAACGTGCTCTGTCCTGCAACCAAGCTTTGGAACACGGGCCACGGCGCGAACATGATGCGCGAAGCCGTCAGCCTGATGGGCGGATATGGAATTACCGAGGACTGCCCCGGCTTTCTCGCGAGCAAATGGATGGATGCGCAACTGGAGGCCACCTACGAAGGCCCGGAGGCCGTGCAGCGCCGCCAGTTGACGGTGACGATGACCTCCGCGGTTTTCCTTGCCCTTTTCCGCGCGTGGACAACGGAGATGCGACAGATTGCAGCGACGCATCCGGGAACCGGCGCGTGCACTCTGGCCTCTGCCATGCAGATGTGGCTCTGGACACTCGAGCATTTACGGAAGGCAACGGATCCCGACGGCGACAAGCTCTACCACGGACAGCGCCAAGGCGTAACCTTCCCGATGGCGGACTCGCTCTGCTGGCTGGTCGCTTCACGCTGCCAGATTCTCGATGTTCTCGAGCTTGAAAGGCGCGGCCCGATGGATCCGGTAGCGGCTGAGGGACTTGCGGGCACCGTGCAGTTTCTCAGCGATCTCTGCCATACCCAAGCCGCGCAGGCAGCTGGCGAAGTTTCGCGCATCTGCGCCGAGTTGGTTTTCGGCTACAACCAGCACCCGCATTGGGATGCAAAAGGCTGCGGCGTGTGCTATGGGTCATCGGAGTTGGAAGAGCTCGAAGTTACGATGCCTGGCATCTCCGCCATGGCCGTCGATGTGATTGCTGCAAACGGAAACCACCCCGGGAAGGCCGGTCCCTGCGCAAGCTGTGCGGGTAACAGTGACTTTCTGCGGTTGCAAAACAAGCTTTGCAGTTGCCTCAGCGGCTCTCGTCTGGCGAAGGATCGCGCCGCCAACACCGTGAGCAAGGTCATGATTCCTGAAGCGCTGGACTATCCGGCATGAACACCGACGCAAAGCTCGAAGGAAAAACCGCGCAGGAGATAGAGCGCCAGACAATGGAAGTCGACATCGCCTGTGCCGGCTTCGGTCCGGCAGCGGGAGGTTTTCTCACTTCACTGACGCGTGCCTGGAGCGAGAATCCTGGTGATCCTGCTTTTGAAAGCAGAGTTGCGCCAGGCATGCCTCTGCAGGTGATGTGCTATGAACGCGCCGACGATATCGCCTCAAGCGTCAGCGGCGTCGTGACCGGCGCCAAAGGAATTCGCGCCAGCTTTCCTGGACTGAATGTGGCGGAGATTCCCATGGCTGCGGAAGTCATCGACGAGCGCGTGCTCTATCTGCTCGATCCGGTTGGCGCCAGCCGGCGGTCTCTCGCGCTGCGCGTGGCCGACCGCTTGCTGCGGACGTTTGGCCCGATGCTTGGCGTCTGGGAAGATGCTCTCTATCTACCGTGGACGCCCAAATTCCTTCACAAAGACGGTGGACTTGTGATGTCCATCGGCCAGTTCAATCAGTGGGTGGGTTCGCAGTTGATGGCTTCAGGCTTCGTGCAGATCTGGCCGGGGACGCCTGCCAGCGCGCCACTCTTTGTGAATGGGTCAGTCGCGGGGCTGCGCCTTGCAGATCAAGGCGTTGACAAGCATGGAGCTCCGGCAGACGGATTCATGGCCGGGTTGGACGTTCGGGCGCAACTCACGGTGGTCGGGGATGGGCCATTCGGACAGATTGGGCAGATCATCGATGAGAAAATCGGCCTGCCAGCGGGCCACGCAAAACGCGAGTGGGCGCTGGGGATGAAGATGGTCATCGAGCTCCCCGAGGACACGAAGTTGGAACCGGGGACCGTGATGCATACCTTTGGCTACCCCGAGCCTGAAATTTTCGGCTTCATCTATGCGCATCCGGATCGGCTGGTTTCCGTCGGTATCTTTGTGCCTTCCTGGCTGGGCGACCCATCCCGCACTGCTTATCGATATCTTCAGCATTACATTCAGCACCCGGCGTTGTGGAAGTACTTGAAACATGGGACGCTGCGTTCGTGGGGTGCGAAGTCGCTGGACGAATCGGGGAAACACGGTGAGCCCTTTCTCACTGGGAATGGCTACGCGCGTATCGGCGAAGGGTCGGGAAGCACCAACATGCTCGCCGGCTCCGGCGTTGATGAGGCATGGACCACCGGCACTCAACTTGCAGATGCAGTGATTGAATTGCTGCGCGCAGGCAAGCCGTTCACTCGCGAAAATCTCTCATTCACGTACGAAGCAAAGCGTCGAGCGAGCTGGGTCGAAGATGGCGCCCGAGAAGCACAGAATGCGCGTAACGGTTTTCACTGGGGTGTCGTTCGGGGCATGTTGGGCATGGCGCTTGCCGGCTTGACCCGCGGAAGGCTCTCGCTCAACGTGCACGTTCCTCCGGCGCATAAACAGATTCGCCGGATCCCGGCGCACACATTGGCGGACCTGAAGCGAAGAGAGGCCACCGTGTTGGCGATGGAAGACGGACGCCCGCTGCACGATGCCCTGATGACGGCGCGGGGGTGGCCTGAGATCGAATTCGATGGGCGGCTGCTAATGTCGCACCAGGATGCATTGCTCATGGGTGGAAAAGTGCAGGCGATGCCCGGATTCGCAGATCATGTTGTCTTCAAGAATGCGGGTCTGTGCGTTGGTTGCGACGAGAGGACCTGCATCGCGATGTGCTCCGGGCAGGCGATCACGCTCGGCGCTGAGGGGCTGCCGGTATTTGAGCGCGAGAAATGCGTGCATTGCGGCGCGTGCCTCTGGAACTGCGCTAAATCACCCGACGGTGAGCGCAGCAACATCGACTTTCGCGCCGGGTCGGGCGGGCTGCATTCGGCGGAGAATTGAGCTGGGGTCTAACACTTCAAGTATTAAAGGAACTACCAATGCCAAATGTCTTACATATCGTCGTCTGCGCCGGTATTGTGCCTGATCCGCTGCAAACCCTGGAGCCGGTAACGAACCCCACCGGACCGGGACTCAAGAACGAGATGCTGCTGCCGGCGGTACTCGATCCGTGGGCGGCTAGCGCTCTTTATGAAGCGGCGAATCTGGCGGTTAAGAATGCGGGCAGCAAAGTATGGCTCGTGAGTCTCGGACCGATTGCGAAGCTGCGTCAGGTGATGATGACGGTCGCTCAGAGAGTGAGTTTCGAACTGGTGCCGATTGACGGCCCAATCGGCGGATTCACGGACGCTCACGCGACTGCCGCCGTGCTTGCCGAGGCGATCGCGGGGATTCCGGGGCTTGATCGCGAGAAGATGCTGCTCTTTGGCGGGTGGGAATCGGCGACGCGCGGCGCGGGGGTCACGCTGCAGATTGTTGGCGAACGGCTTGGGATTCAAGACCAATTCATGGGTGTCGATCAGATTGACCTTCGCGACGATGGATCGTTTGAAGTGTTGGAGCGCGTCGAGGGCGGCAAGCACCAGGCATCGGTATGCGTTGGTGCGCCGGCTGTCTTGGGCTGGGCAACCGGAAATCTGCCCGAGCCGCGCAACAATCCGCAGATTGGCATGGCCAACATGCGCAGCATCATGCCTGCTCTGCAGCGAGCCAAGGCGGCGACGCTGCCAAGCGATAGTCTCCAGTATGCGTCGGTGAGTTTGCCGGCTCAGCAACGGACGACGCGTGTCATAAAAGACCAGACGGCAGATGAGATCGCACGTGAGCTTGTGGACTGGATCGGATCGGAGTGACGATGGAATCAATTCTTGTGCTGACCCATGTGGATGAATGTGGCGCTGCTCTCAGCAAAGCTTCGCTCGAAGGAGTCACAGCGGGAAAGGCGCTCGCTTCGAGCCTTGGCGCGTCATTCTCGATCGGCATCGTCGCAGTGACAGACGCAAGTGCAGCGGCTGCTACGCTCGCTGCTGCTGAAGCGCGATTGCTGGCTGTCGCGGGAGAAGCTTACGCACAGGCACGTTTTGTGAGCGATGCTGCAGCGTGTGAGGCATTGTGCCGCGCCGCGAAAGCAACCATCGTGATTGCACCGGGCGGCTCGCGATTTGCGCGCGTGGCTGCTGCGGTTGCGCATCGCCTTGGCGGATTCATCGATACGCACATCACGGCGATCAGCGCGGGCGAGACGGTGAAAGCCGCGCGCTGTTTCTATCGCCAGCGCATTGAAGCAGTGATCACGCGGGATGCGCGGCCGTGGTTCCTGCTGCTCGATGCGGGCACGCACGCGGCTTTCTCGGGTGCGTCGGCCTCAGTTGCTGTTGAGCAAGTTCCGGTCGAGTTTCCGGGTTTACGCACGACGGTCGTCGGCCTGCGTTCGCCGGCGCAAGGAACTCAAACCATCCGGCCGGACGCGCAACTGCTCTTTGTTGCCGGAGCCGGTTGGACCAAGAAGCAGCTTGACGGCCAAGTACATTCAGTCGAGGCGGGAGAACTGATTCTCGGATTTCTTGGCAAGACGAGCGCGTCGCTGGGCAGCAGCAAGTCGCTGGTTGACCAGGGCGGCGAGGGTCAGCCCGTGCTTCCCTTCCTCACCCACATGAATCAAGTGGGCCAGACCGGATCGACGCCGCGCCACCCCAAGGGCCTTTCGACGTGTTGTCATGGCGAAGAGCCGCACGTGGTGGGTTGGCGTTTCATCGGCGAGCGGCGCGCGATCTCGCTCGATCCCAACTGTGGGTGGACGCGCGGGAAGGCTGATGTGGTGTATGTCGCCGACGCCTTCAAGGTGATGCAGCGGGTCAATGAACTGCTCGATGGCTTCAAGACGTAACGCGATCGAAATTCGGGTTACTCTTCGATAGAAGCAATAAGGCCAATCGCATTTGGATAGGCTAGTTTTTGAATTGATCAACTGCAATGTCTCTCGCCCGCCCACACCATCGCGGCTGGGTCCCGGAACGTTCATTTTCCCCTGATTTAACTGTGGTAGCGTAGGGGTTGGAGCAAGAAAAGCACATGTCTTCGATTACATCGTTTATCAAGCACCACTATCGTCATTTCAATGCAGCGGCGCTCGTAGATGCCGCAAATGGCTACAACAAATTGCTTGCCGACGGCGGCAAAATGTTCGTCACGATCGGCGGCGCGATGAGTACCGCTGAGCTTGGTCTCTCGCTCGCGGAAATGATCCGCCAGGACAAGGTTCACGGAATCTGCTGCACCGGCGCCAACCTCGAAGAGGACGTCTTCAATCTCGTCGCGCATGATTTTTACGAGCGAGTGCCGCACTATCGCGATCTGACTCCCGCCGACGAGGCGAAGCTGCTGGCGCGCCACATGAATCGCGTCACCGACACATGCATCCCCGAGATGGAAGCGATGCGGCGCATTGAGAACGAAGTGCTGAAGGAGTGGGTCCGCGCGGACCAGGCTGGCGAGCGCTTTTTTCCGCATCAGTTCATGTACAAGATTCTGCTGTCGGGCGACTTGAAAGCTTCATACCAGATTGACCCGAAGAATAGCTGGCTGCTGGCGGCGGCGGAGAAGAATCTTCCCATGTTCGTTCCCGGGTGGGAAGACTCGACGCTGGGCAACATGTATTCGGGTCACTGCATTTCAGGCGATGTGAAGAAAGTGCACACCGTCCGCACCGGCATCGAGTACATGATGGAGCTCGCCGAGTGGTACACCAACACGACCGCAAAGACGCCACTTGGATTTTTCCAGATTGCGGGCGGCATCGCCGGCGATTTTCCCATCTGCGTGGTTCCGATGCTGCACCAGGATCTGCAGCGCGAGCATGTGCCGCTGTGGGCCTACTTCTGCCAGATCAGCGACTCCACGACGAGCTACGGTTCGTACTCAGGCGCAGTGCCGAACGAAAAAATCACGTGGGGGAAGCTGGGTGAGGACACGCCAAAGTTCATCATCGAGAGCGACGCGTCGATCGTTGCACCGCTGATTTTTGCGTATGTGCTGGGGTGGTAGGACTACAGAGAATAGGGGCCAGGCTAAAGCCCTCGTTGATTTTGCGGGATTTTCGGCACGACTGAAGTCACGCCCTGATACGAAGCGAATTTCAAAAGCAGGTCCTTCGGCTCCGCTTACCCCACGGACCAGATGCTGTCCGCGGGGCCCCATGATCACCCCACGAACGAAGACCTGTTCGTGGGGACCCCGATAGCCGCTCCGCTCAGGATGACACATCAGAAGAATTATTGTGCGGCACGACTGAAGTCACGCCCTGATACAAAGGATTGGCATCTCCATTTTTCAAGCCGTTTGTCTGCCCATCACGTAGGGGCGGATCCAATGGCGCAAGCGATCGGTGTTCTTCTCGAATATCTCGTATACCAATTGCGCGTAAATAACGACCCCGATCAGCACAGCAATGTTTACAAGCAAGGCCTGTCCGGTTGGGAAGGCGCGGGGCAGGTGTAGCGAAGCCTTGATGAAGATGAGTACAGGCACATGAATCAGGTAGAGCGTGTAGGAACTGCGTGCCGATCTCTGCGATAACCAGACGTACCATGCGGGCAACGACACGGGGGCACAGTTGATCGTGATCCAAATCAGGATGGTTACGAGCATGCCCAGCACGATATCGGCAGTCAGTGAATAGTGGAACTTGCCGTACACCAGGCCGACCCCAACCATCGCCATAGCCTCAACGATCGCTGCGGCACGCATCCACGGTGGGAGCGCAGGTAATCGGGGCAAGTAGGGAACAAGTACTCCCATGAGCCACGGAATTCCAAGCAGAACGATGGGAAGTCCCACAAGCAGGCCTAAAGCCAGGAGTGCCAAGCCATAGCCCACGCGAATCAGCCATGACCGGGTCTTGGCCACCATCAATACGAGCAGTGGGAATGCCAGGTAATACCAGAATTCATTCGTCAAGCTCCACAACGGGCGATTGGTGCCCAAGGTCGGAATGATTTCGTGGCCACCCCCGCGAGCAGGAGAGATGGTCTGGAGAAAAACGCTGTTGGCCGCCATCGTTTTCAGGTTCAACGTGGCATGAACATCTGTTTGCAGATCGTGCATGCCTGCTCTACCGCTATAGACAGCATCCGTACCTTGAAGATGCATTCCCGCCCAATCGGCGGCGCCCCCCAAAATGAGCGCAGGAAGGAGCACGATGTAAAGGCGGGTAAGACGCCGGAACAGATAGACGCGCCAAGACCAACGTCCTTCGCTTACTGAATGCAGAACGCTCGTGCCCACCAAATAGCCACTCAGAACAAAAAAGACAATGACCCATTGATGCCCGAGGCGTGCAAGAAGATAGGCGCCCGTAACGAGCGGGTTGGGGTTCCGCAGGTCGGAATAGTCGACAAAGAGAGCATCGCGCCAGTGGTTCAGCAAGACAGAAAAGGCAGCGAATCCACGAAGGGCGTCGAGATGGACTGATGCAGTTCCATGAGGACGCACTAAGGACCGGGTTGCTGCCACGCGAGCTGGTTGGACCAGCTCCTGGGTGGGCATGAAGATGAATCCGTCTCCTGGTCTACCAGGGTTGCGAAAGAAGTTAAAAAAGCGATGAGCAACGCAGACAATTGCGACGATAGTAATGGCGCCCCGAACGAGCCGTCTGTGATGACGGGGGGCGATCTAGTTACGTTCGTGTTTTGGATGCGGGTGTTGGTAATCTGCGGCGGGCGCGGGCGCTGGAGTTCGCGGGAGAGTTCCTTTTGGGATTGGCCTGATTCGGGGGCGAGACTCCGCCAGCTCGACAGCGACGGTCCACGGGTCTCCGGTTCCGTTGATGTCGCCAGACGCTTTGACCGCGTGATTCACCACCATCACGGACCGGCAATGTGATGGCTGACTTATGCACTTTTGGGCGTGAGGTTAGAGAACCCGGCTGCATTCTTCGACTGGAATCGGAACTTGCTCGACGATTTCAAGGCCGAAGCCTTCGAGGGCGGGGATGTGCATCGGGGTGTTCGAGAGCAGGCGAATGCGCTGAATGCCGAGGTCGGAGAGGATCTGGCCTCCCAGGCCGATTGCGCGGAGGATGCGGCCGGTGCGAGCCTGCGAGCCTTCGCGGCTGCGCAGTTGCTGGTGGAGGATCAATTGGGAGGATTCGGCCTCATTTGCCCCAGCGGGAATGACCATGCCACCGAGTTCAAAGGCGGGAGGTGCGGCGGGGGTCTTGTCAATCTCAAAGCCGCGTGACGTGTTGTGCAGGTAGAGAAGAGCGCCGCAACCCTCTTCGGCGATCATGCGCATCGACTGGTCCAGCACTTCGCGACAATGGCAATCCGCGGCAAAGACATCGCCCGCGGTGCAGCGCGTATGCACGCGAACGAGTACGGCATGAGAGCAAGGCGGCCGCGATGTGCGGCTATCGCCTGGGACGTTGGCCGGTCCCTCATGGCATGCAGGACACCTCGGGCAAAGGTCGCCGCGCACGAGGGCAATGTGACTTTCGCCGCCGTTGACCTCGCTCTCGTAGGCGATCATGCGGAACTCACCGTATTTGGTCTGGATGCGGGTCTCGCCGGCACGGACGATGTAGCGCTCGTGACGCAGGCGATAGCGTATCAGCTCCGCAACGGTGAGAATGCGTAGCCCGTGCTCGGCGCAGAACGGGATGAGGTCGGGGATGCGGGCCATTTCGCCGTCGTCGCGCATGATTTCGCATATGACGCCGGCTTGTTGCAGACCGGCCATCCGCGCCAGATCGACCGACGCTTCGGTCTGGCCGGCGCGCACGAGGACGCCGCCGCGGCGAGCGCGAAGCGGAAAGATGTGTCCGGGACGCACCAGATCGCTATAAGTGGATTCCGGTGCAATGGCAGTGCGAATCGTGTGTGCACGGTCGGCGGCGGAGATGCCGGTCGTGACTCCTTCGCGAGCCTCGATGGTCTCGGTGAAAGCCGTGCCGAAGCGGGACGAGTTCTGCTGAGTCATGGGGAAGAGGCGCAAATAGTCTGCTCGCTCGTCGGTAAGTGTGAGGCAGATCAGCCCCCGACCGTAGCGGGCCATGAAATTGATGGCCTCGGGCGTTACGTGTTCGGCCGCCAAGGTCAGGTCGCCCTCGTTTTCGCGGTCTTCATCGTCAACCACGACGACCATGCGGCCGGCTCGGATGTCGGCAAGGGCGCCGGGGACGTCGGTGAATGGCGGCTCGAAGGTGCGTTTACTCTCTGGCATGGGAAACACCTTATTCTCGCCCATTGAGGCTGCGGACGGCAAAAGAGGATGGTCTCTGAAATCCGGGTTGAAGGCGGTTCTCCGTCTCATCTCCTGTGTATCACTTTACTCGTCAGGCCGAGAGGGGGCGACTGGCATCGGTCACAGGTGAATTGCTGCCAAGAGTTTTCATGAAACGTTTGGAGGCCCAAGAACACCATAAGAAGAATGCGAAAGTCTACGACTTATCTTGCGGAGTCTAAATCTCGAAGCGCCGAGGTTGAGACACCAATGAAGAGGAGCTCTGAAACAACAAAAGCGCCACCCGAAGGCAGCGCTTTCGCGGTACAGATAAGCAGAAGCCTACAAGGTAGACTCGATCTCAAAGCCCCAAGCTTCCAGGAGCGCCTCAGGGATGTACTTTGAATTCTTATTCCGACGGGCCCACTCTCTCAGTCTGGTAGACCGGATGTATTGATCCGGGGTGAGCTTGAACTCCTTGACGATCTGTTCGAAGGAGGTCAAAGTGGGGACAACGGGGCCGATGGGCTCCGGCTTGCCCCAATTCGGATTTCCACGACGTTTTGCCATTTGTTTTGTTTTCCTTAGACGGGTGTGAAGTGTTTTTCTTACTCCTCGGACGCTGGCTGGGGATCCTTGCGGTCCTGAGGCGACTCTAGAATTCTATTTTAGGGATTTTTCCTCTAAAAATCAATAGCAAATGGGTGGAAAAGGCGTATACTGCGCCGTTTATTTCCAATGTTCATCGTTCTCGATAGGTTTATATGGTTGAGCGGTTTACAAGAACTTGACCTTTGTTCTGGTTTACAGCCAACGTGCAATTTGATATGGCAAACTGGCGGTCTAACCCCTCTCGATGTCAACATGTCTGTATGGCAACATCATGGTGGATCAAGGCTTGCAGCCTTTTGCTGCTGTCGGCCTGTGCGGCCAATTGCTGCGCCGTTGAGCTTAAAGTAAGCCGGGAAGCCTTCGAGCGCACGCTCAAAGAACAGCTATTCAGTGGCCCAAACGAACGCTATTACCTCAAGGGTACGGCCCAGGCCGCCTGCTCCGTTTATGCCGACGACGCCAAGGTGAGCTTTGTGCAGAATCGAATCGTCGTTCGAGTTAAAACCCGGGCGCGGATGGGTAAATCGGTCGGAGGCTCATGCCTGGGCATCTCCGTCTCGCCAACCGCCGAGGTCTCCTTGGCGCCTTACGGAGAGGGTGAGTCAATCGGCTTTCGCGATGCCCAGCTCATCAAAGTCAGCGACCAGCGCGAGCTCAACTTTCTGCTCTCGCCGTTTCTCAGCCACCAAGTTCCATCTAGCCTCAAGGTAGACGCGGCCGAGTTGCTGCGCAAAGCCCTGGAGGGCTCTACGGCAACCTCGGGATACAAGGTGACGCTGGAGCGGCTCAAGGTTCACTCCATGGCGATTGAGGGGGACGTGTTGGTGGTGGATGTGGACGGCGACATCAGCGTGAAGTGAAGCGGTCCGTGCGAGCCAGTGTGAAGATCATCCCAAAACATCAAAGCCCAACGCAAACGCGCTGGGCTTTGATGTTTAGAACTGGAGCCTGAGGGTCTACCACCACTCCATCAGGCGGGTTGAGGTCACCTTTGTGCTGCTCTTTGGCTTGGGTGTACGCAGGAGCAGGACAGGGCACGAAGCGAGCTTTACAACCTTTTCTGTGATTGAGCCGAAAACCGAGGGATACCATCCGGAGAGGCCATGGGTGGAGATCACAACATAGTCGATCTCATCGCGATCGATGGCCTCAAGTATGGTGCCAGCCACGTCGTATCCAACCTCAACACTGGTCTTGACAGTGAGGCCCTTGGCATCGAGAGTTTTTTGCGAAACGGCAAAGTGCGCTTCCGCTTCTTTCTTGGCCGCGTCGATGATCAAGGATTCCGAAATTGACTCCGGCAAAGCGACGGTCGGAAACTCCGGGATAACGTTCAGGAGAAAGAGTTCGGCATGAAACTTCTCGGCAAGCTCTGTCGCCGCTTCGAGAGCGGTATGCGATGACGAACTGAAGTCAATGGGAACAAGAATCTTGGTTGGTATGGCGCTAAAGGTATTTGTTTCGGGCATTCGGGTCTCCTTGCCACGCCACACCCATGGCGGGCTTCATATTTTCGTCCACAATGATAGCAAGGCGATACAGGCTTTCTATCGTGACCGGGCGCACACGTATACATAACCATAGGAATGGAACCGATCCAAATTCCGGGGCGCGACAGAATCGGGAGATGTTACCGTAATGTGCTATGAGCTCCCCCACCGCTGACCTTTTGGGCGAAATCGGGCTGCCCGTGCCCGTTCGCGAACTGGCCGCAAGAACCTGGGACGTGATCATCGTTGGAGCCGGCCATAATGGCCTGGCCTGCGCCGCGTATCTGGCACAGGCCGGTCAGCGCGTGCTGGTCCTCGAGAGCCGTCTGCGCGTGGGTGGCGCCTGCACCATTGAAGAACCGTTTCCGGGCGTACGCATGTCACCGTGCGCTTATCTTGCAGGGTTGTTGCATCCGCTGGTCGTGGAGGAGCTGAAACTGCATCGCCGCGGCTTCAACTGGACTCCGGCGGTAAACGGGATGTTTGTTCCCTTCCTTGACGGGTCGAGTATTCAGCTATGGGATGACGATGAGCGTTGTGAGGCCGAAGTGCGTGCGCTCGCGCCACACGATGTGAATGGCTGGAAATCAATGAACGACGTCATTCGCCGCTTGCGCGATGCACTGCGACCGGCCGGCGAAGAGGATTGCTGGATCGGGGATGCACCGACGAGGGAGCAGATCGACGAACGGCTTGGCGACGACGAGGAGGCGCGCGCGGTACTCTTCGACTGGTCCATGGCTGAATTTGTCGAGCACTATCTCGAAGACGAAAATCTGCAGGTCGCCTACCTCGGCCAGGGCGTGATCGGCACCAACGCCAGCCCATTCGATCCAGGCACGGCGTCGATACGTTTTCATCATGCGTCGGGGCGGCTTGGCGGATTGCCGGGCATGTGGGGCTATGTTCGCGGCGGCATGGGCATGGTTTCGTTCTACTTCTGCGACGCGGCGCGCGAGGCGGGAGCCACGGTGGTTTCCGGAGTGCCGGTGGCAAGCATCGTGCCGGGGGAGTGTGTTGTGCTCGAGGGCGGTGAGCGGATCGCGGCGCGCATCGTTGTGTCGAATGCCGACCCGATTCAGACGCTTCGATTACTGGGCGACGCTGCCGACCCGGTATGGAAGGCGCGCATCGAAAAGGTTCCGATTGAAGGCTGCACGGTAAAGCTGAATGTGCATCTGCGGGAACTGCCCAATTTCACAGCGCGTCCGGGGACCGACAAGCCACACCATTATGGGCAGATCAACGCTCCGTTAACCAAAGAGGAGTGGAAGGCAGGATTTGCTGCGGCGCGCCGGGGTGAACTTCCCGAGCACTTGTGGTGCGAACTCTATTTCCAGAGCGTGCATGACTCCACGGTTGTTCCCGCCGGCCAACACACCATGAGCGTCTTTGCGCAGTACGTGCCGTATAAGTTCGCGCGCGGAAGCTGGGATGAGCGCCGAGATGAAGTGCGGAGACTTGCGTTCAAATCTCTGGCAAGGTTCTGTTCCAATGTGGATGACCTGGGCATCGACAGCGCTGTGATCGATGCGCAAGTGCTCGGGCCGCCCGACATCGAGCAAAAAGTGGGTCTGACGGGCGGCCATATTTTCCAGGGGGAATGCCTGCCGGCTTACATGTGGTCGAATCGCTTGACTGCGCGGACGCCGATGCAGGGGATGTTTCTGTGCGGCGCGTGCACGCATCCCGGCGGCAGCGTCATCGGCATAAACGGTCGCAACGCGGCGATGGCGGTCCTCAAGGATCTGGGCAAACGCTACCACGGCAATATTTAGCTTTTCTGGGTTGCGCGGCTCTGCTATTCTCCGCCGTACATGTCCACCGTCCCAGCGCTTAAACGAGGCATTCGGTTTCGCGACCTGGTGCCGCTTTATGTGGCCATCGTTCTGAGCGTGCGGTGGACCGCAACCGCCGCGGCTGCCGGGCCGAGCATCTTCGTCATATGGTTTGCGGCGCTCACCTGCTTCTTCATTCCGCTCGCGGCGTGCGTGATGGAGCTCTCTTCGCGGCATCCTGAAGAGGGCGGCATTTACGTTTGGACGCGCGAGGCGTTCGGCGACTTCTCCGGCTTCATCTGCGCGTGGACTTACTGGATGAGCAACCTGCCGTACTTTCCCGCGATACTCTATTTTGGGGCAGGGTCGGTACTGTTTGCGTTTGGGCCGCATGCGCAATTGCTGAATGCGAACCCGCTCTACTACATGGCGTTTTCGACGGTTGCGCTCGCGATAATTACGCTGCTCAATATTGTCGGCGTGGACGCCGGCAAGTGGCTGAACAATATTGGCGCGCTGGGCACCATCATTACGCTCTCTTTGCTGCTGCTGATCGGCACAATGTCGTACTGGCGATTTGGCGCGGCGACACACTTGACCCGCGCGAGCCTGGTTCCTCACTGGTCGCTGGACAACGCTGTCTTCTGGTCGAGTGTGTTCTTCGCGTTCAGTGCGATTGAGTCAGCCTCCGCAATGGGGGATGAGATTCAGAATCCGCGAAAGACGATTCCATGGGCGATTTTGGTGGCGGGCTGCATTCTTGCCGTTGGATACATTGGCGGGACTGCTGCGCTGCTGGTGGCGCTGCCAACCGAGGCTGTGGGTGGTCCTGATGGCTTAGTCAACGGAATTCGCATGATGAGCGAAAGGCTCGGCGTGGGATGGCTGTTGGCGCCACTCGCGATGCTGGTCGGGTTGAGTGCAGTGGGACAAGCTGCTGGGAATCTGTCTTCGACATCGCGATTGCCTTTTGTGGCCGGAGTGGATCGATATCTGCCCTCGGCGTTCGGTTGGATTCATCCGCGCTTTCGCACGCCGTGGATTGCGATTGGCGCGTATGGATTGTCAGGCATCGTGATCGCGATGTTGGGGCAGGCGGGGACCACGGTGCGGGGCGCGTATGACGTGCTGGTGAGTATGGGCGTGATCGCCCTGTTTTTGCCGTACCTTTTTCTCTTCTCGGCAATGATCCGGTTGCAGAGCCGCCCGGCGGGACCGGAAGTACGGCGCGTGCCGGGCGGCAAGCCGGTTGCAATGGGACTCGCTTCGTTGGGGCTGGTCAGTACGGCGGTCACGATTGTGCTGTCGGTGATTCCCGGCAACGATGAACCGAATAAGCCCCTCGCAGTAGCGAAGGTGCTGGGAGCAACGATGGTGCTCGTGGGCGCGGGAGTGGTTGTGTTTGTGGCTGAACGGCGAAGGACGCGGGTGCGGCAGCGCGCTGCGTGAGCGCTCGACCCTGATCGCGGATTAGCTGGAAACTTCTTCGCCGGCGATGAAGACGCGTGGGCGAAGCGGCGCTGCGATGAAGTAGGCAAGCTCGCGATAATCGGCGAATTCGTGAATCAGGAAGTCAGCCTGCTTCCCTGCTTCGAGCGATCCGACGTGGCTGCCGAGGTCGAGGCTGCAGGCCGCGTTGATGGTGGAGGCGGTGAGCGCCTCGGCGGGCGAGAGGCCCATCTGCAGGCAGGCCAGCGAAAGCACGAACGGCATCGACGCGACAGGCGATGAGCCGGGGTTGAAGTCGGTTGCCAGCACGATTGCGAGGCCAAGGTCGATCATTTTTCGCGCGGGCGGGTATTGCGTGCGTGATAGAGCGAAGACGGAGCCGGGAAGCAGAACTGGCTGGACAGCGGCTACGCGGAGACGATGCAGAGTCTCCTCCGTCACCGTTTCAAGGTGATCCGCGGTGGCTGCGCTCAGCTCGGCTGCGAGTGCTGCGCCGGTGCCGGGACGGAACTGCTCGGCGTGAATGCGCAGCCCCAGGCCATGACGGCGGGCAGCGGTGAGTACGACATGCGCTTCTTTTACAGTGAAGGCGTGATCGTCGCAGAAGACGTCGCAGTATTTCGCGAGGCAGAGCCGGGCGACTTCGGGGATGAGTTCTTCAGCGACAAACCGAACGTAATCGTTGCGGCGGCCGGCGAACTCTGGCGGCACGGTGTGCGCGGCAAGCAACGTGGGAACGATACGGACCGGGCCTTCTTCGTTGAGACGCGCGATTACTCTCAGCATCTTGAGTTCGGTGTCGTGGTCGAGGCCGTAGCCTGATTTGGCTTCGAGGGTGGTCGTGCCGGAGCGTAGCATCCAATCGCGGTGGCGGCGGGCTGAGGACAGCAACTCGTCTTCGGTTGCGGCGCGAGTGAGGGCGACGGTGCGCAGGATTCCGCCCCCGGCTGCGGCGATCTGTTGATACGTGGCTCCGGCGATGCGTTGCTCGAATTCTGCCGCGCGGTTGCCGGCGAAAACCAGATGCGTGTGGGCGTCTACAAAGCCGGGGGTTACGCAATGATGTTGGGCATCCATCATCACTGCGTCGGGCGGAATTTGAGATTTTAGGGCTGAGTATGGGCCGACTGCGACAATTCGCCCCTCAGGGGCTAAAGCCCCTGTTGATGGTGCGGCCGTAACGTACGGGCTGAAGCCCGTACCCTTCAAAGCAGTATCTGGATGCCTTTGCTCGATCAGCAGGGCTGCGTCTTCAATGATGGCAAGTTCGCGGAGTTCTTCGCCAACGCGAGGGCGCGGTGGTCCCGCAAGCGTGACGAGCTGGCCGATGTTGACGATTGCAGTCGTGCCGGCCACGTCTACTTCCCTGCCATCGGTATGTGGATGCCCTTTTCGCGGGCGGTCTGTTGCGCAAGATCGTAGCCGGCGTCGGCGTGGCGGGCCACTCCGATACCGGGATCGTTGTTGAGCACGCGAGCAATCTTGCGCGACGCGATCTCTGTTCCGTCGGCCACCGTGACTTGTCCTGCGTGGAGCGAGTAGCCCATGCCCACGCCGCCGCCGTGGTGGAAGCTGACCCACGTAGCGCCCGAAGCCGTATTCAGCAACGCGTTCAAAATCGGCCAGTCGGCAACCGCATCCGAGCCGTCGAGCATCTTTTCCGTCTCGCGATAGGGGCTGGCCACCGAACCCGTGTCGAGATGGTCGCGGCCAATGGCAACCGGCGCTGAAATCTCCCCCTTGCGCACGCGGTCGTTGATGGCCTCACCCATCCGCGCGCGCTCCCCGTATCCGAGCCAGCAGATGCGTGCCGGCAATCCCTGAAACGCAAACCGCCCCCGGGCCAGCCGCAGCCAGCGCGTGAGAATTTCGTTCTCAGGGAATAGCTCGAGGGCCAACTCGTCGGTGCGATCGATATCGCGCGGATCGCCCGAGAGTGCAACCCAGCGAAATGGTCCGGCGCCGGTGCAAAAGAGCGGGCGGATGTATTCAGGCACAAAGCCCGGGATGAGGAAC
>WNGL01000581.1_pt1 | contig 43254 bp, 38 predicted proteins | sample 5400591 | NCBI WGS metagenome assembly WNGL01 (sample SAMN13153377, study PRJNA577476) | soil metagenome | isolation source: 80 cm soil or saprolite under Garry oak tree replicate 1 | place: USA:California | collected 2016-06-15
AGGCCGCCGGCCGGCGATGGGTGTTCGACGGTGCGCCCTACAACGCTGAGGCGCTGGTGTATCCGCACGCCGACGCCCTCGTCGCCTTGGACTATCCGCGCCGGGTCGTATGGCGCCGCGTTGTGGCTCGTTCTCTCCGACTCTGGCTTACTCGTCGGAGCGACGGGGCGCACACCTCTACCTCCCCGCCCTGGAGGTGGTGGGCGCCTACCCACCCGCTGCGCTGGGCTGCGCAGACGCACGCCGCGCGGCACGCGGAGATTGCCGCGCTCCTTGCGCGGCCAGAGGTTGCCCACATTCCGCGATTCCGGTTCACCTCTCCCCGCCAGGCCGCGACATGGCTCACCAGCCTTCACCGCTGAACCAAATGGGGAACGTGACCTATCCCGGCGGGCGTTCGCTGCGCACTAATTGAGCCAAGTCGGCGGCTCCTCCTCATCACCGGGCACACCCGGACCCTACGGCACGGGAATCTGCTCCTGCCGGCATCTCGACGTCATCGGCGTCCCAGCTTGGCGGCAGAAGCGTCACGCCCGGCCGCCGCCGGGACCGGACCCGCCGCCTCGTCCGCATGTCGCGCGGCGCCCCCTCATCCGGTCTACAGTCCGGCTCGTGGATGACGCGGCAGGGGGCCAGCGTGGCACCAGGGCCATCGTCTCAGCGGATCTGGAGGAGTTCCTGCGGGCGCACTGGGGCGTGCGCCCCGCTGACGCCGCACCGGACCTGGGCGGTTCGGCCAACCTGAACCTGCTGGTCACCGACGGCAGGTCGCTGCGGGTGGCCCGGGTCTACCGGCCCTTCGTAACCAGCCAGCGGGTCGCCGCGCTCCAGGCGGTCCGCCGCCACCTCGCCCGGCACGGCATCCCCTGCGCCGAGCCCATCCCGGCCCGCGGCGGCCGCGGATGGGAGGCCTTCCAGGGCCGGGCCGTCGAGGTCGAACCCTACCTGGCCGCGCCGGCGGTGATGCATACGCTGCCCAGGGTGCGAACCGGCCTGACGGTGCTCGGCCGCATCCATGCCCTCCTCCAGGCGTTCCCCGCCGACCCGGCCGCTGCGGCCACCCGCTTTGCCAACTACGTCCCCGCCGACGGCCTGGCAGAGGCCGTCGCCGCCGGGACCTGGCGCATCCGCGCCTGGCCGCCGGCTCCCGCCGAAGCGCGGCTGGCCGACCTCGCCGACCAGCTCGCCAGCACCCTCGCCGGACAAGAACACGATCCCGTCCCGCTGCGCCGCCAGCTGGTGCACGGCGACTTCTGGGACAACAACGTCCGGTTCCGCCACCAGCAGGTCGCCCTGGTCACCGACTTCGACTTCCTCGGCGAACGCCCCCGGACCGATGACCTCGCGCTCACCCTGTACTACACCAGCGTCGACATCACCGACATCACCCGCGACCCCGCGCGGCTCGCCGAACTCGTCGGCGCCTACGAAGCCGGGCTCGGCACCCGGCTCTCCCAGCGCGAACGAGCCGCCATACCGCTGGCCATGGCCCGGCAGCCACTGTGGTCCATCGCGGTCTGGGTGGCCCTGCTCGACAACCAAGACGCAGCCCGGCGCCACCTCGCCGCGACCGCGCCCGAACTCACCTGGGCACTACAGCTCACCGGCCGCATCACCCAGGTTCAGGATGCGCTTACCGACCGTCCCTGATCAAAAGGATCCACCGCCCGCGGATCTCGACGCCAATTCGTCAGCTCAATAGGGCGGGACACCTGACCAGTTACGTTTCTGTTAACCAACGGAAAAAGGTTATCCGGTTCCCGGGGCACCCGCGGGCGGATTGTCCCGGGTGGGACAACCGCCAACGGCAGCTCGACCACGAATGACGCCATTGGTCATTCGTCGGCGGGGACGGAATCCGCAGCCTCCAGATCGGGAGGCTGGAGCCGCTCCGCCGTGAGGTCCCGGGCCGACGGCCGGAAACTCAGGCGGCCGTTCTTCATCACGCCGATGCGCTGGGCCCGGCGGGCCACGGTGCTGTCGTGGGTGACCAGCACCATGGTCAGGCCGCGCTCCCGCCACATGACCTCGAGCAGGCCGATGATCTCGTCCCTGGTGTCCTCGTCCAGGTTGCCGGTTGGCTCGTCGGCCAGCAGGACCTTCGGCTCCTTGACCAGGGAGCGGGCGATGGCCACCCGCTGCTGCTGGCCGCCGGACAACTCGCCGGGCACGTGCCGCAGCCGGTCGCCGAGGCCGACGGCCTCCAGGGCGACCGCGGCCCGCTGCCGCCGCGCGGCCGCGGAGACGCGCAGCGGAACCAGCGCGGCCTCCACGTTCTCCTGCGCGGACAGCGTGGGCACCAGGTTGAAGGTCTGGAACACGAAGCCGATGGAGGCGGCCCGCACCCTGGTCACTTCGGCCTCGCGCAGCTGCGCGAGGTCACGGCCGTCGAAGTCGACGATGCCGCCGGACGGGCGGTCCAGGCCGCCGAGGATCTGCAGCAGCGTCGACTTGCCGTGCCCGGTCGGGCCCTGGATGGCCAGCCATTCGCCGTCCTCGATCACCAGGTCGACCCCGCGCAGCGCGGCCACGGTCCCGCGGCCCTTGACGTAGTTCTTGGTCACTCCGGAGAGCTTGTACATGTCGTTTCCCTCCACTCGCTCAGGCGACTTTGGACAGTGCGGCCGCGGGACGCAGCCGCGCGGCGCGCCAGCCGCCGAAGATCCCGGCGATGATGCCGCCCGCCACGGCCAGCAGGACCGCGAGCAGGATCACGTTGGCGCTCACCGCGGCGGACAGGTGCACCGCCACCGTGTGACCGGCCGACCCGGCGGGGCGGAAGGTGCCGGCTCCGGGACCCCCGCTGAAGCCGCCACCTCCGCCCCCGCCGCCAGTTCCGCCGAAGCCGCCTCCGCCCGCACCGCCGACGCCGAACTGCCTGGCGCCGCCCGGCGTGGCCGAGCCGGTGGTCTGGCCAACCACGGCGGACAGCTTGGGCGACATATTGGAGACCAGCTCCGCGCCGGCCAGGCCGAGCGCGACGCCGATCGCGCCGCCGATGAGCCCGATGGTGACCGACTCGCCCATCACCTGGCCGATGATCCGGCGGCTCCTCCAGCCGATCGCCTTCAGCGTGCCGAACTCACGGACCCGGCGCGACACCGCCGCTATCGTCAGCAAGCTGGCCAGCAGGAACGCCGCGATGAGGACGGCGAGCGCGAGCCACTTGCCCAGGTTGTTGGCCAGGCTGGAGGCGCTGGACAGCGAGCCGGTGACCTCGCCGGCCAGGTCGCTCGAGGTGGTCACGGTGGTGCCGGGCAGGGCCCTGGAGATATCGCTCTGGACGGACGAGATGGCCGACGAGTTGCTGGCCGTGACGTAGATGGTGTTCACCTGGTTCTTCATGCCGGCCAGGTTCTGCGCCACCGCGAGCGGGATGTACACGTCCGAGGGGTTGTCGCCGGCCGGCTCGCTGACGATCCCGACGACCTTGAAGTTCGTCGCCTTGCCGCTCTTGTTGCCGATGGCGATGGTGGACCCGGTCGTCAGCTTGTGCTGCGTCGCATAGGAAGCGTCGACGAGCGCGACGCTGGCATTCGCGTCCGAGGCGGTGAACGTCCGGCCCGAGCTGAGCTTGCCCGTGCTGAGCGGGCCGAGTTCGCCCTCGCCGATGTCCACCCCGGCGACGCCGAAGTTGCTGGTGGTGAAGTTGGCGCGGAAGTTCTGGCCGCCGCCGGAACCGCCGCTGCCGGAACCACCTCCCGCGCCGCCGCCGAAACCGCCGCCGTTGACGTTGATGGCCGGCACGGTGCCGCTGATCGTGCGGTTGTCCAGGGTCAGGCCGCCCGCCGCGGCCGCCACGTCGTGCAGGCCGGCCACCGTGGCGACCGACGACGAGCTGATCGAAGCGAGCGTGGGACTCGCCGCGAGCGTGCTGTTGTTGATCTTGGTGCCGGCCACGGGCCGCGACCCGGTCCCGGCGCGGAAGCCGAAGCCGAACGACCCGGGGTCGAACGACCCGGCTTTCGGCGTCTTGGTCACCGTGACGTCGGTGCCCACGCCGTACAGCGCGTGCAGCACGGTGCCCTGAGCGTTCTTGACGCCGGCCGACGCCGCCGTGACGGTGATCACCAGACCCACGCCCAGGGCAAGGCCGAGCGCGATGAAGATGGCCTGGCGCATGCGGCGGCGAAGTTCACGCCGCAGGTAAGTAAAGAGCATCCCGCACTCCTTAAGGGGGATTGCCTCCGCGCAGATGGCGGCGCGGTGACTCGCCCCGGGAGCGAACGCCGCGCCGATTCAGAAGCCTGACGGTGCTACCTGAACAGGCACTGAACGGAACCTGCGGGGTTGCCCCGACTACGCGAACGTTCTCCGGCTGTGGCGCCTGAGAACAGCGAGGCCCCAGGGATTCCCGCGAGGGCGGGGCCTCCGGCAGGTATCCGGACAGGGATGGTCAGGTTCCTGCGCAGCCCGCGCAACCTCATCCGTCACCGGGGCAGCACCGGCCACGCTCTCCGCGCCAGTGCCATCGTCCGCGGCGCCCCCGTACTTCCGGCCGGCCCAGGAGTACGGGGCTGTGTCCCCCCGCCCCCGATCAGCGCCGGGCGGTCCGGGGGCTGTGTCCCCCCGCCCCCGATAGACGGGGGTTGTGTCCCCCCGCCCCCGATAGACGGGGGTTGTGTCCCCCCGCCCCCGATCGGGTCCCGGGCCAGGGAGCCACGCGCCCCGTTCCGGGCACCGCGGACTGTCCCGGGTGGTGGCTGTGAGGCAGATGAGGTAGCCGCCGGCGGCGGTGGGAAGGGAGGGAAAGCGAACCGCGGGGCCCTTCGCCGGCGGGGCGAAGGAACCCGCGGTTCGCGCTTTAGCTGCCGCCAGGCCAGCTAAGGGAAGGAGAGGGTCGGGGTGGGTGGGGGCGCGATTAGTTGCCGCGCGCGGCCCTGATCGTCTCGCGCAGCGAGCTCATCGTGGCCAGCACGGCCGAGGGCTCGTAGCCGCAGTGCGCCATGCAGTTGGCGCAGCGCGGGTCCTTGCCCCGCCCGTAGGAGTCCCAGTCGGTGGTCTCGATGAGTTCGGAATACGTCTTCACGTACCCGTCCGACATCAGGTAGCAGGGCTTCTGCCAGCCGAGCAGCGAGTAGGACGGAATTCCCCACGCGGTGCAGCCGAAGTCGGTCTTGCCCTCGAGGAAGTCCAGGAACAGCGGCGTGTGGTTCAGCCGCCACTTCTTCCGCCGCCCGTCCGCGAACGTCTTGCGGAACAGCTCCCTGGTCTCCTCGACGCCGAGGAAGTGCTCCTGGTCCGGCGCCTTCTCGTAGGCATAGGCCGGGGAGATCTGCATTTCGTCGATGCCGAGGTCGTCGTTCAGGTAGGTCAGCACGTCGATGACCGTCTGCGGGGTGTCGGTGTTGAAGACCGTGGTGTTCGTGTTGACCTTGAACCCGCGCGACTTGGCCAGCTTGATCGCGGCTACCGCCTCGTCGAACACGCCGTCCTTGCAGACCGACTCGTCGTGCCGCTCGCGCAGCCCGTCGATGTGCACCACCCAGGCGAAGTACGGCGACGGCTTGAACTTGTCGAGCTTCTTGGGCAGCAGCAGCGCGTTGGTGCACAGGAAGACGAACTTCTTGCGCTTGATCAGCTCGGAGACGATCACGTCGATCTGGGGGTGCATCAGCGGCTCGCCGCCGGCGATGGACACCATCGGGGCGCCGCTCTCCTCGACGGCGCCGATCGCCTGCTCGACCGGCATCCGCTGCTTGAGAATGGTGTGCGGCTGCTGGATCTTGCCGCAGCCGGCGCACTTCAGGTTGCAGGCGAACAGCGGCTCGAGCTCGACGAGCAGCGGAAACTTCTTATTGCGAGCCAGCTTCTGACGCATCAGGTAGGACCCGACGCGCAGCGACTGACGCAGTGGCATAGGCATTATCCCCGTACCTCCTTGGGCAGGCCGAACCGGATTGATTCCGTGGTCGTCACTCGCTCGGAGACGGACAGGGGGCCTAGCCCTGAAAGCGCCGAAATGATCTCCTCCACCACGGCAGGAGGGGCGGAGGCTCCGGCGGTCAGGCCGATCGTCGATACCCCCGTTAGCCAGCCGAGCTGGATGTCCGCCGCACTGTCGATCAGGTGCGCCGGCGTTCCGGCCCGCTCGCAGGTCTCCACCAGCCGAACCGAGTTGGAGGAGTTCGCCGAGCCGGCCACGAGCACCAGGTCGGAACCGGCGGCGACAGCCCGCACCGCGGCCTGCCGGTTGGTCGTCGCGTAGCAGATGTCGTCGCTGCCGGGCGCGCGCATCGCGGGGAACCGCTCGCGCAGCGCGCCCGACACCTCCGCCGCCTCGTCGACCGACAGCGTGGTCTGCATCAGGTAAGCGACCCGTTCGGAGTCCCGGGGACGCAGCCTGGCCACGTCCTCCGGGGTCTGCACCAGGACCATGGAGTCCGGCGCTTCGCCCAGGGTGCCCTCGACCTCTTCGTGGCCCGCGTGGCCGATGAACGCGACCGTGTACCCGTCGGCGGCGAACCGGCGGGCCTCCGCGTGCACCTTGGACACCAGCGGGCAGGTCGCGTCGATCACGGCCAGCCCGCGCCGGGACGCCTCGGTCCGGACCGCGGGCGACACGCCGTGCGCGGAGAACACCACGGTGGCCCCGTCGGGCACCTGATCGAGCTCGTCCACGAACACCGCGCCGCGGTCCTCGAGCTCGCCCACCACCCGGGTGTTGTGCACGATCTGCTTGCGCACGTAGACCGGCTTGCCCTGCAGTTCGAGCGCGCGCTCGACGATCTCGATGGCCCGCTCGACGCCGGCGCAGAACGACCGCGGCCCGGCCAGCAGCACCTGGCGTGGCCCGCAGGCCGCCGCCCAGCGTTCGGCCACGGGGGCGGCGGCGCGCAGCGCGCGCAGCGCGGCCAGGCCGCCCGAGACGATGCCCGCCACCGGATGGACCGGCGTGTCTGAGACGGCCCTGATCACCGCCACCGGGCGATCCCCGGCCGCGGCGGCCAGCGGCGCCGACTCCATGTCGGCGAGCAGCGTGCCGTCAGCGGCGAGCCCGGCCCGTTCGGACCGGCGGACCAGATGGTCCACGGTGGTGATCCGGCCCGTGCGGGCGGTCAGCCCGGCCCGGCGCAGCTCGCCGGCCAGCAGCGGAGCGGACAGGCACGTGGCCAGGCCGACCTCGGTGCCGACGACCAGGTCGCCCGGGCCGAGGTCGGAGGTCAGCCCGGCGCCGACACCCATCACGACCATCTGGCCGAACGGGCTGGCTTTCAGCTCACCCGCACGGTCAGCCGCCCTCGTGGTGCCGTAGCCCGTGCGCCGTACCTCGGGAGGATCGGCGCTGGTCCGGAGCCCCCGCCGGATCGCGCGGGCCTCGATGCGCATGGGGGCACAGATGATCGCGTCGGTCATGTGTCGCCTCCGTGGATGTACCTGCCCAGGGCGCTGACCGGGAAGGCCAGCCGGTACAGGTGGTAATTGATGTAGAAATCGCCGGGGAAGCCGGTGCCGGTGAACCAGGGCTCGTCCCAGGTGCCGTCGTCTCGCTGCGTCTGAGCGAGCCAGCGGATGCCGCGCTCGGTCGCGGGGTTCTCCCGCTCCCCGGCGGCGAGCAGGGCGAGCAGCGCCCACGCGGTCTGCGACGCGGTGGACTCGCCCCGGCCGCCCAGCGCCTGGTCGTCGTAGGAGCGCAGGTCCTCGCCCCAGCCGCCGTCCTGGTTCTGGTGCTGCTCCAGCCAGGCCACGGCGCGGCGGATAGCCGGCTTGCCCGGCCTCACCCCGGCCGCGATCAGCGCGGGCACCACGGCGCCGGTGCCGTAGAGGTAGTTCGCGCCCCAGCGGCCGAACCACGACCCGTCCGGCTCCTGCGCCCGCAGCAGCCAGACCACGCCGCGGCGCGCGGCCGGCTCGGTGGCCCGCCCCTCGACGGCGAACGCCTCCACGATGTGCGCGGTCACGTCGGCCGAGGGCGGGTCGATGACCGCGCCGAAGTCGCAGAACGGCAGCTTGTTGACCAGATTGCGGGTGTTGTCCGCGTCGAACGCGCCCCAGCCGCCGTCCTTGGACTGCATCCCGGCCAGCCAGGTCAGCGCGCGATCGATGGCGGCCTGGTTCTTCGGGGCTACCCGGCGCAGGGCCAGCACCACCTCGGCGGTGTCGTCGGTGTCGGGGTAGTTGTCGTTGTCGAACTCGAACGCCCAGCCGCCGGCGGCAACGTCCGGCCTGCGGACCTGCCAGTCGCCCGGGCCGCGGATCTCCTCGTCGAGCACCCACCGGGCGGCGCGGCCCAGGGACGGGTCATCGGCGGCCAGGCCGGCGTCGGCCAGCGCGATCATCGTCAAGATGGTGTCCCAGACCGGCGACTGGCACGCCTCCAGGCGGCGCACCGGGCCGTCCGTCGTGTCCTCGGTGATGGTGAAGCGGTCCAGGCCGGCGATGCCCTTGGCCATCACGGGGTGGTCGAGGTCGTAGCCGAGCAGGTTCAGCGCCATCAGTGAGTACACCCAGGGTGGCTGGATGCCGCCCCAGCAGCCGTCCTTCTCCTGCCGGGCGATCATCCACTCGGCGCAGCGGCGCAGCGCCGCGCGCCTAACCGACTTTACCGGTCGGTAAAGGAAGGGTGGGCGGTGGCGGACGGACCGGTCGAGAGCGTGCAGGGTCTTGTCCAGGGCATTGAAGAAGCGAGCCCAAGGGTCCGCGGAGCTGGTCGTGCCGCCTACGGGGCGCGCGTCGAGGGCGCGGAGCGGGCGGGGGGCGCGGCCGTGCGGGCCGCCGGTCTTGAGCTCGTCGATGGAGATTCCGATGGGCCGCGCGGGACGGAACGACTGGACCACGGCCAGCGCGACGATCGTCTGCCGCGCCCAGCAGCCCCAGTCGTAGATGTTGAGCGGGAACCAGGACGGCAGGTAGATCAGCTCGGGCGGGATGACCGGCAGGTCGTCCCACGACCACAGGCCGGACAGGGCCAGCCAGATCCTGGTGAACACGCGGGTCGCCTCGACGCCGCCCTGCTCGGTGATCCAGTCCCGGGCCAGCTTCATGTGCGGCGCGTCCGGCTCGTCGCCGGCCAGCCGCAGAGCCAGGTAGGCCTCCACCGTGGTGGACAGGTCGGCGGGCCCGCCGTAGAAGTTGGCCCAGGTGCCGTCGTCCCGCTGCCGGGACCTGATCCAGCGGCCCGCCGCCGCGACCACGGCGTCGTCGTGCAGGCCGAGGAACTCGCGTAGCAGCAGGTCCTCGGCGTCCATGGTCACGTTGGTCTCGAGCTCGCCCTGCCACCACCCGTCGGCGTGCTGCAGGCCGAGCAGATGATCGCGGGCCCGGTTAAGGGTCCCGCGCGCGAGATCCGTCGGCGAGGCGTCCCCTACCATGTTCGGGCCGTGATGAACTCGGCGATCGCGGTCAGCTCGGCCCGGACGTCACCGGCCAGGTCGATGCTGGCCAGGCTGGCGTTGGCCGCGGCGAGCTGAGCGTCGGCCTCGGACTCGGCCCAGTCCTTGCCGCCGGCCGCGACCACCAGGTCGGCCGCGCGGACCAGGTCGGCCTCGGTCAGTGCCTCGGGGCTGGTGAGCAGGGCGCGCAGTTCGACCCCCTCGGGCCGGCCGCTGTTCAGCGCGGCCACCACCGGCAGCGACTTCTTCCTGGCGCGCAGGTCGGCGCGGACCGGCTTGCCGGTGACCTCGGGCGCGCCCCAGATGCCGAGCAGGTCGTCGGTGAGCTGGAACGCCAGCCCGACATGCGCGCCGAATCCGGCCAGCGCCATGGCCAGCGTGGGCGGCGCGCCCAGGTGCACGGCGCCGATGCTGCAGGCGCAGGCCATCAGCGCGGCGGTCTTGTCACCGGCCATGTCCAGGCACTCGGCCAGGGTCACGTCGTCGCGCTTCTCGAAGGCCAGGTCCGCGCCCTGCCCGCCGATCAGCCGCAGCACCGCCGCGGACAGGCAGCGGGCCGCCCAGGCGCCCTTGAGGGTGTCGTCCTCCAGCAGCAGGTCCTGGGCCAGCGCGAGGAGACCGTCCCCGGCCAGGATGGCCGCGCCGACGCCGAACACGGTCCAGGCCGTCGGCCGGTGCCTGCGCTCGGTGTCGTGGTCCATGATGTCGTCGTGCAGCAGGGAGAAGTTGTGCACGAGCTCGACCGCCACCGCGGCGGTCACGCCCCGCTCGGGCGGCGCGCCGGCGGCGCGGGCGGAGAGCAGGGCGAGCGCGGGCCGCAGCGCCTTGCCGCTGCCGCTGCGCATCGTGCTGCCCGCGGCATCCGCCAAACCGAGGTGATAGGCCGCGACGATGCGCACGTCCGGAGTGAGCCGGGCGATCGCGGATTCCATCGCCGGGCCGACCAGGTCCCGGGCCAGGGCCACGCCCTCGGGCATTACAGCAGTCACTTGGATACCCCTATCGTTGAGAGGGAGGCTTTGAGCTCGGCCGCCGCGGCCAGGCCACTGCGTACCGCGCCCTCCATCGTGTCCGGCCAGCCGGTATCGGTCCACGCGCCGGCCAGCACCAGGCCGGGCCGGGCGGTCGCGGTCTTCGGCCGCAGCGCGCCGCTGCCCGGACTCTGGCGGAACGTCGCCCGCCGCTCACGGGTGACGAAGAACTCGGTCACCCGGGCGTCGCGCGCGGCCGGGAAGAGTTCGGCCAGCGCGGGCAGGAACTGCTCCTGCAGCTCGGCCACTGGCGTGTCGGCGAACTGATCCGCGGCCGACAGCGAGATGGCCAGGTACTGCTGCTTCAAGGGACCCGGCCTGTCCATGCCGGAGATGCGGGTCCGGTCGAAGACCCACTGCACCGGCGAGTCGATGGCGGCCACGAACGGCAGGTCCATGACCGGCCGGTCGTAGATCACGTGCACGTTGACGATGGGCGACGCGCCCAGCCCGGCCCAGCCCGCGACGGTCTGCTCGGGCAGCGCGCCCGCCGGGATCAGCGGCGCGGCCTTCTCGTGCGGGACGGCCAGGACCACCGCGTCGGCGGTGACCGGGGCGCCTTGCGCGAGCGTGACGCGGAAGCCGCCGTCCTGCTCCGGCTCGATAGCGGAAACCTTGGTGCTCAGGGCGACCTGGGCGCCGAGCTTGGCCAGCAGGGTCGCGCCCGCGTCGCCGTGCAGCTCGCCCAGCGGCAGCGTCGGGACGCCGATGTCGGCCGCGTTGTTCTTGCCGAGCAGGCCGGTCTTCACCACCACGGCGGCCAGCGCCAGCGAGGCGTCGTCGCCGGCGATGTTCAGCGCCGAGACGGAGAACAGGTCCCACAGCGCCCGGCGGGTCCGCTCGCTCTGCCCCCGCTTGGCGAGCCAGTCGCCGAAGCGCTGCGTGTCCGCCGCCGGGTCGGCCGGGTCGACGAAGCGCATAGCCAGCGCGGGGCGAGCCACCGAGGCCCGTTCGGTACGAGATAGAAACGGATACCGGCCCAGAGCGGGCAGCATATGCAGCGGGCCAGGCAGCGCCGTCCGGCGGAGCCTGGCCTTCCTCCCTCCCGGGGCCAGGACGGTCACGTCGAACCGGTCCTGCAACGTGGTGTGCCCGGTCATGCCGAGCCGGTCCAGCAGGCCGCGGTAGGCCGAGCAGCAGCCGAGGAAGATGTGCTGGCCGGTGTCGACGGTCAGGCCGTCCCGGCTGAACGAGCAGGTCGCGCCGCCCAGCCGAGGCCTGGCCTCGAGCAGGGTGACGTCGGCGCCCGTCTCGGCGACCGCGATCGCAGCGGTGATGCCGGCCAGTCCCCCGCCGATCACCGCGACCTTAAAACTCATCTGATCCTCCCCGCCAGGGCGCGCACCGCGACCCTGGCTTTCTCCCCCGTGGACAAGGAAACCCGGCTGTCAAGGACGGCGGCGGGCTGCGCCGCGATCCGCTCGAGCAGCCGGCGGTAGATGCCGGCCATGGCGCCGGTGCAGGCCGCGCTGCGGCGGTCGAGCATCGGCAGCAACTGCCAGCCGGCGGCGTACCATTCGCGGGCCCGTTCGGCTTCGAATTCCACCAGCCGGATGAACTGGGACACGCTGGGTGCGTCCAGGTCGATGTCGAACTTGGCCAGGTCCTCGGCGGGCAGGTAGACCCGCCCGTTCTCGTGGTCCTCGCGGATGTCGCGCAGGATGTTGGTCAGCTGCAGGGCGACGCCGAGCGAGTCGGCCAGGCGGGCCGCCTCCTGCTGGTCGTGGCCGGTGCCGAAGATGCCCAGCGACAGCCGTCCGATCGAGCCGGCCACGCAGCGGCAGTAGTGGTGCAGGTCCTCGAACGTCTCGTAGCGGGTGCCGCGGACGTCGGCCACGCAGCCGTCGATGAGCTCCCCGAACGCCTCCATCGGGACCGGGAAGTTGCGCTTGACGTCGGCCAGCGCGAGCAGCACGGGGTCGTCGAGGCTGGCCCCGTTGAGGCTGGGCCCGTTGAGGCTGGCCCCGTTGAGGTTGGGCCCGTTGAGGTTGGGCCCGTCGAGGTTGAGGACGGCCTGACGGGCGGCCTCCAGGTCGGCGATCTTCTGCTCGGCGGGCATGTCTGCCTGCTGACCCGGCAGGGTGCCGTCGCCGATGTCGTCGATGCGCCGGGCGAACGCGTAGATGACGGCGAGCCCGCGCCGCTTTTCGTACGGCAGCAGCCTGATGCCGTAGGCGAAGTTCCTCGCCTGCGACCAGGTGATCCGCTCGCATTCGCGATACGCCTCGGTGAGGTCCACTGGCGTCTGCTCACCTCCCTCTCAGATACGCCACGACCAGTTCCGCCGCCAGCCGCGGCTTGCGGCCCCGCGGGGTCCCCGTCAGCACGTCGTAGCGCTGCCGCCTGATGGCGGCCAGCGCCGCCCGGCCGCCGGCCAGGTAGCCCGCGACCGCCAGCCTGGCCGCGCCGCGCAGCGTGCCGACCAGCGGCGCGCCCTGGTCGAGCAGGCGCGAGGCACGGTCCGTCTCGAAGATCATCAGCTGCCGGACGGCTTCGTTCGCCGCCGGCGCGGCCAGGTCTGCCTCGGTGCAGCCGAACCGCTTCAGGTCCTCACCCGGCAGGTAGATCCGCCCGTTGCCCAGGTCCTCGGCCACGTCCTGCCAGTGTTCGGCCAGTTGCAGGGCAGTGCAGATGTTATCGGATAGGGCGATGCGTTCCGGCGTAGCGACGCCGAAGATATAGAGCACGATCTGGCCAACGGGGTTGGCGGACAGCTCGCAGTACCGCTCCAGGTCGGGGTACGCCGGGTAGCGGGTGACCCGCTGGTCCTGCCGGTTCGCCTCGATCAGGTCGAGCAGCGGCTGGGCCGGGACGCCGCACTCGCGGACGGTCTCCGCCATCGCCCGCATGACCGGGGACTGCGGGGTCCCTGCTGAGTAGATGCGGTCGACGTCGGCGGCCAGCTCGTCCAGCAGGCGCAGCCGCAGGGCGGTGACGTCGGCCCCTGTGTCAGTCCCTGCGTCGCGGGCCTCGTCGCCGAGGTCGTCGGTCAGCCGGGCGAAGAAGTACAGGTTGGTCAGGTGCCGCCGGTGCCGGGCCGGGAGCAGCCGCAGCGCGACGGGAAAGTTCTCCCCGGGGGCGTTGGCCACCACCTCCTCGGCATGCGTCTGCGACGGGCGGACGTGCTCCCGCACGCTCGTCCGTTCTGCGCGGCCGGTACTTCGGCTTTCCCGAGTCACCCAGTTATTTTCCAGGGAGCGTGCAATTAAAGGCAAACAATGACGCGTGCGTCACATGACAGGTGCGTCGGCTAGGACCTCGGACCGGCAACCCGCTGAGCGACGCGTTCACTACAGTTCGCACTGTTACAGCGTCGTTAGCGCAGGTTACGCCGCGGAAATAATTAGTTTGTGTTTGCGGACAAGGTTATGTTATTGAAATGCCTGACGTGAACGTCAGCTTTAACGCCGGTTGTCGGCAGGCAGCGATCGCCACCTCATGAAATCGGGATTCCACGGCGTTAGCACGCACTGAAACCGGGGTTTCATGACGTCAGAAACGGGCAGCAAGTGGCCCGCGCTGAGACGGATGGGACGCAGGAGATCAGAGGGGTTCCGGAGGTGGCGGGTGCCGGGGTGGCGGGTGCCGGCCGGGCGCAGCGCCGGGGGGTCAGGTGCGCCAGAGCAGGACAAGGGCGCAGTCGTCGGAGCCGCCGATCTCCCGTTGCATGGCCGCGACCAGGGCGGGCGCACCGGCGCGGAAGCCGCTGGCCAGCATGCGTTCGGCCTCGCCGAGCAGCCGGTCGGTGCCCACGTCGATGTCCCGGCCGGGCGCTTCGACCAGGCCATCGGTGTAGAGCATGAGCGCGTCGCCGCGCTGCAGCACGCCGCGCTCGGATTCGGCGGCCGCCCCGTGCAGGTCGGGCACTACGCCGAGGACGATGCCGTGCGCCCGGGTCAGCCGCCAGCGGCCCGCCGCGCCGTCGTAGTGCACGGCCGGCGGGTGGCCGGCCGACGAGACAATGTACTCCCCCGTCGCCAGGTCGAGGGAGAGGTGCACGGCGGTGACGAAGCCCTCGCTGGACGCGCCGCGGCGCATGTAGGCATTGCAGGCAGGCAGGAACTCCTCCCTGGGCACCGAGCCGAGCAGCCCGCCGAACGCGCCGGAGAGCAGCAGCGCCCTGGTCCCCGCGTCGATGCCCTTACCGGACACGTCGACGAGCGCGACCTCGAGCGTCTTGCCGTCGCAGAACGACACCACGAAGTCGCCGCCGAACGAGGAGCCGCCGGCCGGCTTGAGCACCAGGGACGACCCCCAGCCCTCGCCGAGTTCGGGCAGCTTGCCCTGGGCCCGGATGCGGTCTCGTAGCTCGAGCAGCATCCGGTCGCCGCGCAGGCCCTGAACGCCGAGTTTCTCCCTGGTCCGCGCCAGCACGTCGGCGAAGGCCGCGGTGAGCACGATGGTGGCGACGATCCCGGCCCCGGCCTTGCCCTCGGCCACGTCGTAGATCACGGCCGCCGCGGCGAACCCGAAGAAGATGCGCAGCGCCCGGGGCCACAGCAGCAGGCCGCCGGCCAGGATCGGCAAGATCATCACGCCGGGCGAGAACCACCACGCGGACACATGCACCGAAGCCACCGCGATGGCGATCGTCAGCACCGAGAGGACGAAGGCCATCCGGCGGTTCCTGGTGATGAACTGCCTGGTCAGCTGCGTGCGCAGGGTGTGCACCCAACGCAGCGCGCGTCGACGACCCGGACGGGCTCGTCTCGGCTGCGGCGCGGAAGTCATGATGCGGGCACTGTATTCGATCCAGGCCGAGGCGGGCTAAATTCATTGGCGCCGACGGGGCATGCGGAGGTACTAAGGCACCATGACCCAGTCTGCCAGCAGCCCGTACCCGGTCCGGCCGATCGACGAGAACGAAATCGACGGCTTCCTGAGGGTGGATGAGCACGCCTTCAACACCTCGCCGGGGTCCGCCGGCGACCGGCGGGTGACCCTCGATCGGTTCGAGTTCGACCGCACCCTCGCGGCCTTCGACGACACCACCCCGGTCGGCGTCACCATGTGCTACACCTTCCAGCTGAGCGTGCCGGGGCTCCAGATGCTGCCGGCCGCCGGGGTGACGTTCGTGGCGGTCATGCCCACGTACCGACGCCAGGGCGTGCTGAGCAGCCTGATGCGCCGCCAGCTGGCCGACGTGCGTGACCGTGGCGAGCCGCTGGCCATCCTGTGGGCGTCCGAGGCGGTAATCTACGGCCGGTACGGCTACGGCCGGGCCAGCTGGCATCTCGACTTCACGCTGCGCCGCGGTGAGGGCGGGTCGGCCAGCACTGGGTCAGCCAGCACTGGGTCAGCCGGCGCTGGGCCGGCCGACGCTGGGCCGGCCGACCGTGGGGCCCTGGCCGGGGACGGACTGCGGTTGCGGATCGCCGAGCCCGAGGCCGCCCTGCCCGAGCTGGCCAAGGTCTACGACGCGGTGCTGGCGAGCCGGCCCGGGATGTTCGGCCGCAACGACGCGTGGTGGCGGAGGGCGATCTTCGACCCGGCCGAGGATCGGCACGGCGCCAGCCCGCTGCGCTGCCTGCTCGCCGAGGACGCCAGCGGGCCGCGCGGCTACGCCCTCTACGCCGGCGTCGATACCTGGACCGGTTTCCTGCCGGAGAACGTGCTGACGGTCCGCGAGCTGATGGCGGCCGATCCCGCCGCCAGCGCCGCGCTCTGCACCGACCTGCTCAGCCGGGACCTGACCACCGAATTCCGCCTGCCGCATCGTCCGGTCGACGACCCGCTGCTCTACCAGCTGGCCGACCCGCGGCGGACTAGGCCGAAACTGAACGACAACCTGTGGGTGCGGATCGTGGACCTGCCCCGCGCGCTGGCCGGCCGCAGGTACTCCTGCCCGGTGGACGTGGTCCTCGAGGTGCGGGACGAGACCCTGCCCGCCAACGCCGGGCGGTGGCGGCTGTCCACCACCACGACGGCACCCGGGGGCGGCCTGGCCGCTTCGTGCGTCCCGGCCAGCTCGCCGGCCGACCTGGCGCTGGACGTGACCGAGCTCGGCGCGGCCTACCTGGGCGGCACCAGGCTGGGCGCGCTGGCCGGCAGCGGCCTGGTCGCCGAGCTGCGGCCCGGCGCCACCCGGCAGCTCTCGGCCGCCCTGACCTGGGACCCCGCCCCCTGGTGCCCCATGGTCTTCTAGGTCGCGGTGGTGCGTCCTGGCCTAATGTACGACACTGGGCTGAGGAGGGATGCCGTGCCAGCCATGAAGCTCACGCCGAGCGCCGCGATGCGGGCCAGGGATGTGTCCCGGCCGCGCGCCGAGCATCTCGCCGAGGCCGAGGCGGCCGAGGCGAGCGCCGCTGCCGGATCGCGGGCCAGGACCGGTGACGCAGCGAACCAGGCCCGCGGCGGCGACAAGGCTAAGACCCCGCGTCCGCCGCAGCCGCAGCCGCAGCCGCAGCCGCAGTCGGCCGCGGGCGACGAGCGGGCGGGACGGCCCAGGTTCCCGCGACGCCGGCGAGGCCGCGGGTCGCGCTGAGGAGCCGCCTTCTGGACAATGCCGCCAGTGCGGCATGAGGCGACCAGTGGTGAAATGCGCGACCTGCGGGGATTCCCCAACTCCCTCAAGATAACCGAACCCCGCTTCGAAAAAACGCTTCTGCCATGATCACGAAGAGTTTACTACTCTGTGCAGTAGTAAACTCTTCGGGATCATGAAAACGGGGTAGCGCGGGGCGCGCGGGGACGTTGGCTCGATACACCATCAGGTTCTTCAGCCTCAGCCGCCACAGCTTTCGCCGATTAGTGGAGGGGGTTACACGGAGGATCTGGTACCCCCTGGGGGCTCTGATCCTCCGCGCAGGCCAGATCCTCCACGCTAAATGAGGATCAATCGCACCGGCGAGGAGCCCACCCGGGAACGCGGGCCGGGAAGGAGCAGGGCGGCGGGCGGAAGACGCCGGTCAGGAAGCGGTATGGGGGCAGGCCGGCGGGCGGAAGACGCCGGTCAGGAAGCGGGTATGGGCGGGCCGGCGGTCTTCTCGTAGTCGGAGATCATGGCCAGCCGCCGGGCGCACACGGTCAGTGTGCCAGACCTGGCGTCAGCCGGACGGTCGAGATCAGGCGTCGACGGGACCGCGGGTAGGGTCGGACCAGAAGCCGGCCTGAGCAGGGACCTGCTCCGTTGGCTTGGCCAGAATTCCGCAGAAGGGACGGCTACCCGGTGACTTCGAACCTGACCCGCGACGAGGCGGCGACGCGCTCGGCACTCATCACGGTCTCCTCCTACCAGGTGGACCTCGACCTGACCGGCGACGAGAAGACGTTCCGCTCGGTCAGCGTGATCAGGTTCGGCTGCGCGGCGCCCGGGTCGTCCACGTTCCTCAACCTGACCGCGCCCGCGGTCCACGAGATCACCCTGAACGACGAGCCGGTCAGCCTGGACGCGTTCGACGGCGACCGGATCACGCTGACCGGGCTGGCGGGCGGCAACGTGCTCCGGGTGACGGCCGCGTGCGCCTACTCGCACAGCGGCGAGGGACTGCACCGGTTCACCGATCCCGCCGACGGGCGCGTCTACCTGTACTCGGACCTGGAGACCTTCGACGCGCACCGGATCTACGCTTGCTTCGACCAGCCGGACATGAAGGCCAGCTACGAGCTGGCCGTCACCGCCCCGGCGGACTGGCAGGTCGTGTCCAACATGGCGGCGGAGTCGACGACGGCAGCGCCGGGCATCGGCGGCGAGGCGGCGCGCTGGCATTTCCCGCCCACGCCGGTCATGTCCACCTACATCACGGCGGTCGCGGCCGGCCCGTACCACGTGATCCGCGACGAGCACGACGGCATCCCGCTCGGCGTGTTCTGCCGCCAGTCGCTGGCCCCCTACCTGGACGCCGACGAGATCTTCGAGGTGACCAGGCAGGGCTTCGACTTCTTCCACGGCTCGTTCGGCATCAAGTACCCGTTCGGCAAGTACGACCAGCTCTTCGTGCCCGAGTTCAAGGAAGGCGCGATGGAGAACGCGGGCTGCGTGACGTTCGTGGAGAACTACATCTTCCGGTCGCGGGTCACCGACTTCGCCCGTGAGGCGCGCGCCGAGACGATCCTGCACGAGATGGCGCACATGTGGTTCGGCGACCTGGTCACCATGCGCTGGTGGGACGACCTGTGGCTGAACGAGTCGTTCGCCACCTGGGCCGGCACGCTGGCGCAGGCCGAAGCGACCCGGTGGACGTCCGCCTGGACCACGTTCGCGCAGTTGTACAAGGCCTGGGCCTACCGGCAGGACCAGCTGCCCTCCACCCACCCGATCGCGGCGGACATACCCGACATCGCAGCGGTCGAGGTGAACTTCGACGGGATCACCTACGCCAAGGGCGCGTCCGTGCTCAAGCAGCTGGTGGCCTACGTCGGCCGGGAGAACTTCCTGGACGCCGTGCGGAAGTACTTCGCCGCGCACGCCTGGGGCAACGCGACGCTGGCCGACCTGCTGACGGCCCTCGAGGAGACCTCGGGCCGCGACCTGACCGCGTGGTCGGAGCAGTGGCTGCAGACCGCCGGGGTGAACACGCTGCGGCCGTCGTACACGCTGGACGAGGACGACAGGTTCACCGAGTTCGCGGTGGAGCAGGAGGCGGCCGCCAGCCACCCGGTGCTCCGCTCGCACCGCATCGCCATCGGGCTGTACGACCTGACGGCCGACGGCCTGGTCCGCCGCCAGCGGGTGGAGACCGACGTGGCGGGCCCGCGCACGGTGGTGACCGAGCTGGCCGGGGAGCCGTGCCCGGACCTGGTCCTGGTCAACGACGATGACCTCAGCTACGCCAAGATCCGGCTGGACGCGCGTTCGCTGCGCACGCTGGTGGAGTCGATCGGGTCGTTCACCGACTCGCTGCCCGCCGCGCTGTGCTGGTCCGCCGCCTGGGACATGTGCCGCGACGCGGAGATGGCGGCCCGCGACTACGTCCAGCTCGTGATGCTGGGCGTTTCCTCGGTGACCGACATCAGCGTGGTGCAGACCCTGCTGCGGCAGGCCGGTCAGGCGGTCCGCCGGTTCGCCGACCCGGGCTGGCGGGAGACCGGGCTGGCCCTGATGGCCGACGCGCTGCGCGGCCTGCTGCACGAGGCGGAGCCCGGCTCGGACGCCCAGCTGGCCTACGTCCGGGCGCTCGCCGGGACGGCCACGGCCCAGGACGACCTGGCCCTGCTGGCCGGGCTGCTCGACGGCTCGGTGGTGCTCGACGGCCTGACCGTGGACACCGAGCTGCGCTGGGCGCTGCTGGGACGGCTGGTGAGCCGTTGCTACCGCGGCTTCGGCGCGGCTGAGATCAACGCGGAGCTGGCCCGGGACGCGACCGACGCGGGCGAGCGGCACGCGGCGGCCTGCCGCGCGGCCATCCCCACCGCCGAAGCCAAGCAGGACGCCTGGGATCTGCTGGTTTCGGGTGAGCAAGCACTGGCTACGTTCCGGGCGACGCTGTCCGGCTTCGCCGACCCGGACCAGCCGGAGCTGGTGAACCGGTACCGGGAGACGTACTTCGCCGCCGTCGCGGACGCGTGGCGGACCTGGTCCTCGGCGATGGCACAGGACTTCGTCAGCGGCGGCTACACGGTGGGCGCGATCTCGGAGGAGACGGTGCGGGTGACCGACGAGTACATCGCGGCCACCGACCCGCCGGCCGCGCTGCGCCGGCTGCTCCTCGAGGGCCGGGACGACGTGCTCCGGGCGCTGCGCTGCCAGGCCAGGGACCGGCAGGCTCCGTAACCCCTGAGCCCTCTCCCGGCTGTTGCCGATAACGAACCGACGGGTGAACGCGCTGCCGTATGGTTACATGTCCCTAATTCTCTGTTCCGCCCGGACCCGAAAGGGCGATTTGAATGGCGAGTCGGCTACCGAACGCAGAGTCGCGAGTCTCACATAGCCCGCGCCGCAGATCCCGGTTTCCAACCGGTCGGGACAGCCAGTCTGACGATGAATCACGGCACGGGACGCTACGACTGCTGCATAAGGTCAGTGCGCTCGCACCGCTTGCCGTCGGCTACGGCGCATTCCAGGCTGTTCTGTCCTCACTGCCACCGTCGCTGTCGTATGCGGATCTGCATTACCTATGTTCGGTCGCCTGTGGTATCGCGGCTGGCGGAGTGACGGGATGCGCGGTTCTCTGGGCGAGACTCAGCTCCGCGAAAGACAGCGCGGCGACAAGAGCACTAGTACCGGGAATACATGATCGCGGCGCCAGGCATAGGCCGGACACGATGAGCCTCTTCCGGACCGCCTATCTTGCACTTCTCGGTAGCTTGGTCACCTTTGATGATCCTGCACTGGGCAGGCTGACGGGCTGGCCGCATTTCTTCCACGAGGCTGAAGCCAGCTACCGCCCGACCCCCTATGGCACCGCGTATGGGTTAAAGCTGGCGGTGGTCCTCGGCGACCAGGATGGACGCCTGGACAGGGCGAGCCTCGGCGACACCTTGTGGAAGCTCAGGCGCCCCGACGGCGGCTGGGCTTCCCGGACCCAGGGCAGCGTGGGCCGGCCGGAGGTGACGGCACTCGTGCTTGGCGCCCTCGCCTCGGTCGGCTCCGACAGCACCCGGCTAGCAGAAGCCGGAGCTCATCTCGAATCGATGATCGGGACCGGGAACGACCCGGTGGCCATCACGTCGACCTATATCGTCAGCGCGCTCATACGTGAGCTGGCGCGGATACGACCACAATCTCCACTCCTGACGCAACTGCGCACGAACCTCCTGGCCGGAGCAGTTCAAGATCCTCAGCAGGAAAACTTGCTGTGCTGGGGCCGAGCCTGGATACCGGGAACTCCCAGGCCCCGGTTCCCACGTCAGCGCATACTGCGATGGCAGTACTAGCACTTTCGCGGGCGCGCCTGGTCGCCACCGACGGGGCGCGGTCACAGTCTGCGCTAGAGCAGGGAGCGCGCTGGCTTACCCGTGACCGGAACCTGGAGAACCAGACCGAGCAGATCCGGCGGTTCGTCACAGAAGATCACTGGGAATCGCTTACCGTCCGCCTGTTCACTTCCGCGTGGGTGAGCAAGGCAGTGCTCGCAGTCGGCACGGACATTCCCGGCGCCTCAGACCTGCTCGAAGAGGCAGTTGCCAGGGTTATCCACGCTCAGCACGACGGCATCTGGGAATGGGAAAACAGCGAGCGTCCGATCTGGATGAGCTATCAAGGCGCGAGCACGGTACGCGCCTATGCACTGTGCCGGTGGACGCCGCCATGAGCGCGGTTCTCCGGGCGGGTACCTGGAACATCCGCGAAGGAATCCCTACGGGCGGCAACGGCAAAAACTGGCATGCCCGGCTGGCAAGCATCATCGCGCAGGCCGATCTCGACGTGCTTGCACTGCAAGAAGTACCTTTCGATCGGCATGGCCATTCCACGATCTTGACGACGATCACTGAGCAGACCAAACTGAGGTACGCATCGGGATTCTCGTTGTCACCATCAGGGTTTTCATCACGGAATCGTTCAGGAATAGCACTGGCAAGCCGGGTGCCGCATTGCGTATCGAACCAGATGCGACTGCCCAACCCGGACCTTCGGAGCGACCGCCCTGGAGTCTCGTGGGTAAGCTGGGATAAAGGTATGCTCCTTATAGAACTCAAGGTTTCCAAGCTGCCGTTCTGGGTGGGCTCGGTACACTGTTATCCTTTTCACAAATTCGACAGAAAGGCCGAAGATGAGGAATTTACGCCGATTTGGCAAGCCCTTGCTGCGGCGGTAAATCACATCCCGGGCGAGCACATAATCGTGGCCGGAGATTTTAACACGGAACGACGTGACCTTATCACCGGGATGGTGAAAAAGCATCGGCTCATACCGGCAATAGAAGGCATGGCCACGCACCGCGGGCGGGCGGTTGATGACATCCTCCATTCCCGGCAGTTGATCCGCCGGAGCTTTGCGGTTACGTCCAGCCTGTCCGACCATGCATTCTGCCAGGCCGAGTTTGGCATCGAGGACGTTGCGCAATGAATCTCGCCGAGGCAACCAGCATTATCCACTCTGCTCTGCCGCAGGCCATAGATCCCGGCCAAGCGCCCGAGGGGGCCATGACAGCATTGCATCAGATCGCCGGTGACGCAGAGGTGAGTAGTTTCCTGCGCGCGACCCGCGATGATACGACAGTGCCGTTCCATGCAACCAGATCATATCGCCACCCGCTCGGCTTTGACACTCTCCTTCTCATAGAGGCGCCGCCGCGATTCCGGTTGCGGATGCACGCATGGTGGCCGTATAACGAGCCGACCGTAGAGCATGTGCACAATCACAGGTTCGCGGTCGCCACCAAGATTATCCTTGGGCACTACGAAATGAAGACCTATCAGATAGGCCCCGAGGGAAGTCCGATGAGCGAGTACCGGGAACGCTCTAGTCCGGAAGAAGAAACGTGGAGCATGGACCACATAGGTGTCGCCAACTTGCGAGTGTCCGCTAGTACTCATATCGGCAAGGGATCTGGTTACGCGCTCGCGGCCGACGTACTCCATCAAGTCTGGGTTCCGCAAGGCACGATGTGCGTCACGCTCTTCCTCACGGTCCCGGCAATACTCGATCAGCCCAGATATACACGTGTATTCGCGCCGGAAGGAACCTGGGCTCCGGAACCGTCACAGAAGCACGTGATGCTTGTCGGTGACTACCAGGATCGGCTTGACGCCATCGCGGCAGAGCTCGCGTAGCCGGGCTGCGCGGGGCGGGACAAGTATGTCGGGATTGCGATCCCGGTCAGGGGTTCACACCAGGATGCAGGGGATGTCGGTGTTCTCGTCGATCCAGTAGCTGGCGCAGATCCGGTGGTAGCCGTCGGCGACGATGAGCGGGTGCTCGTCGCCGCCGCGCAACAGCAGGATGGGTGACAGGGCCGCGCCGGCCGCGGCCTTGCGCAGGTCCGCCGCGACGTGCTTGTTGTCCTCGCCGAGCAGGGGCAGCTGGCTGGCCCGCAGGATGTCCTTGGCCTTGCGGTGGGTGATGTCGTTGCGCGCGGCGGCGAGCTTCTTCCGCCACTCGGCGGCGCGCCTGGCCGGCATGACCAGCGACAGGTAGTCCTCCGCCGCCTGGAAGTCGTGCTTCTCCGGCCTCGGCAGCCACTTCACCGTCTGCGCCATGTCACGCTCCCGCCACGGCCTCCCGGACGTGCTTGGCCACCTCGTCCAGCGGGATCGCCACGGTGGAACCCGCGGCGCGGTCGGTGAGCTCGGCGGTCCCGGCGGCCAGGCCGCGCTTGCCCACCGTGACCCGGAACGGGATGCCGGTCAGTTCGGCGTCGCTGAACTTGACGCCCGCCCGGACCTGCCGGTCGTCCACGATGACCTCGGCGCCGGACTCGAGCAGCGACTGGTAGACCTGCTCCCCCGCGGCGGCCACGGCGGCGTCCTCCTGCTGGGCGATCACCACCACGACCGCGAACGGGGCGATCGCGACCGGCCAGATGATGCCCTTGTCGTCGTGGTGGACCTCGACGGCCGTGGCCATGGCGCGCTCGACGCCGATGCCGTAGCAGCCCATGATCGGCTTGACCGGCTGGCCGTCCGGGCCGGACACCCGGATATCCATGGCGTCGGCGTACTTGTAGCCAAGCTTGAAGATGTGCCCGACCTCGATCCCGCGCTCTACCTCCAGGCCGTGCCCGCAATTCACGCAGGCGTCGCCGGCCGCCACCTCGCGCAGGTCGGCCCACCGGCCCACGGCGATGTCGCGCTCGACGTCCACGCCGCGCAGGTGGGTGTCGTCGGTGTTGGCGCCGGTGAACATGCCGCGCCGGCCGCGCAGCGCCTCGTCCGCGACGACCGGCGGGCCGCCCTGACTGGCCGGCGGCGTGCCGACCGCGCCCAGGCTGCCGGGCAGCGCGCCGAGGGCGTCGCGGATTTCCTCCGGCTGGGCCGGGCGGATGGCGACCGCGCCGGTGGCGTCGGCGAGCTTCTGCTCGTTCAGCGCGTGGTCGCCGCGCAGCAGGACCAGGGTGAGCACGTCGTCGAGGTAGTAGACCAGGGTCTTGATCTGCTGGTCTGCCGGGGCCTGGTACTGGACCGCGAGATCCTCGATCGTGCGTACGCCGGGGGTGGCGAAGGGCTCCGGGGCGGCGAGCAGCCAGGCCCGTTCGGAATCATCGACGGCGGCCAGCCGGGACATGGCCTTCTCGATGTTCGCGGCGTAACCGCACTCCGGGCACACGATGATGAGGTCCTCGCCGGAGGGGGACGGGCAGATGAACTCGGTGGAGTCCGAGCCGCCCATCGCGCCGCTGGACGCGTCGGCCGGGATGGCCGGGATGGACAGCCGCCCGAAGATCCGCACGTAGGCGTCGCGGTGCGCGGTGAAGGACCGGTCCAGCCCGGCCCGGTCCAGGTCGAAGCTGTAGGAGTCCTTCATGGTGAACTCGCGGGTGCGCATCAGGCCGGCCTTGGGCCGCGGCTCGTCACGCAGCTTGGTCTGGAACTGGTACCACAGCTGCGGCAGCTCGCGGTAGGACTCCAGCTCGGTGGCCAGGGTGGAGATGATCTCCTCGTGGGTCATGCCGAGGACGAAGTCCGCGCCCTTGCGGTCCTTGAGCCGGAACAGCTCGTCACCCATCAGCTCCCAGCGGCCGCTCTTGATCCACAGCTCGGCCGGGTGCATGACCGGCATCAGGAATTCCTGCGCGCCGATCCGGTCCATCTCCTCGCGGATGATCCCGATCACCTTGAGCCGGACCCGCTGGCCGAGCGGCAGCAGCGAGTAGTGCCCGGCCATCAGCTGGCGGATATAGCCCGCGCGGAGAAGCAGGCGGTGGCTGGGCGCTCCGGCGTCGGCCGGATCGTCGCGCAGCGTGGGGATGTGCATCGTGGACCAGCGCATGAGCTCGTAGTCTAGCGGCGGCTCAGGGTGAACGCTGCGTCGACATCAGGGCCCGGGCGAGCTCGGTCAGGCTGGCTATGTGCTGGTGCCCGCCGGGCGCCGGGCAGAGCCCGTACGGGTCCATGTGCACCGGCTGCAGGCCCGCGGCGACCGCCCCGGCCACGTCGTAGCGCAGGCTGTCTCCCACGTGCAGGACGCTGACGTCCCCGGGCACGTTCAGGGCGTCCAGCGCGATGCGGAAGATCCCTGGGTCCGGCTTGGCCACGCCGACCACCGCGGAGTCCAGGATGACGCCCATTTCTATGCCGTCCGGCGATGGTCCGTCGCCGTCCGGCACGTAGCAGAGGCCGACGCTGCGCAGGTCGCCCTCTACGGTGCCGTTGGAGTTGGAGACCACGCCCATCGGCAGCCCGAGCCCGGCCAGGGCGCGCAGGCCGTCCTTGACCCCGTCTCCGGCGTGCGCCCAGCCGTACCGCCTGGGGTGCCCGGCGATCTCGATGGCGAGCTGCTCGCACCTGCCCTCGGCCACGCCGCAGGCGGCGACGTAGCTCGTCAGGTAGTCGCGCCACCAGGTGGCTGGCGCTGGCGGCGTGGCCTGCCGGTCCTGGGCGGCCATCGCGTGATAGTGAGCCCGCTCCAGGGTGGTCAGGTCGGGATCGGCGCCCGCCTGGCGGAGCGGCGGGAGGAGGTTGGCGGGTTCGGGGAAGACCAGCACCCCGCCGGCGTCGAGCAGGATCGCGTTGACTTCTGAAGCCACACCCGCACTATATGCACCCGGGGCGGGTGCGCTACCAGATGGGCGGGTGGCGGTCCTTCCACGGGCGGGCCTGCTCCAGCTGCGCGGACAGGGAGATCAAGGTGGCCTCGTCCCCCATCCGGCCGGCCAGCATCACGCCGATCGGCAGGCCGTCGTCACTCCAGTGCAGCGGCACGTTCACGGCGGGCTGGCCGGACACGTTGTAGAGCGCGGTAAACGGGGTGAACAGCTTCTGGCGCTCGAAGTTCTGCGCCGGGCCCACCTCGTCGAACCAGCCGACGGGCCTTGGGGGCATGGCCAGCGTGGGCGTGAGGACGGCGTCGTAGGCGTTCAACGCGACGAGCGCGGCCCTGGTCACCGCCTGCAGGTAGCCCTCGGCGAAGAAGAGTTCCGGGGCGCGGACGTCCTGGCCGCGGCCGCGCAGGTAGCGGGTCAGCGGGAGGAGCATCTCCTCTTGCTCTGGGGCGAGCGGGGCCAGCGTGGCGTAGGCGTACCAGAGGGTCTCGAAGAACGGCACCACGTCCGGGCCGAGCGGCATACCGATGTCCTCGACCTCGTGCCCCAGGCTGGCCAGCAGGGCGCTGGCCTGTTCGTACGCCGCGACGCAGTCCGGGTGCACCTCGGCCCCGTCGACCGGGTTCTGCAGGGTCCGGCCGATCCGCAGCCGGCCAGGCTCGCGGCTGGCGTAGCCGAGGAACGTCTCGCCGGGCGGCAGCGGCGGCTGGGTGTACATGTCGCCGGGAAAGTTCTCCGCCATCACGTCGAGCAGCAGTGCCGCGTCCGCGACCGTGCGCGCGAGCGGGCCGTTGACCCCCAGACCGTACAGGTCGGGCACGAGCGGGCCCTCGGAGACGCGGCCGCGGGTCGGCTTGATCCCGAACAGCCCGCACACGCTGGACGGGATGCGGATGGAGCCGCCGCCGTCGCTGCCCTGGGCGGCCGGAGCCAGGCCCGCCGCCACCGCGGCGGCCGCCCCGCCGCTCGAACCGCCCGCCGACCGGGACAAGTCCCACGGCGTGCGGGCCGGCGGCCCTACCGCGGTTTCGGTGTAGCAGGGCAGCCCGAACTCGGGGGTGGCGGTCTTGCCGGTGATGACCGCGCCCGCCCGCTTGATCGCGACCACCACGTTGTCGTCGGTGTCGGGCACGTAGGCCTCGAACGCCTTCGAGCCCAGCGTCTGCCGCACCCCCGCCACCATGTTCAGGTCCTTGATCGGGATGGGCACGCCGGTCAGCGGCGGCAGCTCCGCCACCTCGTCCGCCGCGGCGACCGCCTTCTCCGCCTCCCGCGCCTGGTCGGCGGCGAATTCGGGGGTGATCGTGTAAAACGCGCCGACCTGGTCGTTGAGTTCGGTCGTCCGGCGCAGATAATGATCGGTGACGGCGACCGGCGAGAGCTCGCCCGCGCGGATCGCCGCAGCCAGCTCGATCATGGTTAGCTCGTGAATCTGGGCCATGGTAGGGATCGTAGACCACATAAAGCCCAGGCGTTTGGCGTGTTATCGGGCTTAATGTCCAGCTATAAAAACAGTCGGAGCAGGGCACAATCGTCTTGGTGACGGTGCTATGCGCTGAGTCCTATGGCAGTTACGCTGAGGTGGTGGGTGATACCGGATGGCGTGGCCGAAGCTGAGAAATAAGTCATCAGGACCGCTGATGACGGTAAGCAATCGCAGCGGGGCAGCACACGACGGGGCACGGTCGCAGGGAAAGGAAGCCGAGGGTGCGCCGGAAGGTTCGGCCCGGTTGCCGTTCCTCCGGGCCCAGGGGGCCAGGCGGACCGAAGCGGCCGGCGGCGCCGAAGGCTCCGGACCGGTCCGGGATGCTCCGGTCCGGGATGCTCCGGTCCGGGATGCTCCGGTCCGGGATACGCCGGTGAGCTGGCCGGGACAGGCCGTGGACGACGCGGCGACCGCCGAGGGGACGGCAGCCGAGGTGACCGGGGCGGAGGCGACGGGCCCGGAGCCCGCGGCGGCCGAACCCGAATCGGCCGACCTGCCGTTGTGGGACTGGTCCCCGCCCGCGGAGCCTTCGGCCGGAGAACCTTCCGGTGCGGAGCCTTCCGGTGCGGAGCGGCCCGCCGGGGAGCCGTCCGCCGGGCGCGCGGACCCGCCGAAGCCCGAGTGGAAGCCGGTGGTCAGGCCGGCCGAGGAGGCACGGAGGGGCGGGGGCGATGCGCAGCCCGGCATCGGCCAGCGCGGGGGCAGCCTGGCCCGGCTGGCCGCCAACCCGAGGATGCGGATCTGGCAGCTGCGGGCCGTCGTCGCGGTCGTCATCCTGGGCGTGTTCTGGTACCTGGTGTCCTGGAAGCTGGGGCTGACGCTCGCCATCGTGGCGATCATCGCCGACACGATCTACCGGGCCCGCAAGAGCTACGCCGGCAAGATCCGGCTGACCGCCGCGCAGCGGCGGACCCGCAGGCAGCTGACCAAGCTCGGCCGCGCGGGCTACCTTGCCATGCACGCCCGGCCCATCCCGGAGAGCCAGGACCAGATCGACCACCTGGTGGTCGGGCCGGCCGGCGTCTTCGCCATCGACTCGGAGAACTGGGACAAGCGGCTGGCCGTGCGGACCAAGAAGGGCACCCAGCTGTGGCACGGGCCGTTCAGCAAGAAGGACCGGCTCCAGCACGCCCAGTGGGAGGCCCAGCGGGCCGCCGACCTGCTCTCCGGCGCGATCGGCAAGCCGGTCGTCGTCCGCCCGGCGATGGCGGTGTACGGGCCGCGGATCCCGTGGGACGTGGCCACTATCCGGGATGTCGACGTCTTCAGCGGCCCCCGGCTGCGTAAGTACCTGCGCCGGCGGGCCAGGCAGGGCGAGGTCCGGCCGCTGACCGACGAGGAGATCGAGCGCATCTTCAAGGCCGCCAACGAGGCGTTCCCGCATCATCTCAGCGCGGGTTCCCCGGCGCGCTGACGGACGTGCAGGCCCGTTCGGCCCCGGTAGGCTGAGAACATGACGCTGATCGCCCACCCGGACACGTGAGCCAGGCTCCTGCCCCTGCCCCTGGCTTCGTGCGCCCTGCCCGCGCGGGTGACGCCGCCAGCCTGGCCTGCCTGCAGGTCGCGTCCTGGCGGTGCGGGTTCGCCGGGATCGTCCCGCCGGACCTGCTAGCCGAGCTGACCAGCGAGGAGGCCGAGCTCCTCTGGCGGGACCGCTGGCGGGAGGCGATCACGAACCCGCCGACGAGCAGGCACCGCGTGCTGGCGGCGGTGGACGGAGGTCCCTCCCGCGAGCTGGCCGGGTTCGCCTCGGCCGGGCCCGCGACCGACACCGACCGGTGGGCGGGCACCGATGGTGAGGTTTACGAGCTGAGAATTTCTCCCGAACGGACCGGGCGGGGGCACGGCGGCCGGCTTCTGCATGCCGTGGCGGACACGCTCATCGAGGACGGCTTCCACACCGTGTCCATCTGGACGCTCGAGGCCGACACGGCGCTGCGCCGCTTCCTCGAGTCCTCCGGCTGGGCCGCCGACGGCGCCCGGGCCGAACTCGACGTGGGCGCGAGCGTGCCGGTCGTCCGGCTGCACACGGCGATCAGCGATTGACCCGGGTTCACCTAGGATCTGTCTGTGGCTGACCCTCGGGAATGGCTGGCGGGAACGCGGCCAAGGACGCTGCCCGCGGCGGTGGTGCCGGTACTGATCGGCTCGGGCGTGGCCCTCGGGTACGGCAGGTTCTCCTGGTGGCGCGCGGTGCTCGCGCTCGTGGTGGCGCTGGCCCTGCAGGTGGGCGTCAACTTCGCCAACGACTACAGCGACGGGATACGCGGCTCGGACGAGCGGCGGGTCGGGCCGGTCCGGCTGGTCGCCGCCGGGCTGGCGCCGCCGCGGCAGGTGCTTTTTGCGGCCTTCGGTTGCTTCGTCGTGGCCGGGGTGGCGGGCCTGGCGCTGGCCGCGGTGACGTCCTGGTGGCTTTTGGCCGTCGGCGCGGCCTGCATCGCCGCCGCCTGGTTCTACACTGGCGGGCCGAAACCCTACGGGTACAGCGGGCTCGGCGAGGTGTTCGTGTTCCTGTGCTTCGGCGTGGTGGCCGTGGCCGGGACCGCGTACGTGCAGATGAAGGCGCTCAGCTGGCTCGGCCTCGCCGCCGCGGTGCCCGCCGGGCTGCTGGCCTGTGCCTTGCTGATGGTCAACAACCTGCGCGACATCGGCACCGATACGGTGGCGGGCAAGCGCACGCTCGCGGTCATGCTCGGCGACGCGCGCAGCCGTTGGGGGTACGTGCTGACGCTGCTGGTTCCGTTCGGCGTCGCGGGGCTGCTCGCCTTCTTCCGCCCGTTCACGCTGCTGACCGTGCTGGCGCTGCCGCTAGCGCGGCTGCCGATCCGGTCGGTCCGGGTCGGCGCCTCGGGTCCGGCGCTGATCAGGGCGCTCGGCCAGACGGGACGGCTGCAGCTGGCGTTCGGCATCGCGTTCACGATCGGCCTGGCCATCCGGCCGTAATCCCGCCCGGGACAGGTTCGGAATGCGTGATTCTGGCACGCTTGCGGGCCTGGTGAGAGACACTTAATAGGAAATGCGTGGTATCGGCGACATAGCGGCGGCCGGCACGGTACCCTGCCCGATAATCCCAGGTGATGTGGTGCGGGCGCGGGGTGGTGCCTAAGCCCATGCGTATCCAGCGGGAAGGTGCCCAGTTGCAAATCCGGGGAACGTGGTCGGCTGGACCCGGCGACGATCAGGCACGGTTCCTAGCCGACCTGCGCGCCCTACGCGACTCCGCTGCGATCGGGTTCGACGAGCTGGCGGCACGGGCGCATTACCCGAGCGACGTCCTGAAGGAAGCCGAGAACGGCCCCTCCCTTCCTGGCCTGCCCATTCTCACGGCTTACGTCCGCGCCTGCGACGGTGACGTGCCGGACTGGGAAGAACGGTGGCGCCGGCTCAACCCTGATGTGCCGGACGACCCGGATCTCCCGGTGAGGCCCGCCGGGGCGAGCCCGGCCGCCCAGGCCGGCGCCCGCGCAGGCGTCGGCGTCGCGCCACCCGACGTCTACGACCCGGAGCGGATCAAGGCCGCGCTCCGGGGTGGCCGCACGCGTACGGAGCACGGCGGCCGAAGAGCCAGCGATCCCGGTGTCCTGGCCCCGGCCCCGGCGTCGACACCGAGCCGCACCGGCCTGGACAGCCCGGATCCGGGGTTGGCCGTCGAGCCGGGCACGAGCGGGGACGGCTGGGGAGCCGCGGCTACCAGCGCGGGCTGGGATCCGGCGCCCGACCCCGGTGTCACGGCAGCCAACGGGAACTATTCGGCCACTGTCGGCAATCGCGGGCCGTTCGACGTGGCGTTCACCAGCCTGCCCGAGGCCGCCGAACCCGCTCCGGCCGAGGAGTTCTCCTGGCTGCAGAACAGCGAGCCCGAGTCCAGGGCCGCGGGCAGCGACGGTGACCTCAGGTGGCCGGGGGAGACCGGCAACCTCGGATCCGCGGAACCGGCTGACCGCAGCTACGGATGGTCGGGCCACACCGAGACCGCTCTGCCCGGGCACGAGGACCCCGACGTCACCGAGCGGTTCCTGCGGCATCAGGCCGAAGGCCTGGCGGCCCCGGAACAGACAGACTTCTGGGGCCAGCCGCTCCCGCAGGATCCGGCCGATCTGCGCATACCGGCCGCGACGCCGCGGGCCGAGGAGCCCGCGGTCACGCGGGCCTCGTGGACGGCCGCCGCCGACGCCGCTCCCCCGGTCGCGGAAGCCGCGTACCGGACCGCCACCGCCCCGGCCCAGCCGGTGAGCACGGGGCCGGTGAGCACGGGGCCGGTGAGCACGGGGCCGGTGAGCACGGGGCCGGTGAGCGCGGGCATGTCCCAGACGCAGGCGGCCGCCCGCGAGCGGGACCACCACCACCAGGACCGTTACTTCCCGGCGCGGCTGCTCGCGGTCATCGTCATCGCCGCGCTGATCGGCAGCGCGCTCGTCCTGCTGCTGAAGTAGCCCCTCAAACCGCTTCGCCGCCGTTGGCCGAGGACGGATCGCCGTCCTCGGGCGCCGCGGCGGTTTCAGCCTCGGTGGCGGGCGGTTCGATGCCGCCCAGCGGATCGACGAAATTCGTCCCGGGAATGGCGGCCGCCAGCATGGCGCTCAGGGCATCGGCCGAGGCGCCGCCGACGGCCGCGGCGGCAACGTGAGCCGGGGCGGGATCCAGGCCGGGATCCAGGGCGGGCGTGTCCTCCGCGGCGGTTCTGCCCGCAGGGACGGCGGGCGGCTCGCGCCGGACCGCGATCTTCGGCTCTGTCGTCCTGGGCTCTGTCGTCCTGGGGTGGGCCGAGGCGGTGCTCGCGGCCGGTGCCGCGTCCCCGCCACCGAAGGCGCTCGCCACCGACCTCAGCGCCGACGTGACCTCGCTCGGGATGACCCAGAACGTGTTGCCCTGGCCCTGCGCGAGCTGCGGCAGCGTCTGCAGGTACTGGTAGGCGAGCAGCTTGGGGTCGGGGTCGTTGTCGTGCACGGCCTGGAAGACCGCCGCGATGGCCTGGGCCTGGCCTTCGGCCCGCAGGATCGCGCTCTGCTTGGCGCCTTCGGCGGTCAGGATGGCGCTCTGCTTCTCGCCTTCCGCGGTAAGGATCCTGGCCTGCCTGACCCCCTCGGCGGTCAGGATCGCGGCCCGCTTCTCCCGTTCGGCCCTCATCTGCTTCTCCATCGCGTCCTTCACCGACTTCGGCGGGTCGATGGCCTTGATCTCCACCCGGGTGACGCGGATGCCCCACTTGCCCGACGCGTCATCGAGCACGCCGCGGAGCATGTTGTTGATGTGGTCGCGCGAGGTCAGCGTCTTCTCCAGGTCCATCGACCCGATCACGCTGCGCAGCATCGTGGCGGTGATCTGCTCGATCGCGCCGATGTAGTCGACGATCTCGTAGTCGGCCGCCCGCGGGTCGGTGACCTGGAAGAACAGCACGGTGTCGATGAGCACGACCAGGTTGTCCTCGGTGATCACCGGGGCGCCCTTGAACGAGACCACCTGTTCGCGCAGGTCGATCTCCTTTTTGACCCGGTCGATGCCCGGGATGATGAAGTTCATCCCGGGCTCCAGCGTCTTGCGGTAGCGCCCGAACCGCTCGATGTTGCGGGCGCGCGCCTGCGGAATGATCCGCACCGAACGCAGCACGGTGATGATGACGAGAAGCGCGACGACCGCCGCGACAATGATCTCAGCCATGGCTACTCCCTGGGATAAACGAGCGCGGTGGCGCCGTCGATCTGCATGACGTCCACCTTGGTGCCGACCGGGATGACCAGCGACTCGTCGTAGGCACGCGAGGACCACTCCTCGCCGCCGATGCGAATCCGCCCGCCATGCTCGGTGACCTGCTCGAGGACGATCGCGGAGCGACCGACGAGCGCGGCGGTTCCCGAACGCAGCGCCGGCGGCTGCTTGATGTGCCGTATCGCGATCGGCCGGACGAAGCCGAGCCCGGCGGCGGACGCGACGACGAACGCGGCGAGCTGGAGACCCAGACCGAGATGAAACGTCCCGATCACGGCCGCCACCACCGCCGCGACTGCGATGAGACCGAAAGCCAGCGTCGTGGTAAGCAGTTCGGCAACACCGAGTACCGCTGCCACGATCAGCCACACGATCCAGGACAACATGGCCGCTCCGCGAAGTGCTGTTGGTCCGACTGTAACCCCGCTAGGCACCGTTCGCAGCACGCGCCGTGGGTAGCCCGCCGTCTCATTTGATACACGTCGTTATCAGGTGAACACCACCTAGAAGCGTCTCATTGTGTGCAATTGGTGACAATTAGCCGTCTAGGTCATACAGGGGATTTCTGTCGACCTACACTGCAAGGGAGAGGGCAAGTGTCCTGCCGCGCCGGCGGACACAAAGGTCCAGGAGGTATGGGGTGGAACGTGGCGACACCGGCCTCGGCCGTGACGCGTACGGTCCGCCCCGGCACGAGCGGGACCGCCGCGGCTACGGGCCTTATCCCTCCGACGATGGGTTCCCGGCCGAGGACGATGATGCGGCCGGGCCAGGCCGTCAGGCCGAGGACGACGAAGTCGGGCAGCTGCTGAGGCGCCCGGGCGAGATGCCGCCCCGGCAGCCGCGGATCCGCCAGCCGGGACGGCCGCAGCCCGGAGGGCCGCAGCCGGCAGGGCCGCAGCTTGGAGGGCCCCAGGCTGGAGGGCCCCAGGCTGGAGGGCCCCAGCCGGGTCGCTTCCCGCCAGCTGCGGCCCCGAACGGAAGCACGGGCCACTCCGGGATGCCTAGCGGGATGCCCGGCGGCGGGATGCCCGGCGGCGGGATGCCCGGCGGCGGGCCGGGCGGCGCGGGCGGCCCGCATGGCGGATACCCGGACAACGGCAGGCCGCGCGGCGGGTACCCGGACGGCGGCGGACCGCACGGGCCGTTCCCGCGCGGCGGGGCACCAAACGCGGGCGGCCCGCACGCGGGCGTGCCACCGATGGCCGCACCATCCATGGGTGCGCCCCCTATGGGCGGGTCGCATCCAGGCGGGCCGCACGGGGGCGGCCCGTATGCCGACGGCCCGCGCGGCGGCGTGCCGCACGGTGCTCCCCAGCACGGTGCTCCCCCAAGGGGTTCTCCTCCGCACGGCGCTCCCCCACAGGGAGCTCCCCCTCATGGCGCTCCCCCTCATGGCGGGCCCGCGCCGAACGGAGGGCCGGTAGCCAACGGCGCGGCGCCCAACCCTGGCGGCCCCAATGGAGCACCGGGGCCTGGCCGGTATCGGCTGCCGAACGGACGGCGGGTGCCGCCGGGCGCGGACCGCTTGTACCGGCCGCCGGGACCGAGTGCGCCCGGCGGCACCACGGGCAGGCATCATGGGCCAGGGCCTACCGTCAAGGACCACTACGCGGACAGCTGGAGCCAGCCGGGCACGGTGCCATCGGGCGGTCACGCTCCCGGCGGGCCGGGACCAGGAGGTACCGGACCAGGCGGCGCGGGCGGCCCGGGCAATGCCGGCGGCCCGGGCGTGGGTCCGGCGCACGGGGGGCCGCCGCCGTACGGCGGGTCTGGTGCGTCCGGGCTCTCCGGGGCCCAGGGGCCAGGCGGGCCAGGCGGGCCAGGCGGGGCTCCGCCGCTGCGTGAGCACCCGCCGGCTGGGCCGCGCTTCGAGGCGCCGGCCGGACATGACCGGCCCGGCCCGCCGCCGGAGCCACCAGGCCCGGTTATCCGCCAGCGCGATACGGCCCGGCCCGAAGAGCCGCCGGCTGACACGGTTCAGCCGGTGGCCAGCATCGCGCCGGACGACCTCGAGGCGTTCGCCCGCGACCTGCGCGCGCTGCGGGCCACGGCCGACCTGGACTACCCAGGGATGGCCGAGACCTCCCACTTCGAGATGAAGACGCTCGCCGCGGCGGCGGGCGGGCTGCGCCTGCCCACGCTGCCGGTCGCCGTCGCGTTCGTACGCGCCTGCGGCGGAAACGTCGCGGAGTGGGAAGACCGTTGGCAGAAGCTCGCCGACAGGCTCACCGCGGAGGCGGCCAGGAAGCGTCGCGGTGACGGCGAGGAGAACGCCGAACCTGTCGAGCCGACGGATGCCCCGGCCGCGCTGGAGCCGCCCAAGCCCGCCGCCACGCCACCGCCCGAATCCGATGGCGGAGAGGTCTACGTCATCACATCGGCTCCTCCGCGCCAGCCCGGCTGGTAGCCGGAACCGACGCGGCACCTGAGCCGCGGAAACGCCCCGATAGGCTCAAGAGGAAGCATCAGCCCCCGATATGAGTAGGACCGATCCGGCGTGCCCCCTGCGCAGCAACCGTCAGACCAGCCAGCCGAACACGTACAGGCCAGCGGAAGCTGGTCTCCCCCGGTCGATAGCCACGTGCACACCGAATGGTCGTGGGACGCGCCGCGCGAGGCGTCCATGGTGCACAGCTGCGAGCAGGCGGTCGCGGCGGGCCTGCCCGGGGTGGCCTTCACCGACCACCTGGACTTCACCACCTGGACCGACGGTGACCAGATCGGCGCGATGGACCTGGACCCGCACCGGTACGCCCGGATGCACCTGCTCGACATCGCGGGCTACCGCGCCACCTTGGACGACTGCCGTCAGCGCTTTCCCGAGCTGCGTATCCTCTCCGGCGTCGAGATCGGCGAGGCCCATCTGTGGGCCGCTAGCGCGGCCGCGACCGTGGCCACAGCCGGCCCCGGTGGGCCGGACCGTATCCTGGGCTCGCTGCACGCCATCCCGCACGAGGGGCGGCTGACGGCCGCCGATGACCTGTTCCGGCAGATGCCCGCCGCCGACGTGATGCGCCGGTACCTCGCCGAACTGCTTCGGCTGGTCGAGGGCAGCGACCTGTTCCAGATCCTGGCGCACCTGGACTTCCCGCGGCGGATGTGGCCGCGGGCGGCCGGGCCGTACGAGGAGCGGGCGTTCGAGGCGGAGTACCGGGCCGTGCTGAGCGCCCTGGCCGCCAGCAACCGGATCCTCGAGGTGAACACCAAGAGCCCGCTGGTCTCGGCCGGCCTGCTGGGCTGGTGGCGGGAGGCCGGGGGACGTGCGGTCTCGTTCGGCAGCGACGCGCACCAGCCCTGGCGGGTGGGCGACAAGTTCAAGCTCGCGGTTGATGTGGTCGAGGCGGCGGGCTTCCGGCCTGGTCGCGACCGCTTCGACTTCTGGCGGCTCTGACCCCTGGGGCACGCGAGCTTAGAGAGGCGCGAGGGGCAGACGGGCGCCGGGCCGTGCGGGGTGCCGGACCGTGCGGGGCGCGGGGGCTTCCGGGGTTCGGGGCGCGGGGGCTTCCGGGGTTCGGTGCGCGGGGGTGGGCGATTCGATTGAGGCGGTCCGGTGGTGCTGGTGGATTGGACCCGTGGTGACTCTGGGACCTGTGACCGGTGGCGGACCGGACGCCCGAGCGCCGGAGGAAGGCTCCGGTCCGCCGCCGGTGGCTCTCAGGTCCAGGTGTCGTCGAAGCGCGCGATCATCTCATCCCAGCTTTCGCCCTCGGTGCCCCCGTGCTCGCGGGCAGTGCCGTCCTGGGCGCTCTTTGCGGAAGCATCGTGCGTCCGGCCGCCGGACTCCTTGTCGTCCAGGGCGGCTCGCGGGACGGGGATGGACCGGCTCTGGCAGTGCACTGCGAAGCGCAGCTCTGCGTAGTAGGTCTCCCGGTCGCGGAGTTCGGCACGGGCTTCGGTGTGCGCCGGGCGGCTGTTGCCGCCCGAGCGAAAGGGGAGGTCGGCGCGGTGATCCCCGCCCTCGTTCGCTGGTAGGCCCTCATCCGGGCAACTGCTGGCCACGACACACACCTCGTATGCGGATCTAACACGGAGCGAAGTTGTTTCGCTACCATTTGTAATGGAACACTACGTACTTTACCCAATGCAATGGGTAACAAGGTAATAGTTACCTATCTTCCGGGCTAGGTACTACAAAGAGTGACAAACCGACGGCTGGAGATGCACTGGGGACGGCTGGTTCCGATGTGAACGCAGGAACGTGCCATGGGGCACGCGCCGGGTACGTTCGGTAGTAATAATTGTGATGCGACGGTCACTGTGCGCGCATGACATTTGCTGAAGTGGGCCAGCCGATTTGCCGACGGGACGGAGGCGGCCGCCACCGGGGTGGATGTCCGATTCCCGCCAGTTCTGGTCGGTGCGGGCTGGCATTGTGGAAGGCGTGAGCCAGAACAGCACGATCACAGGCGGGGTGGCGGCGCTCGACGACGAGGGGCGCTACCAGGCCGCGGCCAGCAAGGACCCACGCTTCGACGGCGTCTTCTTCATCGGGGTGACCTCGACCGGCATCTACTGCCGGCCGTCCTGCCCGGCGATCACGCCGAAGCGGGCGAACATGCGGTTCTACCGCAGCGCGGCGGCGGCCCAGGAGGCGGGCTTCCGGGCCTGCAAGCGGTGCCGCCCGGACGCCTCCCCCGGATCGCCGGAGTGGAACATCCGGGCCGACATGGTGGGCCGGGCGATGCGGCTGATCGCCGACGGGGTGGTCGACCGGGACGGCGTCGAGGGCCTGGCCCGGCGGCTCGGCTACGAGCAGCGCCAGGTGCGCCGGCTGGTCACCGCCGAGCTGGGCGCCGGACCGCTCGCCATCGCCCGCGCGCAGCGCGCGCAGACGGCGCGGATCTTGACCGAGACCACCGCGCTGCCGCTGTCCGAGATCGCCTTCGCGGCCGGCTTCGCCAGCATCAGGCAGTTCAACGCGACCATCCGCGAGGTCTTCGCGGTGACCCCGACCGAACTGCGGGAGGCACGCGGCCGGGTGCGGAAGACCCGGCGGCTGCTGCCGCCGCCCTCGGGCGCGACCGCGCCCGGGCTGATCCGGCTCCGGCTGGCCTACCGGGCCCCGATCGACGGGGAGCGGATGCTGGGCTACCTGGGCGCCCGGGCCATCCCGGGGGTAGAGGAGGTACGCGAGGGCCGGTACCGGCGGACCATCATGCTGCCGAACGGGCCGGGGATCTTGTCCCTCGCGCACTTCGGGGCGGCAACGGGCTACGTCGACTGCGAGCTCCAGCTCGAGGACCTGCGTGACCTGACCGCCGCGGTGCAGCGCTGCCGGCGGCTGCTCGACCTGGACGCGGATCCCGAGGCGGTCACCGGCTACCTGTCCGCCGACCCGGTGCTCGGGCCGCTGGCCCTGGCTAACCCGGGACGGCGCTCGCCCGGGCACGTCGACGGCAGCGAGCTGGCGCTGCGGGCGGTGCTGGGCCAGCAGGTCTCGGTGGCCGCGGCCCGGCGCCTCGGGGCGCGGTTGGTGGCCGCCTACGGCAAGCCGCTGTCCCGCCCGGACGGCCCGCTGACCCACTGTTTCCCCGCGGCCGAGACGCTGGCCGCCGCCGATCCGGGCGTGCTGCCGATGCCGCGCAGCCGGGCCCTGGCCCTGACCGGGCTGGCCAGCTCGCTTGCCTCCGGCGAGCTCGTGCTGGACCCGGGGGCCGAACGGGACCGGGCCGAGGCGGCGCTGCTGGCACTGCCCGGCATCGGCCCGTGGACCGCCTCCTACATCCGGATGCGCGCGCTGTCCGACCCGGACGCGTTGCTGCCGTCGGACGTCGGCGTGCTCGACGCTCTGGCCCGCCTGGGCGCGGTTCCGGCCGGGAGCGGCCCCGCGGCCCGCGGCCGCGCCGCCCGTGCGGCCGCCGCGCTGGCGGAGAACTGGCGACCGTGGCGTTCCTACGCCGTCCACCATCTGTGGGCGTACCTAGAAGAGAAGGATCGATGATGACGAACCCGTTCGTGGCGCCGGACCGTGACGCCCCGCGCCTTTCCCATATTGTCAGCTCCCCCATCGGCAGGCTGCTGCTGCTCGGCGACGGGCACGCGCTGACCGGCCTGTGGATGATCGACGCCGAACGGCACACGTCCCGGGCCGGCGACGGCCTGACGCCGAGCCCGGAGTCGTTCCGCGAGGTCGCGGCGCAGCTCGAGGCGTACTTCGTCGGCGAGCTCAAGGAGTTCACCGTGCCGCTGGCGCCGAGCGGGACCCCGTTCCAGATGGCCGTGTGGACCGAGCTGACCAAGATCCCGTACGGGAGCACGATCAGCTACGGCGACATCGCGCTGGCGCTGGGCAAGCGGCTGGTCGCCTCGCGCGCCGTCGGCCTGGCCAACGGGTCCAACCCGATCTCGGTCATCGTGCCCTGCCACCGGGTGATCGGCAGCGACGGCAGCCTGACCGGCTACGGTGGCGGTCTTGAGCGCAAGGAACTGCTGCTCCAGCTGGAAGGAGCGGGACCGGTCACCCTATGGTGAGATAGGGGTGTGCCCTGAGGTACTGCTGAGTCGATGGAACTGATGACGCGCGCGCTGCGTCAAAGCACCATGATGTCTCCTCGCCAGGTTCGCGGAACCGTACTAGCGGTACTGCTGTGCTCGGCACTCGCTGGGTGCGGCTCGGTCGCGGCTTCGGCTCCGGCGGGGACGGGCGCCACGTCATCGGCACCGGGGACGTCAGCGGCCCAGGACGCGTCCTCGGCCCCGGCGTCCTCGGGCGTGTCGTCCTCGTCCTCGGCCACGCCGGCCGCGGCGGCGTCGGCGACCGGGTGCGCCAGCGTGGACCAGGCCACTTCGGTCACCGTGCACCGGGTCTTGCACCTGGTGGAGCCGACCCGCGCGGGCGCGCTCAGCAAGACCCAGCACAACGCGACCCTGGTGCGCGCGCTGTTCCGCCAGTTGTGCGCGGCCGTCAGCCACCCGGCGACGGCGAAGGGCGCCACGCTGCACTGCCCGGCCAACTTCGGGATCTCCTACCTGGGCACGTTCTACGACGGCAGCCGGACGCTGGCCAAGTTCGACTACGGGGCGAGCGGGTGCCAGCTGGTGAGCCTGACCGTCGGCGGGAAGACCAGGACCACGATCGTGGTCGGCACGGCGTCCGCGGCCGCGCCGAAGCTGCGGGCCGACCTGGCTGCGGTCCTCGGGGTGCCCAGGCTGGCGATAGCCCAGCCGGTGACCGGGACCGGCAAGTCCGGCGCAACCCACTGACGGCGGGCGGCCTGGCTCGGTCACCGCGGCCGGCTGGCTCGGTCACCGCGGCCGGCTGGCTCGGTCACCGCGGCCGGCTGGCCTCGCTTGGCTACGGGAGGTTGCCGGACTCGTCGAGGTCGAACTCGCCGTCCTTGACCCCGAGGACGAACGCGTCCCACTCGGCCTCGGTGAAGTAGAGCCTCTCGCCGTCGGGGTTGGCCGCGTCGTACATCACGTACAGCCTGGGCTCATCGGCCTTGTGCGGAGCGGCCGAGGTGTCGGTGGTGACGTACACCTCGACCCGGCTCTCCTCGGAATCGGCCGCGCTCGCGTCGCCTGGCCCCACGTCGATCGGCACAGCGTCGTCACCCGGTGTATGCATGCGCTCAGGCTACTACGAGCGGATAGGGTCGTGTCCGTGCCCGATCCCGTTTCCGTCAGCTTCTCCGCGGCCGAGGAGGCCGCGTGGTACGCCCGGCTGCCTACCATGTTCGCGGCCGCGGCCGCGCTGTTCACCAGCGCAGACGGCCGGGTGCTGCTGGTCAAGCCGAACTACCGGGATCACTGGTCGCTGCCGGGCGGGATCCTCGAGCACGGCGAGCCGCCGCACGAGGGCTGCCGCCGCGAGGTCAAGGAGGAACTCGGCCTCGACATCGCGCCCGGGCGGCTGCTCGTCGTCGGCTGGGCCGGCCCGCACGGGGCGCGGCCCAGGCCGGTCGTGCACTTCGTCTTCGACGGCGGGACGCTCGCCGATGGCGTGCCCGTCCAGTTGCAGGAGGATGAGCTGGACGAATTCATGTTCGTCGAGCCGGCGGCCCTGGACGATTACCTGCCGCCGATCATCAGCAAGCGGGTGGCCGCCGCGCTGCGCGGCCGGGACACCGGGGCGACCGCCTACCTGCCCTGGACCGAGCCATGAACCTGGCTGGTCCCTCACGCTCGGGGCGAGGCGGGGCTTAGCTGGCTCGGGACGCCGCGGGTCCCGACCTGACCTGGAGCTGGTCGAGCAGCGTCGCGGTGGCCTCGGCGACGGCGTCGACGGCGTGGCCGAACGCCTCGGCGTTGTGCCCGGCGGGGGCGCGAAAACCGCTGATCTTCCGCACGTACTGCAGCGCGGCGGCGTGGATGTCTTCGTCGGTCACCCGCTCGGCGTACGGCGGGCGCAGGGTCTTGATGCTTCGGCACATGCTTCCGACGGTACCTGGTATTACTCGAGTCCGAGCAGTCCCTCTAGGCCCACGGTCAGGCCGGGCGGAAGGGAGCCGATGCTGCGGACGGCGAGCAGCACCCCCGGCATGAACGAGACCCGGTCCAGCGAATCGTGCCTGATCGTCAGCGTCTCCCCGGTCCCGCCGAACAGCACCTCCTGGTGCGCCACCAGGCCCGCCACGCGCACCGAATGCACGTGCACGCCGTCCACGCTGGCGCCGCGCGCGCCCGGCAGGGCCAACGCGGTGGCGTCTGGCGGCGGCCCGAGGCCGGCCCCGGCCCTGCTCGCGGTGATCATCGACGCGGTGCGCAGCGCGGTGCCGGACGGGGCATCGGCCTTGTTCGCGTGGTGCAGCTCGATCACCTCGGCGGAGGGGAAGAACCTGGCCGCCTGGGCGGCGAACCGCATCATCAAGATGGCGCCGACGGAAAAGTTCGGCACGACCAGGATGCGCACGTCCGGGTGATCGGGCAGCCAGTCGCGTATCTCGCCGAGCCGGTCCTCGCCGAACCCCGACGTGCCGACCACCACGTCCGCATCGTGCCGGACGCACCAGTGCAGGTTGGACATGACCACGCCGGGATGGGTGAAGTCGACCACCACGTCGCACCCGGTCAGCGCGTCGAGCGCGTCACCCTGGTCGACCTCCGCGCCGACCTCCAGGTCCGGCGCCTCGGTGACGGTCCGGACCACCTCGCGTCCCATCCGTCCCCGCGCGCCGAGTACGCCGACCTTGGCCATGGCTGCCTCCTAGCTAGGCCTGGAACGCGCTGGCGTCGTCAAACGGGCCGACGACGGCCAGGGTCTTGGGGCGGGTGAGGATATCGGCGGCGATCGCGCGGATGTCGTCGTGGCCGACGGAGTCGATCGCGCTGAGCACCTCTTCGACCGGCTCCAGCCGCGGGTAGACCAGCTCGGACTTGCCGAGGCGGCTCATCCGCGAGGACGGGTCCTCCAGGCTGAGCACGATCGAGCCGCGCACCTGGCCCTTGCCGCGGGTCAGCTCGGCGTCGGTCAGGCCGTCCTCCACTATCCGGGCGATCTCGTCGCGGCAGATGGCCAGCACCTCGTCGGCCTTGGAAGGCAGGCAGCCAACGTAGATGCCCCACATGCCGGTGTCGGCGTGCTGCCCGGAGAAGCTGTACACCGAGTACGCCAGGCCGCGCTTCTCCCGCACCTCCTGGAACAGCCGGGAGGACATACCGCCGCCGAACGCCGCGTTCAGCACGCCGAGCGCGAACCGGCGATCGTCGGTCCTGGCCAGCGCTTCGCAGCCGAGCACCAGGTTGGCCTGCTCGATGCCGCGGGAGATCAGCGTGGTGCCCACGCCGGCCGCGTTCCCGCGCTGGTCCCCGGTCAGCCGGGGCAGCGCGGGCTCGGCGGCCCGCTCGAGCGCCGGGCCGAACGCCTTCCTGACCAGTTCCACCACCGTGTCGTGGTCCAGGTTGCCCGCCGCGGCCACCACCAGGTGCTCGGGCGTGTACCTGGCCGCGTAATGCTCGAAGATATGGTCCCTGGTGATCGCGTTGATCGAGTCCGTGGTGCCCAGGATCGGCCGGCCCAGCGGAGTATCGCCGAACAGCTTGGAGGTGAACGCCTCGTGCACGGTGTCCGAGGGGTCGTCGTCGTTCATCGCGATCTCTTCGAGCACCACGTTGCGCTCGGCGTCCACGTCCTTCGGCGTGATCAGCGAGCTGGTCACCATGTCGGACAGGATGTC
>WNGL01000676.1_pt1 | contig 43172 bp, 33 predicted proteins | sample 5400591 | NCBI WGS metagenome assembly WNGL01 (sample SAMN13153377, study PRJNA577476) | soil metagenome | isolation source: 80 cm soil or saprolite under Garry oak tree replicate 1 | place: USA:California | collected 2016-06-15
ACCAGGTTCCAGGTGCTCGCCCCGGTGGTCCGGGGGCGCAAGGGCGAGTACGGCGAGCTGCTCAGGGAACTGCAGACCAAGGGGTATTCCAGGGCCCGGGTCGACGGCACGATCGTCCGACTGGACGAGGCGGTGGCCGGCCAGTTGCCCACGCTGAAGAAGTACGAGAAGCACGACATCGAGGTGATCGTCGACCGGCTCGCGGTGAAGGACTCCGCGCGGCGCAGGCTGACCGACTCGGTGGAGACCGCGCTCGGCCTGTCCGGCGGGGTTGTGTTGCTCGACTTCGTCGACTTGGCGGAGAACGACCCGCACCGCGAGCGGATGTACTCCGAGCACCTGGCGTGCCTGTACGACGACCTGTCCTTCGACGAGCTCGAGCCGCGCTCGTTCTCGTTCAACTCGCCGTGGGGTGCCTGCCCCGACTGCACCGGGCTCGGCACCAAGCTCGAGGTCGACCCGGAGCTGATCGTCCCGGATGAGTCCAAGTCGCTGGAGGAAGGCGCGATCGCGCCGTGGAGCGGCGGACACATCAGCGACTACTTCGTCCGCCTGATCCAGGCCCTCGGCGAGACGCTCGGGTTCCGGATGGACACGCCGTGGGCCAAATTGCCGGCCAAGGCCAGGCAGGCGCTGTTGCGCGGTTACGACCTGCAGGTTCACGTCCGGTACAAGAACCGGTACGGCCGGGAGCGCTCGTACTACACGACGTTCGAGGGCGTGATCCCGTGGGTCGAGCGCCGGCACGCCGAGGCGGAGTCGGACTCCAGCCGGGAGAAGTTCGCCGGGTACATGCGCGAGGTGCCGTGCCCGTCCTGCCACGGCGCCCGGCTCAAGCCGGTGTCGCTGGCCGTGACGGTGGACGGCCGGTCGATCGCCGAGCTGTGCGCACTGCCGGTCGGCGAGCTGGCCAAGCTCCTGCTCACCCTGGAGCTGTCCGACCGGGACCAGCAGATCGCGCAGCGAATCGTGAAGGAAGTCAACGCGAGGATGGGTTTCCTGCTCGACGTCGGGCTGGACTACCTCACCCTGGACCGGGCCTCGGCGACGCTGGCAGGCGGCGAGGCGCAGCGGATCAGGCTCGCGACCCAGATAGGCTCCGGCCTGGTCGGGGTGCTCTACGTGCTGGACGAGCCGTCCATCGGGCTGCACCAGCGGGACAATCACCGGCTGCTCGAGACGCTGCTGCGGCTGCGCAACCTGGGTAACACGCTGATCGTCGTGGAGCACGACGAGGACACGATCCGGGCCGCGGACTGGGTGGTGGACATCGGCCCGCGGGCGGGGGAGCACGGTGGCAACATCGTGGTCTCCGGCACGGTCGCCGAGCTGCTGGCCAACCCCGAGTCGCTGACCGGGGCGTACCTGTCCGGGCGGGAGTCCATACCGGTGCCTGCCAGCCGCCGGCAGCGCAGCAAGAGCCGCGAGGTGGCGGTCAAGGGCGCCAGCGAGCACAACCTGCGCGGGGTGGACGTCGCGTTCCCGCTCGGCTGCGTTGTGGCCGTCACCGGAGTGTCGGGTTCGGGTAAGTCGACGCTGGTCAACGACATCTTGTACAAGGCCCTCGCCCGCGAGCTGAACGGCGCGCGGACGGTGCCGGGCAAGCACGCCAGGATCACCGGAATCCAGCACCTGGACAAGGTGGTGCACGTTGACCAAGGTCCGATCGGGCGCACCCCCCGGTCCAACCCGGCTACCTATACCGGCGTGTTCGACCACGTCAGGAAGTTGTTCGCGGCTACCACCGAGGCCAAGATCCGCGGCTACCAGCCGGGCCGGTTCTCCTTCAACGTGAAGGGCGGCCGGTGCGAGGCCTGCTCGGGCGACGGCACGATCAAGATCGAGATGCAGTTCCTGCCCGACGTCTACGTACCGTGCGAAGTCTGCCACGGCGCCAGGTACAACACCGACACGCTCCAGGTGCACTACAAAGGCAAGACGGTCGCCGAGGTCCTGGACATGCCGATCGAGGAGGCGGCCGAGTTCTTCGAGCCGGTGCCGGCCATCCACCGGCACCTGAAGACGCTGGTCGACGTGGGTCTCGGTTATGTCCGGCTGGGCCAGCCCGCGCCGACCCTGTCCGGCGGTGAGGCCCAGCGGGTCAAGCTCGCCTCGGAACTTCAGCGCCGAGCCACCGGCCGGACCATCTACGTCCTGGACGAGCCGACCACCGGGCTGCACTTCGAGGACATCCGCAAGCTGCTCGGCGTGCTCACCCGGCTGGTCGAGACCGGCAACACGGTCATCGTGATCGAGCACAACCTCGACGTCATCAAGACCGCCGACTGGGTGATCGACCTCGGCCCGGAAGGTGGCGCAGGCGGCGGCGCGGTCGTCGCCGTCGGCCCGCCCGAGCACATCGCCACCGTAGAGGACAGCTACACCGGCCAGTTCCTCAAGAAGCTGCTCGACGTCTAGCCCTGCCAATTCGAGCCTTGCCGCTGGTCGTCAGGCCGCGGCGGGGAACAATGGGCGTGTGGAGATCACCACCGAGGGAGGGGCCGCCCGGGCCGAACTCGACTTGGCCGAACTCGATCGGGCCGACCTCGACCGGGAGGGCGCAGGGGCGCGGTTCCTGCTCGTGCTCACGCACGGCGCGGGAGGCACCGTCGGGGCACCCGACCTGCTCGCGGCCCGCGACGCCGCGCTGCAGCTGGGCGGCCTGGTGGCGCGGGTCACCCAGCCGTACCGGGTCAGGGGCGCCCGAGCTCCTGGTTCGGCGGTCCGTCAGGACGCCGCCTGGATCGAGATCGTGGCCGCGCTGCGGGACCTGGCGCCCGGGGCCCCGCTGGGTCCAGGGCGGCCGCAGCAACGGTGCGCGGGTGGCCTGCCGTACCGCCGCTGCGGTGGGTGCTCGCGCCGTGATCGCGCTGGCGTTCCCGCTGCGTCCTCCGCGGCGCTCACCCGAAGGCGCGGCGTCCCGCGCAGCGAGGGGAACCAGCGCAGCCGGGTTGGAAGCGAGCGAGACAGGGGCCGTCGTGGCGGCGCATACCCGAGCCGCAGAACTTCACGCAGCGCGCGCGAGTGGGGCAAGGGTACTTGTGGTGAACGGGGATCGTGACCCGTTCGGGATTCCCGGCGCCCAGGATGCGGACCGGGTGGTCGTTGTCACGGGGGAGACGCATGCGCTGAAGGGTCACCGGGCGGCTATCGTCGCCGCCATCGTTGACTGGCTGCCCACTGTGCTTTGACATCCTCACCCGGCCTGAAGGCCGGGGCATCCTGGCGAGGCACCTGGACCAGCGGCCTGCGCCTCCGGCCGACGGCCGGGCGCCTGGCTGCGGGCAGAGAAAGGGAAGGATTAAAAAAGGGTTAAAGAGAGTCGTCAGCTAGGCATCTCCGGTTATCCGCGAGATGCCGGGCGGGCAGATCAGGCCGCTGGGGCCTGCCCGCCGTGTCCGTGGGCTACGCCTATCGGACGGTCGAAGGCGGCGAGATCGGTGGGCCGGTGCGGCGCGATGCACTCGCCGTCGGGCAGCAGCTCCCCGGTGTCTTCGAAGATCACCACGCCATTGCAGAGCAGGCTCCAGCCTTGCTCGGGGTGGCTGACGATGGTGTGCGCCGCTTCGCGGTCCGGAGCTGACGGAGCCGGACAGGGCGGCGAGTGTGGGCACATATCAGTGCCTCCTGGCTGTTTCATTGCACGTGTTCTCGGTTGATGTTCAGTGTGCCGCAGGTCCTGCGATCGCTCCCATGGCTCATGCTGACCGTTTTCCGGACCGCCATCTGTAGCTTTCCGCTAGTTACCAACTGGCAATTTCTGACTACTAGTTGTCACATTCAGTTTTAGGTACCGTGTTGAGCATAATATTGGCCTAGACCAACTGTGCCTCTTCGAGGCGCGCGGCGCAAGCGACACGCACAACTGCAACAATCGATTGCTTTCCATGCGCCCCCCATGGGTGATCTGCCGCGGCTTGATCTCCCCCTACATCTGGAGACGTCGACGCCCGCCCGATGGTTCACCGCGGAAACCTCAGAATTTGATTACGCCCGACCCCGGTGAGGGGCCCGCACCAGGGACCCGGGACCTACCGGGCAGGGCGGACGTGCGGGTGGCCGGGGCAGAGTCTAGACCACAGGCTCGAACGGGACGGCCGGGATGCCGTTCAGGCGGTGGGTCTCCCGCAGCGTGAGAAGATGCTCCGCTTCGGCCGTGAGGGCGTGTACGTGCGGCTTGGCCATTGCCTTGCGCCGGTAGATACGGTCGTCGTAGCCGAGCGGCCCGATCGCCGCACGCCGCGCGGCGTAGGCCGCCCGTACCGCCGCGGTCATCGCGGCGTCTAGCTCCTCCGCCACGCGGCGTATCTCCGTGACGGGGGCGCGCCTGGCCTGGGCCTGCCGGAACCTGCTCTCCGCCTCGCGGGCGGCGTCGAGAAGCTCTGCCTTGGCTGCGGCCAGCGCCACGTCGGCCTTGTACTGCTGCTCCGCCTCGCCGCTCGGCTTCGGCCGGCGCATGACCCCAGGTCTCATGACCAACTAGGCTACGCGTGCGACCGGCCCGGCTGCACGCCGGGCCGGGACGGATCACGCGTCGTCGCGGACGGCGGGCCAGGCCCGCGTCCAGGATGACCCCAGGCCGGCGGGGCCCCCTTAAACCAGCACTGCCCTCTAGGCCAGGCTGGCGGCCCAGCTCGCGTGCAGCGAGGCGTACTCGCCGTCGCCGGACATCAGCTCGCCGGGCGAGCCGTCCTCGGTGATCCGCCCGCGGTCCAGCACCAGGACCCGGTCGGCGATCGCGACCGTGGACAGCCGGTGCGCGTTGATGACGGCGGTCCGGCCGGCCAGCACGGTACGCAGCGCGCCCTGCACCAGCCGCTCGCTCGGGATGTCGAGCAGGGACGTGGCCTCGTCGAGGACGAGCACGGCCGGGGCGGCCAGGAAGGCCCGGGCGAACGAGATCAGCTGGCGCTGCCCGGCCGACAGCCGGCCGCCGCGCTTGCCGACCGAGGTGTCGTAGCCCTCGGGAAGCGCGGCGATGAAGTCGTGCGCGCCGATCATCCGGGCCGCGGTCTGGACGTCCGCGGCCGGCGCGTCCGGGCGGCCGAGCCTGATGTTGTCCGCGACCGACCCGCCGAACAGGAAGTTCTCCTGGGTAATCACGATGATCTCGGAGCGGAGCACGGAGTCGGGCAGCTGCCGCAGGTCGGTCCCGTCCAGCGTGACGCGGCCCGAGCGGGGATCGTAGAACCGGCCGAGCAGGCGCGCGATCGTCGTCTTGCCCGCGCCGGTCTCCCCGACCAGGGCAACCGTCTGCCCGGCCGGTATGTCCAGGTCGAGGCCGGGCAGCACGAGGTTGTCCCGGTAGCCGAAGGTCACCGACTCGAACCGCACCTGCCGCCCGGCCGGGGCCGGGGCCGGGGACAGGGCCGGGGCCGGGGACAGCCGGGCCGGCGCCAGCGCCGTGGCCAGTGGCGGCAGCGGCTCGGGTACCGCCGGCTCGGGCACCGTGGCGTCCTGCTCGAGCACGCCGGAGATCTTCTCCAGCCCCGAGGCCGCCGACTGGAAGATGTTGTAGAACTGCGACACGTCCTGCAGCGGGTCGAAGAAGCGCTGCAGGTAGAGCAAGAAGGTCGCCAGCACGCCGACCTTGAGGCCGCCCTCGATCGCGAGCAGCCCGCCGTAGCCGAGTACCAGACCGGTGATGATGTTGCCGACCAGCGAAATGGACGGGCCGTAGATCGCGATGAGCCGGGAGGCGCGCGTGCTCGCCTCGGCGTAGTCCCGGCCCAGGCCGGAGAAGATGTCGGAGTTCCGCTGCTCCCGGCGGAACGCCTGCACCGCCCGGATCCCGCCGAACGTCTCCACGAAATGGACGATGACCAGCGCGATGGTCTCCCTGGTGCGGCGGTAGGCGCTGGCGGACTGGCGCCGGAACCAGACCGTCAGCCAGGTCAGCGGGATGAAGCCGGCCAGCACCAGCAGGCCGAGCCGCCAGTCGAGGAGGAGCATCCCCGTGCCCACCAGCAGCAGCGTCAGGACGGACCCGATCAGCGAGTCGAGCCCCTCCTCGAACAGGTCGGAGATCGCGTCGATGTCGGACGTCTGCCTGGAGATCACGCGCCCGGAGGTGTAGTCCTCGTGGAACGCCACGTCCAGGCTGAGGAAGTGCGCGAACAGGCGGCGGCGCAGCTCGAGCACCACCTTCTGGCCAACCTGCCCGGTCATGGTGACGAACATCCGGGTGGTCACGGCCTGCACCCCGACCGCGACGGCGAACGCGGCCGCGATGCCGAGCAGCGGCACCGCGTCCCGGCCGTGCAGCAGCGGCGGCAGGCCGGTGTCGATGGCGATGCCGACCAGCCACGGGCCGGCCAGCGCGGCCAGGCTCTCCACCACGATCAGCGAGATCGTGGTGATGACCGCGCGCCGGTACGGGCGCAGCAGGTCGCCGAGCAGCCGCCTGCTCCGCTCGCGCAGCAGCGCAGCCAGCCCGGCGCTGACCTCGTCGGCCTTCTCGGTGGCTACTCCCCGCCAGGCGGTGTTAGCCCGGGGGGACACTCTGCCCCCCGGGGACACCCCGGACCCCATGGGCCCGGAACCCCCCGCTATTTTTCGCGGGGGGACCCGTCCCTTCGGACCCCCCTGGGAGCTCACGCGCTTGCCTCCAGATCTTCCACGTCCATGAGCGCCGCGTACTCCGGATTGGAGGTCAGCAGCTGCCGGTGGCTGCCGCTGGCCGCGATCACGCCGCCGGACAGCAGGGCCACCGTGTTGGCCAGCGCCACGGTGGACGGCCGGTGCGCCACCACCAGGGCCGTCGAGCCGGCCAGGATCTGGTGCAGCGCCCTGGTCACCCGCTCCTCGGTGTGCACGTCGAGCGCGGACAGCGGGTCGTCCAGGATCAGTACGTCCGGCCCGGCCAGGATGGCCCGGGCCAGCGCGATCCGCTGCCGCTGGCCGCCGGACAGGGCCATGCCCTGCTCGCCGATCCTGGTGTCCAGGCCCCACGGCAAGTCAAAAGCGAACCGGGCCTGGGCCGCCGTCAGCGCGGCCTCCACCGCGGCCTCGTCCGCGTCCGGCGCGCCGAACATCACGTTCTCCCTGACGCTGGCCGAGAACAGCGTCGCGTCCTCGAAGGCGAAGCCGACCGCCGAGCGCAGCCGCTCGAGCGGGAGGTCGCGGACGTCCGCGCCGTCCAGCCGCACCGATCCGGAGGTCGCGTCGGCCAGCCGCGGCACGAGCTGCAGCAGGGTCGACTTGCCCGAGCCGGTCGCCCCGGTGAGCACGAGCGTCTGGCCGGGGGCCAGGTCGAGCACGACGTCGCGGAGCACCGGCTCGGCCGCGCCCGGGTAGCTGAAGGCCACGTGGTCGAACACCAGGTGGCCCCGGGTGGCCGCCGGAGCGGGCTCCGCCTGCCGCGGCCCGGGAATCCCCGGGCGCGGCCTGCCGCCCGGCGGAAGGGCACGGACCCCGGCTCGTTCGGGAGAATCCTGGTCGTCGTCCTGATCGGTGATCTCCGGCTCGGTGTCGAAGATCTCCATCACGCGCTGCGCCGCGGTCGCCGCCTCCTGGCCCGACGCGATGATGTACCCCATGGCCTCGACCGGCCAGACGAGCTGCAGCGCGAGTGTGATGAACGCCACCAGGCCGCCCAGGGTCAGCGAGTGCGTGCTGACCGCGATCGCGCCGAGAACGATGATGAGGCCGATGACGGCGTTCGGGATCAGGTCGAGCAGGGCCCAGAACGAGCCGAGCAGGCCCGCCTTCTCGATCTGGGTCCGGCAGACCTCCGCGGCCTGGGCGTCGTGCCTGGCCGCGGCCTGCCGGCCGCGGCCGAGCGCCTTCAGCACCCGGACGCCGGTGGCCGCCTCCTCGATCAGCGTGGCCAGGTCGCCCTGCTGATCCTGGACCCGGCGGGAGAGCACCCGGTAGCGCTTCTCGAACCGCAGGCAGACCGGCAGCACCGGCGCGAACACCACGCCGGTGACCAGGCCGAGCCACCAGTTGAGGTTGATCAGCAGCGCGACCACCGCGACGAACGTCATCGCGTTGGTGACGAGGAAGATCAGGCCGAAGCCGGCGAACCTGCGGATCGACGACAGGTCGGTCGTCGCCCGGGAGAGCAGCTGGCCTGACTGCCAGCTGTCGTGGAAGGACGGCTGCAGCCGCTGCAGGTGCGCGTACAGGTCGTCCCTGATCGACTTCTCGATGTCCGCGACCGCGCCGGACTGGATCCAGCGGCGGATCATGTTCAGCAGCCCCACGGCCGCGCCGAGGGCCACCGCCGCCAGGGCCAGCGGGATCAGCAGGCGCTTGTCGCCACGCGCGATCGCGCCGTCCACCACGGACTTGGTCAGGAGCGGGATGGCGATCTCGGCGGCGACCGCGCCGAGCGCGGCGGCGAGCATCATGAGCATCTGCGTGCGGAACGGCTTCAGGTAGCCGCGTAGCCGCCACAGCGCCCCTACTGGCCGTACCCTGGCGGAGGCGTGCGTGACCAGCGAAGGGGTAACAGAGGGCATTAGCCGCGAGGCTAACCGGACAGCCGGGCGGTTGTCACCTGATTTTTCTTCAGGCGTACGGCTTGTCCGCGGGCCGTAACTCTGGCACGCTGGCTGCCCCGGAGGCTTCGCGAACCGGTTGCCGGGCTAGCCGGCAGGGAGAGGAACCGTGAAGCGCAGCAGCACCAGCCGTCCCAGGCTTAGATGAGCCGGGTATCCCGCGCTGGGGTCCTGGCCGCCTACCGCGACGGGGTCACGGTGATCTGCGAGCTGGCCGCTCAGTTCGCCGACGCGACCTGGCTCGCGGCGACGCCATGCGCCGAATGGCGCGCGGTGGACCTGGCCGGGCACCTGCGGTGCGTCGCCGACGACTATCACGAGTATCTCGACGACGCCCCGGCCAGCAGGCTCGCGCGGCTGATGTCCACCAACGCGCCGGCCGACTCGCTCGCCCGCAAGCTGGCCAGGCAGAACTCGGCCGAGCTCGCCGCGCTGCCCGATGCACCGGGACCGGAGCACATACGGGCGTTCGCCGATTCGGCGCGGTCTTACGGGCGGCGCCTGCCGCTGTCCTGGGACCTGCCGCACCACAGGTACCGGGGGACCGACGTCACCGTGGGCGCGATGGCGGGCGCGGCCTGCGCTGAATGGCATCTGCACGCCTGGGACCTGGCCAGGTCGCTGGGCAAGGACTACCGTCCGGCCGACCCCGAGCTTGTGCTGGCCGCGTGGCGGACGGGCATGCCGCAGCTGTGGCCGGTGCTCACCGGGGGGGAAAGCGACGATCCCTGGCACTTCCTGCTGACGGCGTCAGGCCGGGATCCGGGTTGGCTCCAGGTGTTAGAGTGGTGCGCCTTGCAACTAGGCGTAATCATTCGACAGCGGAGAGTTATTAATGGGCCTCGTTGGGTTCCCGGGATCGTTGGGGTCTGCGGGATATTTGGGACGTTACCTGACCGGGCTGTGCGTAGCTACCCTGGGCCTGTGCGCGGCTGGCTGGCTGGCGCTGGCGCCGGTGGCGTTCGGGTACCGCAGCGCCGGCCGGACGGGGGCGCGCCCGCCCTCAGGGGCACTGCCCTCAGGGGCACTGCCCTCAGGGGCACTGCAGTCAGCGGCCCTGCAGTCAGAGGCTCTGCACCGGGCGACGCTGACCGACTGGGCCACCGCAGCCGGCCTCGCGGCGGTGTCGCTGATCACGCTGGCCGCCTGGGTGGTGGCGTGGCGCCGCAGGCTGCGCGCCGACGGGATCCTGGCCCGGACCTCGTGGCGGCAGGCCCGCCGTGAAGCCCGCGCGCAACGGCAGCGCGAGCGTGACGGCGCGGCACCGGCCGGTCCCACCGATCCGGCGCAGGTGCTGAACGAGCTGCGGGCGCTGCTCGTCCCGCTGCTGGCCGAGCCGGCGAACGGGCAGGCAGCACCAGAACCGCCGGTGAGCGGGCAGGCGCGGGTACAGGTGACCAGGGGGCGGGAGCCGGGAGACGAGCCGGAGGAGCCCGGGGAGCCCGTTTCCTGGCATCCGGGACAGGACCACGACGGACCCGGCATGCCCGTGATCCCGGCCGCCCGGTCCGGCGGCCTGGCGTCCATGGAGTCCATGGAGTCCATGCTGTCGGGCGCCGAACTGCTGATGGTCAGCTGCGGTGAGGAGGAGGCATGGTGAACAGGCTCGCGCTGGCCGGGCTGGCGGTCATCTTCGCCGCCGGGGCCTGGCTGATCGCGGCCCCGTTCGTGCTGCGCTACCAGCCGGGCGGCGCGCCGTGGACAGCCGCGGCCCGGCTGGACGTCACCGTCGGTGCGGCGCTGGCCGCAGCCGGGTTCGGCGGCTTCTTCGCGGCGCTCGCAGGCCGGGTCGGGGAGCTTTACGCGCAGGCCGGCGTGGTCCCGTCAGAGTCCGGAGCCGGGCGTCGGCCGGAGTAGAGTCTTGGATTCGTGACGTTTGACGTGAACCGCGTCCGGGCGGCCTACCCGGCGCTGAGCGACGGCTACGCCTACCTGGACGGCGCCGCGGGCACGCAGGTCCCGGCGGCGGTCATCGACGCAATCGCGGAGGCCTACCGGTCCGGGATCGGCAACGTCGGGGGGACCTTCCCCGCCAGCGGCCGCTCCGGCTCCATCGTGGCCGAATGCCGCCAGGCCCTGGCCGACCTGACCGGGGGCAGCCCGGATGGCGTCATCCTCGGCCCGAACATGACCACGCTCACCTACCGGCTCGCGGACGCGCTGTCCCGGCGCTGGGAGCCCGGCGACGAGATCGTCGTGTCCCGGCTCGACCACGACGCCAACATCAGGCCCTGGCTGCAGGCTGCCGCGCGGCGCGGCGCCACGGTGCGCTGGGCCGAGGTCGACCTCGCGACCACCGAGCTGCCAGCCCCCCAGTACGCGGGGCTGGTGTCCGAGCGCACCCGGCTGGTCGCGGTCACCGCGGCCAGCAACGTCGTCGGCACCAGGCCGGACCTGGCCGCCATCGCCGCGGCCGCGCACGCGGCCGGGGCCCTGGTCTACGTCGACGGCGTGCACGCCACCCCGCACGTCCCAGTCGATGTCACGGCGCTCGGCGCCGACTTCTACGCCACCAGCGCCTACAAGTGGTCCGGTCCGCACATCGGCACCGTGGTCGCCGAACCGGCCCTGCTCGAGACCCTGCGCCCGGACAAGCTCGCGCCCGCCCCGGAGGGCGTGCCCGGCCGGTTCGAACGCGGCACCGCGGCCTTCGCCGACCTGGCCGGGGTCACCGCCGCCGTGGAGCACCTGGCCTCGCTTGCCCCTGGCCCGGATCACGCCGCCGGCAGCAGGCGGCAGCGGGTGCTGGCCTCGATGGCCGCCGTCGAAGCGTACGAGACGCGGCTGTTCGCCCGGCTGCTCGACGGCCTGGGCGCGATGGCGCACGTGACGCTGTACGGCCAGGCCACCCGGCGGGCGCCGACCGCGTTCTTCACCGTGGCCGGCCAGTCGCCCCGGCAGGTCGCCGAGCACCTGGCCGCGCGCCGGGTCAACGTCTGGAACGGCGACAACTACGCCTGGGAACTGGCCGGGGCGCTCGGGCTGCGGGACTCCGGCGGCGCCGTCCGGGCGGGCCTGGTGCACTACAACGAACAGGCCGAGGTGGATCGGCTGCTCGCCGCGGTCGCTGAACTTGCCTGACGGCGTACGCTGGAGGCTGGTTCCCTACCGGCCCTGGAAGGTCGCGATGACGGTGTTCGGCAGCCTGCTGGCCATGCTGGCCGGGCTGCTGCGCGACCTCACCCAGCTCGTGGCCAGCCCCTCGGGCCTGACTGCAGTGGCCGCGGCCGTCCTGGCCGGGGCCATGTTCGCGGCGGTGCTGGCCGTGCTCACCTCGGTGGCCAGTCTTTCCCGGACGGCCGCCGCACTCCCGATGATCCGCCGCGCCTCGGCGCTGCGGGAGAAGTCCTGGCGCGCGGCGTTCTTGCGGCAGCGTGATCCGGACGCGGCGGGCCGGTCCAGGCCCAGAGCACCATCGGCGGCCCCGGCGGCCGCCCTCTCCCGCTGACGGCAGAGCCTCGCTCCCGGCAGAGCCTCGCTGACGGCAGAGCCTCGCTGACGGCAGAGCCTCGCTGACGGCAGAGCCTCGCTCCCGGCAGAGCCTCGCTGACCTGCGGACCTCGCGGCCGCCTCCAGCCCTCATCCCTCGTAGCTGGAAGGCCGTTGCCTCATGTTCAGTTTCCTCGGCGTCCCGGTGGACGCCGCGTACCACCTTGTCTCCGGGCTGACCGGTGTCCTCACGCCCGTTCTCGGCAGCCTGGCCGCCGTGGCCGCGATCATCGCGTTCACGATGGCGGTCCGCCTTCTGCTCATGCCGCTCAGCCTGCGCGCCCTGCGCGGGCAGGCCGTCCAGGCCCGGCTGGCCCCGCAGCTGCTGGCGCTGCGGCAGCGGTACGGCAAGCAGCCGGAGCGGCTGCAGCGCGAGATGTCCGCGCTGTACAAGCGGGAGGGCACGAGCATGTTCGCCGGCTTCGCCCCGCTGCTGCTCCAGTGGCCGTTCCTGTCCGTCATGTACCTGCTGTTCCGGTCGCCGATGGTGGGCGGGAGGCCGAACACGCTGCTCCGCTTCGACCTGTTCGGCGTGCCGCTCGGCACGCACTGGCTCAGCGGCGCAGGCCCGGCCAGCGCGCAGGGCGCGGTCTTCCTCGGCGTATTCGCGCTGCTGGCGGTTCTGTGCTGGCTGTCGGCCCGGCTGGGGCGGCTGGTCAGCGGCCAGGCCGCCGGCGCTCAGCAGGCCGCGGGCCCGGCCGGCTCCGGGCTGCTGGTCAGGGCGCTGCCCTACCTGACCGTGGTCATCGCCGCGTTCGCGCCGCTCGCGGCCGGGATCTACCTGCTCACGTCGCTGGCCTGGTCCCTGGCCGAGCGGATGTTCTACTGGCGGTCAACCGTCGCTGTCCCGGTCTCAGACCCCCGGCAGGCCCCGCATGGCCCCCAAGCCCGGGCTGTCCGCAAGGTCCAGAAGGCCTGACGGGGCAGCAAAGGCTGGGCCGCTCGCAGCACCGGCCGCGGTACCCGCAGCCGGAGGTTCCCTCCGGAGCGGCCCAGCTGACACAGTTTCGCCTCCGGTGCCGCCTGACCGCGTCGGTGAAATGACCGATTCGCATACCTAGATCGCGGGCCTTGCCCGCCGGGCCCCGGTCTAGGTGTTCCGTCAGCCGGCTTCCGGGCTCACCAGGCCGGCGTCGTAGGCGGCGATGACGAGCTGAGCGCGGTCCCGCGCACCGAGCTTCATGAGCAGGCGGCTGACGTGGGTCTTGGCGGTGGACATGGTGACGTGCAGCCGGGCCGTGATCTCGGCGTTGGACAGGCCGAGCCCGATCAGGGTCAGGACCTCGCGCTCCCGGTCGGTCACCTCGCTCAGCCTGGCTGCCGCCCGCCCGGAAACCCGGTCCGGGCCGGGGCGGCTGGTGAACTCCGCGATGAGCCGGCGGGTGACGCGCGGGGCAAGCAGCGCGTCGCCGGCGGCGATCACCCGGATGGCGGCCAGCAGGTCAGCCGGCGGGGTGTCCTTGATCAGGTATCCGCTGGCACCCGCGCGCAGCGCAGCGAAGACGTACTCGTCGAGGTCGAAAGTGGTCAGGATCAGCACCCGCACGCCGGAGGTCTCCGGGCTGGCGGTGATCTGCCTGGTCGCCTCGATCCCGTCCAGGCCGGGCATCCGGATATCCATCAGGACGACGTCGGGTTTCTCGCTCCGGGCCAGCCTGATGGCCTCAGTGCCGGTCGCCGCCTCACCCACCGGCGCCAGGTCGGACGCGGTGCTCACGAGGAGGCGGAAGCTGCCGCGCACCAGGGCCTGGTCGTCCGCGACCAGCACGCGGATGGTCATGTCCCGGCGTCCCTCACCGGGAAGCGGGCGGTGACCTGGAAACCGTGCCCGGGTCGCGGCCCGGCGCGGAACTCTCCGCCGTACATGCCGACCCTCTCCCGCATTCCCGCGATGCCGTGGCCCGCCCCTTGCCCCTGCGTCGAGTCCGTCAGCCGAGCCGGTGGGCCCCTGCGTACGCTCTTGGGTACCCGGGGGCCCACCGAGCAGCCGGTGTCGGGGCCGCCGCCGCCGCCATCGGCGATTTCCAGGGTCAGCGAATCCTCCTGGTAGTCGACGGTCACCGTGCACCGGTCCGTGGCCGCATGCTTGATCACGTTGGTGACGGCCTCCTGGACCACCCGGTAAGCCGCGAGGTCCAGGCCGGCCGGCAACCCGCGCCGCTCGCCGTGCACGTCCACGTCGACCTGGACGCCGGCCTCGGCCGTCCGCGCCGCCAGGGCACCGAGGTCGTCCAGCCCCGGGGCCGGGCCTAGCCCCAGGCCCGGGCCCAGCCCCAGCCCCAGCCGGCGTCACGCGGTCCGTCCCGGTCGGCTTCGGCTCGCAGGACGCCGAGCAGCGCCCGCATCTCGCGCAGCGCACCGCGGCTGGTCTCCTCGATCGACGCCAGCGCCCGGAGCGCCTCGCCGGGCTCGGCCCGCCCGACGTAGCTGGCCACGCCCGCCTGCACCGCGATCACGCTCATGGTGTGCGCCACCACGTCGTGCACCTCGCGGGCGATCCGCAGCCGTTCCTCGGTGCCGGCCCGGCGGGCCTCGGCCAGCTGCGCCCTGGCCCGTTCCTCGGCCTGCTCCTGCCGCCCGGCCAGGTACGCGCGCTGCTGCCGCACCGAGTGGCCGGCCAGCCACGCGACCGCGACCAGCAGCCCGTTCTCCGCCAGCAGCCGGCCCGCCTCGCCGGTGCCGCCCGCCCGGTAGATCCCGTGCCCGCTGACGGCGAAGACGGCCAGCCCGGCGGCGAAAACCAGCAGCGTACCGGCCAGCAGGCCCAGCGCGTCCCGGCGGGGGAGGCGCAGCGGGATCAGGTACGTCACGAACGCCACGGCCAGCGCGGGCACCGGCGACGTGCTCAGCGCAGCCGCCGCCGCCCAGCTGGCCGCGGTCACCGCGAGCACCGCCCGCGGCCAGCGCCGCCGCCACGCCGCGGGCAGGACGGCGAGCGCGGCGATGACGACGGCCGCCCAGTGCGGGACGCCCGGCAGGAACGCCAGTTCCCGGAAGCCTGCCCCGGCCACGACCGCGATCAGCACCGTCACCGCGCCGTCGACCGCGACCGGATGCGCCGGCAGCCGCCTCAGCAGCGAGTCCATGAACCGACGGTATCTCCGCAGCCCCCCGGCCCGCGTCGTACCACGGACCGATGCCGCCGGCGTACCGGGGGCTGACCGGCCAGGCGGAATCCGTGCCGTGGCCTGACGAAATCCGCCGCCCCCGGCGGCATCGTATGAAGCGACCACCAGCCAAGACCGTATGAAGCGACCACCAGCCAAGACCGTACCAGCCAAGGAGGAAACATGACCGCCGTCATCGAGGCGCACGACCTCGGCAAGCGGTACCGCGGCCGCTGGGCGCTGGCCGGCTGCACGCTGAGCGTCCCGGCCGGAAGCATCGCCGGCCTGGTCGGCCCGAACGGAGCCGGGAAGAGCACGCTGCTGCACCTGGTCACCGGCCTGCTCACACGCACCACGGGCACGATCCAGGTGGCCGGCGGGCGACCCGCCGCCTCCGGGGCGCAGCTGGCCCAGGTCGGGTTCGTCGCCCAGGACGCCCCGGTCTACGCCGGGCTGTCCGTCGCCGATCACCTGCGGCTGGGCGCCCGCCTGAACCCGCGCTGGGACGCGCGGCTCGCCCGCGAGCGGATCGGCAGGGTCGGCCTGGACCCGGCCCAGAAGGCCGGGCGGCTGTCCGGCGGCCAGCGCGCCCAGCTGGCCCTGACCCTGGCCGTCGCCAAGCGGCCGCGGCTGCTGATCCTGGACGAGCCGGTCGCCAGCCTCGACCCGCTCGCCCGCCGGGACTTCCTGCGTGACCTGGCCGAGGCCACCGCCGAGCACAAGCTGAGCGTCGTGCTGTCCTCGCACCTTGTCGCCGACCTTGAGCGTGTCTGCGACTACCTGATCGTGCTCGCCGCCGGCCGCCTGCAGGTGGCCGGGACGGTCACCGAACTGCTCGCCGGTTCGCATGCCGACCTGGAAGAACTGGTCCTTGACTACCTGGAGGGAACACGATGATCTGGCTGACCTGGCGCCAGTTCCGCGCCCAGGCCATCGCGGCGGGCGCCGCCCTGGTCCTGCTCGCGGTCGCCTTCGGGCTGACCGGACCGCACCTGGCCCGCCTGTACGACGCGAGCGGGCTCGCCGCATGCCAGGCCGGCTGTTCCGCGCGGACCGCCGGCTTCCTGGACAGCATGAAATCCGACGCGATCTACCCCGTGCTGTACATCGCGGGCCTCGGGCTGCTGTACCTCACGCCCGGCATCATCGGCGTCTTCTGGGGGGCGCCGCTGGTCACCCGCGAACTCGAGGCCGGCACGTTCCGGCTGGCCTGGAACCAGAGCGTCACCCGCACCCGCTGGATGGCGGCCAAGCTCGCCGCGGGCGGCCTGGCCGCCATGGTCACGGCCGGCCTGCTCAGCCTCATCGTCACCTGGTGGGCCAGCCCCATCGACCGGGCCGGCGGGTTTCCCATCACGCTGGGCCAGCTCAGCCGGTTCTCGCCGGTGGCGTTCGGCGCGCGCGACATCGTCCCGGTCGGCTACGCCGCGTTCGGCTTCGCCCTGGGGGTCGCCGTCGGCGTGCTGGTCCGCCGCACCGTGCCCGCCATGGCCATCACCCTGGCCGTCTTCACCGCCGTCCAGGTAATCATGCCGAACGTGGTCCGGCCGCACCTGCTGCCGCCCGCCACCGCCACCATGGCGGTCAGCGTCGACCTCGGCACCGCGGTCATGGGCCACAACGGCCAGCTGACCGTGCCGGTGACCGGCCTGCCCGGCGCCTGGATCTTCGCCAACCGGACCATCACCCCGGCCGGCCGCGTGTTCGTCCTGCCGGACGTCCCGGCCTGCCAGTCAGGCACCCAGCAGCAGTGCGACGCCTGGCTCGCCACCCAGCACCTGCGGCGCCAGATCAGCTACCAGCCCGCCAGCCGGTTCTGGGCCTTCCAGTGCTACGAGACCGCGATCTACCTGGCGCTGGCCCTCGCCCTGGCCGGCCTCTGCGTCTGGCAGATCCGGCACCGCCGCCTATCCTGAGGGTCACGCCGCGATCAGCGTGCGCAGCAGCCGGACCGGCGGCGACCCGTGCGCCAGCATGCGGTCGTGCACCTGCTGGTCGGTCAGGCCGGGATCGGCCGCCCTGAGGTCGGCCGCCAGGTCGGAGATCTCGCTGTACCCGACGTAGTACGTGGACAGCTGGGCCGAAGTGAGCTGGGCCCGGCGCCACTTCCCGGCCGCCTCGCCCTCCTCCTGGTGGCCGCGGACGGTCATCAGCGCCATGGCTTCCGCCTCGGTCATGCCGTGCCCGTGGATCCGCGCGTCCAGGATCGCGTTGATGATCGTGCGGAGCTGCATCTTGAGCTGCTGCATCCGGACCGCTCGCGGGTCGCCCTCACCCGGGTACTGCTGCTCCGCCATGATCCGTTCGGTATAAACCGCCCACCCCTCGGTGAACGACCCCGACCGCAGCGCCGCGCGGATCGCCGTGTCCGATCCCGTGAACCGGCGTGAGTGCTGGAGCTGCAGGTAGTGGCCGGGCATGGCCTCGTGCACCATCAGGTCGTGCACCATGTGCCGGTTGTACTCGCGGTAGAACGAGGCGACCCGCTCCGGCCTCCAGTCGGCCGGCGCCGGCGACACCGCGATGAACGTCGGCAGCGGCGACGGCTCCAGCGGGCCGGGGGAGTCGCAGTAGGCCACGGCGACGCCGCGGTCGATTTCCGGCATCACGATCAGCTCGACCGGATCGTCATAGACCGTGAGCAGGCGGTGCCCGGTCACGAACGCGGTCTGCGCGGCCAGCGCGTCGCGGCAGAACTCCAGGATGGTCGTGCCGTCGGGCACGTCCGCGGCCAGCCGGTCGAGCACCTGCCGGACGGCATCGGGGCCGGGGCTGGCCACGCCGGCCATCCCGGCGGCCAGCGCCGTGATCTGCTCGCTCACCCGGTCCAGGTCCGCCTCGGCCCGGGTCAAGATGGCGTCCGCGTCCGCCGCCGCGCTCAGCGTGAGCGACAGCTTGCGGGCGAACCGCTCCGGCCCGATCCGCGGATCGGCGAACCCGTCCGCCGAGCCGAGCTGCGCGGACAGCCAGGCCCGGTGCTCGGTCAGTGCCTCCAGGGCGGCGGGCCGCACCCGGGCGAGTTCCGGACCGCGGGCGGGGGCGGCCTCGAGCGCGGCGTCGAGTTCCTTGCTGACCAGCGCGATCGTGCCGTCGAACTGCCCGATCGCGGTCTCCAGGTGCACCCGCGGCATCCGCCCGAGCTGCCGCCGGGCCTCGGCCAGCACCGCGGGAATCTCCGCCAGCCTCCCCGCCACCGAACCCAGCCGGTCGGCCAGCGGTGCGAAGTCCCTGGCCAGCAGCTGGTAGATGGCCTTGCCCGGGTTGGCCTGCAGCGGGTTCCAGGTGTGCTCGCGCAGCTCGTCGATCTCGAACACCCGCCGGGTCACGCTGTCCGCCATCATCGCGGCGTCGACCCGGTGCTCGGCCGACAGGGCGCCCCGGCCGATCGCGGCGAGCCGCGTGGCCCAGGCGCCGAGCGCGCGCCGTTCGGCCTCAAGCGCCTGCTCCGAGGGATCGGGCAGGCGCGTGTCGAACCGGTGATCGCCGAGGCCGGTGGCGGTGACCGGGTGCCGTTCGGCCCGGTCGTCCAGGTACTCCCTGGCCAGCCCGGCGAACTCGGCGTCAGCGTCGCTCATGTCTCTCCGTTTCTGCGCGTCTGTGCCTAACCGTAGCCAAATGAGATGATGGCCGGGTGCGCGTGCTGCTGCCGCTTCCGGACCGGGACTTCGACGTCACCGAGGTCGCGGTGCCGTGGGCGATCCTGCGCGAGGCCGGCCACGAGGTCGTCTTCGCCACCGAGAAGGCCGGCACGGTCCCGGCCGCGGATCCGCGGCTGCTCACCGGCGTGCTTTTCGGCCGGCTCGGCGCCGCCCCGGAAGCCAGGAAGCGGTACTTCGAGCTGGTCGTCCAGGCGCCGGAGTTCGGCGCGACGGCCGGCTGGGCCGACCTGGATCCGGACGGCTTCGACGGGCTGATCCTGCCCGGCGGGCACGCCCCCGGCATGCGGCAGTACCTCGGCTCGCCCGTGCTCAGCGAGCAGGTCGCCCGGTTCTGGCGGCTGAACCGCCCGGTCGGCGCGATCTGCCACGGCGTGCTCGTGCTGGCGCGCACCCGCGACCCGGCCACCGGCCGCAGCGTCCTGGCCGGCCGCCGGACCACCTGCCTGCCGAAGTACATGGAGCGTTCGGCCTACCTGGCCACCGCGTGGCGCCTGGGCCGTTACTACCGCACCTATCCCGCCTACGTCGAGGACGAGGTGCGGGCCGCCCTGGAGCCGGAGGGCCGGTTCGAGCGCGGGCCGGTCACGCTGTCTGCCCGCGGCACCGCGGCCGATGACCGCCCGGCCTTCGTCGTCCGCGACCGCAACTACGTATCCGCCCGCTGGCCCGGCGACGCGTACCTATTCGGCCGCGCCTTCCGCGACCTGCTCGAGTCCCGTTCTTTATCCCGAACGGACCGGGTTACCCGCCCGAGCGTCCGCGCCCAGCCCCAGCCCGCAGCCCGCAGCCCCCAGCCCCAGCCCGCAGCCCCAGCCCCCAGCCCCAGCCCGCAGCCCTCAGCTCCCAGCCCTCAGCCCGCAGCTCCCAGCCCTCAGCTCCCAGCCCCGACGAGGACCTGCCCGCTTGCCCCACGCGCCCCGCCTGCTCCATGCCTCTCACGAGCGAGGAAGCCGGCATTATCGCGGATCGTTACACCCGCTATGGCGGGTGTAACGATCCACGACGATGATTTGGCGCCCTGGCGTCCGGATACCTGGGCTGCTCAGGAGCTGCTGACGGTGACCTGGGCCGAGGGGTAGCCGGAGGCGCCGTCGGGCTCCGGCTGGGCCTGTACCGAGGTCTGGGTGTAGCCGGCCTTGTCGGTGGCGCGGGCTTCGAGCAGGTGACTACCCGGGGTGGCCGGCCACTGCCATACCCACTGCCGCCAGGTGTCGATGCCGGGCACCGCGGCCAGCCGCGCCTCGTGCCACGGGCCGCGGTCGACCCGGACCTCCACCGCGGCGATGCCCTTGTGCTGCGCCCAGGCCACCCCGGCCACCGGCGTCACCCCAGGGCGGAGCGTCGCGCCGCCGGCGGGCACGTCGATCCTGGACTCGGTCTTGATCGGCGCCTGCTGCGACCACCCGCGCTGCGCCCAGTAGGCCGAGGCCGCCGCGAAGGTGGTGATCTCGATGTCGGTGACCCACTTGGTCGCCGACACGTAGCCGTACAGGCCGGGTACCACCATCCGTGCCGGGAAGCCGTGCTCGACGGGCAGCGCCGCGCCGTTCATGGCCACGGCGAGCAGGGCGTCCCGGCCGTCCAGCACGACCTGCAGCGGCGTGCCTGAGGTGAACCCGTCGACGGAGGTGGACAGCAGCTGATCGGCGCCCGCCCGGGGGCGGGCCTGCCTGATCAGGTCGGCCAGGCTCGCCCCGAGCCACCTGGCGTTGCCCGCGAAGGGTCCGCCGACCGGGTCGGACACGCAGGTGAGCGTCACGTAGGCCTCGATGAGCGGGCGCTTGAGCAGGTCGGCGAAGGTGATGGTGACCTCGCGCTGCACCATCCCGTGGATCCGCAGCCGCCAGGTGGCCGGGTCGACCTGGGGGACGAGCAGGGCGGTGTCGACGCGGTAGAAGCTGTCGTCCGGGGTGATGAACGAGGTGAGGCCGGGGATCTTCAGGTCGCTGCCGGCCGGGAGCCGCGGCGCGGGAGATGCCGGCCGGGGGAACCGGATGGCGGCCCGCGCCTGGCCGACGTCGCGCCGCGTGATCAGCTCGCGGCCGCCGATCGTCCCCGCCGCCGCGGCGGCCGCCGCTATCCCGCTGGTGACCAGGAACCGCCGCCGGGCGGGCCAGCGCGACGGCCCCTGGTCGCCCGGATTGGGCAGGTAGGTGAAGGAGTAACCCGAGGCCCCGGCGTTGCCCCGGGAAGGATCCGGCGCCTCCGGGGGAGCCGGCAGGTCCGGCGGGGTCAGGGTCTGCCGTGCGGCCGGAGTCTGCGGTGCCGGCGCTGGCCGGGACGGGACGCCCAGCCGGCCCGCCGCACGGACCAGGCGGGTCAGCGCGATCGCCCCGGCCGCGGCGCCGGCCAGCGTGGGAACTGCGTATTCCGGCGTGGAGCCAGGCCTGGTCAGGGCGGCCGCGAGACCGATGACGGCGAAGAGCGCGAGCCCCCACATGCCGAACGCGAGCCGGCGTACCGCCAGCACGCCGACCACCGCCGCGTACAGGGCGAGCACCACGAGGATGCCGCCGAGCAGCACGGTCTTGTCGTCGGTGCCGAACGCGGAGATGGCGAAGTTCTTGACCGGCGGCGGCGTGAGGTCGATGGCGGCCTGGCCAACCGCGAGCACCGGCGAGCCCTGCGGGGCGGTGAGCCCGGCGGCGAGCTGCGCCGCGCCGACCGCAACCGCCGCCGCGAGCACGCCGACCACGGCCCCGGCGAGGGCGTGCGGGGCCCGGGGCTGGTCCCTGGCAGGGGCGGGCGCTGATGTCATGGCGGGATGGCGTGGGTGGACGCCTCCTCCACGCTACCCGCCCGGCGGCGTTTCGTTAGCGCCGCGAAGATTGCGCTCTGATTACCGCTATTCCTCGAACGTCCAGCGGGTAGGGGACCCGGCGAAGTCGCCGGCCCGCATGCTGAACACGCGGTGCGGCCGGACCCCGATGGTGGCGTTCTTGGCCGGATCCAGGAAGTCCACCCGGTAGTCCGTCCGGTACTTGGCGTTCATCAGGTCGACCACGCGGCGCAGCACCGGCAGTTCCGTCGATATGTGCGCGGTGCCCTCGATGACCACGGGATCCGAGGCGTCCTCGGTAGTGACGCAGCAGCGGGGATCCGCGGTCAGGTTACGCACCTTCCGGGAGCCGGTGCTGCTCGTGAACCACAGCGTGCTGTCGTCCCACATGCCCCAGACCGGCATGACGTGAGGCCGCCCGTCGGGCCAGACCGTCGCGACCCAGTAATTGCGAGCCGCCGTCAGCCGCTCCGCCGCCCATGACCAGTGCAGGAGCCCGCTGCCTTCGGTCGGCCCGGAGATGCCGTACCCAGGCATATAGGGCCGGCTAACGTGAGGGATCTCCATGGCGAATGGTCTACCACGCTGTACTGGCTCGGGGGGGCGACCCCCCGAAACCCCCCGCTTCTGGGGGGACCCGTCCCCCCAGACCCCCCTTGGACTAACGTTGGGACCTGTGAAGGCATCACCGCAGACCCAGCTCCGCCTGCTCGAACTGGCCGACCTGGACGCCGAGCTCGCCCGCCTCGACCACCGCAGGCGCGGCCTACCCGAAATCGCCGAGCTTGCCCGCCTCGAGGCCAGGGCCGGTGAGCTCAAGGACGCCCTGGTGGGGACCGAGACCGAGCTCGGAGACCTGAGCCGGGAGCAGAGCCGGGCGGAGCGCGACGTCGACCAGGTCCGGACGAGGATCGAGAAGGACCGGGCCCGGCTGGACGCCGGGCAGGTCTCCGCCGCGCGCGAGCTGGCGAGCCTGCAGTCGGAGATCGAGAATCTGCACCGCAGGCAGGGTGACCTGGAGGAGATCGTGCTTGAGCTGATGGAGCGGCGGGAGACGCTCGACAGCCAGCAGGCCGAGCTGACCACCGAGCAGGAAAGCCTTGGCGGTGAGGTGGCCGCGGTGGCGGCCCGGCGTGACGCGGCCTTCAAGGAGATCGACGAGCAGGCGGCCAAGGCCTCCGACCAGCGCGCCAGCGTCGTCGCCGACGTGCCCGCCGACCTGCTCGCGCTCTACGACCAGATCCGCAAGACCAAGGGCGTCGGCGCGGCCATGCTGCGGGCCGGGCGGTGCGAGGGATGTCACCTGAGCCTCAACGCGGCGGACCTGAACGTGATCCGGGCCTCGGCGCCCGACGAGGTGGTCCGGTGCGAGGAGTGCAGGCGGATCCTCGTCCGGACCCCGGAGTCCGGCTTTTAGGTGCGCACCAGGACCAACTGGATGCCCGCCCAGGGCGAGCCCACGGTCACCCTGCTGCTCAGGCACGGGCAGACGCCGATGTCGGTGCAGAAGAGGTACGCCGGCCGATCCGACGTCCCGCTCACCGATGCCGGGGTGGCGCAGGCGGCGGCGGCGGCCAAACGGCTGGCGCAGGCGGGCATCGGCGCGATCGTGACGTCGCCGCTGCAGCGCGCGGTGCGGACGGCCGAGGAGGTGGCCGCGGTCACCGGGGTCCCGGTGGTGACCGATGACGGCTTCCGGGAGACCGACTTCGGCGCCTGGGAAGGCCTGACGTTCGCCGACGTGCGTGAGCGGTGGCCGTCGGAGATGGCCGCGTGGCTGGCCGACCCGGCGGTCGCGCCCCCCGGCGGCGAGAGCTTCGCCGAGGTGAACGAGCGGGTCGCCGCCGCCCTGCACCGCGTGCTGGCCGGCCGGGCCCGCCAGACCGTCCTCATCGTCAGCCACGTGACCCCGATCAAGACCCTGGTCGCCGCCGCCCTGCTCGCCCCGCCGCCCGCCCTCTACCGGATGCACCTGGACGTAGCCGCCCTATGCGAGATCGACTGGTACGCCGACGGCCCCGCCGTTCTCCGCTCGTTCAACGACACAGCTCACCTGCATAGCTAACCATTTGGCCGAACGGGCCGTTTAACCCAACGCTTAACCATGTTGATGCGGGGAAGGCGGTTGTCACGGTCAGGGGCCGAGCAAGTCTGTCTTCGAAGAGAAGGGGCGAGGGTCTGGCGCGGGGCTATACGGCGGGATCCTGTATGGAATGCGCTCGCCCAACAGCAGGTATTCGCCCGGGGGATCGTCGTACGGGAGATCGGGGTCGGTGAGGTACTCCTCCGGTCCGTCGGCAGGGTCCGGGAAGGTCGTCCCGGACGGTCGTTTCCGTGGGCGATCATGGCGTGGCTTCCGGCGAACAGCGCGAAGCCTCATGCGCAGCGTAAGAGCCGCCGCAACCGCGCCCGCCGCGGCTATCGGCGCCAGGATGGCAATCAGCACCGGAGTGGCGGAGCCACCCCCGCCTGCCGCCGGGGCTGCCGCGGCCGGCCGTGACGCGGACCCGCTGAGCTGCCGGGAGACCGCCTGGCCCGGCGGGGTGGCCAGCCAGGCTCGGTATTTCGCGTAGACAGGGTTTGGCGCGCTGGCCGGCACCGGATAGGCCGCCGCGTTCACCGCGTGGCTCAGCCGGAAGATTCCATAGCCGAACGAGTCGTTGGGCACCTGCCCGCCCTCCGGCAGCGCCGTGCCGGTCAGCCGCTGGATCACCCGGTACCAGGGCATCGTGGGATACCGCGACCTGATCACTGCCACCGCCCCCGCCGCCAGCGCGCTCGCGGCCCTCGTGCCGCTCACGCCGGTGACGAGCCGTCCGTCGCGTCCGGACGTGATCAGGTCGGCGCCTGGATTCACGACCGTGATATATGGCTGGTGCGTGTTGCCGGGCCACAGCACCCGCTTCGGTTGCACCGCGCCCACCGCCACCACGCCCGCGCATGAGGCGGGCTCAGCCGGCCCGGTGCCGGTGAGGTCGGTGTCGCCCGCAGCCGCGATGACCACGATGTCGCGGGCCAGCGCATAGGCGACCGCCGCTTGCTCGGCCGCGTCGCACCCCGACGCGGACGCGGACGAATGTTCCTGCGAGACGTCGATGACCCGTGCGCCGTGGTTCGCCGCATACATGATGCCTGCCGCCATCATGGCGGGATCGGCGGTCCCGTCGGCCGCTGCGGCGTGGACCACGACCGGCAGGATCTTCGCCTTCGGGGCCATGCCGATCATCCCGGTGCCGTAGCCCTGCCCGGCGACGAGCACCGACATCATGGTCCCGTGGCCGTCGCCCTCGGCGTTGAAGTCGGTCTCGCCGTTGGAGTGGTGGCCGGTGACATCACCTCCGGGCAGGACCGCGCCGCGCAGGTCAGGCACGCTGGCCTGGACTCCGGTATCGACCACCGCCACCGTGACGCCAGCGCCTTCAGTCAGCGGCCACACGACAGGCACCATTTTCCAGGTGGTCAGCCACCATTCGCCGGCGCGGGGCTGCAGCCCCGTACCAGCTCCATGGCCGACCTGGCCGTCCCGGCCGCGTTCACCTGGTACCGCCCAAGCCGACGGGGCCGCTACCGCGGATACGACGGTCGCCACTCCAACTGCGGCCAGCATCCGCCTGATCACTACGACCACCGGCTGCCTGAGGCCCGCAGAAGCGGGCAGGACCCACATTCCTGGACGATCTCGGCAACGATGGTCATCGCCTCACCTCTGAACAACGAGACCCTCTGGCACGGCTGCCACAGGCATACTTCCAAGTAACGGCTATCGCACCAACGCCTGACCAGACCAGTCCCGGCGCCGTTATCAGGCCGTAACACCTCAGATTCCACCGTCGCCTCGGTCAGTTCGGGGAGCGGCCTGGTAGTGGCCACCGTAGGGAACCGCTCATCCAGCCGTCGGCGGCCGCGAGCCCGGCGCAGCGTCAAGATCCCCGGTACAACCGCTCCAGGCCGATCAGTTCCACGTCCGGGCGCGCGGCGGCTTCGGCGGCAAGCTCGGGCGAGAAACCGGACCGGCCGAAAAGGAGTAGCCGGGGGGGCCGATCGACGCGGGCGCTCGGCAGCAGCCCGCGCACGTGCTCTAGCCGGCGCAGTTCCCTGACGTCCATCGCGGTGCCGGTCGCCTTGGCCTCGCCGATCGCGGTGATGCGGCCCCCGGCCGGGTCGTCGGCGACGACGATGTCGAGTTCGTGCCGGTCCCTGTGCTCGGGGCAGGGGATCTCCGTCGGCCGTACGCTGCCCGGCGGGCCGCCGAGCGTCCCGTCCCCGGCGTGCTCCAGGCACCAACGCCGGGTCACGTCCTCGAAATGCGGCCCGTAAATCCTGGCCGCCACCGTTTCTGCGGTACGGGCCCAGACCCTGGCCGCCCTGCCGGCCACCAGTTCGGGCTCATAGCGTCCGGTGATCAGCCGGTGCAGGCGGACGACCGGTTCGGTGATCCGGAACACAGTTCGTTTTCCCCGCAGCGCATCGTCGAGGTGCTCGATCAGCCCGTTATCCTGCAGGCCGTCGAGCAGGTGGGCCAGCGCGCCGCTGGGCCGGCCGAGCGCGGCCGCGATCTCCGAGCGGCGGTGGCTGCCCGCGCTGATCGCGGCGAGCACGGAGGCGTAGGAGGTGGGATCGGTGATAGAGGGTTCCTCCCGCAGCAGCAGGCTGCCCTCGCGGAACATCGCCGAGGCCGGGTTGAGCAGGCGCCGCTGGACCCAGCGGTCGAATCCGGCCAGGGTTTCTGGTCCCGAACCGCCGCACATCTCCTTGTAAGCAGGCGTCCCGCCGACCAGGGCGTGCAGCCGGAAGGCAAGCTCGGGCTCGTGACCGACCTCCCAGAACTCGGCCGCCTCCCGGAATCCGAACGGCCGCACCACGATCTCGAGCTGCGCGCGCCCTCGCAGCGGTGCCCCGCCGCCGAGGAGCTGAGACATCGTGGTCAGGGCGCTGCCGCACAAGATCATCCGGGTCCTGGTGCGCTCCCTGGCGTGGCCAAGCGGGCTGAGGGCCCGCTGCAGGTAGGAGGGCAGCGCCGGCGTCGACGCCACCAGGTAGGGAAACTCGTCGATGATCACCGCTGTGGCCCGTTCCTCGCCCAGCCTGAGCAGCTCGTCCAGGGCTTCGCCGTAACCGCCGAACACGACCGGCTGCCGCAGGCCGCGGTACGCCGCGTACGCCGCGCCGAGATCCGCCAGGTTCTGCGCCTCGCTTTGCTGGGCTGCGGCGAACAGGAATCCGCCGAGCTCGAGCGCGAGCAGTTCCAGGAGCAGCGTCTTTCCCTGACGCCGGCGGCCGTAGACCAACCCCAGGGCCGCGCCTGGCCGCGCTGATGAGGCAAACTCGGCAAGTTCCCGCCACTCGTCATCCCGGTCGAACAGGCGTGCGGGCTTGGATGGCACGGCGATCCTCCCGGTCAAGATAGTTCCAGTGATTATGATAGTTGAAACTATCATAATCTGAGCTACAATCTTGTCTGATCCTCCGGAGCAGTCCGCTGGACGCGCAGCCCGCACCGCCGGTCGGCAGGCACCGAACCCGGGGCGGAACCGCAGGCCGTTCGGTCAAATAAAGGGCGTTATCGGTACGGCGGGTTAATACTGGCCGAATTCCGGGCGAATGATTTTCCCTCGGCAGCGGAGATACGTTCTGGTGGCGGCCGGTCCCATAAAATCCACAGCCATGGGAAACCGCGGGCGGCTGATTGCTCCGGGCGGCCTGCACGACGAGCTGCCGGGCGAGACCGGCGACGAGACGGCGGGCGGGGAGGGGGAGCCGCTCGCCGCCCTCGCCGCCCGGCACAGCCTGCGGCCGAGTTCCGCGCGGCCGAGCCTGGTCCCCTACCTGCGCATGGTCTGGGAGCGGCGGCACTTCATCGTGGCTTACGCCACGGCGCGCAACGTGTCGATGTACACCGAAGCCCGGCTCGGCCAGCTCTGGCAGGTGATCACGCCGCTGCTCAACTCGGGTGTCTATTACCTTATCTTCGGGGTCTTGTTCAAGGCTAATCGCGGCATCGGAAATTACACGGCCTACCTGGTTACCGGAGTTTTCATATTCGCTTTTACCGAACGGTCGATCGTGGTCGGCTCCAGTGCGGTCCGGGCGAATATCACGCTGATACGCGCGCTGCATTTCCCGCGCGCGTGCCTGCCGCTGTCGTATGTGCTGGTGGAGTTCCAGCAGCTGCTGCTGTCCATGGTGGTGCTGTTCGCCATCGTGCTGGGCACCGGGGAACCGCTCACGTGGTACTGGCTGCTGCTTGTCCCGGCGCTGCTGATGCAGGCCACCTTCAACATGGGCGCCGCGCTGATCCTGGCCCGGGTCGGCGCCGGCGCCCAGGACATCAGCCAGCTGGTGCCGTTCCTGCTCCGGGTCTGGCGGTACTTCTGCGGGGTGATGTACAGCATCGCCGCGCTGCCCGCCGCGCTGCCGGGCTGGGCCAAGAACGTGATCTCCTTCAATCCGGCGGCGGTGTACATCTCGCTGACCAGGTACGGAATCATGGCCACGATGCGGGCCGACGCGCCGGGCGCCAAGCCCTACAACGCGGCGCGGTGCGCGGTCTTCATGGCCAGGAAGACCCCGGCGCTCCAGGCGTACTGCCACCCGGACTTCGGGACCGGTGAGCTATGGCTGGCCGGAGCGGGCTGGGCGGTCGTCATCCTGGTCGCGGGCGTGCTCTTCTTCTGGCAGGCCGAGACCAGGTACGGCCGCGGCTAGGCACGGCTGCGGCTGGGTACGGCCGGGGCTAGACGCGGCCGGGGCTAGCCGGTGCCCGGCCGGCCGGCTCGCGGGCGCTGAGCCAGTCGCCGGACAGCAGCGCGGCCAGGGTGGCCAGCGCCCAGGCCGCGTGCGGGTCGGCTTGCGGCGAAGCCAGCGAGCGCTCGGCGGCCCGCCGGCTCACGATGCCGAACAGCGGGCTCGCCTCGCCGTGGTCCAGGACGTAGCCGCGCAGGAAACCGGCCACGGTCCCGGCGGAGTCCCGCCGCCAGTCGGCGGCCGCCGGTCCCGGCGGGGCGGTCAGCACGGTCGCCGGGGTGCGCGGCTCGCCGCGCCACGGGGTGCCCGCCAGCGGAATGTCCAGCAGCCTGGGGCAGAGCACGCCGAGCACGTCACGGTGCAGCCGGTCGCTCATCCGGCGCCGCAGCGGGACCGCGCGCGCGGCTCGCACCACGGGATCCGTGAACAAGGGCTGAGCCAGCGGCGACCTGAGCAGGTACGCCTGGCGGGCCGCGGCCGACCAGCGGCCCGCCCGGTTCGCCAGGTAGAAGCCGTCGAGCGCGGCCAGCGGCCCGCGGGCCAGCGCCGCGGCCGCCGGGGCCAGGCTGGCCAGGTACGCCCGCGCGGCACCCGGGCGCAGCAGGCCCAGGCGGCGCGTGGTCATCCGGCGGAACATCTCTGCCGCCGCCACGGCGCCCAGCGGTGCCGGGCCGCGCCAGGCGGCCTGAGCGTAACCGCCGCGCAGCAGTTCCCCGCCGTGTCCGCCCGCCTCCGTCAGGCCGCGGGTGACCTGCGGGTCTGGCCAGCCGACGTTCTCGAACGCCGAGAGCATCCCGTCGGATACCAGCACGGCCGCGCGGAGCCGCCCGAGCACGTCCGCCTCATCCGGGGCGCCCGGCGCCGCCGGTTCGGTGACCGTGTGGTCGAGGCCGAGGCGGCTGGCGATCAGGCCCGCGACGATCACGTCGGGGTGGCCGGCGAACCCGTGGGTGCGGGCCAGGAACGGCACCCCGGCCGCGGTGAGCGCGGCCGCGACCAGCCTGGAATCCTTGCCCCCGGTCAGCGAGAGCCGGACGGGAGCGGCCGCCTCACCCAGCGGCCGGACGGCCTCGGCCAGCGCCTCGGCGACCTGGCCCGCCCCGCCGGGCTGCTCCGCCGGGCGGCTCCGGATGGCCCGGGTCACCGCGAGCCGCCCGGCGGCCACCCGCAGCGACTGGTCGCCGCCCAGGGCCCGGACGCCGCGGAAGGGGGTCGGCTCCCCGGGCCGCGTCGGCCAGCGCGGCGCAGCGCGCGGCCGTGGCCGCGCTGACGGCGAGCGTGAAGTACATCCGGGTCAGCCGGACCCGAGCAGCTCGAGAATCGGCCCGGGCACCGCGGGCTCCAGGTCGGTGGTGAGCAGGCCATGCCACGCCTCGCACACCCGGTTCAGGTTGAACGCGGCCGCCGCCTGGACGTGCGCGTCGTCGCCCGCCGCGCGCCAGTCGCCCTCGTCCCCGAGCGCCATGACGGCCGCGGCCATCTCGGCCGGCCCCCGGTGGATCCAGCGCATGTCGTAGATCGTCTCGGCGCCGGGCCAGTGCCGGAGCACCGGCACGGCCCGGGAGGCCATGCCCTCGGCCGGGGCCACGTGGAAGCTCTCGTCGTCGCTGGTGGACAGCACGAAGCCGACCCGGCGCAGCCACGCCGCGACGTCCGGGCCGGCGTCGTCGAACACCACGGCCCCGCGCAGCAGCGGCGACCGCTGGACCCGGCGCAGCGCATCGGCGTAGTGCTCGCGCTCGGCCGGGTTCTGCCACACCCACCAGTGCTCCCACGGCATGGCCGACTTGACGAACAGCAGGTACCTGTCGTCCGCGCGGCGAAGCTCCTCCAGCACGTCGAGGGCCAGGTCGAGCCGCTTGCGCGAGGGCACCATGCCTACCAGGCCGAGGTGGAACCGGGCGCCGTCCAGCTTGGGCCGGTCGAGCTGGGCGACGTCGAGGGCGTTCGGCACCGTCGCCACCTTCGCCTCCGGCCAGCCGGTGTACTCACGGCACAGCCGTGCGTAGTGCCTGCTCACGCAGACCACCTGGTTCACGGCCCCGATCTTGAGCTGGCCGGGATAGGGGGCCCGGAGCTCGAAGCGGTGCAGCCGGACCAGCAGACGCGAACCGCGCCGCTTGTGCCGGCTGTACCAGACCGCGTTCGGCCCGCACCACTCGCAGACCACCACATCGGCCCACGCCGCGAGCTCGCGGCTGGCCGCCGGGTCGTGCCGGCCGAGCGCGGCCCACTGATCCAGCCTGACCTCGAGGTCCGGCTGCCGCCGCAGGTAGCTCAGCAGCGGCGTGAAGAACTTCAGGTCATGCCCGGCCACCACGACGCGAAGCGGGGAGGTGCTGGCCCGGAGGGACGACCCCCCGGAGCCTCCCGCTGTTTCTCCCGGGGGGCCCCATCCCCCCGGACCCCCCTTGGCTACCGCGCCCGCCACGTAGCCGCGCAGCCGCTCCGCGGCCCGGTCCAGGGTGAACCGCCCGGCGGCGCGGCCGGCCCGGTCGGCCGCCAGCCGGTACAGGGCGGGCTCGGCCGCCGCGGCGGCCGCCGCCGTCGCCACGTCGGCCAGGCTGGCCGCGAACAGCGGGTAATCCGCGCCGAGGAGCGCCTCGTGCATCGGGGTCCGGTTGAGGATGACGGGCAGCCCGAGGGCCCCGAACTCCAGCACCTTCGTCGACAGCTCCAGGCTCGCGTCCAGGTCAGGATGCCGCCAGCTCAGCCCGATGTCACAGGACGCCGCCAGCCGCATCGCCTCCTCCCGCGAGTGGCCGCCGTGCCAGGTCACGCCGTCGGCGTCGAGGGCAGCACGCATCCGCTCCTGATATCCGCCCGCGTCGTCGTGGATCTTGTCGCCGGCCATGTGCAGCTCCGAGGCGACGCCGCGGGCGGAGAGCAGCCCGGGAAGCTCGGTCATCTCCAGCGTGTTCCACCGCGGCGCGAACTTGCCGGTGTAAACCAGCCGCAGCGGACTGCCCGCCGCCGAGGCGCCGCGGGCGCCGGGCACATCGGCCAGCATCGGCGGCAGCAGCACGCATTTGCCGCAGGCCGCGGGGATGCTGCCCTCCAGGAAGCAGCGGAGTTCCTCGGTCTGGCATAGCAGGTATCGCGCGGCGGAGGCGATCAGCTCGAGCTCGTCGGCCACTTCGGGTGTCAGCCCTGGGACGGACTGCGGGACGTCGGTCAGGTACGGCCACAGCCGCCCGGCGAACGCCTCGCTCCGGGCCACCGCCGAGGTCACCGCGCGGCCGCGCAGCACCACCAGGTCGTGCCGCTGGTCCGCGTCGAGCCTGGCCAGCAGCCCGGGGGCGGCCGCGGGCCGGACCGGCCCTGGTTTGTCCGCCAGGTGCTCCTCGAACGGCCGCCGCACGGTGACGCCCGGTTCGGCGAGCAGCGGAGCGATCAGCCGGCTGGTGCGGACCGGTGCCTTCAGCACCAGGGTCACCGCGCAGCCGGCCCGGGCCAGAGCCTGGGTCACGGACTGCAGCCAGATGGCCGAACCGTCGATCAGGTTCAGGTCGATGTCACCGTAGACAAGCGCCCGGTAGGTCAACGCTGATGCTCCTTAATGGCTAGCTGACGGAGAAGAGCCGCAGCCCGTGACCGGGGTCGCCGTCGGCGAAGAGCTCCCGCCGGGCCAGCGCCGGATCGAGCGCGGCGGTGAACGCGTAGCCGGTCCCGCCGTATCCGGCCGCATCGGCCTGCGCGCACTCCCGCGCGCAGGCCAGGTCCAGCAGGTAGGTGTCGCGGTACTCGCCCCCGGCCCGCCACGGCACCACCCAGGGGGAGCGGGCCGCGCCCGCGGCCCGCCGCAGCCATCCGTCCGGTTCCGGAAGATCGGCCGGGCCCGGATGGCTGGCGGGTCCCGGAACGCCGGCCGTGTCGGGGCCGCCGGTCACCACCGGGACGGCGCGGACGCTCACGCCCCGGTCGGCCAGGCCGGCGAGCGCGGCGGTGACCGCCCGGGCGGACAGCTCGGCCGAGGCGGCGTCCGGCGCCTCGGCCACCACCACCAGCTCGGCCGGGAGGAAGCGCTGGCCGGCCAGGCCGGCCGCCAAGCTGACCGCCGCCGCGGCGCCGGCCGCCCGGGCCAGCACCGCGATCCGCCGCCCCGCGATCACGTGGTCGCCGAGCCCGGCCAGCCGGGCCAAGGCCGCCAGCCGGACCGGTGTCGCCTGCGCGGCGAAGATATCCCGCAGCACCGGCAAGGTCTCGGCCGGGGAGAGCGGCGGGCATGTCCGCAGCGCGGCGAGCCCGTCCCGCAGCGCCGGGAGATCCCAGCGGTCACCTGCGGGCAGCACGGTGCCCCCGACCGGCTCGCCGCCGATCATGATCACGCGCGCGCCGCAGGCGAGCTGCTCGCGCGCCTGGTCCGCGGCGTCCGTGACGAACAGGGCGTGCTCCCGGTACAGTGCCGGCCGGCGGCGCCACGGGACCGGCCCGGCCACAAGGACCGCCCCGAGCTGCTGGTCCGGTCCGTGCTCCCGGTCCGGTCCGTGCCCGCGGTCCACGGCCGGTCCCGGTTCCGCGGCCGTGGTGACCGCGTCCAGCAGGGCCCGCATGGCCGGCGGCTCGCGCGGGTCCCGCGCGCCGGCGTACACCGGGCCGCCGGGGCGGGTGCCGGCCAGCCCGATCGGGTTGAACCGGGCGAGCTGCACGCCGAACCCGTCGTCGGACACCGCGTCGCAACTGGCGGCGACCCAGTCCAGGCCCGGCGCCAGGTGCGCCGGGACGTTGCGGATGAAGATCACCGGCTTGCCCAGCGCGCGGGCCGCCGCGATCAGCCGCCCGAGCCGCCGGCCGCGATCCGCCGCGGCCGGATCGCCCGCGTAGGCCCAGGCCGAGCCGGCCAGCATGGCCGCCGCCTCGAGAAGGACCAGGTCGGCACCCGCGCTTTCCAGCATCACGTCGGCGTCGTGCGGCAGCAGCGGGTGGACGGCCGCGTCCGGGGCGAGCGTGGCGCAGGCATGCGCGCTCAGCACCCCGGTGACCACCAGGCCCGGCGGAGTCCAGCCGGCCGCCTCACCCCCCGGCGCGCCGAGTCCCGGCGCAGTGAGCGCGGACAGGAATCGTTCCCCGCCGCCCGCCAGGTCGCCGAGCTGCGCCGACGCCAGTGCCAGCGTCGCCGCTCCCGGCCCGGTCAGGCCGCCGCGCTCCCGCCACAGCCGGACCAGGTCCCCGGGCAGCTGCACGCCGCGGGACCAGGGCCGCCGTGCGGCCCGGACCAGGGTGCGGCCCAGTTCCATCGTCGCGGACTGCTCGAGCGCGGCCAGCCGCGCCTGCGTCATCGCCAGCTGCAGCCGGGTCTCCCGCAGCGTCCGGGCCAGCCGGTCCCGCTCCGCGGCCAGCCCGGCGCCGGCGGGAACCTCAGCCGCCCCGGACGCGGCCGGCGGCTCGGGTTCGCCGGCCGCGTCGGTCGGGGTGCTCATCGGCGGCCCTCCCGGTCCAGCCACGCCGTGATGGCGGCAGCGATCCGCGGCCCGGCGTGGCCGTCCCACAGCGGCGGCAACTCGCCCTGGTACGGGCCGTCGTCGCAGGCCTTGAGCACGGCCGAGGCCAGCTCAGGCCGGGTGACCAGGCGGTTGCTTCCGCTGGTCACGGTGATGGGGCGTTCGGTGTTCGGCCGCAGGGTCAGGCACGGCACCCGGAGCAAGGTGGTCTCCTCCTGCACGCCGCCGGAATCGGTGATCACCGCTCGCGCGCCCCGGACCAGGGCGATGAACTCCAGGTAGCCGAGCGGGGGAGCGGCGTGCAGCCGCGGATGCGCGCCGAGCCCGGCGGCCTGGAGCGCGGCGCGGCCCCGCGGATGCACCGGGATGACCACGTCCAGTTCGTCCGCCACCTCGTGCAGGGCCAGGACCAGGGCGGCCGCGGCCGCCGGGTCGTCCACGTTGGACGGCCGGTGCAAGGTCGCGACCACGTACCTGTCCGGCAGCCCCAGCGCGGTCCGGATCGCCGCCGGGTCGAAGTGATCCATGCTGGCCAGCAGCGTGTCGATCATCGGGTTGCCGACCAGGTGCACCGCCCCGGCCGGGCGGCCTTCGCGGGCCAGGTGCCCGATCGCCTCCGGCGACGTGACGAACAGCAGCGCGCATAGCTGGTCGGTCAGCCGCCGGTTGATCTCTTCCGGCATCGAGTCGTCGAAGCTGCGCAGGCCGGCCTCCACGTGGGCCAGCGGGACGCCGAGCTTCGCGGCGGCCAGCGCCGCGCCGAGAGTGGAGTTGACGTCACCGTAGACCACGCCCAGCGCCGGTGAATTCTCGGTGAACTCCCGTTCCATGCCGGTCAGGACCTCGGCGGTCTGCCGCGCGTGGCTGCCCGAACCCACGCCCAGGTTCACGTCGGGCCGGGGCAGGCCGAGCTGGGCGAAGAAAACCTCGGACATCCGTTCGTCATAGTGCTGGCCGGTGTGCACGACCCGCTGCTCATGTCCGAGCGCCGCCAGGGCGCTGATCACCGGCGCGGCCTTCATGAAGTTCGGCCGCGCCCCGAGCACGTGCGTGATGGGTGCGCGCATCGCATCCTTTCCGTTCACTTGGACCCGCTACCATCCGCCGCCGTGACGACGTCCCGTGCGCGCCCGTCGCCGCGCGCTCTCTCGCTCGCCGCCTCGATCGGCTGGCGGCACGCCACCGCCGACCCGGTCCGGGCGCTGCTGCTGGCGTGGCGTGTGCTGCCCGGTCCGCTGCGCGGCTGGCTCAGGTTCGCCGGGCCGTACGGGCGGGCGACGGTGCTGTGGGGCGCGGGGGAGCGGGACACGGCGCTGGCCGCCCTGGCCGCCTCGCCTAAGCACCTGGCCGCCTTCGCCCTGGCCGCGGACCAGCCGGAATCCGCAGCCGCCGCCCTCGCCCGGCTGCCCGAACCACACCGGGCCCGGCCCGTACTGGCCGCCCGGCTGGCCTGGCAGCAAGGCCGGCTCACCGAGGCCCTCGAGACGCTCGACGGGGCACGCGGCACCCGGGCCAGGCGCCTGCGCGCAGCCCTCGCCGCCGAAAAGGTCGGCCAGCCCATGATCATGGCCAGTTTGGGCCAAATAACGTCCATTTCTGGCCACGATCATGAACCGGGCAGCAGGGGGCGCGAGGGCCGCGGGGAGCGGCCCTGGGGGCCGGTTCCGGGACGCGTGCTGCACCTGGTCACCGACGCGCTGCCGACGACGAGCGCCGGGTACACGATCAGGACACACGAGATCGCGCTCGCCCAGCGCGAGGCCGGGCTCGATCCGCACGTGGCGACCCGGTGCGGGTATCCGGTGACCCAGGGCCGCATCGACGGCCGCCGCCTGGTCGTGCTCGATGGCGTGCCCTATCACCGGCTGCTGCCGTGGCGCATGCCTGGCCGCGCGGACGCCGATGCCAAGACCAGCCTCGAGCTCGCGGCCGCGCTGACGAGTCGGATCCGGCCCGCCGTGCTGCATGCCGCGAGCAACTTCGCCAACGCCAGGCTCGCCCTGGCCCTGCGCGAGCGATACGGCCTGCCGGTGGTGTACGAGGTGCGCGGGTTCTGGGAGGACACCTGGCTGTCCCGTCACCCGGACGCCGCCCAGCGTGCGGGCAGCGAGCTCTACCAGCGGAACCGCGACCTGGAGACCTGGTGCATGCACGCCGCCGACCTGGTGGTGACGCTCGGCGAGGCCATGCGGGAGGAGATCGTGGCCCGCGGCGTCCCTGCCGAGAAGGTCCTCATCGTGCCGAACGCCGTGTCGCAGGAGTTCCTCACGCCGCTGCCCGATGCCAGCGAACTCCGCAGCGAACTCGGCATCGATCCCGGCGAGCATGTGGTCGGCGTGGTGTCCACCCTGGCCCCGCACGAAGGCACCGGCACGCTGCTCCAGGCCACCGCGATCCTGCGCGCCCGCGGCGTGCCGGCCCGCGCGCTGATCGTCGGCGACGGCCCCGAACGCGCCGCCCTGCAGCGGCAGGCGGCAGCCATCGGCCTGGCCGAGGCGGCCGTGTTCACCGGCCGCGTGCCCGCGGCGAGAGTACGCCAATTCCACGCGCTCCTCGATATTTTCGTCGTCCCGCGCACGCCAGACCGGGTCTGTCAGCTCGTGACCCCGTTGAAGCCGGTGGAGGCGATGGCGAGCGGACTGTGCGTGGTCACTAGTGAAGTGAAAGCACTCACCGAAATCGTCAAACACGAAGTGACGGGGGTGCAAACAATACCGCAAGATCCGGTGTCACTCGCCGATTGCCTGGAACGCCTGATTTACAGTCCGGATATCCGGAGAAAGCTCGGAGACAATGCCCGCGAATGGGTGGCCAGGGACCGTACCTGGGCACACAACGCGGATCGTTATCGGGACGCCTACGCGCGTCTGGGGGCGACTTAGGCAGGGGTACGCACATGCCGGCGCAGGACGTGCTAGTCATCGGGCTCGGGTACGTCGGCCTCCCGCTCGCCGTCCAGGCGGCGCGGGCCGGGTTCCGGGTGACCGGCTACGACACCAGCGCCGAGATCGCCGGGAGCCTGAACGCCGGGCGGTCCCACGTGGATGACGTCAGCGACGATGAGGTCGCGGACATCCGGGCCCGGGGATTCCGGGCCACCGCGGACGAAGCAGGACTCGGGCCGCAGGACGTGATCGTGATCTGCGTGCCGACGCCACTGTCCGAGGCCGACGGCCCCGACCTGGGCGCGGTGCGGGCCGCCGCAAAGACGGCGGGGCGGCTGCTGCGGCCGGGCACGCTGGTATCGCTGGAGTCGACCACATATCCCGGTACCACCGATGAGGTGGTCCGGCCGCTGCTGGAGAAGGCGTCCGGGCTGAGCGCCGGGATCGGGTTCGCGTTGGCGTTCTCCCCCGAGCGGATCGACCCGGGCAACGCCGACTTCGGCATCGGCAATACGCCGAAGATCGTCGGCGGCGTCACGCCGTCCTGCGCGGAGGCCGCGGCGGGGTTCTACGGGCAGATCTGCGAGCAGGTGGTGCGGGCCGCCTCGGCCCGCGAGGCGGAGATGGCCAAGCTGCTGGAAAACACGTACAGGCACGTGAACATCGCCCTGGTCAACGAGATGGCTATCTTCTGCCGTGCGCTGGATATCGACCTGCACGACGCGATCCGGTGCGCGGCCACCAAGCCGTTCGGGTTCCAGCCGTTCTACCCCGGCCCCGGCGTCGGCGGGCACTGCATCCCCATCGACCCGAACTACCTGTCCTACAAAGTCCGCACGCTGGGCTACCCGTTCCGGTTCGTGGAGCTGGCCACCGAGATCAACGGCCGGATGCCCGGCTACGTCACCGAACGCGCCGCCGAGCTGCTCAACCGCCACGCCCAGCCCGTCAACGGCGCCCGCGTGCTGCTGCTCGGCGTGACCTACAAGAAGGACGTCGCCGACCAGCGCGAATCCCCGGCCCGGCCGATCGCCCGCAAGCTGCGCACCCGCGGCGCCGCGGTCGCCTACCACGACCCCTACGTGCCCGCCTGGCAGGTCGACGGCGAGGCCGTGCCCCGCGCGGCGGACCTGCAAGCCGCGGTCGCGGCCGCCGACCTGGTCATCCTGCTCCAGGCGCACCGCGACTACGACCTCGCCCGGATCGCCGCCACGGCGCGGCTGCTGCTCGACACCCGCGGCGCCGTCCCGGAAACGCCGCACGTCGAAGCCCTCTGACCAGGCGGGAGGTCACGATGCGGGTGGTGGTGTGCACGATCGTTCATCATCCCGCCGACGCGCGCATCTACCACCGGCAGATACGGGCCCTGCTCGATGCCGGGCACGAGGTCACCTACATCGCCCCCGTCGGACCGCAGGATTTTCATACCGAACGGACTGGGCCTTCGCTCCACCTCACGGCGGTTCCCCGGGCGGCTGGAAGACGCCGCGCCGGGGCGATACTCGCCGCCCGTTCGGCCCTCGCCCGGCACGCCTGCGGTGCCGACCTGCTGCTCATCCACGATCCCGAACTGCTGCTCGCGCTGCCCGCCCGGCGCCGGCGGCCGCCGGTGATCTGGGACGTGCACGAGGACACCGCCGCCGCCCTCGGCACCAAGCCGTGGCTGCCGCGCCCGCTCCGGCCGCCCGCCGCCGTGGCGGTGCGCACCGCGGAGCGGATGGCCGAGCGGTACGTGCACCTGATCCTGGCGGAGCACGGCTACGTCAGCCGGTTCGCCCGGCGCCACCCGGTCGTGCCGAACACCACCTACGTGCCTGACGTCCCGGCGCCCCCGGGCTATGACCGGCGGGTGGTGTACGTCGGGCACCTGTCGCCGGACCGCGGCACCGCCGACATGATCGAGCTGGCCAGGCTGCTGCGCCCGCATGGCGTCACGGTGGAGCTGATCGGCCCGGCCGACGCGCGCGCCCGGGCCCAGATCGAGCCCGCGCAGGCGGCCGGCCTGCTGCGCTGGCACGGCTTCGTGCCGAACGACCAGGCCATGCCGATGCTGGACGGTGCGCTTGCGGGGCTGTCGCTGCTGCATGACGAGCCGAACTTCCGGCACTCGCTGCCCACCAAGGTGGTGGAGTACATGGCCCGCGGCGTGCCGGTGGTGACCACTCCGCTCCCGGCCGCGGCGGAGCTCGCGAGCGGCCACCAGTGCGGCTTCGTGGTGCCGTTCGGCGACACCCGCGCGGCGGCGGGCGCGGTGCTCGAACTGGACGGTGATATCTCGCTGCGGGCGAAGATGGGCCGGCGCGGGCATGACGCGGCCTATTCCTCGCTAGGCTGGCCGTCAGATGCCCGCGAATTCGTCGCCCAGCTAGAATCGTGGGCAAATGGAAGATTACCGGCGGGACATTTTCTGATAAGCAGGAGTTCACCGCCTGGTCATTTTTGCCGGGAATGAAGAAGGGACCGGAGTGCGGCTTGCCATTGCGTTGGTCACGCGCTTCCGGCTGCTTATCGCGCGTGCCCCGCTCTTCGCCGTGGCGCTGACGGCCGGCGCGGCCCTGCGGCTGCTGGCCATGCTCGGCTACCCGGGCGCGCTGTGGTTCGCGGGTGACTCCTACGTGTACCTGGGCGCCGCGCTGCGGCTGCAGCCGAACCTGTCCAAGACGACCGGCTACTCGCTGTTCCTGCGTGCGCTCGAACCGTTCCACAGCCTGACGCTGGTGGCCGGCCTGCAGCACCTGCTGGGCCTGGCTGTAGCGGTCATGATCTACCTGCTGCTGCGCCGCAGCGGCGTGTCGCCGCGCTGGGCCACCGTCGCCACGCTGCCTGTGCTGCTCGACGGGTTCCAGATCGAAGACGAGCACATGGTGATGGCCGAGGCCCTGTTCGCCTTCCTGGTCATGCTGTCCATGGTGCTCATCCTGTGGCGGACCCGAGTCCCGTGGCCGGCCGCGCTGCTGGCGGGCCTGCTCGCCGGGTACGCCGTCGACGTCCGCAGCGAGGGACTGCCGGTGCTGCTCATGTTCCCCGTCGTGCTGCTGATCCGCGGCCTGCGCCGGGACGGGGCCTGGCGCTGGCGGAACTGGAGCGCCTGGCTGGCGGCCGCCGCGATGGCCGCGGGCTGCGCGGTGCCCGTGGTGGCCTACGCGGCGTGGTTTCACTCCTGGTGGGGCTCGTACACGCTGAGCCGGGCCGAAGGGTTCTACCTGTGGGGCCGGGTGTCCTCGTTCGCCGAATGCCCCGTGATCAAGCCGCCCGCCGGTGAGCTGAAGATCTGCCCGTCCGGCCCGCCGTCCAGCCGGACGCCGCCGGGTGACTACATCTGGCACGCACCGCAGGTGCACCACATCGCCGGCGGCCCGGTAAGCGCCGCCAACGACGCGCTGCTCCGCGACTTCGCCGTCCGCGCGGTCGCGGCGCAGCCGCTCGGCTACCTGCACGCGGTCCTCGGCGGCGTGGCGCTCTCGGTGGAATGGCCGCGGCGGGCGTACCCGGACCCCGGCACCGTGTACCTGTACTACTTTCACCTGACGCCGTGGACCATCCCGGCACATCACTCCTGGGTGGCCGGCGGCACCGCCTACTCCGACGCCGTCCGGTACGGGCACGCCACCCCGAGCCGCGTCATCCGGCCGGCGGCGATCCTGATCGACGGATACGAGCGGGTGTTCTACACCTACGGGCCCCTGTTCGGGCTGATCCTGCTCACCGGGCTCGGCGGGGTCCTCGGGGTCCGGGTCCGGCGACGGCCGCTGCGGCTGATCCGCCTGGCCGGGCCCCGCCGCGCCGGGAGCGCGCTGCCCTGGGTCACCGCGGTCGTGCTGCTCATGTTCCCGATCGCGGTCGCCGACTTCGACTACCGCTATCTGCTCCCGGTCCTCCCGTTCGCCTGCCTGGCCGCGGGCCTCGCCTTCGCGCCGGTACCGGTACCCGATCCACAGCAGGGTGATGATGCGGTAGCACAGGACGGCATCGGAGGCTCGGAGCCTGCCGCGAGTCACTCGCGGTGATCCGCGGCGGTACCGGGCGACGTATCGTAACCAGCAGGGAGGACCAGATGGCCCGCCGCCCGGGCGGTGCCAGCGGCCTGGAAAACGAGGGGGAGACCATGGGTGCGTCCGAGGACAAGGCGTTGGTGCGGCGGCTCTTCGAGCAAGGCATGAACGAGCGCAAAGCCGAGATCTTCAGCGAATGCGTGGCGCCGAACTACGTCAACCACGACCTGCCAGGGCCCACCCCCGGGCCCGAAGGGTTCCTCCAGAGCTTCGCCATGTTCGAGGCGGCGTTCCCCGACCTGCAGGTCCACCTCGACGAGGTCCTGGCAGCAGAGGACGACAAGGTGATCACCCGCAGCCATTGGACCGGCACCCACGAGGGCGAATTCATGGGCGTGCCGGCCTCGGGCGCCCCGGTCGAGGTCAAGTTCATCGACATCTGGCGGATCGAGAACGGCCTGATCGCCGAGAGCTGGGTGCGCATGGACTTCCTCGCCCTGATGCAGCAGGTCGGCGCCGTCCCGTCCTGAGCCAGAAGCCCGTTCCCAGGACGCGACCGAGCAATGGCCGCCCCGGCCGGCACCTCGCCGCGTGCGGCGGCCCGCCGGATGATCGGCAGGGCGGCCGAGTGGTCGTTCGCCAGGTGTGACCGCGTTCTGCTCGCGGAATCGGCCAGGGCTGAAACTACGGCCGTTCGGGATTAAAATCCTGGAGAATCGGGGGATGGGCGGTGACCTTGGGCTGAGCCTGCGGCAGGCACGGCGCCTGGCCATCCGTAGTCAGCAGCTGGCCGGGAGGGCGCCAGCGACGGGCATCGACGGGATGCGGCAGGTCCTGCGCGGGCTGCGGGTCCTGCAGATCGATCCGGTCAACGTGGTGGCGCGCAGCCACCTGCTGGTGCTGTGGAGCAGGCTCGGCGGATTCGACCGGGACGACCTGGACACGCTGCTGTGGCGGGAGCGCTGGCTGTTCGAGTACTGGGCGCACGCCGCCTCGATCGTGCTGACCGAGGACTACCCGATCCACCGCGCCATGATGCGGGCGTACGCGTCGACCGCCGCCAGTCAGAACCGGGCCTGGCTGGCGGCCAACGAAGAGTTCCGCCGGTACGTCCTGGACCGGCTGCGGGACTCCGGGCCGCTGCCCGGTAACGCCATCGAGGACCGCGCCGCCGTGGGCTGGACCTCCACCGGCTGGACCAACGGCCGGAACGTCGAGCGGATGCTGGACATCTTGTGGAAGCAGGGGGTCGTCACGGTCACAGGCCGGGACGGGCTGCGCCGGCTGTGGGGCCTGGCCGACTTTCCCGTGGTGCCGGACCTGCCGCCGGAGGAAGTGGTGGCGCGGGCCGCGGGGTACGCGCTGCGCGCCCTGGGCGTCGCCCGGGCCCGCGACATCGAACGGCACTTCACCATCGGCCGGTATCCGGGCCTGGACCTGGAACGCGCGGGCTGGGCCCGGCCGGTTCGGGTCGAGGGCGGCAACGAGCAGTGGTGGGCGCACCGGGACGTGCTCGGCCTGCTCGACGAGGAGTGGCGGCCGCGGACCGCGCTGCTCTCGCCGTTCGACAACCTGATCTGCGACCGGGACCGGACCGAACGGCTGTGGGGTTTCGCCTACCGCAACGAGATGTACGTCCCGAAGCACAAGCGGCGGTTCGGCTGTTACGTGATGCCGGTGCTGTCGGGGGAGCGGCTGATCGGCCGGGTGGTCCCCCGGATGGACCGCCGGCGGGGCGAACTGGTCGTCGAGGGCGTGTTCGCCGAGCCGGAGTTCGCCGGTGCTGTGTTCGCCGGTGCTGAGTTTGCCGGTGCTGAGTTTGCCGGTGCTGGCGCCGGGCCGGGCCGTCAGGTGGCGGCGGCGATCGAATCGCTCGCGTCGTTCGCGGGCGCCGCCTCGGTCAGCTACTCCGGCCCGGTGGCGTTCGGCGTATCCTGAGCACGGGTGAGTCGGCCGGGCGGTCGCGCCGGGTGCAAGCCCGGTGAGGAAGGTCCGGGCTCCACAGGGCAGGGTGGTCGGTAACGCCGACCCGGGGTGACCCGCGGGACAGTGCCACAGAAAACAGACCGCCCCGGCGTCTGACGCCGGGGTAAGGGTGAAACGGTGGTGTAAGAGACCACCAGCGCCGCAGGTGACTGCGGCGGCTCGGTAAACCCCACCCGGAGCAAGGTCAAGAGGGGAGCCACGGCTCCCTGCGCGAGCGATAGAGGGCGGCCCGCCCGATGCTCGCGGGTAGACCGCACGAGGCTGCCGGAAACGGCAGTCCCAGATGGATGACCGCCGCCCCGCGCAAGCGGGCGCACAGAACCCGGCCTACAGGCCGGCTCACCCGCCTGTAGCGCTCTGACCTGCGGTGATGCGGTCATTGTGCTTGCCGGTTCCGCTGCTGTTCCGCCAGAGCGGTTTCAAGCGCGGCCTCGATGGCGCTGCAGCCTGTGACTGTGACCGTTATCTGGCGGAATTGGATTGATAGTTGGCGGACAGGATCCAGTTAGTCACTTTCGGTATATATCGGTCCATTTGGCAGAAGAGGTCAAAGGATCTTTGCTGCATGTTGTGCTTATTGGGTGAC